>Ga0182011_10001319_pt1 | contig 21802 bp, 30 predicted proteins | sample 711E1DmetaG_FD_120481 | JGI IMG/M metagenome (GOLD analysis project Ga0182011, IMG submission 120481) | Permafrost microbial communities from Stordalen Mire, Sweden - 711E1D metaG | ecosystem: Environmental > Terrestrial > Soil > Wetlands > Permafrost | place: Sweden: Stordalen | collected... | reverse complement strand
TATCTGCGGTCTCCAGCTCGCCGCATAGGGCTTCCGCTTTCGCGTAGGATTTGTACACGTGGGGAATCGAGAAACGGTTTCTGGAACTGGCGCTGAAGGCTTCCTCCGGACACGCCGGGTGCTCGCGCCGGAAACGTGTCAGGTCGCCGTTGAAGTCGTTGTAGAGGGTCCACCGCCGCCAGGCTAACTGTTCCAGGCTCAGGTTGTACTTCTGTTTCAGCTCGCGTTCCTCGGCGGAGAGCGAGTCCTGGAACCTGTCCGCCGGCACTGCCAGCGGCATCCGGTTTAACGGGTGTTCCCACCACCCCATGAAGATGCCCAGCCACTCCGCCTCCGAGGAAGAGTCGGCCGCCGCCTGCCACATTTTGTGGAAAGTATCCCCGATGCTCTTGGCCGTGCCCTCGATCACTGCCGTGGTCTCCGGCAGTTTCGGGAGCGCCGACATAACCGCGGCCAGCGTTCCGGCAGCGTCGGCGTAGTAAGGAAACTCGGAGAAATGGACGTTGGTGATGCGAAAACTCCGTCCGAAGGTCGCGTTGCCGGCCGTGTGGACCTGAATAAATGAGCTTTCCGGGTCTCCTCCATACTGGAAGTACAGCCGGTCGCTCAGGGCCCGCGATGGGGGCAGCCCGATGGCCCCGGCAAAAGGCCGGTACTTTTTGTGGAAGCGGTCGTAGATCCCGAAGATGTTGAGCGTCGACGTCTCGTCGTGCGCCAGGACGACGGTGTGAACTCCCGCCTGGAACGCCGTGTTGTGGTAAAACTCCGCTGCCGTTCCCGTGGTCGCCTGAATACGCCGACTCTTCAGATACAGGATTCGAACCGGCTTGCCTGCGTTCCGTTGCTTCCCGATCGCCTCGTGCAACCGCACTTGCCCCGGCGACAGAATCATCGGCACCAGCTCCCGATGCTCCGTCTCGACGATGAGCGATTCTGCGCAAAACCTCGCGTGGTTCTGGAAGCCGAGATAAATATCCTCGGCGTTCACGCGGCCAGCTTTTCGGCGAACTGCCGGGGTCGGGCCGGCATCTGCCGGCCCGTCAGAGTCGCGGCCACTTGGCGGCGCGCCGACTCCAGCTTGCCTCGCGTCCAGGCTGGCGGCCGTCGTAGCTGCCGCGCGATCGCGTTGGCGCTCTCTCCCGCCAAGTAGCGCCTCAGCACGCACCCCTCGTCCCGGGGTAGATCGCGGATCGCCGACCACAGCAGCCGGACTCTCTCCCGCTCCGCCGCTTTCGCTTCCGGCAGCGGCGCCCGGTCGCGAAGTTCTGCCAACTTGAAGCGCGCCTTATAGAATTCGCTGTGGTTGCCGGCGTCCAGCGTGGCCTCGGTCCACGAGTCGATCGACTCGTGTAATTCTTCCTGAAACGCTCGCCTGCGGTGGGCATCGATGATGGCTCCGCGTACCCGGTAGTACGCGAAGTGGTCGAATTGCCCGCGCTCCGGCTTGTAGGCGTCCGCCGCTTGAATCAGACCGACGAACCCAGCGGCGGTTAGATCCTGAATGTCCAGGGACTTGGGGAGAATGTGGGAGAGTTTCCCGGCGATTCGACCGACCATCGGCAGATGCGCCAGGATCAGATCGTCGCGTGTCAAGCTGCCGCTCCTTGTGTCCGTCTGCGGTATAGCAGCACGAATTCCTCCCACGTCACCAGGCCCGTCGTCTCGGTCGGTTTCTCGACACGCTCTCCTTGTGCCAACTCGAGTAACTGCTTGACGCGGCCCACCGAGCGCAGCCGGATCTCATGGTCGGGACGTTTCCGGGCAGTGGTGGCCCTCAGCCCCGCGGCCACGGCTTTCAGCGCCGAGTCAACGAGCTTTTCCAGTTGCTGCCGATGAGGTCGCATCATTTCCGTGATGAGGAGTTGGGTTTCGGGCTCCTGCTTGAGCCTCTCGACGTGGCGGCGTTTGCAGCCGGCGTCTTTGGCGATCGCCGTCGCCGATTTCCCCGCCGCAACGCCTTTTGCGACGGCGATACGCTTGGCCTGTTTGCCGGCCCGGGTTCCCCTGGGCATCTACGCTGCCTTCTCGGTTGCGGAAGCGGTGAGGACGGCTGTTACCTTGCGCGATCCCGTGCGAGCCTCGCTCACGAACTGGGGGTGCAACTCCTTAGGGATGAACTTATCGATGGCCTTGGTCAGAGGTATCGTGATCGCCGCCACCGCCGCATCCAGCGAGCCGGTGGCCTTCTTGAGCGCCGCGAAGGCCTTTTTGTTGTCGAACACCGTTCGTTCGTTCCCCGCCGCCGCCACGTGTACCGTATACAGCTTCCCGCTTGCCGTCGTGGCCTTCTCGGCCGGCGTATCCGCATACCAACTGGCAATGATTTCTTTCAGCTCTCTGTGGCGGTCGACCGCCGGCTTGAGCAGCGCCAGCCTGCGGTCCAACTCCCCGAATTCGTCGATAAGCTGCCCGCGATTGGGAACGGTCTGTAGCGTGTTTGGTGTCACGCTTCTAGTTTGCGGTTGTATTTAAGAGCACGCTATCCGTAAAATGGTAGTAGGTAAGGGCAGTGCTTTCAGACGGTCCGCAAGTTGGGGTACCCGCAGTGATTTGTGCGGGATCGGATGAGGCGAATCAGGGCCACCATCGGCGGTAAGCAGCGTGAGATGGCCATCCTATCGCCCCGCGAGCGCGAAGTCCTGCACTACCTCGCTCACGGATTTGCCAATAAACAAATAGCCGCTTGCCTTGGCATCAGCGAGTCAACCGTCAAGCAATACGTTGGCGCCCTCAGTCGGGGGCTTGGGCTATGCAATCGCGTGAGCCTCTCCATTTGGGCCATCAGCAACCCGTCCTCAATAAAAGGGCATGCCTCTCCCCTGGCGCATCACGGCCGCGGCTGCTTCTGCGGATCTCCGGCTTGTTCCGCGGTTTTGGGCCTCCCTTGACCCCGTCGTCGTCGGCCCGCTTCGACGACGACGACGGATTTCCTAAGCGGTAACTCAAGCCTCTTCCCTCTCCCTGCTTTACTCTCCGTAGTAACTCTCTATTGAACGCCCCGGGGTGGCTCCCCGAGGGAGCCACCCCAAGCACCCCTCAGGGAGCCATCCGGTGGCTCCCTGCCAATACCCCCAAAAAATAGTTATCCAGCCGGTCGATTTCGGAGTATTCTGTTCCCATGTCGAAGCAGGCCGTCAAAGAGAAAGACATCCTCCGCGCCGCTCAGGCAATTCTCGCCCGCAAGGCGGTGGCCGCCGCCAAAAAGGGCCTGACGAAGGAGCAGTACGCCGCCAAGATGGGCGAACTCCGCCGGCGAGGCGCCGCCGCCGCGAAAGCCCGTCGCGAAGCAGCCGCATCGGCCTGAGTATGTCGCTACAGCTCAATCGCGTTGCAGGCGTTTGCGCGGAACAGGTCGCTCCGCCGGAAGTAGCGGCGCAGCACGTCCATGGACCGATGCCCCGTCTGTGCCGCGATCAGCAGCTCGCCGGCGCCCCCTTCGCCGGCGGCGGTGACAAACCCGGATCGCAGAGAATGCGCCGCGAAGCGGTCCCTCGGGTCGAGGCCAATGATCGCCACGCAACGCTTGACGAGCCGCTCCACGCACTCGCCGTCCAGCCGCAACCCCGCGCTGCCCTGCAACCGCCAGAACAGCGGGCCGGGCCTCTCCCCCCTGCGCTCGATCCACGCCCGCAGGCATCGCACCGCGCAGGTTGCCTCGTGGCGTCCCCACGGAATACCGATCAGCCGGCCGCGCCCGGTCTGGTCTTGCTTCTCGCGCCCCACGTGGATTACCATCCCCTCGGTGCAGAACTCCACGTCCGCCAGGTTGAGCCCGGCGATACTCGATCGCCGCAGAGCGGACGCGAACCCGACTACCAGGATCGCCCGGTCCCGGATAGCGGCCGTCGATCCCTGCTCCCCCAGAAATTCCGAGATCTCGCGCAGTTGAGCCACCGTCAAGGGCCTCATCTGGCGCGGCTTCTCGGCTCGCTCCCGTTGCGCCCCGGCCAGCAGGGCGAGAACTTCCTTGCCCGCGGGGGAACTAAGCCCCGCCATCCGATGCCGGTGCACGACTGCGCAGCATCGGCGCCGTACAGTCGTCACTTTGAGTCCCTGACCCAACAGAGCGGTCAGGTACAACGACAACGTATCCGCGGAGGCCGGCAGACTGCCGCGACCTCTCGCCTCGCACCAGGCCGCGAATCCGGCCCAATCGTAGGCGTACCCCTGCAACGTGATCGGCGCGAACTCGCCTCGCTCCACCAGCCTGGCTCGCGCCTCACGCAACTCTTCTATTTCAGCTTCAATGGTTGGCGACATCCCTGCGTTGGACGCGGTTCCCACGCGTCACGCGCCGGATGTCTCGATCGGAGGGGGGTACAAATTCGGATTGTACCGCTTGGATGCCGCCCTTGCAGCGGGCGCCCGCCTCCCTTCGGTAGGCCCGATCGCGCCTTAGGCCTGAGAAACTTTCGGGCGCCATCGAGCCGAGGTTAAGCGCCGGGAGGCAGACGCCTCTATCATACACGATCCGGCGCTTTCGAGAAATCCCTGTTGGTGAGGTCGAGGTCTCTATGGCAGCCGAGTCGATCAAACAGCCCTTTGTCCCTCCGTTCTTTGCCCGCTTGGGCGTCAAACCCGGCGAGTGGATGTACACCACCAAGCCCTCCCTGCGCGCCCTGATGCGCCCGTCGTGGCCCCTCAAGGTGCGGATCTGGGCTTGTCTGATGATCCAGAGCTTCGGCTACGAGTCCGACTTGGCCGTCATCATGAGCAAGGGCGAGTACGCTGGCGCACCCACCAGGGTCGGGCCACTCCAGCCGTCCATGATCACCGGTATGATCTTCCGGGCGGCCTGCGATGCGTGCGCGGAATCGGGCATCCAGGTGACCCCCGAGATCAAAGTTGCTCTCCGCGTTTCGAAGGCGCACATGCACCGCGCGCTGGTCGAAATGGAGCAGGACGATGGATTGATCGTCCGAGCCAGGCTGGAACGCACCCCGGAGAAGTTGCAACACGTCTCCTTGGCAGACGGAGAGAAGCGCGGATGGCTGACTCCGCTCCGCAAACTGAAACCGGCGGACCTTGCGAAGCTCGGCTCGCCGTCGAGCAGGATTGGAGTCTTCCTGCTGCCCAAGCCGAATAAAGCCAATAACTTGCGAGCTAATGGAGCCATATCTGGCTCCATTAGCTCGCAATTTGTTGAAAACGCTGAGGTTGAAGAGGGGGGTCCCATCCAACTGCTGCTGGCCTTTATGCGCAACCACAGCATGCGCAAGCTGATCGCGGATGCTGGCGCGATAGCCGGGAGCGAAGAGGTCAAGGCCGCCGTGCTGAGCTACCATGAGGTGCTCCGCTCCGCGGCCGACTCCCTCAAGCGATACCTGGAGCAGGCGATCCAAGCCGCCAAGACGCCCGGCAAGCCCCAGCCAGCGCCGCCGCTCCAGCCCAAGCTATTCGCGCCCGCCTCAGCGTCTGTCGGGACTCAGGCGTCTGCCGGCGCGAATGGGATCGGCAATCCTCCCCGGGTGCAGCCTGGGACTGCGCCCGGTGCCGGTCTTTCCCCCGCTCCGCCTGTTCCGGCGTATACCTCCGCCGGCAGACCGGTCTCACCCGCCGGGAAACAGGCGGAGCCTCTTGCCGATGTCGCCCACGTCCTGGACGGCATGCGCCACTTTTGCCCTGCCGACGAGGACGCAGCCCGCATCATGATCGCTCAGTGTCGCGGCAGGTCCCCGCATTGCACGGCCGTGGAAATTCTGGGGGCCATCCGGCTCAAGGGCCACCTCTGCCGCGGCAAAGACAGCCCGGTGGGATTCCTGCTCACCGCCGTCCCCAAGCTGTTCTCTGTCCCAGTCCTCGGTCCGCAACCGTCGCCGCCGCCGGACCCCGTATACGTCCCTGAAAATTTCCCGGAATGCCTGGCGGAGGCCAAGCGCTGGCTCGCGGACCCAGCCTGCACTCCCATCAGACGCCGCAACGCGCAGGAACTGGTGGACTCGCTGGATCCCTCGCAGCCCCATGCAATAGCGGTCGCCGGAGGTGCCCGATGAGGACCGCCTTCGATTTCCCAGCGAGTGACCGGGGTCTCAGTGGCCTTGGCAGCACTGTACACAAAGCAGTACAGCGGCCCCCGGACGCCATGCCGAAGAACACCTTGCAGGCCTACCATGACGCCTTGCAAGCCGCCGAGACCTGCCGCGGCTTGCTCCGCAGCCTCATCCTCGACGAGGACCGCCATGGATCCCTCCAAGCGGCTCTATCCCAATGTCGCAATCTCGCCGGCGATCTCCAGGCGCTTATCGACGAGGAGGAGCGCACTCAGTGACCCGCTTCGACCGCCGTCGCCGCGGCCTGCCGTCGGCCCCCCATCTGTCCCCCGAGGATCGTTTCCTGACTCTGATGGCCCTCGGCACCCTAGACTTGGTCTCCGCGTCCGGCCGCACCGCTGCGGCCAACCGGGCGCGCGAACTGTCTCTCTCGATCTCCGAAGGCCGCTACGAGGCCTTCCGTCTCGCCCAAGCCTACGCCCATGCGGCGGCCTGCGGCAACCTCAACGTCCCCAATCAATCAACCCAAGGAGTCCCATGTTCCGTATCTCACCGACCCGTGGAACCTGCCGCGCCTGCGGCTGCACCGTTACCAAGCCCTGCGCGCCAACCGGCTGCGCCTGGTCCGACGCAAGTCACACCCACTGCACCGCCTGCGTTTGCGCTTGCTGCGGCATCCCGTTTTCCTCCCGCGCCCAGTACTCGGTAGCCAAGCGCGGCTTCCGGCTCTGCCTCGACACAAATTCCTGTGTCGCCCGCGTGCTCTCCCAGCACGCGTGCGATCACATCATCGCCCTGGCGATAACCTGCAACCAAGCCCTCCCTGCGCGCCCTGATGCGCCCGTCGTGGCCCGTCAAGGTCCGGATCTGGGATTGTCTGAGGTAGCCGCATGCGCCGCTCGGTAGCGTTCTCGCCTCACGACGTCTGCACGATCATTCACCAACTCGCCTGCACTGGCTCATGGCGGGGCGAGCGCCGAGGAGTCGCCGTACGCCTGGTCCGCTATAGCACAGCCAAGGGCGACAAAATATGCTTCGCGCTCAAAGCCGGCGTTTCGGTCAACGGATCCGCCGAAACCGTCGCCGCCGCGATCGCCGAGTGCAATGTCCTCATCGAGGCCTCGCGGATCCGCCGCCTAGTCCTCTACTCCGTCTGCCCAGAGGAGGCCCTATGAACATTTCCGACCTGCAAAACTGTCCCCAATGGCTCGCCGACGCCAGCACGAGCAATGCCGACGTCGAATGGGTAGACGGGCAAGTTGCCTGGCGCGGCGGCACGTGGCGCGACGGCACGTGGTACGGCGGCACGTGGCGCGACGAGAACACCGAGCGCCTCACCTATATGGCTGCGCTGTGCGGGATCGTCTTCAGGTCTGGCTCCGCAGTTGCCTACCGCACCACCACCGCAAACGGCTGCGGGAGACACACCGTCGGATTTCACCAACCGGAGGGTGACTACCACGAGCAGGATTTGCCCCCGGCCGGCAGCGACACGTGCGTGCGCGGTATACACGTCTCCTCCGCAGCCCGCGCTCACACTCATGCTGGCGTCGATCACACCGCCCAAATGTGGGAGGTCACGTTTAGCCGCGAGGACCTCCTGGATTGCGACGGGGAAACGGCCCGAATTGCCGGCGGGTTCTTCACCCGCATCGAGAGGCCGTTCTAATGCCCATCCGCAAAGACCTGCTCCAGCACTACTCCGGTGCCGATTGGAAAGCAACGCGGCGCCGCATCCTAGCTCGTGCCCACGACAGATGCGAACAGTGCGGCGTCAAGAACCACCATCGCTATGACCGCGGAAACGGGGGCTCCTACCGCAGTTCCGAGGCCGAGTGCGGCACCCCATGGCGCAACTCTCAGGGAAACATCACCACCTTCGAACCTATGGTCTCCGCGAGGCGCACCGTGAGCATCGTCCTCACGGTCGCCCACCTCAACCACACCCCCGGCGACGACCGCGAGGAAAACCTCATGGCTCTCTGCCAGTGGTGCCACCTCAACTACGACCGCCTGCACCATAAGGAAACCAGGTCCGACCGGAAAGACGCCCGGCGGCCGCTACTTATGGAGGCCAAATGAGCATTGAAATCTTGAACCGCTACACGCGAGCTATCCTCTACTTCAGCGAGACAGCCCAGACCATCGCGGAAGCCGTGCAAGACGCCGCAAGGAGCAGCGATGAAAACTGAACTATCCGAACGGTTAATTTCGCTCCGAGCCGCAGCGGCGCGCCGGCCACACGCGACGCACGCGCGTTACGTGGCTGGCTGCAAATGCATGCTTTGCCGCGCGGCGCACTCCAGGTACAACCTAGAGAGGCAACGTCTGAAGAAGGATGGGGGTTGGAATGGCTTAGTGCCGACGACCAAAGCGCGCAACCACATCCTCGAGCTCCAAGCCCAAGGAGTCGGATACAAAGCCATCGCCGCAGCGTCCAGCATCTCTTCAAACATCGTCTTTGGAATCCTAAAGGGCTCGCGACCGCGGATGCGTGCGAACGCCGAGCAAAGACTGTTGGGGGTGGATCGCTCGGCAGTGTCCGATGGCGCACTCGTCGATTCAAAAAACGCTCTCGCCCTCATCCAAGAGCTTCTCCGAGACGGATACAGCCGAGCGCAATTGGCGCGGTGGATGGCGTACAAGGTTCCTAAGCTCCAATGGATGTACCGCAAGCCGTGTGTGCTCACCGCCCGCACGGCAATGCGGATCGAGCGCCTGTACCGCATGATCCACCAAGGGAAGTTCCAGCGATGCTAGCCCTCTACGTCGAACTCATCTGCGACGGCTGCCAGATCAGCTTCATGCGCCACCGGCTCCGCGACGACGAGCCGCAGACCGTGCGGCAGCTCGCCTTCGACCTCGACACGATCTCATTGGCGTCCGAGTGGACCAAGGACAAACACCGTCATTACTGCCCACTCTGCACTATCCACCGGCCGGGAAGTCTCATCCCATAAAGTCTCCGGCCCCCTCATGGGTCTGTCATTACGCGCGCTTCCCGCCCGCCGGCGGCGGATGGAAACTCGTTACGAGGCGAATGCAGAAAAAGGGAGATCCCAACGATGACAAGAAGACAATCGATCGCCAACCTAGCCGCTCTGCTCTGCCTGCCGTCGCGGGCAACCTCCCGACCAGTCAACTCCCAATACGACGCCCTATTCGCCCGCTGGGGCTCCCGCTACGCGCCCTGGGAAGACTGGCGCTGGTTCCGGGCCCAGGCCATCGCGGAAAGCGGCCTCCACCAGGAGACCCGCGGCACCGCCGGGGAAATCGGCCTCATGCAAGTCTCCACGGCAGTCGCTCGAAGGTACAAAGCCGACCCCTACAACCCCTCCGAAAACGTACGAGCCGGCATCGAATACGACGCCGACCTGTGGAACCTCTGGGGAATGTTTGCTCCCATCCCGTTTGCCCTGAACCCAGACCGCCGCTCCCTCATGCTCGCCTCATACAACGCGGGCGCTCCCACTATCCACAGAGCCGCCAGGGCAGCACGCTCTTTGGCGTGGAGCGAAATCGAGCACACTCTACCGTTGGTCGCCGGCAGGCGCTCGGCCGCGATCACCATCGCGTACGTGCGCCGCATCCACCGCCTCATGGGCGCCGATTAACCCGCCGCCCACGGCCGCTGCTCTTGCGCAGTCCCGGCAAGCCCCACCCTATCAGATCGTAGACCTCCACCTCGACCCAGCCCCAGTCCAGCACGACCCTCCCGGTCTACTGCGCGGAGGCCCTGGCGCTAGCGCGTGGAGGATCCGCAGCCGCCGGTGGCCGCCCCTGTCTCCCTCCCGTGCAACCCAGCAAGGCTATGCCCAAGCCCACCACCGCCGCCACCGAAATTCCGAATCGCCAACTCATGCCTTTGACCTCGCCGTTTTTCTGAAAAGTCCAATCTCTCCGGCTCATCCTGAGCCCCAGCCCTCGACGCCCTCCAGAACCCCAAAAACACGCCTCTTATCGCCACAACCCGCGCCGTATCTAACGTTTACCCGTGCACCAAACGATCCTTTGCCGCACTCGAAAACGCGTCCTATAAGTCCTTTAGAATCGCGGCGGGAATCCGCCGCTACTGACTACGTTTGCTGCACACCCGCCAGCCCGGCTCGAATCGTGCTCTGCGCCACTCCCAGCTTCCGCCCGATCGCCCGCCAGCTCATGCCGCTTTTACGTAACGCCACCGCCCGGTCCCGCGCGAAAACCGCCCGCGGCCGGCCCCCGTTCCGCCCCGCCGCCTTTGCCCGTGCCAAACCAGCCTTCGTCCGCTCCGATATCCGGATGCGCTCTTGCTTGGCGATCCACGCCGCGATCGCCAGCATCAGTTCCCCCGCCGGCCCGGTCGTCCGGAAGTGCGCCTCCGTCAGCGATTCGAACGCCACCCCGTGGCTCGTCAGCCTCCGGATGTGCGAGAAAGTTTCGAACACGCCCTCGCGCGTCAACCGATCAAGGGCCCACACCAGCACCACGTCGATTTCCCGCCGCGCCGCCGCCTCGAACATCCCTCGAAATGCCGCCCGGTCCGAGTGCTTGCCTGTCTCCTGATCCACGTACTCCACCACCTGCCACCGCTGCGCCAGGGCGTAGCGCCGCAGTTGCACGAGTTGGTTCTCCACGTCCTGGCCCTTGTCCTTCGTACTCACCCGCGCGTAGATCGCTGCTCTCATACCTCCACTATCGCCAAAACCGGCCGCCCGTCAAGACTCAACCCGCGCGACCCAAAGAGGCCCAAAAAAAAGGCAATTATATACATGGCTACATTCGCCTTTTCTTCAAAAATCTTCATGCGGTCCGCGTTTTGTACTTGACTACATCGGTGTAGTCAGCTACTATTGAGACATGGAAAACAACAAAACAGCCACCCTTACCGAGACAATCGAAGCCGCCGTCGCTGAGATCCTCAAGACCGGAAATAGCGCTCCGAAGGTTTACCTGCGCGTCCGCCCAAACGGCTCCGTCGATGTGACCGAGGAAACGTCCTGGTGTTGCTCTCCGGACGAGTACTACAAGCGCGTCCCGCACACTCTCAGCTTGGAAGTGCTGGCGTCCACGCGCAATTACTCCAGTCTGTCGGAGGACGAGATTGAAGAATGCGCGGACAATGCGACCGAAGGCGCTGAAGAGATCGTCGCCGGATGGCAGCACCACATTAGTGAGTGGGTTGCGGCGGGCAACCTCGACGGCGTTGAGGCAACGGAGACGGATGCTCGCTAGATGTCCCCCTCCACCATCAGCACCTTCCAACTGTTCGCGCTGTTCCCCGACGAAGAGACGGCGCGCCTTTACCTGCAGGGCCGCATTTGGCCCTCCGGCCCCGTCTGCCCGTCCTGCGGGGCGCAAGACCGAATCAGCGGACTTGGCGTATGCGCCACGCGCAAGCCGGGTTTCTATCGCTGCCTGCCGTGCGGCTTTGACTTCACGGTGCGCACGAATACCATCATGGAGCGATCCAAGGTGCCACTGCACAAATGGCTGTACTCCATGTATCTGCTGGTTACCGCCCGCAAAAGGATCTCCAGCTTGCAGCTCGCCAAAGAGATAGGCGTAACGCAAAAGACGGCGTGGTTTATCCTCGGTCGCCTCCGTGAGGCGTGTGGCGTCTACCATCACGCCAGCCCGAAACCCCCCATTGAGCTTGACCAAATCGCAGACATGGTACTCCGCTATCGCCCGAAACCGAAGTCGAAAGCATCGCGGAAACGGGCCAAAAAAGCCGCGAAGAAGGGCAAGGGCTAACCCCTTGCCCTTTCAACAAAAATGTAGCCATGTATATAGTTCCCAAAAAAAACCCGCGCGCCAAGGCTCATGGCGCGCGGGCCGCTCAAGGAGATCAACTACCTGCTTTCTATTTCGCCAGATCGCAGGCCCACAGCATGATCAACACCACGTTGACGGCCACCGACCACACCGCGATCCGCTGCCACATCGCCACCGCCCGGTAAACGTTCCGCTCCTCCCCGTACTTGCGCTCAATCTTGCTCCGCAACTCCCTGTCCGAGTCGTCCATTTAGGCCTCCAAGTCCCTCCGCGCGCGTTCCATTTCCCGCCGCTCCACCTCCGCTACCAGCAGCTCGCCCCGGTCGGCCGCCGTGGCCGCGTCGCACCCTTCCGCCCTGCACCGCCCGCACAGGATTGCCGATACGATAGCCAGCAGCTCCGTCCGGTTCACGGCCTCCTCCCATCCGGCGCCCTCAGCACGAACCAGCACCATACCTCCGCTTGCCGCTCCACGGGCTGGCCGTGCAGCAAGGAGGGCTGCCACCTCCACTGCTTTATTGCGGACGTCGCCGGACGTCGCAGGCGTTGCGGTCCGCGGATCGCCTCCGTCCTCCGCACGGTCCCGTCCCTCCGAATCTCAACCTGGACGACTACGGTACCTTCGATCCCCGCCCGCTGCGCCTTGGCCGGGTACGCAGGCCTCACCTGGTGCGCCACTTCTCCGCCCTCCACCACGCTCACCACGTCGCCGCCGTCCGCGACGGCCGCTATCGGCAGCATCGCCGCCGCCATCGCCAAGATGTACACTTTAGTTGACACGTCCTTGCCTCCTCTCCTGGCGCGCCAGAAACCACCGCGCCCGCTCCCTCTCCGTTTCCGCCGACGCTGTATCCTCCAGGATCTCCCGCGCCAATTCCATCGCCATCCGCAGTCGGCCCGCCTCTTTCGCCGCTTCCCGGCTCTCCGCCTCCGCCCACCGCTGGCCAGCCGTCCTCCGCCGCCCCCCCCTGAACCCATGTGCGCACTTACCCGCCAGCTGCTGATTCCGCTCTCCGACCTCCTCTCCCTCTCCATCCAGTGTTGCGCCTGCCACAACACCGTCTCCGTCGATCTCCGTACCGAGCCATGTGCCGTGGCCTTCTGCCCCGTCTGCCGCTACGACTACCCGCCGCCCCTCAGACTGCGCCTTCTCCTCCTCGGCGACTATCTCCTGACCCTGTCCGATTGCAAGGAGTGCTCCCTGTCCTTCCGTTTCCCGGCGCCGCCCCCACTCGCAGATCGCCGCGACTAGCTCCTCCCAGTACGCCACCGCGCTACACGACATCGCCCGCTCCCTTCCGCGCCGCCGTGGCCAGCGCCGCCAGCATCAGCTCCCTCACCTGGTCCGGCCCCACCGCCGTGCCGAACTCCGCCCCCGCGTAGACCAGCGCCGCGTGGTACACCCCGATCAGTTGCTTGGTCTGCTGCAGCAGGAACAACGCTCCCGGATTCAGAATCTCCCGATTCGTCCCCGGCGCTCCCGCCTTGCTACCATTGCCAGTAACGGGCTGGCTCATTGGGCGCTGTACCCCTCCGCCCGCCGCCAGGCGCGCCGTTGCCCCGGGCGCCTGGCCCCCATCCGCCTTGCTCACGCTCCATTGGATTTCCTTCCGCCGCCCCGGCTGCGGCACCTCCAGGCGGCAGATCCGCACCCTCTCCCCCACCGCCGGCCGCAGCGCGTGGATCGCCTCCCCGGCTTCCTGCGGCACGAAAAAGACCCGCTCATCGGTGGTTACGAACATCAGCTCCGGCGGCCCGTACTGCGACGGCTGCGGCCGGCCCTGCACCATCTTCAATGGCACTTCCTGCGGTATGTTGGTTTCGAATTTGATCTTCTCCATCGCTCTACCTCTGATAGTACGGCCAGTCCTCGGCCACCTCGTCCAAAGACACCCCCGACTCCCGCTCCAGCACGCGCAGCTCGTGCCCCACAATCGACTCGATCACCCCTTGCGCGTACCCCGGATGGTCCTTTTGCTGCCGCTCGATCGACTCCACCATCGCGGCCACCCCCGCTAAATCCTCCCGCCGTTTGCTCTGCGATCGCTCCATAGAAGCCTGCTAAAACTATACTATCATGCGGGTATACTTCTGTCAACGGAAATGTACTATTATGGTGGCTAGATGACCATACCGGCAAGCATGATCTGCAAGTGCCTGCGCTGCAAGCACACGTGGCTCAAGCGCATCGACGGCAGACCCGTCCGCTGTCCTGGCTGTAAGCAATACGACTGGGACCTACCGGTCGGCGTGCTCCCGCGCGGCCGGCCGCCGAAGAACAAGCAGAAGGAACGGAAGAATGCCTGAGAATCGGTTCTTCGTCCTTGCTCGGCGAGGACGCCGACGGCCCCTGGGGGGAAACTACGCCGCTTCGGTCCCGCCAGGCTCGGCTTGCAACGCCCGCCGCAGCGCCGCCGACATCTTCGCTTCGCAGACGTCTTGCCGCTCGTAGTCCTGCGCCACGTCGCGCATGATCTCGGCTTTCATTTCCAGTATCATCGCGCGCAGCCGCCAGTTCAGCGCCACGTTTACGATCTGCCCCACGACGGTCAGGCCGCCGCAGATTGCCATTACCCAGTTCGCGTCCATCGCACCACCTACTCTCGGTTTCGCCAGCCGCGGTCCGGATCCACGTGCTGGCCCAACGGTCCGAACAGCGACAGGATCCTTTCGCTCCACAGGTACTTATCCGAATCGTCGCCCAACGTGTCCTTCTGAACGCTGCGCAGCACGAGCGGTACTGGCGACACGTCGGCCGCCACCGCCGCTCCCGTGTCCAGCGTGTTTCGCACCAGGCCGCGCCCCGCCGGCGCGATCTGCTGCCCGAAGTCGTTGCGCCCCGTCACCAGGTGCATGCCCAGCTTGGCGAACGGCGCCGCCTTGCTCCCTACGAACAGCCCCGCCCCCAGCAGCCCATGCTCCTCCAGCTTCGTCCCCAGGCTCACCGCATCCCCGATCGACCCGCGAAATACCACGTTCTGATATACCTCGTTGCCATCGTCGTCTCTGCCCAGGTAAACCTGAAACGGCCGCGGCGACAGCCGCCCGCTGAACATCAGGCTCAGCATCTGGTTCTCGGTCAAACCCTGCACCAGTTGTTTGGCCCAGAACGCGCGCGCCAGCCGCGCCTGCGCGCTCTCCTTCGTGGTCGCCCCCTCCAGCGGATGGCGCCCGAACTCCGCCCGGCTCAGCGGCGCGTCGAAAGCGTACTTGGCCAGCGCCACGTTTGACCCCGACCAGTCCGGCGCCAGTAGTGCCGCCCGCCCCACTTCCAGCATCGCCCGGCTCCAGCCCATGTTTTCCCAGTGCAGGCCGCCGTACACGCCGTTCACGTAGCTCGCGATTCCCCGCTTCGCCTCGCTCGCCTGGTCGGGCGTCGCCGTCGGGTTGTCTCGCATCCACGCGTCCCGGTGCAACGCGAAGCTCACCACTTTGAACCGCCTCTGCACGTTCTCGAAGGTGAACCGCGTGATCGTGTCCGCCAGTTCCAGCGCCTGCTTGCTCCCCGGGATGTATGCCCGGATCACTTCCGCCCGCGTCGGTATGGTTCCCGGCCGCAGGCCTCGGTACGCGTCCATGGTGTTGCCCTGTACCGCCGACGTTCCGCCGCTGCCCACCAGGTCGCGCTCCTGCTCGATGAACCACGGGCTCGTACGGTCCGCCCGGAAAGCCCGCAACATCCCGCGGACTCCCACGTCCGCCTTGGCCATGGCATTCTCGGTCAGTAAGTGGAACCCGCTCAATCCCAGGATCGCCTGTTTCAGCCCCCGTTGCGCCGTGCGCATCCGCGCGAACCCGGGTACCTCGCGCGCCAGGTAATCCGGCGCCGTCACCGGCGAGAGCGCCTTCTCGACGAACGGCGGCACGAACAGCTTATGGACCGCCACGTCCGGCACGTCCTCCGGATTCCCCGCCCCCATCGGCACCTGGCCGGCCAGCTTCGCTGCCGCCACCGCCTGCGCAGCCTCCTCCGAGCCCCCGGCCCGCATGAACGGCACCAGCTTGCTGAACTCCTCCGAGTGCCCCGCCAGCGGCACCCACCCCTCCGGAGCGTTTTTTGCTACCCCCCACTTACCCAGCCCCGACACCGCGAGCTGCCCTTCCAGTAAGTGCGTCGCTCGCGCGCGCGCGAAGTTATCCGCGTGGATGTTGAATGCCGCCGAAGCGTCCAGTGTCCGCGGTATCAGCCCGTCCGCCACCGCGTGTACCATCGTCGGGTATAAATCCGACCGCCGCTCCGCGAAGCCGAAGTACTTGCCGATCTTGCCTTGCCGCCGCCCCACCGTCGCCGGCAGTTTCGCCACCTCGCCCTCGCCCTTGGCGTTGAGTAAGTGGGGCAGGTACTCGTCCGGCTGCCACCGCGATTCCAGCCAGCCGCCCTTCCGCCCTTCCGCCAGGCTCGTCTCGGCGAGGTTGGTGTACAGCCGGTCCGCCTCGGCTTCCCGGTCCGTTGGCTTGTCCATCATGCGCAGCGCCTGACGCATCACCGGCTGCAACTTATCCAGGTTCATCTCGCCCCCCGCCGCTCCGCCGGCGACATCGTCGAGAAACGGATGCGTCCCCTCGATAAACTGGAGCAGCTCGGCCCGTTTGTGGCGGAACTCCCGCATGATGCCCACGGCCTCGCGGTCCTGCATCTTCGGAAGTATTTTCCGCGTCACGATGTCCAGCGCCTGGTTCGCCCGCAACGCCCACAGGTCGCGCTCCGCCGTGAAATAGTTCCGCAGCTTCTCCCCCGCCCGGTGCTCCTGGGGACTCTCCCGGGCCTCCTCGATTCCCTTCAGCGCCGCGTTGCGCTTCAAGCGCAGCGCGTCGCCCTCCGCCTTCGATTCTCGGAACAACGGCTCCAGCGCGCCCAGGCCCGAGCCTAGATACACTCCGTCGTCGGTGGGGGATTCGTTAGGGGGTTGCGGTGGTTGTGCTGGCTGCGAACTTACCGCTGCTGCGGGGCGTGCGGCCGCTGCGGGTTCGGCGTCTCGATGTGCGGCGTCTGCGGATGGGGCCCGCGCTCCGCGTTCAGCTTCCGGGGCGGCCGGCCGCTCTCTTCCTCCGCCCTCGGATAGGGGTTGTGGGGCACTATTTCGTTCCCCCCCGGTCTTATTCCACTCCGTCGCCCCATGCTGGGCGAAGTACTGCCCCGGCCCTTCGACCCGCTCCACCGGCTCCAGGCCCGCGCCACCCAGCCGGAACAACTGCCCCGGCTTGGAAAACTCGCCCTTCTCCGCCGTGATCTCGGCCGCGTCGACCGAGGCGTTTGGCTTCCCGCCCGCCTTCGCCCAGGCGTCCACGATTTGCAGCGCCCGCCCCGAGGTGATGTTTAGCGTTTTCGCGCCCGGGTCCATCCCCTTCCGCTGCTCCAGAATCCCGCCTACGATCCGCTTCCGAAACGCGTTGAAGCTCTCGCCCGCTTCGCCCGATGTCGGGCTCACCCCCGGCGCCTCGTCCGGGCGGTTCACGATCCGAGCGTTGATCGGCTCCCGCTCGCTCTCCAGGGGCTTCCCCTCGTGCGCTCCCAGCTTCCACGGCTCTAGCCAATCCGCCGGCTGCGCCCTCGCACTCACCGTCTTACCCGTCTCCGCCGACCGGTCGTTGGGAGCGTGGTACACCTGGATATCCGCCGGCACTCGCCCCGCCATCTCGCGCGCCTGCCGCCGCCCCTCTTCCACCAGAGGCACGTCCGCCGAGCCGGTTACCCTCCTGACGCTCCCATGATCCGCGCCACCACCCCCGGCGTCAGGTTCAGGTTGACCACCGCCAAGTCCGCCACGTCCCGCGGTAGATTGGCGTACCACTCCGGGTTGGTTCCCTTTCGGAACAGCCTGTGCGTCCCCAACAGCGCTTCCACCTCGCGCAGCGCCCGGTCCGCTACCACGATCTCCACCGTCACTCGTTCCATTTACGCCGCCCTTGGCCGTACCGGCTGTGGCCGGTTCCTCGGCCGCCCCGGCGCCCCGGCCGCCTGGTTGAGCGCCGCCAGCAGCCCTTGCCGCTTGAGGACCTGCCCCTTGGGGTTCGCTATTTTTCGCTTCATCCTTACCCTCCTCCAAAAACTCCTCGAGCGACTGACGTACCGGCCGCCCCGTGATCGTATACTGCCGCTCCGGTGCCTTGGCCTCGGGAGCTTTTTCCCCCGGCCCTTTCTCCTCGGCCGCGCCGCCGCCGCCCTTCAAGGCGTGTCTGGCCGTCAGCCCCGCCGTTCCCACCCCCAGGGCCATCTTGGTCAGCGTCTGCCGCACCATCGGCCAGTCGCTCTTGTTCCACGCTTCCCGGAGCTGCGGCACCTGGCCATAGGCGCCCCTCAGCATTTCCTCGGTGAATCCGGCGGATGCCAGCCGGGAAACCAGCCCCTTGCCCAGTACGCTGCTCACTTTTCCGAGGCCTCCGCTGTAGGCCATCAGCAGCAGGTTTTCCGGGGTGGTCAGTCCGCTGCCAAATTCCGCCGCACCGCGGACGATTCCGGGGCCGGAGTCCGGCGCCGCCGCCTCCATGCGGATCAGCGGCTGACTCCGGTCCTGCATCCGCTCTGGAACGCTCGCCGTGTCCGCGTGGATCGCCCGCCCGATCGCGCCCTCGCGGATCGGCGCTATCAGCCGCTCCACCAGACTGGGATGATAGGCGCTCATCGTCGGCCCGTCCGGCCGCGTCGCCGCTTCCGCGAAAGCTCGCGCGCGAGCCGTGGTCTCGCGGTCGGCTACGTCGGGATGCGTTAGAAAGTCCGAAGGCCTGAGCGCTCGCGCCGGGGGCGCCGTCTGCGGAGCCGCGGCCGGCGTCTGGCCGGTTTCCGAAACGCTTAGGAACTCGGCAACCGATTGCCGGGGCGCCGCTTCGGCTGCCGGCGCGTTGCCGGCCGGCGTCGCCGCCAGGTACTCGCTGAGCGTCTGATCCGCCATCTCATTGTCCGATGGTGTAACCCTCGGCCCTCGCCTGTTTGACGGCTTCGGCCTCCGTCATCTTATTGGCGCTTGCGTAGTCCCGCAGCCGTTGCAGCGGGACGATCTTCCCGGCTCGCGGAGTGCGGCTCCCCGTGCCATTCGGTTCCCCCGCCGGCGCCCCGCGGCCTCCGGTCGATACGCGTGCGGCAGCCGGCGCCGCCGCCGGCGCGCCGCCGCCCTCCGGAGATCCGCCGCGCCTGGCGATGAGCTTCCTCTGCGTATCCTGCAAGCGCCCCACCTGCTCGGTCGCCGCGTCGTACTTCTGCCTGTAGTAGGTCCGCCGCGCTGCGTTCATCGCCACCGTCTGCCCGGTCCTCGGGTCCACCACCTTGTCCCCGTCCTTGGCATTCAGCGCGTTTCCGTAGGCCGACCGCAATCCGTGCTGCTCCTGCTCCTGTTTCTGGTAGCTGTCGATCTGTTTCTGGGCGGCGTCCTCGGCCGCCTGGCGCCTCGTCTCGGATCGATCCGCGGCCACCTGCGTTGCCCTCTCGCCCGCGGCGTCCGGATCCCGCCGCTTCGGTCCGAGCTGCTCGCCCGCTGCCAGCGGTACCCACGCCTTCCCGTTCCATTTCTCGGGCGTCTCGTCGGCGCCAATCCGCGTCACGGACACCCTCCCCGAGTCGTCCGTCCAGTGGTTGTACGCGAACTTCTCGGGCTTCTCGACCGGTCGCTTTGGCTGCTTGCTGGCGAGGTAATACTTTTTGCCGCCTGCGTCCACCACGCTCCCGGTCCGCTCGTCCGGCGCCTCGTTCGTCCCCATCCCAACGCCCGTCACGTTCCCGCTCGCATCCATCCGCGATCGCGGAACGTCCAGATTCTGCGCTACCGTGCCGGAGTCCGAGACGGGCAGTCCGCCCTTGTCCAGAACGCTTTGCTGCTCCTTCGAATCGGCCTCCTGCTGCTTTGGCTTGCGGTCCGCCTCCGCGTCCAGCGCTCCGAGCAATGCGTGCGGCACCCGCTCGCCCGGGCTGTATCCATGTACTCCCGCCTTTTCCAGGTCCGCTGCCAGCCCCTCGCCCACCGGGATGCTGTTGGTGTTGTCCAGCGGCGGCGTTTTCTCTTCCGCCGTGGGCTTGTACCAGGTGCTCCCGTCCAGGCCGGTGACCGTCTTACTCCGGTCGTGCAGGTCGGTGTCGCCTCCCGGCCCGTTTTTCATGATCGTGGGCCGCCCGTCCAGGCTGCTGGCGTTCTGCTGCACCCACCCTTCGTTAATCAGCTTGATCCGCTCCTGGCGGACCTTTTCCTCGTGCTCCTGCTGCTGCGCAAGCTGCTCGGACGCGGCCGCCGCCCGCCGCCGCGCTGCCGCTGCGCGGAGATTCACCGCGGCCGCCGCCGATTCCATCAGCCCATCCAACCCGCGGCCGGCCGCGCTCGCGGCCTCGGCGGCCACCGCCCCCATATTTTCCGCCATGGCTACTGCCCCCCGCCGAATCCGTAGGATCCAGCCTGGCTCTCGCTGATTCCCAAAGACGATCCGGTCGCGTTTTGCGTAGTGCCGGTTGTGGTGCTCCCGGCCGCCGTTCCCGCGGTGCTGCTTCCGGGGTTCGCGAATGCGAACTGCAGAGCCTGGCTCAGCGACGTGCTCAGATCGCTCAGAGCCGTGGCTCCGTAGGCGGCGGTGTTGCCGGCTAGCGAGTTCTGCCGTGCGATCTGCGTCTGCAGTGCACTCGTCCCCACGGCGCCGCTATTGCCGAATCCCCGCGACGCCAGGAAACGATTCATCGTCGTGCCCAGGCTGGAGTAGTTCTGGTTGATCTGGTTCGCGCTATTCGTCTCCTGGGCCTGCAACTGTGGAGAGTTTCCTCCCTGGGCGAGTAACTGCTGCAGCGTCTGAGCGAGCGCTCCCTGTAGGCCTCCCTGCGCGCCCGAGTACGTCGGTGTGGTCGATCCCGCGGTGGTCCCGGTTCCCGAACTGGTCTGACTCGACGTCGAGTTGCTGTCCGCGGTTCCGTAGTTCAGTCCGAGCGCCGACGATATCTGCCCCATCTCTGCCCCTCCGCAAACCCATCACCAGCACATCCGCGGATCTGCCGTGCTGTACCGTCTGCCCCCGCAGCCGGCCCTCCATCTCGAATCCGCAGCGTCGCGCCCCCGCAGCCACCGCTCGGTTCGACGCCAGGAACACCGCCGATATCTTCCTCAGCGACGGCTCCTCGAACGCCCGCTCGCATCCCTGGCGTAACAGCGCCGCCGCCTCTGTCGGAGTAAACGTATGCCGGCGCGTCGCCACGTGGACCTGCGCGAGGCATGGAGACTCCCGCACAAACACGATTACCCCCGCCAGACGCCCGTCTTTGCACGCCCCGAAAGCCCGCGGGTGCATCCTACTAATGCGTTCGACATATGCTTCCACCGTGCGCGGGCTGAAGTCGTCCAGCGCTACGTCCGCTGACGCCCTCAGCCACTCCCAGGCCATCGGCCAGGCCCACTCGGGAAACGGGTCCACAAGTTGTGTCGCCATATGGGTATGTTCGCCGCAAAGTGGCGATACTTGAATTGATGGCCGACATCGTCTCCCGCCCCTACCAGCCGGATCCGGCCCGGTGCTGCGAAGCCTGCGTCTTTGGCCGCGACGAGCATGCGCCCTGGTGCACCGTCCGGCAGCCGCTTTGGCTCCTCTGCTCCCAGGACGCGTTAGTTCGTACTCCCTTTGGGTGCGGTTTGGCCGGGCTCACAGTAGCCCAACTCCCGGCCTCGCCTCAGCCGTCAAGTCCCACCCGAACAGGCACACGTGGTCAATCGCCCACGCCGTGAGCTTCGCCCCCGCGCCCCGCGCCAACTGCTGCTCGTATTGCCATGGACAGCCCCAATTGTCCACCGGCAACAGATACCGCCCCGGCCATCCCCACAGCTTCGACAGGCCCACCGCCTCCGCCGCCAGGTCCAGCGACCGCGTTCCGCTCCCGAAGTCCAGCGCCTCGATTTTCATCCCCTCCAGATAGCCGGCGTTCGGATTCGTCCACTCCGGGGGGGTATTGACGTAGTGATTCAGCTTTCCGCCCAGCTTGTTCGGGCCGTAGACCGAGGGGTAGCACACGTCGTACGGATACAACGCCTCGAAGGCCGCCGCCGGCAAAATATTTTGCACGTATGCCCGGATGCTCTGCGCGTGGTCGCGCAGCCGCG
>Ga0182011_10001317_pt1 | contig 21805 bp, 19 predicted proteins | sample 711E1DmetaG_FD_120481 | JGI IMG/M metagenome (GOLD analysis project Ga0182011, IMG submission 120481) | Permafrost microbial communities from Stordalen Mire, Sweden - 711E1D metaG | ecosystem: Environmental > Terrestrial > Soil > Wetlands > Permafrost | place: Sweden: Stordalen | collected... | reverse complement strand
TGTAGCCTGATTTACCTGATTTTAATGCGTTGATTTCCACATCATCCTCTCGTACAGTGAGGTTACCATAGACGGATGCACCGTCCTCTTCTGGCATCAAACCAAGGTCTTCTCGGGTCATACCTAATGTAACCTCTAGATCCTCTCCTACGATGTTGGATTCCTGCTGGTCTCCGAAATCTACATCCCATCCCTCAGATACATAGTACATCTCCCTTAAAGTGGCGGTTTTACTTCGCCGGACCAGATCCTTACAGAAATTTGCCATGTAAACCATCTGGGCGATCTTATTGATCTGCTTAACGTTACCCAGACTACGCTGACCGAAACGATCTCCCAGGATGTAATAACGTTTATCTTCATCATAAACTAGGTTAGATGTGCCTCTGGAGGGTACCTTAATAGCGGGAACGCTGTTCTGGTTCACGTCCTCTATTATCTTATCACCTAGGCTTTTAAGTTTATTAATGGCGATATCTTTCCTAGCGGCTATATCTTTTTTATTCATCTTCAACCTCGCTGTTTAATTGTAAACCTTCAAATTTAGCTCTGCGTGTAACCTTAGCTAGTACAGCATCGTATTCTGGAACATCTGTTTCGGCAAGCAGTGCTGCTTCCCTAATGACAACAGGGACAAGGCTCTCAAAGAGTTGTGAACGTAATGCTTCCTCTTTAGCAGCTTTTTTAGCCCTTATATATTTTTGTAGACTTCTGGCTATTTTCATAGTAGCCTGTCTCACTTCGTGTAATATCTCAGCTTCAGGTGCTACACTTTGTTTTCCTGTTGAAAGATAAGGCACGTTAGTTGAGACTAAATTAACGAAAACTGTTATAGGTGCGTTATCAAGATCTCTTATTCCATAGCGTTTCCAATCTATGCTTTTCAATGCTTCGGTTATGGCGCAGCTTCCTTGATCGAAAGTTAAAGGAACCCTATTGGCGAATCTCATAATCTCCGCTCGCTTTTGATCACCTACAATTCTCCCGGATTCTCCTCCATAAGTGATACCTGCTTCGATTATGAATGCAACCCCGCCTCGGTAGGTTTTAGGATTCCTAGTATTGGTGGCTACAAATTCAGGAGTTAAAATTTCTCGCATACCCTTTTCAATTTGTTCCTTGCCTATCGGTATTAAACCTGAAGTTGGTGGTGCCATGAAATCCATCTGTGAAAAAAGATCAACTATTTTTTCTGCTTCCTCCCACTTCATGTCTTTGGGTCGTTTATCTAAATCTATTCCTGTTACTTCTTGGATTTCATTAACTCTTTTAGTGGACATTCTAGAGAGGGAACTGGTAAGAAGACTTCTGAATCTCCTTTTATCGGTATGTTTAGCCATGAATATTAAATCATCAGCCGTTACACCACGGGGATGGGGTAGAACTTCTTTAGGTAGGGGTGGTATTATGTCTGTGGCTCTTTCAAAGATGTATTTATGTCCAGTTGGATCTCGGAATCTGATTTTAGTGTGTGGGTTGGCGATCACTGTTCTTCTGATATATTCATAAGCTCCTTGTTCACTAAGGGAATATGAAACATCTTTGAAGTGTAATTCTATGGAAACTCCGCTTGATTTTGTTTCAACGTTTTTTTGGCTTAATATCAGTCCTTGGTTCTTTTTGACATCCATTTTGAATGTCATTTCCACTCCTCTAAGTTTGTCACCTTCGTGGTAGCTTGAAGTTACTTTAGCTGGTTTTCCTGTGGTCATTTGGGAAAGTAGTACACATCCACTGCATCCTAAACCTTGTTGACCTCGTGATTGGATGTTACGAAATTTAGAGCCGGCGAACATGGTACAATATACTTTGGTTATAAATGCTTCTGGAATTCCTGGCCCGTTATCAGTATGTTTTAGAATATAATGGTCTTTACCCACTCTTTTTAGGTCTATAGTTATTTCTGGCCGTATTCCAGCTTCTTCAGCTGCATCTAGACTGTTAGTAATGAGTTCGTGGAAAACCATAGTGAGGGATCTTATTTTTCCAGAGAATCCTAGCATCTGCTTGTTTCTCCTGAAAAACTCCGATGCTGTAAGTTCTTTAAACTCTTCAAAAAGTTCTGCTGCTTCTCTCTCCAAATTAAGCCTCCTTTAAATGGTTTGTTATATAATAATTTTTATAAATTAAAATTTAGAATCAATAAAAAAGAAATTTCATTTCTTAGCTATTTCTTTGAATTCTTTCATCCTCAATTCACGGTTTTTAGTCTCTAAAAATCCATAAACGCTTTTATGTTGTGCACCATGTAAAATCATATCTACAGCTTCCTTGGCAACCTGTATGTGATCTAGATCACCAATGAGTGCTACAGTTTTACCATAAATGGAGATACTAACTCCAGTCATTTCTGTTATGATATCCCTCGTTTTACCCTCTTTACCAATTATTCTACCTTTCTGCCTTAAAATAGCCTTTTTTGATTTACCTACAAAGTCTGGGAGATTAATGATATCTAATATCATCTCATCTGAAGTGAGTTTCATTGCAGTTTCTGGATTGAAACCTCTCCCTATAGCTTTCACAATATATCTAGTTTTCCATACAGATAAGGGGTCTTCTGTATTTTCAAGAGGCACTATTGATATGCTACCTGATTCACTGTCCACATCTATTTTAGTTTGAGTTATCTTTTCAATTTCTTTTTTGACGATACCGTTTTTTCCAATTAAAATCGCCACTCTTTCACGGGGTATTTTGAGATATTCTATATTAATCAATTTTTTCACCTAATCTGGGAGGTTATGACTCATTAATGCAGCAAGGATGTACTATTTATAATTATATTATAAATATTCTCCATAATATACTTTTCTAATCCTCATAAGTCCATAATTTCACTTTTGATTTCATTTTCAGATATATTAATACCTAATTTTTTAAAAGCTATAGTTAAGTTTAGAATATCCCTGTTTAAAAGCTCTAGGGAGAATGGATGGTCGACAACCACACCCTGGGATATATCTATAATCACTGGCTCATCATCATTAATCAAAATATTGAAGTTTGATAAATCTCCATGAACAAGTTTAGCATCATTATACAGAATTTTTACATAATTTACCAGTTTTTCTAATACCTTATTTGGATTGGAGATATTAGCATCTTTCATGAGGGGGGCCGGATTTCCATCTTTATCCCCTATAAATTCCATAACCAATATATTGTTTTTGGCAACAATCGGTCGTGGAACTTTTACTCCATGTTCACGCGCTCTTTTAAGATTTCTGAATTCTTTGTTAACCCAAGCATAAACTATTTGACGCTTATTAGTGGTTCTAACTTTAAATCGGGGATCGCCTTGTATATAATTTTGCATTTTTTTAAAATCTGAGGTAGTAATACGGTAAATTTTCACCGCCACAAAGTTACCATTCTCATCTAATCCTTTAAAAACGTTAGCTTCTTTTCCAGTGCTGATAGCCCCGTATAAAATATGAATATAACCATGATTTGCCAGTGTATAAAGGGTTTCCAGAGTTTTTTTATCGAATACTTCGCTTCCAACTCTTCTATCAGCATCACTTTTTAACCGTTTTTCTGATAGTATCTTTCTAAGATCTTCATCTGCTTTTGATATTTTTGACATCCTAAATCTCCACAGAAAAAAAACTTAAAAGTAATATTAGAGTATTTAAATAGATTAGAACATAAGATTATCCTTAAAATCTTTGATTAATCTACTGCAATTTAATAAATCGGATAATTTAATTAAAAATTTACTTGGTTATAATTTAAGGTAACCTCGGCGCTCTAACCAGTTGGATTCAGTCCGGGTGTATCTCCATATAACATCTGCTTTTTCATCACTTTGGAAATCCCATGGTTTTACTAGAACTACGTCACCTTCTCTGATCCATATTCGTTTTTTCATTTTTCCTGGGATTCTGGTAAGTCTTACTATACCATCAGCACATCTAACCTTGAGCTTTCCATGGCCCATGATTTGTTCCACCACACCAGGTATTTCACCTCGACGGGGTGTTCTAACCCTTCTTATTTCCTGAGTTTGTTGACTTGGTCCTCTACTCAAATACTCTCCTCCTATTTTTATCTAGAATTTATAATTATCATAAATGGTCTAGTAATATGTCACATAAATTAAGATATTATTGGTTTTTTTATTCGTTAATTCTTATCAAATAAGAATAATATAATCAAATGATTCAAAAAATATCCTAATTTGAAATAATGTAATATTAGCGGACACTTATGTCCTTATTTATATAGTATTTTGATATATATAAAAAGAAGTATTTTATCCACAAAATACATGAAATTCAGTTAAACAATAACTAACTAAATTGAATAACAGAGAATATAATTAGAGTATTCAATTCATTATGCACATTTACGTCTAAGTTTTTTTATTATTTTATCAATTCAATAAAAAATTCAAAATGAGATAAAGAGTGAATGATATGGGAAATGAATTCTTAAATATAATGAATCCTGAAGATGTGAAAAAAATCATTTCAACTCTTCCATTTAAAAAAAAGGTGGAAAAGGTAGCAATCGAGAATGCTTACCAGAGAGTTCTCTCAGAAAATATATATGCTACCATTAATTTACCTCCATTCAAAAGAGCAGCCATGGACGGCTACGCAGTTAAGTCAAAAGACACTTTTAGAGCATCAGAAGATAAACCGGCTTCATTAAAACTTTTAGAAGTAGTAATGGCCGGTGAAGTACCACAAAATAAAGTAGAAGAAGGAACCTGCATTGAAGTAAGTACCGGAGCCCCCATACCGGAAGGTGCCGATGCAGTAATCATGATAGAATTCGCTGAAAAAAAAGATGAAGATATTTTGATACTTGAAAGTGTAGCTTTAGGAGCTAACATTGCAAATGAAGGTTCAGATGTAAAGAAAGGAGAACTTTTACTCTCTGAAGGAGAATTCATAACGCCCGATAAAATTGGCGTGTTAAGTGCTATTGGTCTCCAAAAAATCCCAGTTTACGTCCAACCACAAGTAGCAGTAATTTCCACTGGAAATGAACTAATAAAAGCTGAAGAGAAGTTAGAATACGGGAAAATATACGATATAAACTCTTACACCGTATCCAACTCGGTGAAATCCTGTGGATGTCAACCAATACATTCTGAGATAGTTAAAGATGACTATGAATCGTTAAAAAACAAAATTAAGGAATTTGAAGATGCGGATATCATTATAACATCTGGTGGAACTTCAGCTGGTGCTGGAGACGTGTTAAGGATTGTTTTAGACGAGATGGGTAAAGTTTTAGTTCACGGTATAGCTGTTAAACCAGGGAAACCAACCATAATAGGCTTAATCGAAGATGGAAATGAAGGTAAAATCATATTCGGTCTCCCGGGATACCCGGTAGCAGCTTTAATGGTTTTTCATGTTTTCATTGGCCCGTTTTTAAGGAAAATATCATCTTTAAATGTTGGAGTTGGGGAAAATAATGTGATGAAACTTAAATTATCCCGAAGATTCCGACCTGCTCGTGGAAGAAAGCAATACGTGCTGGTAAAAATCCGTGGAAATCAGGCTCATCCAATTTTAAAGGATTCAGGTGCTATAACTTCGCTTTCTGAGGCTGACGGCTATTTTGAGGTTCCTAAAAACGTGGAGATCCTAGAGGAAGGATCAAATGTGACTGTAATACCTTTATTATTTAAGTAATCTTTACTTAATTTAACTAAGTTAATTTTCCGTACATCCTTTAGGAAGCCCGGTCTGTAACATATTTTCCTTTTTTAACTAATAATTTATCCTCATTTATTATATTCTAAAGATTAGTGGTTCAAGATTATTGTATAGATCACTGGGAACACCAGGCCTTTCTTATTAAATACCACTCCACTTGTTTCCCGGTAGCCTACGAGCCAAGTGGCCCAGATTCGATATCATCCAGATGATATGTATTCTGAATGTACACTTAATTATAAAATAGAAATGATCTATTAATTCAAAAGTACGTCATAAATGAATAGTAAAATGAATCTTAAGAAAAAACTTATCATCTGCAATTTATATGAGAAAATAGGGGCTATTATGGACAAGATGAACTAAGTGAGTATTTTAAGATTTTTAAATTTTTTTTCTTTTAAATTATATGGATATCGAACTTAAAAAAACGATAAAAGAATTACTTGTTACTCTATAAAAGGAATTAATTTGATTTTTTTAATTAATTTCGTGTAGTATTGTTCAAAATCGTTTTTCATCTTTTCGAGGCCATCTTCAAGCTCTCGATTGGAAATATTCATATTTGATTCAGGGTAGATGAAATATAATTTGATAAAATTACCATTTTCTGTTATAATGACCTCGGCTTTCACTTCTACGTCTTCATATGGTTTATAATTCTTCAAACATGTCACTAGTAACGGCCATGCCTGATTTATTAATTCATCATCTGCAAATGTTAAGGTAAAGTATTTTTTATCCTTTTGTATATCAGTTTCATTGTAATTTTCATTCAAAATTTTATCAGCTGCAGCATAACATTTATCCCTCTACTAGGTTTATTTTGAATGAATTTTTCAATCTGCCACTTTTTTACAAATTTAATAATGCATTAAATTTGTCATTATCCATTTTCAGTTGGTAATTCAGGAAAAAAATAATGAAAATAATAATAAATAATTTTTTAAAAAAAATGAATTCAACAATAGGCGTGGGTTCTCCGAAAATTACAATGAAATATGAAAATTTCATGAATTCTTATTAAAAAAATATGAAAAAGAGTTTGTATTCAGCTTACTCTTGTCTTCATTTTATTGAAGGAAACGTTTTATTTCTTGCGCGATGATTTCTGGTTTGCCATAGTTTTGCGCTGAATCATGGTCTAAACCTTGAAGTTCCATGCGTTTAACGTGGGGTAATAGATTGTTCAGGGTATCGAGTGTATCTTGCAGTAATATATTGATCATACTCTTGCTCCCGTTAAGCAACAGAACTTCGGCGGATACACCTTTAAAATTCTCAAGTTTTCCTTCAGTCTCGTTGACTAGTTGCACATCAAATTTTAGTGTAGGCATAAGATCTTCAATCGTTACATCGTCACCTTTGACACTTCTCTCATCTTGTATTAATACTAGTTTGAAAAAAATTTTCATTATAAAATCCGGTAGTTTATAAAACGCTCCAGTCGGATGTCCGTTAGATTTTGTTATATCTACCATTGCAGTAACACTTTTACCTTCTGATACTTCCTTGTCAAAATGCTGCACTGCAGCGTTAAATTTGTCCATCTCGGACTTGTTAGCATAAACTATTGGTTCATAGAGTGCAATTTTTTTGATGTCTGATAAAGTAAGTGATGCTTGCAACGAGATTAGTCCACCTGAGGACCCACCGAAGATATAGTGTGCATCTGTTTTTTTTAGGATAGCATCTAAATCTTCTACTTCTCTTTGCAAACCGTAGTCATCGCCAAATGGCCCACTTAATCCTCTCCCACGACGGTCTGGGACATAAACGGTGAATTCATCAGAAAGCGCAGCACCGAGTTTCATAAAGTATTGAGAGGAACTTATACCTCCATGCAATAAAATAAGACCTGGACCACTGCCCATCTGTCTATACCCAATAGTAGTTCCATCCTTAGAAGTTACAAAACCCTTAGTGTATTCTTGTTCTTTACTCACATCAAATCATCCTTTAATTAATTGACTATAAAGCATTATACAACTTTAATTTACCATCTGCTAAGTTTTCTATTAATTTTGTAAGTTTTAGCATGATAATTCATCATATTTAATGATTTTGAACTTTAATATTTGCCTAATCCATATTTTAGGAAGTTTATAAATTTATTGATATCTTCAATAAATTTTGACATTTCATAATTTTCTTCATTAGGAAATATTTCAATATAATTGAGGAATAGATGATTTATTATTTTCACAATAAACTCCTTAGAAAACTCGTCTTTAAAGTCTCCATCTTCTATTGCCTTTGTTATCATCATGTCCATACCTGCTTCTATTGTTTTTTTTCGGAAATTATTTATATATTCAAGAATTTTCTTGTTCTCGGGGGTTTCCGTTTCTTTCATATACCTGATTATTAGTTTCAGGTATTTAGGATAAGCAATTGCAAATTCTACGCTTATTTGAGTTAGTAGTTTAAGTCTTTCAAAAATATCTTTTTCTTCAAAATCTTCTCCCAGTTCAATCATATGCTTGTTCATAAACTCAATCTGAGCTTTATAGGCAGAATCGTGCAAAAAGATATATAGTGCTCCTTTGTCTTGGAAGTGGTAATAGAAAGTGCCTTTGCTGATTCCTGTATTTTTGATGATTTTATTTAGTGACGCATTTTCGTAGCTTTTCATTGTAAACTCATCTAAAGCAGTTTCTATAAGTTCATTCTTCCTTTCAAATGATTTTTCTTTAATTTTTAATTCACCTCTATCTCATTTTTACAATTGCAAGTTTAATTTACTTAAATCATTAACAAAATAAATTCAATATCAATGGTTGTTGATCTTAAACGTATATAAACATGGTGGTCTAGACCACACGGTCTAAATCAGAATAAAAAAAGATAACCCAGTAACTCCCATTCTTCGATATTCACTTATATAAACTGGTTCGTCTTAATCCATAATTATATATTTCAAATAAATCGATGATCATTCATTGGATAAAAAAAAATAATTTAATATAGATGGGGAGATTTTTAGATGGATGAAATGAATAACACTTCGCAACCACGGGAAAAAGTTTTATTTGATACTAGACCCCGATTTACATTCACTTTGACATCAACTTTCATTAAATTCTTCATTTTGCTAGTATTAATATACTTATTTACTATCATATTAGCTAGTGTAGCTTCAATACAAAATATTCTAGTTAACTACGTGAGATTGCCTCTGGTGGAGTCTGTTAGTTATTTAATGATCATATTAATATTTGTACTTTTTTTATGGATTATTTGGGATATTATTTCATGGAGAGCAATCCATTACATGCTCACCACAACTAGAGTGTTGGTTGAAAGGGGCGTAATAAGGAAAGAAAAGGTTTACATGCATTATAATAAAATTCAGGATGTTAATATATCACAGGGAATTATGGAAAGGATTTTCAAAGCAGGGGACATCGAAATATTCGGTGGTCATGACCGCACTCGGTTGATAATGGAACATGTACCTAACCCAGACCAAGTAGATAACACAATAAATAGACTGATCCAAGGTGATGATGCTGGATTCAGGAAGTATAAAAGATCTGAAGATCGTAAAACCGTTATTGAGGATTATGATAAAAAATTTAAACAATAAAAAATATGAATCATTTTTTTATTAAGGGATGAAATTTGATAATGCTAGAGAAATAACACTAGCAAATGCTTCAATTAAATGTCTTTCTTCACTGTTTATGTCCATATCCGAAGATAATGCTAAAACACCCATAATTCTTTCCTGAACTTTTAAAGGAATATGAAACCATTTAGAAGAGGATAAGGTTTCAGTGCCGCATCCTGCAGCCATTCCATGTTTAAAAACCCAAGTTGATACACCATTTTCATGCTCATCAAAATCTCTTTTAGTTCCAAAACGTGAAACAATTTCCAAATTATTTTCATCACTAGGTAGGAGTATTAACACGTCAAAATTAAATGATTCAGATATATATCTAGTGCTCTTCTCTAAAATATCATCTAAACCATGTGAAGTTAACAAATCCCTACTTAAATCGTAAACTGATGATATAAATGTTTCACGTTGCCTTGTATACTCAACCTGTTTTTTAACAGTATCAGCCAGTAAACTAGTTATAATTCCAACTATAAATAACACGAAAAATGTGGGAATAAAACGAACATCAGCAACAGCGAATGCATAGTAAGGTTGGACGAAGAAAAAATCAAATGATGCAACTGCAAGTAATGATGCTAGAATTCCTGCTTTCCTACCATATATCAAGCTGGATAGAACTACAGGTATAATGAAAATCATGGGTATATTTACAGCTTCCACAAAAGGCCGTATCAGGAAGCAAATGATTACAGTAATACCAATGCTTAAAAAACTCAAAGCATATGGTCTCCAATCATATCTACCCGCATCTAAATCTGTTCTTAAACTTTCTGGAGGTGTTTTATTTTTATTCTCATTTTCCACCACAAGTATTTGAGCATCACTTTTACTAATAACCTGATTAATTACGGAACCCACTATAAGTTCTTGCAAGCGAGTTCTCTGTGAATGACCCAGTAAAATGAGTGTTATATTTTTAGAGTTTGCAAATGATACTATCTCATCTGCTATAGAACCGGTTAAACGAAAAACCTTACTTTCAAGTTCTTCAGCAAGTTCCAGATTTTTTTCAAGTTGAAACGATTCATCTGGTTTCATTCTGTACCCGTAAGATGGTTCAACATACACTGCGAACCACTCTGAATTAAAACGATCAGCTAATCTATGTGCTACACGAATAAGCCTTCTAGAACTAATACTGGAACTTACACATACCATGATGCGATTGCTTGTTTCCCAAGGTCCTAATATATTCTCTTTTTTCAGGTAACGATCCATATCATAGTCCACGTGTACTGTAGCGTAACGTAGAGCAAGTTCTCTTAAGGCAACAAGATTCCTTTTCTTAAAAAATCGTTGAATGGCTTGTTCAGCTTTTTCGGGGATGTAAACTTTTCCTTCATTCATCCTCTCGATTAATTCATCGATTGGCAAATCAATAAGCTCTATTTTATCTGCCATTTCAATAATTCTGTCTGGAACAGTTTCTTTAACTTCAACTCCGGTTATCTGTTGGATAATATCATTTATACTATCTACATGTTGTATGTTTAATGTTGTATAGACGTTTATACCCGCATTAAGCAGTTCCTCCACATCATGATAACGCTTCAAATGCCGAGCACCAGGAACGTTGGTGTGTGCTAGTTCATCTACTAAAACAAATTCAGGTTTCCTTTTTAAAACCGCGTCTAAATCGAGTTCTTCCAGCGTAATACCTTTATAATCTATTTTTTGCCGGGGTATAATCTCTAAACCTTTAAGAAGCTCTTCTGTTTCTTCTCTACCATGAGTTTCAGCTAACCCAACTACTACATCTTTTTCCCGATCTTGGAGAACGCGAGCTTCACTGAGCATCCTATAAGTTTTGCCTACACCAGCAACATATCCTAAAAAGATTTTTAAATAGCCATTATAACTCTTTTTATCCTCTTCTTTTATTAAACGCAGGAGTTCATCAGGATCAGGTCTTTTATATTCATCTGTCATTTTTTATAGTTTTTCCATTTGTATTTTTATTTATTAAGTTTATCTAAAGCTATATTAAGCTTTAAAACGTTAACTATGGGATTGCCAAGTAATTGAAATTCTTCATTATCAATTACTATTTTATTAACTTCGGATTGACTTATATTTCTGGCTTGTGCAATTCTAGGCACCTGAATCATGGCGGAATCTACGTATATATTACCATCCAATCCACTAGATGATGCTTCAACTAAATCTGCAGGAACACTAACATTGACAGGCAGAGAATCCTCTTGTATTATCAGCTGCATTCGTTGACTTACATTATTTATAAGATGCTGATTGTCAGGGCCCAAATTGGAGCCACTGGAGGTGCTGGCGTTGTAATCTATGACTGAAGGTCTGCCTTGGAAATACTGAGGACTGGAGAAGTTTTGCCCAATAAGTTGTGAACCTATAATCTGGCCATTTTCCTTAATCAATTCTCCATTCGCTTGGCTTGGAAACGCTAATTGCGATATTCCAGTAATCACCAGGGGATAAACTAAACCGAATATTATGGTAAATACAGCAAATATTATAATGGAATTTTTGATTTCACTCATCTTACTCATATTTTAACCCCCAAACCTAAAAAGGTAATTACAATGTCAATGGCTTTTATACCAATAAATGGTATAATTAAACCTCCAACTCCGTATATCATCATATTTAAACCTAAAAGTTTCGAAACTGAAGAAGTAGTACGGAATTTAACACCCCTCAAGGAGAGAGGAATTAAAAATGGTATTACAATAGCGTTAAAAATAACCGCTGAGAGAACTGCACTAGCAGGACTGGATAGACCCATAATATTTAAAACGCCTAATTGAGGGTAAACACTTGCAAATATGGCAGGTACAATGGCAAAATATTTGGCAACATCGTTCGCAACACTGAAAGTAGTTAATGCTCCTCTTGTTATGAGTATCTCTTTACCAATTTCAACTATGTCTAGTAATTTTGACGGTGACGAATCTAAATCAACCATATTCGCTGCTTCTCTTGCTGCTGAGGTACCGGCACTCATAGCCACGGCAACATCTGCTTGAGCAAGTGCTGGAGCATCATTGGTCCCGTCACCGATCATAGCTACCAAATATTGTTGGTCACCTGATTGATATTGGCGTATCATCTCTAACTTTGTTTCTGGCTTAGCTTCAGCGCTGAAATCATCAACACCTGCTTCAGCAGCTATAGATGCAGCTGTGAGTGGATTATCACCAGTTATCATAATTGATTTAATACCCATATGCCTTAATTGAACTAATCTTTTCTTTATACCTTCTTTAACAATATCTTTTAATCTTATAACTCCCAATACTTGTTTACTATCAGCTACAACCAAAGGCGTATCACCTTTCACCGCTATTTCATCTACAATATTTCTTACTTCTGCAGAAACACTTCCACCGTTACTTTCAACAAATTTTTCTATGGCATTTGCTGATCCTTTCCTTATTTTATTTGAACCTACGTCAATTCCACTCATGCATGTCTCCGGCGTAAATGGAACAAATACGGATTCTTTCGAGGGATGTATATCTCTTCCCTGCACTTTTAACTCTTTTTTACCTAATTTCACTATGCTACGTCCTTCAGGAGTTTCATCGGCTAGGGAGGACATTAAGGAAGCTTCAATAAAATCTTCTGCTTTTACTCCTGAAGCGGGAATAAATTCTGTTGCCATTCTGTTTCCTAAGGTGATAGTACCGGTTTTATCCAATAAAACTACACTAACATCACCAGCGGCCTCTACGGCCCTACCGCTTAAGGCAATGACGTTGTGTTGTAGTAATCGATCCATACCTGCAATACCAATGGCGGGAAGAAGCGCTCCGATGGTTGTTGGCATTAAACATACTAAAAGGGCTATTAGAATAACTATGGGGATGGTTATTCCCATGTAATCTGAAAATGCTGATAAAGTGATGACCACGGTTAGGAATATCACTGTTAAACCTATAAGCAGTATTTCAAGAGCTCTCTCATTAGGTGTCTTCTGTCTTTTAGCGCTTTCAACCATACTTATCATATTGTCAAGGAATGTCTCACCGGGATTTACACTGATCCTTACTTTAACTGTTCCTGAAAGTAATTTTGTACCTCCCGTTACTCCACTTTTATCTCCACCGGATTCTCTTATCACAGGGGCTGACTCACCTGTGATGGCTGATTCATCAACCAGTGCTGTTCCTTCTATTATATCCCCATCACTGGGTATGATTTCATTTTCTTTAATCAGTACACAATCATTTTTTTTGAGGGTAAGTGCAGAGACGTTTTTTATGCTTCCATCTTTAAGAATTTGATTGGCCGGTGCTTCTGCTCTAGTGCGTTTAAGTGATTCTGCCCGGGCTTTACCCTGACTTTCAGCAATAGCTTCCGCGAAATTAGCAAATAAAACTGTGAACCATAACCATATCGTAATCTGTAAGTCAAATACGAAATTTACACCTGTATAAATATTAATGATAGTGAGAATAGATGTTATTAAGGCACCTATTCCTACTATGAACATTACAGGATTTCTGATAAGCGTTATCGGGTTTAATCTGATTATTGATCCTTTTAATGAGTTTAATATTATTTTTCTTTGAAAAATGCCTGTTTCGATTTTCATGTTTATTCACCTCCCTATAACTATGTTATATTCCCTCCTTGGAGGAATAGGTGATCCAAGATTGGTCCGAGAGTGAATACGGGGAAGAACGTGAGTGCACCAAGTAGAATCACTACCGCTACAACAATAATTATGAATAAAGGGCCAGTAGTGGGGAATGAAGCAGAAGTCATTGGTACCTTCCCTTTCTGTGCTAATAAACCAGCTAATGCAATTGCAGGTAATATAGTGCCAAATCTACCTATTAGCATAGCTAATCCACCTGTTAAGTTATAGAATACTGTATTAGCGCTTAAACCAGCGAATGCTGAACCATTATTCCCAACCGTGGATAAGTAGGCGTATAAAATTTCTGAAAGCCCGTGAGCAGAGGGATTATTCAAACCAGCCAATCCGACTGGAGTAGCTATGGCAATTGCAGCAAATGTCAATATTGCTACATGAGGTAATACGATGGGTATAACCGACAATATCATCTCTGGGGGGCCTAATTTTTTACCAAGGAACTCTGGTGTTCTGCCTATCATGAGTCCAGCTATGAACATGGTTAAAATAACGTAGAACAACATTCCTATCAGCCCCACACCAAGGCCACCATATATGACTTCACCGGTGCACATGTTGAACATATATACTAATCCAGTTAGAGGCATTACGCTGTCGTGCATGGAGTTTACACCTCCATTTGATACATCAGTGGTGGCGACTCCCCATAGTACAGATTGAGTAACTCCCAATCTCACTTCTTTACCTTCTAGGTTCGCACCGGCTACACCCATTTTCTCTAGTATGGGGTTAGGATTGTTTTCTGAATAGATTGCTACTCCTAATCCTAATGCGAACAATATTGTCATGACGGCGAATATAGCTAGTCCTTGTTTGAAGTTCCTGATAAGGTAACCGAATGTAAATATGAGGGCTATCGGTATTAATAGAATGGCTAAGGTTTCGATGATGTTTGTGGTGGTGTTAGGATTTTCGAAGGGGTGAGCTGAGTTTACATTGAAGAATCCCCCTCCATTGGAGCCGATCATTTTAATGGCTTCTTGTGAAGCCACCGGTCCTACCGCTATAGTTTGATTAACTCCTTCTAATGTATGTGCTGTTACATATGGACTAAAAGTTTGCACCACGCCTTGTGAGACTAGTAATATAGCCAATATCACAGCGATTGGTAATAAAACGTATAATGATGAGCGGGTGAGGTCTACCCAGAAGTTCCCGAGTTTTTCTGTGTTTTTACGGGTGAATCCTCTGATTAAGACCAGTAAGGCGGCGATACCTACTGCTGCTGATAAAAAGTTCTCTACAGCTAAACCAGTCATTTGGGTAAGGTAACTCATGGTGGTTTCTCCAGCATAACCCTGCCAGTTAGTGTTGGTAACAAATGATATGGCAGTGTTAAGTGCTGAATCCCAACTTACACCCGAAAATCCTTCAGGATTAAGTGGTAATACCCCTTGAATTAATTGTAATACAAAAACAAATATTATAGCAATGATGTTTAACATTACTAATGCGTAAGCGTATTGCTTCCAATTCATTTCCTTATTTTCATCAGTACCGATTAAACGATATATGAACCGTTCTACTGGCTGCATTAATGGAGTCATGAATGTTCTCTGTCCAGTGAACACCCGTGACATGTATTTACCTAATGGTATAGCAAGTGCTACTACGATTATGAAAAATATTAGAATGAAAATTATATCAAGAATTCCCATATTAATCACCCACTATCAAATATGTCGGTTCCAGATCTATTTTCTCACGTGTTTTTTTAAAATTAATTAACAAATCAATAGAGAGATTTTTTCCAGTTAAGCTTTCATTTTTTGGTTCCATTTTTTTTACCTCCAATTATTATCCTCCAAGAGTGCATTTGTAGGGGGAGGTAATTCAAAATTTAAAAACTTTACCACGTCACATTTTTTTTGATTCAAATACGGGCTTGAAATAACATTTTTTAATTATTTACAAATTTGATTTTTTTCATTATTTATTAAGAATAAATATATTCAACTGTATTATTTTACTTTTCTTGTTCCAGTAATCCTTAAAGATTTCAGCTATTTGAGCTAAATAAAAAATCTTTTTCTAGAGGTATTACAGAATATAGGGCCGTTTTTTTAATTCACGACTATTATACATCTTAAAAACATCATAGAATTGTTTATGTCACCTTCTAGCAAATTTTTTTAACTAGTAAAGGTACTTAATTCTAATATATAAAGATTACGCCGGCATGGCCGGCACATAGATAAATAACTATTAATATATTAAAGATTACACCGGCAGGGGACGGCACAGATTTTTATTCATTAATTATTATCTCTTTTTTCTTTTATTCGGGATTATAAATTCCCAAGAGGTGGAAAAAATACTTTATTATTTCAACGTTTTTCAAAAAAAACCTTAAGCTAGTAATAAAAATATTAAATATTAATAGTAGCCTAAATCAATTTATTTAGTAAATTGATGATTTTAATGTCGTTAAAAGTTAAATGACTACTAAAATTAAATAGCATAAGAAATAATTCATCTAAATAAATTGAGTTTAATTTATTCTATTTATTGCTTTAAACTACATTATAGGGCTAAATTATTAGATTTTCAGTTAATTTAAATTTTTGTGATAAATCTGTGATTACCAAATCCTTAATATTATACATGGCTATAAAATAATTAATAGTAATAAATTTAGTAATAAAAACTATTTTAAAATATTATTGGATTTAAATATGATTAGTGGATAACTTTATTTTCATAAGTCTTGCTTATTCCAGTTAATTTAATATTTAAACATTAAAAAAAGGGTTTTCAGGTTAATATGATGAATTATGATGTATTGGTAGTGGGTGCTGGTCCTGTTGGTACAACATTTGCCCGGTATATGGCATTAAAAGGATTTAAAGTAGGTGTTTTGGAAAAAAAGAAGGAAATAGGTGTGCCCCTTCAATGTGCGGGGCTTCTGGGTAAACAAATAAAAAATGTTAATCCTTTACCTGATGAACTTATTATAAACCAAGTTTATGGAGCTTATCTACATTCTCCCTCTAATAATCAGCTTAAAGTCGCTAAAAATGAGCCACAAGCATATGTACTAGATAGAGTTGGATATGATAAATTCCTTGCACAGTTAGCAGTAGATGCCGGTGTTGATCTGTTTTTAAATCATCGTGTAAAAGATGTTGATATTAAAAAAGGCCGCATATATTTGAATAATGATAAGGGGGAGATGTCTGCCAAAGTTATTGTAGGGGCAGATGGTTACAATTCATTAGTATCTGAAAAAGTCTCTAATAAATCCCCTAAAAATCCAGATAGAGTTCAAGCAGCTCAATTCTTGGTTAAATTCGAAAATAATTTATTCGATACGAATTATGTCCATCTTCATGTGCGTGCTGATATATCACCCGGATTTCTGTGGACAATCCCTTTATCAGAATCCACTGCTAGGATAGGTTTATTCGGAATCTCTGATTATCATAAACTCAATAATATTTTAAAAGATTTTCTTAATCAAAACACGGATTTCGGGGAATATTCAATTTCAAAGAAATATTATGGGATGATACCAGTCTATAATTCGAAAAAAAAAATTGTTAGTAATAGGATTCTTTTATTGGGTGATGCTGCAGCTCAGGTTAAACCAACCACTGGGGGCGGGCTTATAATGGGTTTTAAATGTGCAAAGATAGCAGCGGATGTTACATCTAGAGCATTAGATAATGATAATATTGCAATTTTAGCTGATTATGAGTCAGAATATCAGAATAAATTTAAAAGAGAGCTTAATATGCAGCTTAGAGTGCAAAATATATTTAAAAAATTAAGTGATAGTGATCTGGATTATATGTTCGATAAACTCAAAGAGAAGGGTGCAGAGAAGATAATTTCCGAATATGGGGATATGGATAGTCAATCACCTCTGATAAAAGAGATGATTAAAAATGGTCTTCTTTTCACGATATTGCCTAAGATTTTATCTAGGAGGATACTTAGTCTATGGAAATAGCGTTCATATTATCTCTTGAACACCCTACTCTTCCTAAAGCAGAAATAAAAGCTGTTTTAGAGGCTGTTAATATACCATTTATCATCAAAAAAGATTTTGATGGATTATTAATTTTAGAAATTCCTCCAAAATCCTTAGAGACTTTAATAACAGCTGGAAAACGGTTTTCATTTACCCATGAGATTTTCCAGATTTATATTAATACGGATAAATCCCATTTGAAGATGGAAATTGAAAAATATCCATGGAATGAGATAATTGTAAGTGATTATGCAGTAAGAGTAAAGAAGATGGGTATAAAATCTGATATTAATACATTAGAACTTGAAAAAGATATTGGTGGATTAATCAAGGATAAATTAGGAGATAGGGTTAGGATAAATCTTGAAAATCCAAACATATTTCTAAGAACGGTTTTAATAGATACTTTTGCATTTATGGGGTTGAGAATAGTTAAAATCAGTAAAAAACACTTTTTTGAATTAAAACCACATAAAAGACCATTCTTCTATCCTGGATCTATGAGCCCTAAACTAGCCCGTTGTATGGTTAATCTAACTAGAATAAAAAATAGTGATAGATTATTAGACCCTTTCTGTGGTACTGGAGGCATAATTATAGAAGCAGGTATTATCGGCGCCCGAGTAGTGGGAACTGATATTGACCCTAAAATGGTGATAGGAACCATTGAAAACCTCCAGCACTGTGATATAAAAGATTACGAAGTTTTCCAAGCTGATGCAAGGAAACTAAAACTTCCATATGAAGTTGATGGTGTAGCTACTGATCCGCCTTATGGTATTTCAGCATCCACTAAAGGTTCGGACAGCAGTAAACTCTACGAGGAAGCATTATTATCATTAGAAAATTTAATAAAAGATGATGGGCTGATGTGTCTAGCAACACCTCATTACATGGATATTCATAACATACTAAAAGGTACAAAGTTTGAAATAATAGAACAACACCACATAAGAATGCATAAAAGTTTAACACGGGTGATAACCGTGCTAAAAAAAATTAGTAATTAATTCTTAAAACAAATTTTAAGGGGATTTTTTCAGTGGATGTTAGAATATTAGATACTACACTTAGAGATGGTGAACAAACTCCTGGAGTTTCCCTCACTCCAGATGAGAAATTAAGAATAGCCATCAAATTGGATGAATTAGGAGTCGATGTTATAGAAGCAGGATCTGCCATAACTTCAGAAGGTGAAAGAGAGGGAATTAAGAAAGTAGTTTCGGAAGGTTTGTCAGCAGAAATATGCAGTTTCGCACGTGCAGTTAAAATAGATGTAGATGCAGCTCTAAAATGTGATGTAGACAGCGTTCATCTAGTTATTCCCACATCGGATCTCCATATAAAACATAAATTAAGAAAAACCCGGGAAGAAGTGAAGGATTTAGCAATTCAAAACACCGAATATGCGTTGGGTCATGGATTACTGGTGGAATTATCGGCAGAGGATTCAACCCGGAGCGATTTTGATTACTTAACTCAATTATTTAAAGAGGGGATAGAGGCTGGTGCAAAAAGGATTTGTGCCTGTGATACTGTTGGAATGCTCACTCCTGAGAAGGCTTACGATTTTTATGGGGACTTAACAAAACTTGGTGTGCCTTTAAGCGTTCACTGTCACAACGACTTCGGATTAGCAGTAGCTAATTCTCTTTCAGGATTACGTGCTGGAGCTAGTCAAGCTCATGTTACAGTAAATGGCATTGGAGAAAGAGCTGGAAATGCATCATTAGAGGAAACTGTTGTTGCATTACACTCGCTTTACAATGTCAATACTAATATAAATAATGAAATGTTATATGATGTATCTAGGATGGTTGCCAGGTTAACTGGTGTTTATTTGCAGCCGAATAAAGCTATTGTTGGAGAAAATGCCTTTGCCCATGAGTCAGGAATACATGCTGATGGGGTATTGAAAAAAGCGGAGACTTATGAACCCATAACACCAGAATTGGTGGGTCATAAGAGAAGATTTGTAATGGGTAAACATGTAGGGTCTCATATTATACAAAAACGCATCCAAGAGATGGGATTACGTGTAAATGATCAGCAATTCCAACAAATATTTTCAAGGATAAAATCTCTGGGTGATATGGGTAAATGCGTTACAGACGTTGATTTACAGGCAATTACTGAGGATGTGATGGGGATACTCGCTGAGAAAGTGGTTGAACTTGAAGAACTTACTATAGTTTCTGGAAATAAGGTTACTCCCACTGCTTCTATTAGATTAAATATAAATAATAATGAAGTTCTTGAGGCAGGTATTGGAATAGGCCCAGTTGACGCTGCCATAATAGCAATCAGAAAAAGTATAAAGGATTTCGCTGATATTGAGCTAGAAGAATACCATGTTGATGCAATAACTGGCGGTACAGATGCATTAATTGATGTTGTGGTAAAGGTTAGGCATGATGGTAACATTGTAACCGCAAGAAGTACTCAACCAGATATTATAATGGCCAGTGTAGAAGCATATTTGGGTGGAATAAATAGAATATTAGGCTCTAAATTTGTTAAAAAAATAAAAGAAGGAGATCTATAAAAAAAAATTATTTATCCTGTTATATTCGAGGAGAAAATGGAATATAATATTCAAATCGCGGGTTTCTCTACACATGTATATGATGTTATGGAATTAATGAGTGGAGTGAATAAAATAAGCAAAAACGCTGATAAAAATTGTACTATCCAACTTCTAAATGCTGATGGAATCGGCGGGAAAGAGCATATACTGCATGCAACGCTTCATGCCATAAAAGCATTTGAAAGGAATGAGAACATTGCAAATGACATTGGGCTTGAGATATGTGTGCGTGCATCTGCCCAAAGACAGATATCAAAAGCTCTTGATATTCTGGGGATAAAAGAGGGTGAAATGAACATCTGTGTTGTGGCTGTAGATTGCAGTGAAAACATAATGAATTATTTAGAAAAAATATTAGGAAATAAGATTAATGAAGTATTAAAACCGGATGAGATCGGTTTAAAAAAGATTTATGAGGTTTCAGATGAGGAAATAGAATCAGTAGCAGGTATTTCAAATGTAATGATAGAAAGAACAACTTTATTGATATTTGAAATCTAGAATTTACATTTTACCTATTTTAAAGGAATTCATTCAATTACTTCTTTTACAGTATTAATAATTTCTTTTAAGTTATCTTCTCTCAGACATCTTAGATCAAGATTTTTAATCTCCAAACATACAGCATCAACCATTAATCTTTCATATTTGGGGCAAATACTTATTATACTTCTTCCTTCAACATTCAACCTTTTTCTAAGTTCATATCCAATTTTTTTAGGATCATCAGTTCTTAAAGCAACTGTAATTCCTCTTTTATCACTATAAATGGCAGATTTGATTTCTTTTTTAATTAATTCACATGCCTGAATAGTTTTCATTAATGATGTAGTTGCAATTTTTATTTCTTCAGATATTCCAGCACAGGTTATAGGATCGGCTCTTACAGTTTTTAAAATGTTTTTAGATTTTTTTATAATTTCATTATCATTTGTTGAAATAAAGCCCCCGTTTCCTACATTTATTATTTTAGGGAAACCCGTTGAAGCTATTATAACATGAGAATGCTCTCCATTACCTAATAGATTCTTTTTATCTCCTATTCCACCGGAAGCATCTTCAACTAAAATTACATTTTTATCTTCACAAATATCATAAATTTCTTTTACTGGCTGTTCTGCAATGTATCCCGCAAAACTTGTCATAAAAAGAGCTTCTGGATTATATTTATCAATGGCATCTTCTATACCTTCAGGATTGAGGACTCCCAGTTTGGTTGGGACTTCTATAGTTTCAACACTGAGAAATTCGGCGATATTTTTGAATCCAATCCACCCTCCCTGGTCAGGGATGAGTATTTTAT
>Ga0182011_10001315_pt1 | contig 21811 bp, 16 predicted proteins | sample 711E1DmetaG_FD_120481 | JGI IMG/M metagenome (GOLD analysis project Ga0182011, IMG submission 120481) | Permafrost microbial communities from Stordalen Mire, Sweden - 711E1D metaG | ecosystem: Environmental > Terrestrial > Soil > Wetlands > Permafrost | place: Sweden: Stordalen | collected... | reverse complement strand
GCCGGAGGTTTTCGAGTCGTACCTGCCGGTGTGCTGGAACTGCTACATCGCGGAGACATTCCGGCGGCAGAATCCCGAGAAGGTTCTGGACCGGACATGGGAGCGCGGCCCGGGCGGCGAGTATGTTCCAAAAGAAGAACCGGCGGCTCCGGCGAAAGATATAAGGCGAGCAAGCTAAGTTGAAGTCGCTAGCGAAGGGCTTTAGATCTGGGCATACGGCACTCGATTATTCGTTTCCGGTCCGCCGCTCATACGTCCAAGTGAAAATTATTAGCCGTGCGCCAACTTCCCACATCGGGACTTCTCGGGACTGATCCCACTTTATCTTTGTAGTGGGGTTCAATGTGATTCAGGACCAAGGGGCTTTGTCCCGAGTGGCCTGAGTAGAACGCAGCACTCTGTGTTCGCGCGCACAAGATCATCCATCAGCGGCAACCCAGCCCAGGCTATTATTCTGAAATGTGACTGCAATGCCGAACACAGACACCAAGACCCCGCTTCGGACGGGCTTCCTCCGACCCTTTATTCGATGGCTTGTCATCGGCGTGGTGCTTCTTTGGTCGCTTGCCGCGCTGATCCTTGTGGCCGCCCGGTGGATCGACCCACCGACAACCGCGGTGCACCTCCAGCGCCGCTTGCAGGCCTGGATTCACCACACGCCGTATCGCGAACGCTACAAATTCATTCCGCTCAGCCAAATCTCCGCCGATCTCCAGCACGCTGTAATCGCCGCAGAGGACGCGCACTTCTACCAGCACCATGGATTCGATTGGCACGAGATCCAAATCGCTGCCGAAGATGATTTGGAAGGCGATCGCACTCGCGGAGCTTCCACCATTACGCAGCAACTCGTAAAAAACCTATTCTTCGGAACGGGCCGCTCTATCCTCCGCAAGGGCGCAGAGGTCACACTGGTACCGGTGGCCGAATTCGTCCTCGGCAAACAGCGCATTCTGGAGATATACCTCAACGTGGTCGAATGGGGCCCTGGTATTTATGGTGCAGAGTCGGCGTGTCGTTACTACGACGAAACCGCAGCCCGGAATATCGGCCGGCAACAGGCGGCACGGCTCGCTGCAATTCTGCCGGCTCCCCTGAAGCGACGACCCGAGCGCATGAATAACTACAGCGCGATTATCCTTAAGCGCATGGGCCAAATGGGTTGGTAATCGTGGCTAACATTTTACCAATGCGGCGGCTTTTATTACTTTCGCGCTGGGTTCTGGTCGGATGGTCACCGATTCGGAAATTGCTATCTCCACAACAAAGCATATGGCAGGAACCGACGCGGCACCATTCTTGAGCTACCTTGGAAGATTAGTATCGCTAAACGCGCTTACCGTCAGTGACTCCCGAATCGTCGGTATACGGGAAGTTGGCCAGAAACGGCGTTCGGGGAAGTCCAGAAAGCGTCGGCTCACTACTAACGGGACGCGTGACCCGCTTACTGGGGATTGGGCTCTTGCCAGCCCTGGCAATTCAAGATTGATCAGTGGCAGAACTCGCAGGCGCGGCCGACCGTACCCAAACCAAGCAATTCGATGTGCGGCGTGAGGTAGTCTTCGCGCACAGGCTCGTTGTGCATGAGCGCGGTGCTCAGGTATTTCTTATTGTCGTCGCAGAAGACGGTGACGACGGCGGCGTCCGGCGCGATTTTGTCCTGGGCGCGCAAAGCGGCGAGGAAGTTGCAGCCAGAAGAGATCCCCACAGCCAAGCCAAGATTAAAGGCGAGCTTCTGCGCCATGAGGATGGCGTCGCCGGCGTGGGCGAGGCGCAGTATCGCGCGGACCTGGCGCTGCTGGAGGAGTTGTCGCAGGCCATGAGCCTCACTTCCATTTGCGGGCTGGGGCAGATTGCGCCGGCGCCGATTCAATCCGTGCTAAAGCATTTCCGGGCGGAGATTGATGCGCACGTGTTGCAGGGCCAGTGCCCCAGCGGGATCTGTTTTTCGGCGAGCGCGCGCATGCCGGAATTGCCACGCGTGGGGATCAGACCTTAAGAGAAAAGCTTTAACACAGAGAGCACAGAGTTAAGAACACAGAGGTCACGGAGACATTGAGCAGCGGATTTCAGCGAAGACGATGAGCACTTCGGCAACCAACGCGGGACTCGTGGAACTGACGATCGACGGCAAGCTGGTGCAGGTGCCCGCTGGAACGACCGTCTACGATGCGGCGCGCGTCCATGGCATTGCGATTCGCTCGCCGCACGGTTTCGCGTGGAGCAGACGATTCGTCGCTGGCGATTGCCGTGGATCACGACGCGTGCATCCTGTGCGACCGCTGCATCCGCGGCTGCGACGAAATCAAAAACAATTTCGCTCTCGGGCGCATGGGCAAGGGCTATTCCGCCGGCATCGCCTTCGATCTGAATTCGCCGATGGGCGATTCCACCTGTATTTCCTGCGGCGAATGCATGGTCTCCTGCCCCACCGGCGCGCTGACAAACAAAGGCGTGGTGGGCACGGCCATCGCCGCGGGCCGCGACGCGCAGAGCCTGACGGCGGAGGAACTTCACAGGCTGCCGGTATTCGCGGGCGTTTCCGGCACGTTCCTGGAGCTGAATCGCGGCGCCATCGTGAAGCAGCGCTACCGCAAGGGCGAAGTGATCTGCCGCGAAGGCGAGTTTGGCTCGACGGCGTTCTACATCCTGGAAGGCAAGGCGCAAGTGGCAATTGCCACGCCGATTGCCCACGTAAAAACGCAAGGCGGAACAATTCAATTGAATCACGCGATTCACATGAAACCCATTCGACGCGGGCCGAATGGGCCGATCGTGCAACTGGAGTGCGACGATTGCCACCGCCCGGCGGGCGTGAATCAGGGGTGGCCGTATGCCGATAAGGCGTACGTCATGGCCGCAAGCTCATACAGCCTAGACCTCTCAGAGGTATTGCCAAACGACACCCTCTGGACTCCGAAGCCGCTGACCGGACGCGAGAACATGATCCCAGCGAAATTTGCCACCACTTGCGCTGCGTGCCATTTGCTCACATTTGACAAGCGGTTAGACTTAGGAGTGCCGCATGACAAGCCAGAAGTCGTTCATGTGTTCTTGATAAGGAAGTTTCGGGAATACATCGCTGCCCGTCCGGCTGAAGTACGCGTGGTGCGTGAACCCACCCGCGATCTAACCGGGAAACCGTTGTTACCGGAAGTGCGCATTTTGACGCCAGCTCAGTGAGTCGCGGAACGAACTGCGGATGCAGAAGAGTTGTTGTCGCGAAAAACCTGCAAGCAGTGCCACCTGTACGAGACTCCCGTGGATAACGCAGTTGTTCGGATTCCCACTCGCATCGAATCAGAATCGGAAACGGTTGGACCGCTTCCCGACATTGCCCCGGCAAAAATCACAATACGCTGGCTGCCACACGCGAAGTTCGATCACGACGCGCATCGCAGCTTCACATGCACCAGTTGCCACGCGAAGGCGCTGAGCAGCACGGAGACGAGCAACGTGCTGGTGCCGGGCATCGAGAATTGCAAGACCTGCCACGCGCCCGGCCCGGAGCATGCCGAGTCGCGCTGCTTTGAGTGCCACACCTACCACGATTGGTCGAAGCGGAAAGAAGTGAAGCCGGCGTATAGCTTGCCCGTGGTGCAGACCGGCGGAAGATAGGCCTTAAGAAGCGGGTCTGCGCTTGGCGGGGGAATTTTTCGCTAGGGTAACAGTTGTAAAAGCGGCGGCAAGCCGGCGCACTCCATACGTCAGCGGTTGACCAGGGACATCATGGCTTCGGGATAGCGCAGGCCGGAGGCCGCTCCCTTAGGCGCAACTTCTTCGATCCGCCGCAGATCCTCGGCGCTGAGCTTCACCTGCAACGCGCCAACATTTTCTTCCAGGTATTTGCGGCGCTTTGTGCCGGGAATCGGAATGATGTCTTCGCCCTGCGCCAGCAGCCACGCCAGCGCAAGCTGCCCCGGCGCGCAATGCTTTTCCCGGGCGAGTGCTCCCACGCGGGCGACGAGATCCAGATTCTTCTGGAAATTCTCGCCCTGAAAACGCGGCGAGAACCGTCGGTAATCATCCGCCGCCAGATCCTCGAATTTTTTGAATTGCCCGGTGAGGAATCCGCGGCCGAGAGGGCTATAGGCAACGAACGCGATGCCCAATTCCCGCGTGGTCTTCAGAACTTCCTCCTCAGGGTCGCGCGTCCACAACGAATATTCCGTCTGCAGCGCGGCGATGGGATGAACCGCGTGGGCGCGGCGGAGTGTGGCCGGCGATGCTTCGGACAACCCGAGGTATCGCACCTTCCCTTCGCGCACAAGCTGTGCCATGGCTCCCACCGTTTCCTCGATGGGCGTTACGGGATCGACGCGGTGCTGGTAATACAGATCGATCACTGCAACGCCGAGCCGCTTCAGGCTGGCCTCGCAGCAAGCGCGCACGTATTCCGGCTTGCCGCTCACGCCGCGCACGTGCGGGTTGGAGCGGTCGCGCACGATGCCGTACTTCGTGGCGAGAAATACCTTTTCACGGCGATCGCGAATGGCCTGGCCGACGAGAATTTCGTTGTCGCCGTAGCCATAGACGTCGGCGGTGTCCAGGAAATTGATGCCGAGTTCAATGGAGCGGTGAATCGTGGCGATGGATTCGGCGTCGTTCCGCGGGCCATAAAATTCCGACATGCCCATGCAGCCAAGGCCCAGGGGCGAAACGAGCGGTCCGATCTTTCCAAGTTTGCGGAGTTGCATGCGGGCACCTCAGTTGAAGCGTACTGCAAGATAGATGAGTAGCGTCCACGCCCGGCTACATGCCCTTATTTTGTTCTGCCGGCAATTTCGAGGGGCACACCCTCGGGCGGCCAGCGGGCCCGGCGAAATCAGCCGAGTTCGCTGGTCATCAGGAACAGGGGCTTCATTTCGAAGCTCTGATAGATAGGGCGGAGGCGCTCGATATTATAGTACTCCTTGACGTTGACGACTTTCTTGGTCGCGGTGACGGTGTCGATGGGCATGTTGTCATAGCGCCCGTTCTTCAACACCACCAGACGCCCGTGAATGCGGTTGAGGATCAGGTCGAACGCCAGATTGCCGTAGGCCATCGGAACGATGGAATCGATGGCGTCGGGATCACCGCAACGCACCAGGTAACCGAGCTTCTGAGTGATGCAGTCAATTTTCTTGCCGTTGTTGAATTTGGGAGAGTGAGTGGTCAGCTCCTCGGAAACGAGGTCGCCAATGCCGCCGAGCTTCTTATGGCCAAAGGCATCCGAGGCATCCCGCTGGAAGACCATTTCACCACCCTTGAACATCGCGCCTTCGGAGACCAGCACGATGGAGTAATGGCTGGGATTCTTGTTGCGGTCGTGGACCAGCAGTTCCGTCAGTTGTTCGATATCGAAATTATGCTCGGGGATGACACAGCGATTGGCCGCACCAGCCATTGTCGGCAGCATAGCAGTGAAGCCCGCGTAGCGGCCGAACACTTCGAGGACCATGAAGCGTTCGTGGGAACCCGCCGAGGTGCGCAAAGAGTTGGTCATCTGGATGGTGCGGGTGATACAAGTGCTGAAACCAATGCAGTAGTCGGTTCCGGGCACATCATTGTCCATCGTCTTGGGGATGGCAACGACGCGCACGCCTTCCTGGTATAGGCGCACGCCATAACTCAGCGTATCGTCGCCGCCGATCGGGATCATGTACTCGATGCCCAGCCAGGAGAGGTTTTTCAGGACTTCCGGCGTCAGGTCGTTTTTCTCCGCGTTGAACTGCCCTTTCAAGTGGTCGGGAACGCTGCTCTTGCTGACACGGCCAGGGTTGGTGCGCGAGGAATGGAGGAAGGTGCCGCCGGTTCTGCCGGCACGATTCACTTCGTCTTCGGTGAGCCGCTGAAAGTTGTTGGAATTGTCGTGCTTTTCATCGCGGACCATGTCCACGATTCCCGCCCAACCGCGACGGAAGCCAATGACCTCGTAGCCTTCATGGAGCGCTCGAAGCGTTACCGCGCGGATCGCCGGATTTAGCCCGGGGACGTCGCCGCCGCCGGTCAGGATGCCAATTACGCCTTTCTTTACGTTGATATTAGCCATTGTGCAAGGATCGCCTTAGTGTGGGATAGAGAACCAATGATTATGTAAGAAGAAAAGGAATTTAGAAAGGGCGTAGTGCGAAGAAAATCTGGCGGCGAGGCGTTGGCGAGCCGTAAATGCTTAAGTCAGAGGGATATACGCAGCATTCCGGCGCGTCGCGGCCGCGTGACCGACACGCGAAATTAGGCGCTACGGCTCGATGCGCGTTCCCAGCACGCCCAGAAACTTCGCCAACCACGCGGGATGCGCCGGCCACGCCGGTGCGCTGACAAGGTTGCCGTCCACCACCGCGTCGGTCATGGCCAACTCCGCAAACGTGCCCCCCGCGCGCGTGACCTCGGGAGAAACCGCGGGGTAGCAACTGCATTTCTTCCCTTCCAAAACTCCGGCGGCAGCGAGCACTTGCGCACCGTGACAGATCGCGGCGATGGGTTTCTTCGCGGTGGCGAAATGACGAACTATTTCCAGCACGCGAGGATTCAGGCGAATGTACTCCGGGGCTCGGCCTCCTGGAATCACCAGCGCGTCGTATTCCTCGGGCTTGACCTGGTCAAAGGTGGCGTTGAGCGCGAAATTGTGGCCGCGTTTTTCGGAATAGGTCTGGTCGCCTTCAAAATCGTGGATGGCGGTGCGGACGGTTTCGCCGGCTTTCTTGCCGGGACAAACGGCGTGGACCACATGGCCAACCATTAACAGGGTCTGGAAGGGCACCATCACCTCGTAGTCTTCGACATAATCGCCAACCAGCATCAGGATGTTTTTGCGGGACATCGCAGGCTCCTTGGAAAACAGAAAGCATAACAAATTGCAGGGGACATGGCGTCCCGCGTCGGGCCGGTAGAGACCACCCAGGGGTGATCGAGTTGCTCCTCGAAGCCGGCAGCAAATTCCCGTGAAACGAATTGTCGCTGAGCTCCGCATGGGCTCGCGTTGCGCCGGCGCCGCGAATTGCGGCCCGCGCTTTACCGCGGTTGCGCCGGTTGCGCCGGCACCTGGAGATTCGATTCCTCAATGGTAAGCATGTCGGTGCGCGTTTTGTCCCATTCGCGCAGTGTCAGGCCGCGCGTGGCGAAGAAACGCCGGACTTGCGCGGAATCCCAGCGGAGAACTTCCTCGAGCACGGGCACGAGGGCGCTCATGGTGTTGTCGCTAAGCACGGTGCGGCGCGCGACGCGGGTGATGAATTGCGCCTCGGACACGGCGATGGTCAGGCCGTCATGCTGGTTGACGTGCATCATCACGGGCAGGTCGGAACTGCCATCGCCCATGTAGATGACGCTGTCGGTGCTGATGCCCAGGGAGGCGCGAACCTCTTCGAGAGCGGTGATTTTCCCCCAGCCCGCAGTGGCGCGAACGATGGACTGGACCTCGCCGGTCGCTTCGTTGAAGCGGAATCGCGTGCCGACAATGTGGTCGGGCGGCACAATGCCTTCCAGCGCCGATTGGATGATTTCTTGTGGCGACGCGGAGATGACGTGAAACGAGAATTTGTAGTCTTCGGAAAGTTTTTCGAGCGAACGCGCGAAAAGATCGACATCGTGCTTCAGACGGATGCGCTTGCCCGTTTCGATCAGATGTTCGCGCCGCACGCGGCGGAAATCCGGGTCATGAAGAATCAGGTAAGAGAGTTCGGCGCCCTGCTGCACCAGGTGGATATCGGACAAGCCTTTCACCTTGTCGTGAAACCCGTGAAAGCCGATGAGTTCGCTGAGTACGACGCCCGAGTCGTTGAAGCTAAGGGTCTGGTCAAAATCGCTGGCCAGAAGATACTGCTTCACCATGAAAAGTACTCCTTCTTTCTGCCCGCCACTGCGGGCGCGAACCGGACTGGCGGCTCGGAAGCTTCCTCACAATTACACGTTAACCGCAATCCTGGGATTGGCCCAAGAATAATTTTGATGGGTGCTATGCGAGGAAAACGTGAACGGATTGTTAGTCCTGGATGAGATGCGCGGAAAAGGTAATCGGTTGCAAGGACAGGAGTTAGTCGCGGGAAAAACTCTAGAATGAGGGAATTAGGGCAAAGCTAATGCGGAAAATTGAATCGAAGAAAAAGCGATGGAGATAACGGTTGACAAACGGCGAGTGGGTTGAAAAAAACCTGGATTGCAGCATTCAACCGCGGATTAGCATGAGACGGCAACTTCAACAGTAGAGAGGCTCACGGAAATTTGTTGGGGGATCTCTTCGCCATCTGCAATGCGATCTTCGATGTGCAAGCGGATCGCATCCTTGATGTTCTCGACGGCTTCCTCATAGGTATCACCCTGGCTGTAGCAGCCCTGAAGCGCCGGGCATGAGACGAAATAGCCCTCTGAGTCCGCCTCTATGGCAAGCCACCTGCTACCGGGGAGACGCAACGTTGGAGATTGAAACGAAAACGCAGGACGGCGTGAAAGTCGTCAAGCTGAAGGGGCGCGTCAGCATGGGTCCCGCGCTGGAGCGCTTCAATGCCACCATGAGCGAGCTTCTCGGCGAAGGGCACAATCGGATTATTCTCGATTTGGAAGAAGTCCCGACAATCGATTCCAGTGGCATCGGCATGCTGGTGCGCTTTCTAACGAACATGAAGCAGAGTGGTGGGGCAATCCGGCTTTTGAAGCCTTCCAAGTTTACGGTTCAGACGCTCAAGATGGTGGGGCTGCTGAACCTCTTCGCAACGTTCGAGGAGCTACCGCAAGCCGTGGCCTCTTTTCAATAAGAACGACGCCGCGCCTCCGGCATTGCATCCGCTCTTCCTCGCAAACACGTTTCCCGTCCGCGCCAGAAACGCGCGCCCTCCTATAGGGCGTAGACGAGCAGGTCACGGAACAAAAAAAAAGAGCATCCTCAAAAGCATCCGAATCCGCCTCCCACGTATCCAAATAGAGGCGAACTCCGTCTTCGAGGAAGAAATCGTTGATGGAACCGGCTGGTGCATCGAGAATAAAAGCCTAGGGGGAACATTGAAAGACAGGATTAGTCTGGGACTTCTTGCCGCGATTTTGCTATTCAGTTTAACCGCGGGAGGATCGCGGCTTTGCGCTCAGGAGAGCCCTGCAGCTCCGCCCGCGAATGGGCAAGACAAGCCTACCGGCACTGCCGCGACACCAGCACAAGATCCTCCAGTGACGAAAGCCCCTGAAGGAGCAACAAGCGCGAAACCCGACTCGCCGCAACCGAAGATTGAGCCCGAGGAGTCCGGCCAGCAGACCAAACGCATCCTGTGGATCATTCCCAATTACCGCTCGGTGAGCGCCAATACCTACTTGCCTCCGCAGAGTTTCAAGGAAAAGTTCTGGCTAGCCACCCAAGATAGCTTCGACTACTCGGCTTTTATTTATGCGGGCATATTTGCCGGGACCGCCATGGCGGGAAAGTCGGAACCCGAATTTGGCCAAGGCGCTGCCGGCTATGGAAACTACTTTGCGCACACTTTTGCCGATGACACCGTAGAGAACTACATGGTGGAAGCGATTGTGCCGACGTTGACCAAAGAAGACTCGCGCTATTACACACTTGGCAAAGGCGGATTCTTTAAACGCAGCGGGTATGCCTTAAGCCGCCTGTTCATCACCAGAAAAGACTCGGGGAAAAGGGCATTCAATTTATCCGAGACCGTCGGGGCTGGAGCCGCCGCGGGCATTGGCAATGCCTATTACCCCGCAGATCAGAATCAATTGGTTAAAACCTACCAGCGCTGGATCAGCCAAATCGCTCAGGACGGCCTCGGCAACCTCTTCAAAGAGTTCTGGCCCGACGTCAACAAAGCCGTCTTCCACCAAAAATACTGAGGCCAAGGCCGAAGACCGGGGCAATCTGCTGTTGCCTCCCTCGCGAAAAGGGGGGAGAATGGCGGCGTATCGTCCGCACCTTTCGCTCCCTTGCGGTCCACATGGGCCGTTCGCATCAATCCCGCACCGAGGTGATCGCATGGGATCAGCTCTGGATGTGCACCGACTGCAGTTCGCATTTACTGTTACCTATCATTACCTATTCCCGCAACTCACCATGGGCCTGGCGCTCTTGCTGGTCATTCTGAAGACGCTCGCACTCCGCACCGGCGATGAGCATTACAACCGCGCCGCGCGTTTCTGGGCCAAGATCTTCGGCATCAACTTTGCCCTCGGAGTGGTGACCGGCATCCCCATGGAATTTCAGTTCGGGACGAATTGGGCGGAATTCTCCAAGGCCGCCGGCGGCGTCATCGGGCAAACCCTGGCCATGGAGGGAGTCTTTTCCTTCTTCCTGGAGTCCAGTTTCCTGGGGCTGTTTCTCTATGGCGAGAAGCGTCTCGGGCGAATCGGCCACTGGTGGGCCGCGTTTTTCGTTTTCCTCGGCTCGTGGATGTCCGGTTATCTGATTGTCGCCACCGACGCCTGGATGCAGCATCCCACCGGCTACCGGCTCAACGCCAGTGGCGGCATCGAACTGGCTAGCTATTGGCACCTGATCTTGAACCCCTGGGCGCTCTGGCAGTATGCGCACAATATGCTGGGTGCGGTGCAAACCGGCTGCTTCGTCATGGCCGCTGTTGGCGCCTTCTATCTTCTGACCAAGCGCGACCTGCCCTACGGCCGCACCTTTGTGCGTCTCGGCGTCCTCGTCGGCGTTGTCGCCGCGATTCTGCAACTTGTGCCTACCGGCGACTTCCAGGGAAAAATGGTTGCGGAAAATCAGCCCGCCACTCTGGCCGCGATGGAAGGGCTTTTCGTCTCGCAGGAAGGCGCGCCGCTGGCCATTCTGGGCCAGCCGGACGTGGAGAAGCGCCAGCTCGACAATCCCCTGCAAGTCCCGCGCATGCTCAGCCTCCTCACCTACCAGCACTGGAGCGCGCACGTCCAGGGGCTCGACGCCTTTCCCGCAAACCAGTGGCCGGACAAAATCGAGCTGTTGTATTACAGCTATCACGTCATGGTGGGACTCGGAACCATCTTCATCGCCGTCATGGTCCTCTCCGTCTTTCTGCTCTGGCGCAACAAGCTTTATGAGTCGCGCTGGATGCTCTGGATCCTCATGCTGAGCGTGCCGCTTCCCTACATCGCCAACACGGCCGGATGGATGACCGCGGAGCTCGGACGCCAGCCCTGGCTCATTTATGGATTGCTTCGCACCATCCACGGCGCGTCGCCCCGCGTCGGTGCCGGCAATGTCTGGTTCACCCTCTTGGGCTTCATGGGCATGTACACCGTGCTCTCGATCCTTTGGTTGTTCCTGGTTTATCGTGAGATCGAACGCGGGCCCGAACCGGAAAATGCGCAGCACGCTGGCGTAACCCCGCTGGCGGCGGACTGAGGAGGCGCGATGGAAACGATCTGGTTTTGCCTCGTCGCAGTGATGGTGGCAATGTACGTGCTCCTGGATGGCTTTGATCTGGGCGCGGGCGCGATCCATTTTCTTGTCGCCCGGACAAGCGAAGAGCGTCGCCAGGTGATCGCGACGATCGGCCCCGTTTGGGACGGCAACGAAGTCTGGCTGCTGGCCGCGGGCGGCACACTCTATTTCGCCTTCCCCGCCCTTTATGCCAGCGGCTTCAGCGGCTTTTATCTGCCGCTGATGATCGTGTTGTGGCTGCTGATTCTGCGCGGCACCGCGGTGGAATTTCGCAACCACATCCAGAGCCCCATCTGGATTCCCTTCTGGGATTTTGTTTTCTTCTTGTCCAGCCTGCTGCTGGCGGTTTTCTTCGGCGCCGCCCTTGGCAACGTAGTGCGCGGCGTGCCGCTGGATCAGACCGGCTACTTCTTCGAGCCGCTCTGGACCAATTTCCGCCTCGGCGAACACACTGGCGTTCTCGATTGGTTCACGATTCTTGTCGGCGTTCAGGCGCTTCTGGCGCTGATGATGCACGGCGGCTTGTGGGTGCAACTGAAAACGCACGGCGCCGTCAGCGAACGCGCAGAAAAAGTTGCTGGCAGGGCGTGGTGGGGGGTGCTGGTGATGACTGCCGTGGTTACGGGGGCGACCTTTGTCCTGCAACCGCAAGTGATCGCGAATTTCCATACTTGGCCCGCCGGCTACGTTTTGCCGCTCATAGCCGTTGCCGGCTTCGCCGCTGTCAAATTCGAATTGCACCGCAAAAACGAACGCAACGCTTTCCTGGCCTCCTGCACCTATTTCCTGGGCATGCTCACCAGCGTGGTCTTCGGTGTCTATCCGATGGTCCTGCCCGCGCGGAATCCGGCCTTCTCCCTCACCGTGCAAAATGCCAAGGCGGCGGACTACGGCTTGAAAATTGGCCTGATCTGGTGGGTTATCGGCATGGCGCTGGTAACCGTCTATTTTGTTTACGTCTATCGCTCGTTCGCCGGCAAAGTCTCCGAAACCCCCGATTCGCCCGGCCACGGCGATTAGTCAGCAAACCGGGACAGAGCGCCCCGGCAAATTCTACCGTCCTGTCCGCGAGACCAACGTGCCCTCGTCCAACCGCACGCTGGCTCCAGCCGAAACTATGCCGCGTCCTTAGACCTGTCCGAATGGACATATCGAGTGCGGCACACTAGTACTGCCGTAGCGTTGACCCTTTGAAAAGGCGCTCGTTACTGTCTTTATTGGCGAGGGGTGTGCGCGGAAGAGGCATGAACACATCGCGGTAACGATTAAGGTCCCAACAAAGGCAGCCTTTTCCGCTTCTGCGCGTTGAGGAAACCGGGCGGAACACTGCGCCGCGCGCGGTGTTTAAGGGGATAGGCCACGGGCACGTGGCGACAACAGCATGGCAACGATGGTCAAAGCGGGGCGTTACGAAATCCTCGACGAACTCGGCCGCGGCGCCATGGGTGTGGTCTATCGCGCCATGGACCCCGTCATCGGGCGCACCGTCGCCGTCAAAACGATTCGCCTGAGCGAAGAAGGCACCGGCCTGACGCGGCCCGAACTTTTGGCGCGGTTCCAGACCGAAGCGCGCGCCGCGGGTCTCCTCACGCATCCCAACATCGTCGTGGTGTACGACGCGGGGGAAGAGAACGGCCTCTATTTCATCACCATGGAACTGGTGGAAGGCAAAAGCCTGCAAGCGCTGCTCGATGGCGGCCACGCCTTTCCGGTCCCCCGCGTAATTCGCATCATGGAGCAGACGTGCAGCGCGCTGCAATTCGCTCACGAACGCAACATCGTGCACCGCGATGTCAAGCCCGCCAACCTGATGCTGACCGCCGACGACACCGTCAAAGTGACCGATTTCGGCACCGCCAAGATCCTGCAGTTCGGCACCGCCCAGCAGACTGCTCATGTGATGGGCACGCCCAGTTACATGTCCCCCGAACAGGTCAAAGGGCGCCCCGTTGATGGCCGCAGCGATATCTTTTCCATCGGCGTCATGCTCTACGAAATGCTGACCGGCGAAAAGCCGTTCCCCGGCCAGAGCATCACGACAGTGATCTACAAAATCGTCAACGAGGAACCCATACCTCCTCGGCAGATCAATCCTTCCATCCATCCGGGCCTGAATGACATCGTCCTCCGCGCACTCGCCAAGGAACCCGAGGTCCGTTACCAGAGTTGCCGCGAACTGCTGGAAGATTTGCGGAACTACCGCGCCATGGGCGGCAACGAACGAAACCCCGATGCCACCATGATTTCGCCGCGCCCTGGCGCCATATTGCCACTGAACGCCGAAGCCAGGGGTCTGCGCGGCGTGCATATTGAAGATCCGATGACTGCCGCAACGGTGCGTTCTCTTCAGAATCGCACGGGCGGCCCGGCGCAGACTCCCGTGGTGCGGCGCACCGGCCCCATCCAGCCCATCGAACCGCCGAAGAAGAAAAATACCTTTGCGACAGTGCTGGCCGCTTTGTTTCTCGTTGGTGTGATCATCTATGGCGGCAATAAGTTGCGCCCGGAATTTCAGGCCGCGCACGAACGCAACAATTCGCCGCAACAGGACGCTGTGCCCGATGGGACCGCGGTCCAGTCACCCGTCGTGAAAGATACCCCCGCTGATTCATCCGCAGCTACGGCCACGGTGACTGGACCAACCACCATTCCCGTGCCCGCACAAAGCGATTCTCAGCAGACTTCATTGAATCAGGCACCCGTCGAGGAGCCAAAACCCGTAGCCGCTGCGCCTGCCGCGACTCCCTTGAAAAAACCGGACCCTCGGGTCACAACAATCGTTGCAGTCAAGAGGCCGGAAGCTGCCTTAAACGCCGCCGCACTCGAATATAAGGGCCGCATCGAGGAAGCGGTTGCGGATCGCGGCTTGAACGGCCGCGTCACGATTGCGGGTATCGGAAACACGCTTACCCTGAGCGGCAAACTGCGTCCCGCAGAGCACGCCTCGCTGCTCCGGTTTATGCACGACGCTCCCGGCACCGTTCACATTGTTGACGACATTCTTTACGATGACACACCCCTTGCAGCCCCCGGCGCGGGAGAAGCAGAAGGTCACCCAGTCCCTGCAAAGGGCCTGAGCGCGGTTCACGTGTTAACAGACGTGCTCGGTGCGAAGGCCACGCTTTTCGGTCCTGGCGGACGCTCTCTGGCCGACTGCCAGACACCCTGCAGCTTCAACAACCTCTTCCCGGAGCGGTACAGTCTTCAGGTGCAGAAGGATGGCTACGTTCAGGTACAAACCGCAGTGGCGTTGAAGGCGGGTGAATCTCAGGACCAGAAGTTTCACCTGGAAGCCCTTGCGAAAGGTGTTTACATCAGCAGCAGGCCCCCTGGCGCGGATATATTCATTAACGGCGCGAAGCAATCCGGGCAAACCCCTACTACACTCCCCCTCGCTCCTGGCCACTACGACCTGGTCCTCCGACTTCAGGGTTACGCCCCCTATGTCGGTGAAGTTCAGGTCAAGGACAATATCCAGACGACGCTGGACGCCGAACTCAAGGAGCGCAGTCAGACTCACGTGGCTTGGGCACAGGTCACAACCACCCCGGCAGGTGCTGAAATTATCATTGACGGCAATTCGACCGGTCAGCTCTCTCCCTCTCGCGTGCAGATTCCCGCAGGTACTCACATTATCGCGCTGAAATTAAACGGCTTCCAGGTAGTAAGGCGGGGCATTGAGGTCAGTGAAGGTAGCACCGTGCCCGTTACCGAAGAGCTGAAGCGCAAGTAGAGACTGCGGAGTACAGCGAAGAAAAGAGAAAAATGGGCTTGCAGAAGAACAGGTTTTTCCTCCAGACTGGTAACATTTCTATCCCATAATGGACTGTTAGTACTATATCCATACACACTCCTTCCTACTACCCTATTGTTGCGGGATTCGCTCCCTCCGGGGCGCGGATTTCTCGCTCAACTGTTCCCTTTACACCCCGGGCGGGCGTGATTTCGGATGCATGGCGCGGCCCCGACAGAGTGCATCGGACCTAGGAAGGCCTTTTGGTATTGCGTGCCTCACTTCTGATCGATGAGAAGAGGTCGGCCAAGGCTGCCTCTCCTCGTGCCGTGAAGCACGAGCCCGCAGGTGCACTTCGCGAGCGCGCTCGCCAGAGCGACCCGCAGTTGGCCGACCTGACCCAAGCCCTGCGCGAGTTGCATCTGCTGTTGCGGGCCCACCGTCTGTACGATTCCGCTCACCCTCGCGTGCTGGACAGCCTGGACGCCGCATACGATTCCCTGAAGCGCGCCGCCACCGATTTTGACGGCCTGGAAGTGCGCACCGAACGGGGTGGCATCGTGGTAGCCAAATTTGCCGAGGGCCATTTGCCCGATGCGCGCGGCGAATTCTATACCTTGGCGAACGACCTGCAACGCGCCGGCATTCAGACCCTTTACTTCGCCACAAAGTTCCATGTGGGCGAATTGGACACGCTCGCACAACTCATCAAAGCCACCTTGCTAAGATCAGATGAGCCCGCAAGCCGCCCCGGAGCGATAGGCTGGCCGGCGCAGCTTCGAGAGCAGCGCGTGGAAGGAATTCAGATCAATACGCTGACTGAGCGCAAGGTGGACACGGTCCTGGCCAGCCTCATCGCCGCGCTGGTGGCCTATGGCGGCAATGCCCCGCAAGATAACGGCGACACGCCCATCCGCGCGCCGCAAGCCGAAGCGACCTTCGACACACTCCGCCTTATCGGCTGCTTGACGCCGCCGATGGAAGTGGCCAGCGGTCTTTCCGCGGAAGACGCGGCGCGCGCCATTCACTCCTCGATGGAACTCGCCAGCCGGAGCACGGTCCGAATGCTTATGGCGGCCGTAACGCATTACACCCCGCAGGAAGGCGAAGCACCTCAGGCCTATCTGCAGCGGCTCTCGCAGAGCCTGGTCCTCGAGCATCTCACCACGGAATCCGCCGCTGGCACCCTGGCCGCCGTAGCCGTGCGCGCGGTCCTGAATCAACTTGCCGATGTCCTGGTCAGTGCCGGCGGATATCGCGGGCCACATTCCTCGCAGCATCTTTCCGTGCTGGCCTCCGCCTGGGCCGACGAAACCTACCGGGAACAGCTGCTTGAGCGCTTCTGGCTGGAGCTTCCGCCACGTGAGAAGTCCGCCGTCCTTCGCGGCACGGAGATTTGGTGCGTGCCCATTACGGCGATCCGCCAAACTCTTGGCCAACTTGTCGAAGCCGGCACGGACGCTCCCCGGCGTGAAGCCCGCAATATTCTGTTGAACTACGCCAGACGCCTCGAACACGAAGTTCCTGCGGCGCGGCGCATCGTCGCCGCAGGTCTTAGCGAACTTACGCCGCTTCTCGAATCCCTGTGGCCCAACCAGCTTCCGGAAGAGTTGAGCCGCGGCACGATGAAGGCCCTCTCCAAGGAGCACGCCCCGGAAACCAGCGCTCTGCTCGCGGCCTTCCTCGAAACCCTCGGCCGCATTGCCGTCACCCGCGGCGATTTTGTAAGTTTCGAGAACATTCTGATCAGCTTGGAAAAAGTGCCGCGCGATGCCGAGCACGAGCACATGAACGCGCTCGGCCATCGCCTCGTCGCGAACGACCGCTGGATGGTGCTCGTGGACGCCGCGCTGGCCAATCGCCCTCTCGATCCCGCACTGCCTCGGCTCCTGCAGCGCGATCCGGAGCGTTTGCTGGATCGCCTGACTCTTCTGCTGACCGATCCCCGCGGCTCGGAGATGTTGCCGGCGATGGCTCGCATCTTGCGCGCTATTGGCGTTCCCTCGCTGACCCTCCTGGAAACGCGGCTCTTTGAAGCGCGGCGGCAGCGCGTCAGTGCCGCCATCAAACTCCTGGCGGCCGCCGACCCCGACCGGCTGCTGCGTGGCCTGACGCGCGCGATGGCCAGTTGGGAATGGAACCTGCAGGATCTGGCCGTCAGCGAACTGGCGCGACCCTCAAACACGCCCTCCGCGCAAAGCACCGCGTTTGTTTTCTCCGCCATCCTTGCCGACGCCCACCCCCTGGTCGTGCCCATGATGATCGATCAGATCGGCATCGGCCAGGAAGCCACCGCCGTCCCCATGCTCATGGAGATCGCCGCCGGTGAACACGAAATCCTGCGCGACCAGTTCGTCCGTATCAAGTCCATCGAAGCTCTCGGCCGCCTTCGCGCCACCGAAGCCACTGAACTGCTCCGCCATCTCGCCAGTAGACGGGAAGGCCTAACGTACGCTGAGCCCGCCGGGCTCCGTGCGGTTGCCGAAGATGCCTTGGCGCTTATGGAAGAGAGTCCTGCTTCCGCGCGAGCACGCGCCGCGTTCGAGCCGGCCGCCGCCCCGCTTGCGAATTTCGTGGTGCCGCGCCGTTATGCGCGCATCCCGCTTGAATCTCCCTTGCGCGCGCAAATGGGCAGCCAGCAAATGATGAGCCCTGTGCGCGTGCGCACTATCAGCCTGGGCGGCGCTTACCTGGAATCCCCCAGCCGCCTGAGCGTCGGCGATTCCATCCAGCTTGAAGTGCGCGCTGGCCTCCGCAAAATTCATTTCACTGCCGTGGTTCGCAATATCGGCCCTGATGGCGGCGGCGTTGAATTCGTGTACATGAAGGACGAAGACCGCGAGCGCCTGCGCAAACTCGTACAGCGGCATTTGCACCTCTGATCCCTTACTGCTACGTCGAGCTAGTGTCCCGAGTCGGAAACAGTTTGCATATGTCACGGCACTGTCCCTGTCATTCCGAGGGTCCCGCGCCGCGCGGGGCCCGAGGAATCTGCTTTTGTTTCAACGCGGCTGAAAAAGCAGATTCCTCGCTTCGCTCGGAATGACACGTTTATTTATTCAATGAATTTGCAACTCAGGACACTAGCCATAAACCCTTTAGTTCCCCTCCGGTACACCCTAGCCAAGCGCAGCTCTTTTTTTGCATTACGCTCACGAATGCGTCACATCCAAAACGTAAGTTTAGGAGTACCCCAGGGCTGTTGCTAAAATTAAGTATGGCCTTGAGCTGGTGCGAGCCGCCGCCCTGCGGGTTCCGGTGAGCGCCATAGGGCCAGAAAACACTTAGGAGAAACCGAACGATGACTGCCCCCGGTTGGGTTGAAATTTTAGGAGCTGTGGCCGGCTTCTGCACTACCTTTGCCTTCGTGCCCCAGCTTGTGAAGATCTATAAGCAGGGTGGCCGCGACCTCTCCTACGGGATGCTGAGCTTCTATCTGGGTGGTGTGCTCATGTGGCTGGCATACGGCCTCCTGATCCACGCGCAAGCGGTCGCGATCACCAATGCGGCCACCGCCATTCTGATCGCCGCTGCCACTCTCCTGAAGGCCTGGAAAGAACGCCAGGAACCCGGCAAGCCCCTCGTCCCCGAACAGCTCACCGAAAGCTGAAGCATCCCTGCAAACTTTGGGTGCACCCTCAGAATTTGAAAGATAGGGGGGGTGCCGCGCCATAACGGGTTGCGCACCTGGACTGCCCGAAGCGTTTCGCGCTACGTGCCTCTGCAGATTACAGTTGCAAAGATTCGCGCTTTGCTGTACAAGGCCTCCTATCCATTTCATTGTGTCTTAGGCCATCAACTGGCGGGCCAAGCCCGTCACCGCTAGGGGTAGCGGGGTTTTTGCAAGTTTCATAAGGAGGAAGGGTATGCAACGCAGGCAGTTGCTGTTTGCGTGTGTGATTCTGTGCGTGGCGATTTTGCTGGGGGTAGCAACGGCAGTGGCGCAGGTGAACACCGCGACCTTGACCGGCCTGGTCACCGATCCGCAAGGATTGACGGTCCGCGGCGCAAAGGTCACGGCCACGAGTCTAGCCACCGGTGCGGAACGCACTGCCACGGCAGACGAGGGCGGGCGCTACACCATCGTGGGTTTGGTGCCGGGCGAATACAAACTCCGCGTGGAAGGCAGCACGAATTTCGCGCCCTACGAAAACCCTTCCGTCCAGGTCACGGTCGGCCAGGAAGCCATCCTGAACGTGAGGCTGGAACTTGGCACGCAGACCCAGACCGTGACGGTTAGTTCGGAATCCCTGCCGATTGAGACCACCCGCTCGGAAAGCGCACAGACCGTCGAGGAACGCCAGATCGATAACCTGCCCATCAACGGCCGCAACTATATCAATTTCACTCTCACAAACTCCCAAACCACCCGAGACATCTCTCCCACCATTGGCCCTGCGCCCAACAGCGGCCTGAACCTCAGTGGCGCTCGCGCGCGTTCCAACATGGTGAGCGTCGATGGCGCCGATGCCGGAGATAACTCCACCAACGGCATTCGCTCCACCGTCTCTCAGGAAGCGGTGCAGGAATTCCAGATGATTCTCAGCAACTACAATGCGGAGTACGGCCGCGCCACGGGTGGTGTGATCAACATCGTCACCAAGAGCGGCGGCAACGATTTCCACGGCGATGTCTTCGGTTATTTCCGCAACAAAGCCTTCCAGGCGCGCAACGCCTTCTCCGGTGAAATTGACGCCAACGGCGACCTCGTCCCCGTCAAGCAGGCCTATACCCGCACGCAATCTGGGTTGACCTTCGGCGGCGCCCTCAAGAAGGACAAGACGTTCTATTTCTTCAGCTATGAATACACCCAACGCGAGGAGACTGGCTTCTCCAGCATTGGTATCAACAACTTTGGCCTCACGCCCTTCAATTGTCAGAACGCGTGCCCACTACAGGGCTTGGAAATGACCCCGGCGCAGTCGCAAACTGTTTCCACGCTGCTGAACACGCCGGGACTCCAGGATATCGGCTTGGCCTATGGGGCTCTTGCCGGATCTGCTTCCTCCGTTGCCGTCTCCAAGATCGATCCGGGACTCTTCGCTACGACTCAGGGTTTTCCGTACCCCGGGCCTGGCGCGCGATTTCCCATTCCCGTGCAAGGCCCGGAAGGTTACTTCCTGGCCTCTTTGCCAACCTCCTACGTCGGTCTGAATGACGTCAGGGGCAACTTCCCTGCCATGGAGAAAACTAGTCTGTGGTCCGCTCGCCTCGATCAGCGCTGGAACAATCACAACACATCGTTCCTCCGCGTTGGCGTTTCTCCTTCGCTGGTCACCGGCATTCAGTCCACCTCGCAGAACCAGGTCTTCGGCCAGAACGCGGGCTCGCGTACCGGCGTCAATCAATCCCGTGACTTCAACGTGACCTTCCAGCACGACACCATCCTGAGTGACAGCGCCTTCAACGAGTTCCGCCTTCAGGTCGCCCGCCGCGGTATTCATTTCGGCTATTCCGACCTTCCGGGCGGCAGCGATATCGGTGTGAACATTCCCGGTTACGCCTACTTCGGCCGCGAACCCTACTCCACCGTCGACCGCATCGAACGCCGCTTCGAGTTCACCGACAACGCCACGCTGACGCGCGGCCGCCATACTTTCAAATTCGGCGCCGACACCAACATCATTCAATTGCGCTCGAAAAAGCAGCAGATTTTCCAGTTGGATTTTGGCGGTGACGTCAACTTCGGCGCCATCGCTGCCGATTCCCTGGGTTTCCCGGATTGCGTGAATCCAAGCACCGCTGCAACCCACACCGGCACATGTGCGCAGGGAGAACTTGCCCTCAATTTGCCCAGTCTCACCGGGCTGCAAGCCTACGGCCTGGGTATTCCCACCACCTACATCCAGGGCATTGGCACTTCCAACGAGCCCTTTGACAATCTCCCCTTTGGTTTCTTTGCTCAGGACACCTGGCGCCTCACCCGGAATCTCACGCTGAACTACGGGCTGCGTTATGATTTCGAGATTACCCCGTTGTTTGCCCCTGCCACCGCCGTGAATGCGGCCGCGGAAAAATCTCTCGGCGTCGTCGAAGGCATCCCGCGCGACTATAAAAACGTTGCTCCGCGCATCGGCCTCGCTTGGGATCCCCGGGGAGACGGCAAGACCGTCGTCCGCGCAGGCTATGGTCTCTTCTACGATCATCCGTTGCTTGCGATTGCGTTCGATTCCGTCACCGCTGACGGCGGACGCTCCGTACAATTGCTCTCCGCTGGAGGGACTCCTTCAGCTTGCGGCCTGCTCACGCTTCCCACGGGCTCTCCCACGCCTCCGGGCTACTGCGGCGGTGGCGCGGACGGTCCGCAGAACCTCAACGGCTCCTCGATTTTCCAGGGCGTTCTAAACGCGCTGCCCAACATGTTCTATCTGCCGAACCAGCAGCGCTTCGATCCCTTTGCTTCCAACTCCATCTTCGCCAATCAGACGTATCTGAATCTCGGCTTCCCGCTTCCGATTCTTCCCTTCACCCTGCCCGTGGAGAAGAATTTCACATATGGTTACGCGCAGCAGGCTAACCTCACCATCGAGCACGTGATCGCCGGCAACTGGAAGCTCAGCGCCGGTTACCAGTGGACCCGTGGTTTGCACCTCAATCGGCCTCAGGATATTGGGGTGAACCCCTAGGATGGCACAAAATCTTTGGACACAGTTTCCGCTTTCATAGAAGGATTCTTGTATCTCCTAGCAGGAGAAGGGGTCTGGGGAAGGGGACGGCATTTGAGTCCCTTT
>Ga0182011_10001314_pt1 | contig 21816 bp, 23 predicted proteins | sample 711E1DmetaG_FD_120481 | JGI IMG/M metagenome (GOLD analysis project Ga0182011, IMG submission 120481) | Permafrost microbial communities from Stordalen Mire, Sweden - 711E1D metaG | ecosystem: Environmental > Terrestrial > Soil > Wetlands > Permafrost | place: Sweden: Stordalen | collected... | reverse complement strand
GGAGCATCCGGTCTAAAGGAAGATCTCATCAAGGACGGCAGGCGCCGCGTGACCTGCCTACCTTGTGAGTTCTTCGAGGGTCGCCACCAGCATATCGACCTCGTCTTCCGTATTGTAGAGGCCGAGGCTTGCCCGGACCGTGCCATCAGGAAGCCCGAGCTCTTCCACAAGCGGCTGGCAGCAGTGGTGACCGGACCGGACGAGGATCTCGGCGGATTCATCCAGGTGCTGGGCAACCTCGTGCGGGTGGAATCCGTCAACCGTGAACGAGACAACGCCGATGCGGGGGACGGGTTTTTCCGGCGCATAGACATGCACGCCCCCGACCTGTCGTAAACCGTTGATCAGCCGGGTAGTAAGGCGCTCCTCGTGGCTCCGGATGTTTTCCATACCGAGGCCGGTGAGGTAATCCACGGCAGCGCCAAGACCGATACCGCCGGCGATATTGGGAGTGCCGGCCTCGTACTTCTGGTACCCTTCCGCGGCGGTATATCCGCTCTCCGTCACAGCCTCCACCATACCGCCTCCGAGGATAAAGGGTTCCAGATCGGGCTCCCTCATCCAGAGGACACCGGTGCCGGTCGGGCCGAGCATCTTGTGGCCGGAAAATGCAAAAAAGTCGCACCCGATCCGGGAGATATCGACCGGCATGTGCGGGACCGACTGGGCGCCGTCGACGAGGAGCAGGATTCCATGGTCGTGGCAGATCCGGGCAATCTCCGCTACAGGTGTGACCACCCCGATTACATTCGACGCATGGGTCACTGCAACGAGCCGGGTTGAGGGAGTGATGGCATTTTCAAGCGCGGGAAGGTCCAGCGAGTAATCGGGACGGATCCCGATACTATCGACTTCCACACCCTGTTTTTTCAGGTTCCGCCATGGGAGGAGGTTGGAGTGGTGCTCGAGAATGGTCGTGACCACGCGGTCGCCGGCCTTCCAGGAGAGCCCGTGAGCGACCATATTGATCGCCTCGGTGGTGTTCCTGGTAAAGACGGTGATACCCGACTGTGCCCCGATGAACCCTGCCACCTTCTCGTGGGCGTGCCAGTAGCGCTGGCTCGCGATCCGGGTGAAGCGGTGAACCCCCCGTCCCACATTGGCCCGGTAGGTATGCTCGAACTCGACCATTGCCTGAACGACAGGTTCCGGGGAGAAACTCGTTGCCGCGTTGTCGAGATAGATGATGTCGCCAAGAATCGGGAAGTCTTTTCGTACTGCCTGTACATCCAGCCCGCTTCCTGCCTGTTTCTCCATTGCCGGTTTCATTGTTTTTCCCTTCCTTTTATCAACCATTGCCCCGGCCGGGCGTGCCGGCCCGGTCTTCAGCGTATAGTCATCGTTGATCTCCACCCCTTTCTGCCGGCAGATCTCCCGCATCTTGGGCGGGAGGGCACGCCACCTCCAGAGCCCCCAGGACGAGAACGCATCCGGGTACCCTTTCTTTGCAGCCCATGATTCGAGAAACGCCGTCCACCGCTCCGCAGACTCCGGCTGGATAGTCTTGAGTTCCTCGTACTCGCTCTCAAGCATGGCGGGGCAGAGGTAGCAGCCGATCCGTTCGAGCCCCTTGTCATAGAGCGGGTTGACCGGTAGATCCTGCCACCACAGGTAGAGGAACACTTCGAGCGCCCGCCAGTTCCTTATCGGTGAGATATTGAGCTGCAGGGGGTTTGCCGGGTTCTGGCTGGTCTCGTCGAGCCCGGCGCGGTTCCATGACTCGTACCAGCGGTTGCCCTGCACCGTGACGCAGGGGCCGACATCCGCGAGGTAGAGCTTGAGCGGGTGGAGTTTTAACAGCTTGCAGCACCAGCGACTGTCCTTCCCAGGAGGCCCTGCCTTCTCTGCCGCCTGCCAGAAGTCGATGGCCTTCTGGATAATGTCCACACCCTGAGAACGGACGAACGCGAGGGTCTCGGGAAACTCGATGCCGGTATCGATAAAAAACGCCCCGGTCACGCCGGCCTTGCGGGCAATGTGGAGGACTGCCGTGCTGTCCTTTCCCCCGGAGAAAGAGACGTTTGCCGTCGGGCGGTCATGGAGGTGCTGTTTGATTAACCGGATAGCATTCCGTTCAAGGTTTTTTAAGTGGTACTTGTTCTTTTCAACCGCAAGATCCCAGCCTGGGTCCGGCAACGTGCGGGGAACGACCGGGATCAGCTCTCTGACCTTCACCGACCCGTCCCTGACCATGCCGGTGCCATACCGCTGTTTGTATTTCACGATCACGGTCCCGTCAGGTACCGGTGTTTTGAGCTTAAGCCGCTTCCCGCCAATCCGGCCCTCTTCGGACCGGATACTGGTCTCGCGGTCAAGGTCCACGATACCCCTGGTTGCATGAGCGATGAGGAATGGGAGGGCTTCGGGAGCGATATCGAGGCTGAACGAACGGGTCACCGGGTCGAACGTCAGCCACCCCAGCCGCTCCCCGTTCATGATCACGAGGTCTGCCCGGTCCGCCCCGCCGGTCTTGTTTAAGAGGAGGATCTTCTGGAGCGGGACCGTACCGAACCGTTCAGTTATGAGCCGCCTGATGAGGGCGGCATCTGCAGTAAGGGCCGGGCGGACATCGTACGGCTGGAGGAGTTCGATCCGTTTCCCCTCCTTCCTGCATGCACAGGTCTTTGCGACCAGCGGCACGTTGCACTCTTCACACCAGTAGAGGACCTTTTTTACCGGCGGCTCACGCATCACGCTTTATGATTGCGCGGCCGGCATGATAAGAGAAACGATCGGGGAGCGCCGTACCTGTCCGAAGGAGGACTCTTTGTTATGATCGCGGGGGAAGCAGGAGGAAAGCTTATGGCGGGGTCTGCCTGTGTGTCGCTGTCATGTCCGGGCACCTGCCGGGTGGTTCGGGCTCTTCCAAATCCCCGGACTATTCTGTGCCGGTTCCGAAAGGGGTCCGCCCGGGTATCCCTTGTTATACCGACGAGGCGGGCAGGGATTGTCCCGGACTATCAGATCGAAGAACGCTTATGCGTTCGGTCGAAGAACTTCGTGCTTCTCCACTCTCTGGTCTGAAGACTTTCGATATTCTCCTGCTTCGGGTCTGATGACCCTCGGCACACCAAAGTATATTATTATGCAATTCCATTGGTCACATAGGTGAAAAGACCATGGTGAAATTAACCGCAGACATGAAAGAGGCATTTTCGAAAATGAAGGTCTTCCCGCTGGCAACAGCATCAAAGGATGGGACGCCAAATGTAATCCCGGTGGGAATTGCCGAACTCGTTGATGACGAAACCATCTGGTTCGTGGACAATTTTATGAACAAGACGCTCTCCAACTTCCGCACCAATCCGAAGGTCGCGTTCTATCTCTGGGGGCCTGAGATCAAGGGCTGCTTCCAATGCAAGGGTGTGGTATCAGTCAGGACGAGTGGGAAGGAATTCGATGCCATGAAGGCAAAACTCAACATCAAGAACCCTGCCCTTCCCGCACGCTCGCTCGTTATTGTGAAGATCACGGAAGTCTTCGAGTGCAAGCCCGGGCCGACTGCTGGCTCGAGACTCCTCTAGTGTCTCTTAAAACCATTTAATTTTCGAAAATTTTGTTTTGCAGAAATCATTTTGATATTTATTATGACGCTCTTTTTGGCTCTGCCCCCGTAACTATGGCATCCCCCGGTTGCGATTGTGCCATATCTGTCTTTTGCCCCTGTGCCAGGGGCCGTACGCACCATACGGTTTCTCCTGTTACCGGCAATACTGCCCACAGTCAGTGCACATCCAGGTACTGATTTTTATGCAATGCAAAACCCTAATAGTTGTAAAGCATACATTACATTATGTCCCAGATCGTAATCGAAACCGGTGCGATCAAAAAAGCAATTCTTTACTTTTTTGCTATCGTGGGGGTGTTAGCAATCGTGAGCATTATTGTAATGGGTGCAGTGAACCTTTACAATATACCACACGCACAACAGACAATTGTTCCTGTAAGTGCGTCTCCCACGGCTTCCGCGCCAACAGTAACATCCCCGGCTCAGCAATACCCCTATGTTACCGAATTTACGGTATTGTCGACCACCGTTGCAAACGGGCATTATGAAGCAATATCAACCTCCGGGCAGATTTTCAACCTTCCTGATTTCAATTCGTGGAATTCTTTGTGGCCACGGAATACCTATACCGCAACCATCACCGGGACAGAGGCTGACGGTACGCTGGACGTCGGGACGGTCAACCGTCTTTCCTCCTCTGTCACGGTATCTGCGTTAACCGGGGGAATTCAGACCTCGCTATCCCCCTCCGTCATTGAATTTACGGTCTTATCGACCACCGTAATGAACGGCAATTATGAAGTATTAACAACCGATGGGAGAATCCTGTACTTCACCGACTTCGATACGTGGAATAATCTGTACCCCCGTAACACCTATACGGGAACTGTCGTTGGGGAAGAGGCGAACGGGGCGTATGATATTGGCACGGTAAATCTTATTTCAACGGCATTTTACTACCAGCGCGGGGTTTACCTGCGGGATTCCAGTTCTCTGTTTTACCACTCTCCGGATTACAACCCCCCGGTTTACCACCCTCCGGTTAACAACCCCCCGGTTTACCACCCTCCGGTTAACAACCCTCCGGTCAAAAAACCCCCGATTTACCACCCTCCGGTTAACAAACCTTCGACTGACTCCTCTGTAGTTGACCCCCCTCTGGCTGTCTCTCCGCTGGCTACCCTGTCGGCTGCTTCAGCCCCTGCTCCGACTGATACTCCAACAGATTCTCTGACCGCTACCCCAATAGATAACTCAGTGGTCGGTTTATAGTATTTTTTTATACGGCTCAAAGGTCTATCATATACCGATCAGGGTTCGAAAAAACCGGCTTCAGGTCAGGATAAAATGCAGGCGGGTTGAGTGAAACCAACTCCATCAGTATCATTTTACCTCCCCTGCAGCTTACTGCCATATGGAACCGCACTCCATGATTGCACCTCGTCTGTTATCTGCCTTTGAGGAAGTAGTGGAGAGAAATGCCAACAGAAACAAACACGAACCTTTTAGGTTCCCTCCGGAACTATGAAAACGGGATCATCCGAAACTATTTTGTGGGCAGCAAAGACTGAGTGCATTTTAGGAACTCAATCCTGTCACAGAAACCAGTCATTCGGTGCAGGATGGACACAACCCCCTAACCCGGCATTCCTGTCCATCGGTTTATAATAGGGAGAGTAAATAAGGAGATGATATTTTAGAATCTTTAATTATCTTTTCATTTATCCATTCATTTCGTGTCGCATCCTGGCAACCACGTTAATGTTACAATCATTTTCACTGGTATTCCAGTCTCCACATTTTTCCTTCTTACATTGGCTGATACTTGTACGATAAGGGCAATAATAAAAATCATCAGTCATTTTTTCCCTTTATTTATTGTGAATATTTTGTAATTAAATTCTTTGAAATATTCCTTTGACTCAGAGGGTTAACACCCCTCATACTATATGAGAAACGCCAGCAAAAAAGGATGGCAGGGTTATTCCGGTAGTCTGGAATTCTCCGTTAGTTTCACTCTGCATATGCCATATTCCCTTAATAAGCAGATCCCGGATATGGGATCAGGAAAACCCATTGATATGCGAGGGAAAAAGGGTTCGGGAATTTTAACAAAGGGTTATCGCTTGCGCTGATTCCCGGTAAAGAGCCGGCATGCAGGGAACGGACAGATGGGCGGTTCGTTACTGTTTTCAACCGGTCAGGTATGATAAGGGGTGGAGGCTGCAGGGACTACAATACCCGGAGGATCACGAGATGCATATCTGCCGCCAATACGGGAGAGTCAACCGCCATATGCGAGGACAAATAAATAAGTATATAGTTGATTAATTGAAAGTGGGGGAATATGAAAAACCGGCGGATTACAGAATGCCTGACAATCCTGATAATAGGAACTCTGTTGATAAGTGGATGCACAAACACGGGATCCACGAGCGCGAAACCGGTGGCAACACCCACTGCGCAGATCGTTTATGTGACAGTGCCCGTAACTTCAATCCCGACACCAACCGTTGCCATTACACGAGCTCCAACCCCTGTTACAACAATACAGGAACATAATTTTACCAATGGTTTCTGGTGCCGGTATAAAACGTTAAACATAGGGAAGGCACCCACGGACGTAAGAGAATGCTATCAGTTCTTCTCTGACGGGACTTTTGAATATGGGTATTCTCCCGGAAAGCCTATGGGGAAATCACAAAGTTGTTCGGGGGATCCGAATGCAAAATGTACCTACTCAATCAATCCGGCAGGCCAATATGAACTTGAAGGGGGATACACCTTCATATTATCCGGTGATACGTTAACGGATCCTCACGATCCTCCCTACTTCACATGGTCATCAACGGGAATATCATAAGATTACAACCAGTATAAACAATCAACCGGGACAAATAACAATACTATAATCTGATTTTTTTGACTGGTGCAATCGGGGAAATGATTGAGAGGATAGAAATATCGACAGTAAAGTGCTGCTATGGACAATGGGAATTTTTTAAGTGAAGTGCAGCGCCTGATCCTCAAAGGAGCGTGTACGGACCGGGTGTTTGCTACACTGATATTTTCACATTATTCACCGGTAACAATGTGTTATTAAAAAAAGCGACTGCTACCGGAATATGTGGCGTTTACGGCGGTTTATTTCCCGGCGGGCTTCGATCCCGGTGCGGCAGCCACTATCCTGAGCGCTTCGGTGATCTCCGGCAGGATCTCGGCAGGGATGCCTACGACCATCTCCCCGTCCTCGATGCCCGAGAACTTGCGGGACCCGTCGCAGCCCAGCGAGAAGTTCACCTTCCCGGTGAGATAGGTCTGGGCGCAGGTGTCGGCACAGACAGACTGGATGCCAGCAAACTCCGCGTTAATCCTCCCCCCGACCCGGAAGAGGGTGCTCTGGGCGAGCTTGAGCATGGCCCACGGGTTTGCAACAATGAGCACTACCTGCGGGTCGAACGGGGTCTTCTCGAGCGGGGCGTACATCGTAGCATAGGTGTCGCCGGTGCCGAGATGGGGGACCCGGTCGATGGTCCGCTTGCAGGCCGCAGAGCTCTCGAACTTCCCGAGCTTGAAGTAAAAATCACCGTTTTTCAAATTCTCGGTAATCTCTTTGAGACCGAGCGACCATGCCCCGCCATTACATTCATGGTTTTCTGCTGTGGAATAGAAGATCTTACCCTCTTTCCGTGCAAGCCCGACCATCGAGCAGTGCCGGATGGTGTTATCGAGTTTCTCCATGCCGGCGGGGATTTCTTCCTTCTTTGTTGCAAACCGGAATGCCACGGGGGAGCCTGATAGTTTCAGGTATTTTTTCAGGGTCTCTGCGGCTTCGGCGTAATTGACCGGTATTTTCATATCTGGTGCCATAGGGTACGACCTCACTCCTTCCTTCTCTATGAAGGACGTTACAGATACACCATGTGGCGCGGATTACTTAAAGGTAATGAATCAGGAAGAACGGTTCCTGACGTTCACAATGTGAATCCGGACAATAAATTCCCTTTTTTTAAAAAAGAGGTTACAAGGGTTCTGTACCGATCAGAGCCTGTACTGTCCGAGCAGGATCAAGAACCCTGTCATGAACGCTTCCAGGATGATGATGACAACCCAGAGGTTCAGGTGAAGGAATTCCGGTACGGTCACCGCAGGAAATTTTCCATAGGCCAGCACGCGGCTTTTCAGGGCAGGGTAGAGCCCTGCGAAAAAACCCGTCCCGATGAGCATCCCGGTCATCCCGCCGATGAGCGCGTCGAGCGCTCCCGTCCCGACAGCGCCGGCCACCGTTCCCGGGCAGTACCCGAGCAGGGCAAACCCTGCACCGAAGATCAGGCCCCCGATCACGTTCGCGCCCAGCGTCCCGTGTGCTGCATGGGAGTTTGCATACCCGAACTTTTTCAGGATCGGGAATACAATCATGCCGACCATGACTGCCGAGAGCATGAGCTTCAGGACGGTGAAATTGGTAAGGAGGAGTTGCCCCTCGATCACCCCGTAATCCGTTGCTCCTCCCTTCTGGAGAAGGAAGCCAAAGCAGATCCCGGTGAAAAGGCCGAGCACGACCTGGGTACGGCTGCTGCCCCGGATGGCGGCAAGCGACGTCATATCAGGATCCCCCCGATGACCCGGTACAGAAGCACGGCTACGGCAATCCCCCCGGCAAAGAAGCAGGCCGCCGTGATCATGCTGGCAAGGGAGAGCTGGATCGAGCCGCTGATCCCGTGCCCGCTCGTGCACCCCCCGGCCCACCGTGCCCCAAAGCCGAGCAGGATCCCCCCGACAAGGGCAACAATTATACGGAGGACCGCATTACCGCCGAAGACTGACTCCCACAGTGCCGGCACCCAGATAACATGGAATGTACCGGAAAGGACTGATGACAGGAATGCCCCGATGATGATCCCCGGGATGATCATGAACGCCCAGTCCATCTGAGGAACGATCTCCTGGTAATACTCCATTTTTTCTGTCTTTTCTGCACTGAACACCTTACCAATCAGCCCCCGGGCCTTGACAAATGCAGTCGAGCATCCCAGGGGACGGTCTGCCAGTACGAGTGCAAGGCAGCTCAGAATACCGATACCGGCACCTGCTATATATGGGGACCATACGGCCTGGGTAAGAAAACCGAACATGAATTATCCACCTTCACTGCCGCAATGAGCTGTTATAGGCAAAAAAAGTGCGGGCTGTGCCAACCCCCCGTCTTGACACCTGTTACCGGCAGTGCCCCCTGCGGACATATACTTTTTATCCGGATGAGACAATACTACACCGTGAAGGGGACGGCCGGCTAAAAGGCTGTTCCCCGGGTTGTCACAGGTAGTGGATACATGGATTTTGGAGAAATGCTTGGCGATGCCTTTACCTATACAAAGGAAGGCGTCTTCTTAAATATGAAACGGTGGCTGAACCTGATCCTGGCAATCATCTGTCTTGGTCTCCCGTTCAACGGGTATATCATGCGGGTGTACCGGGGGGCAAAACCGGCGCCGGACGTGGACCAGTGGGGAACGCTCTTTGTCGACGGGCTGAAACTGCTGGTCGTGGGAATTGTCTATGCGATCCCCCTCCTGATCCTCTGGGTGTTCATTTATGGGACCCTGTTCCTTGCCCTCTTCAGCGGCAGCACGGACAAGAATGCGATGGCAGCCTTTGCGCCGAACCTTTTCCTGATGATTCTGTATTACCTTGTGGAGATAGCCGTTGCACTCATTCTGCCGGTTGCATACCTGCGCTTTGCGCGGACCGGCACCTTTACCGAGGCCTTCAACTTCAGTGCGATTGTTGAGACGATCGGGAGGATCGGTTGGCTCAATTATATCGTGGCGCTCATTCTCGTATCCCTTGTTATCGGCATTCCGGTCTTTATCCTGGTCTTTGGGTTCATCCTTGTCGCCGGGGCAACAGTACTGCTGCTGAAAGCAGGGTTTGCCGGACTGCTCTTTTTTATCGGTCTCGGTCTCCTTCTCCTCATCGTTCTTTCTCCCCTCTTCGGTGTGTTCCAGGCACGCTATATGACCCGCGTGTACGACAGCGCTGCTCCGGTGGTACCGGAACCATAACTTTTTTGACCTGCGATCTCCGGATTGTACCGGATTTTCCTGGCATCGCCGAGCAGACCGACAAGATGACAAGGCCCTGAAGCGAAATGATGAATAAGGATAATCATGGATCCTGATGCAGATCTGCCGGTACAGGCCCGTGCACTCGGGGCGGATTACTATGGCGTTGCCGATCTTACGGGTGCACGGGATTTCGTCCGTGCACAGGGTGGTGACCGGGTCGCCGGTTATCCCCGTGCGGTTGTCATGGGGATCCGGCTGCTGGATACCCTCGTCGATCTCCTCCCGGAACGGGAAGACCCGGCCGTGGGAATCCTGTACCGCCACCATACCTATGATGTCGTGAACCAGCTGCTGGACCAGATCGGCCTCCGGATTGCCAATACCATCCAGCAGCAGGGGTTCCGGTCGTTTCCTGTCCCGGCCTCGAAGCGGTCGAGCGACGAACTGATCGCGGGGGTCTTCTCCCAGAAACTGGCAGCGCACCTGGCCGGCCTCGGCTGGATCGGCAAGAGCTGCCTGCTCGTCACCCCGGATCACGGCCCGCGGGTGCGGTGGATTGCCGTATTGACCGATGCACCGCTCGTCCCGACCGGTACGGCCATGGAATCCCGGTGCGGGAAGTGCACGGAGTGCGTAGACATATGCCCGGTCCACGCGTTCACCGGCCGTCCGTTCCACGAGGATGAACCGCGGAAGGCCCGGTTCGATGCCGCAGCCTGCGACCGGTATTTCAAAGGCCTTGAGAAGAACGGGCGTACTGCTGTCTGCGGACTCTGCCTTTTTGTCTGCCCATACGGGAGAAAGAAACCGCACGGCTCTTCCGGCAGAGTACGGAAATAATCCGGGGAAAAACAGGGATGATCCCGGGAACTCCCCGGGATACGAGACCTTTTTTTACGGGGAGATCAGGGTATCGGTGGTGGCAATCCATGCTGCAGAGACGCCGTTCTCGGGCCGGTAGACTGTGCTGTACCGTTTCCCGTCAAGCGCAATGATCTTCTCGGGATTGGTCCCCATATAGTGATCGGACGGGTAGAGGAAGAACGGTTTTAATGTCTGGTTCGATCCGCCCATACCACCGGCATCATAGACATACTCCTGACTGTCAGGATACCGGAAAATGACCTGTACCGACTGGTACGCACCTTCATTGACCTGGACAGTTCCCAGGAACTCATAGATATCCCCGTTTGACGGGTCAAGTCCGAAGTTATTGACCATGATCTGTGCGATCTCGTTGGCAGGAACTGCGGTCACCAGGATTGAGGTCATGACCGGGGTTATAGTACCCGTGGTCAGAACAGGAGTCTGCGGGGCAGGACCGGTAGTACCGGTACAGCCGGAGAATGCTGTCATCGCGACAATGATGAGGAGGATAATACAGGTTGTTTTCAGGTCCATCACTACCGGTTGCCCCGGGGATTATTGAATATTCCGCTGGAAGCGCCTCCAGGAGATCCTTCGGATCCGGAGCCCCCGTTTTATTCTACCATTCCCACAGGAACGTGCTGTTCTGCATGAGGCAATAATTTTGGGTTACCAGAAAGGTCAGGTTCAGGAATAATCCCCCTTCCGGATGGCAGGTGAGGACGTGAGACCAGGACGCTGGCAGGGATCTTCACTTTCACCCGCCGCTCGCGGGGTCTTGATACCCCGGGAATGCGACAGGTAGCTCATGCAAAGCCAGTATACGAGCTGCCGTCTTACCTGCCACCGGTGCAGTCATGCATGGACGTACATGGGGATCCGGCTGGCCAGTCTGAACCGGTTATCAAGGCCGGTGAAGGTCCAGTGCCCGCGGTGCAAGGCCCGCGTGGCAATGGAGGTGAAGAATGCAAAATAAGCGCTGGTACAGGGGACCCCTGTGGTGTTCCGCGGGGAATTCACCGGACGAATGGTAGTAGAGATAAATTACAGTAAAAGTCTGGTCCTTGTATCCTGTATTGCATCAGCACGTCCGTGGGAGGAGGAGCCCTGGTGCAGCTATCTTGAGCGGAGGAGAAAGTACGGCCGGATAGAATCCCCGGGCATCTCTTCGAAGGGTAATAGTTGTTACTTCAGAAACTTGTCGTGGAATTATGAAAGGGAAATGTGCTGTTGTTTTCATCATCATCCTCATCAGCACAATGAGCATGGCCGGATGTATGGGTTCCCCATCGGCGCCGGTGGCAACACCGGTGTCTGGTACCCCGGCGCGGGTTACAACGACCGCCCCCGTTATCATAATAACGACATGGCCAACGCTGGAAACACCTGCAACCGGATATCCCTCCTCAAAAACGTACTCCTTCGAAGGGATCGGGGACTATACGCAGATCTTCACGATGACCAGTGACGGGACCTGGGTATTTCGTATGAACTATCCGGGCGATGAGGTTTTTATTGTCACAATAAAGGACGAATCCGGTGACGATATCGGAGTGCTGGCAAACGAGGGAGGATCCTACACCGGCACGAAATCCGTGCAGCTGGATGCGGGGACTTACTATCTCGACGTCGCGGCAGCCACCCCATGGACTATCACCATATCAACAGCATAACTTTTTTCCTGGCCGGCCACCGGCGCCAGCACGAGATCAGCCGCACGCAGCATCAATATTCCCTGCAGTCCCCGCAGCCGGGCCGTACCAAAGAGAGCCGGGGGTCTGTCCCTGACCGGGAACACCCAAAGGGGATGTGGTGAGGAAAGTCGATAGGATCACGTGCCACAATCCTTTTGTCCCTTCCCGGATCCTGTCGGCAAGTCCCTGGATTTTCCGGTTCTCGAATACAACAACACTGTCATACGTAATAAGCAGGATCCGGTGATAGGGTACCGGTTTCTCCTCCTCGCCGGTCTGGATCGTCTATAATACGGTTCCAGGATGATTTCAGGGCCGCTCACCGTTGACCGGTCAACGGGTACACCCCGGTCGATTATACCACACCCGGACGTTTGCATGGTCATAGCGGCCATCGTACCAGTACTGCTGCAGGAGTTTATGGCTGGTCAGCATGATCCGTCACCTACCGGTGATCACCATCCGGTACTTAAAATCCATACCCATTGTTTTTCGGCCGGGGCCCTCACCAGATGAAAGGAACCAGCCTGAACCGGACTTTCTTGCAATAGTCCCGGTAGCCTTCCAGCTCCCGCAAGAGCATTACTTCTTCACCCACGATCCGCACTATTAAAAGAACGGAGAGGACCAGACCGGCGATGAAGCCATAGATCGAGCCGAGAAGCAGGGGGGTTCCCAGGAACATCAGTACCCCCCCAAGATACATGGGGTGCCGGACAAACCCATATACGCCGGTTGATACGAGGTTCTGCTTTCTGTCATCCTGTATCCTCACGAGCGGAGAGAGGAAGGTGTTGTCAGCATAGGACCGGAAGAAGAAGAAGAACGACCCGGCGAGCATGGCCACACCGATAAACTGGATCCAGAGGGGGAAGACCGGTGACCACCCGAACCGTTTTGCATCGAGCGGCATGATGGCGATCCAGACCGTGAACCCGGCCACGAGCCCTGACACAACGAACAGGTCCCAGGGCTCCTGGTTGCCGGTGCCGGGTTTCCTGTACCGTTCGGCAAGCAATGCCGGGTCCTTCCGGTAAAGGTACATGATTGTTATATAACAGAGTAAGATGAACCAGATGGTGAAGACCCAGGCTTCGGGCCATTCCCCATCCCCGGCAAGGAGAAAGAGAAGGGCAGGAAACAGCAGGATGAACAGGAATGTTAAGACGATCTTCTTCTTCATGGATAGTGTATAATCGGCTGGGAGTATTATGAACCTGTCTTCCTGAGGGGGTTTCCTTTCTGTTTCCCCAATAAACCAATACCCTGTTGCCGGGAATTACCGGGAAAAATTATGGCAGGGAAATACATCCGGGCCGTTGCCGGGTTAAGTCCCTGCGCCAGCACGAGGCCGGCGGTGGCGGCAAAGAACGTCCAGGATACCTTCTTCACGTGCCCATCCTTTCCGGAGGCGTCCAGCAGGGTATCCGTATCCGCCCTCATGGCGTACTGGATCCTCCGTGGCAGGAAGGCGAAGCGCGGCAGGAAGATAACCGCCCCTCTGATGACCGCAAGCTCCTGTACGCGTAGCGAACCGGAACCCGGCCGGGGACCGCAAAGGTACCGGCAAGGTGGCTTGCCATGTGCACAACCCCAACCCTGAATATCATTCCCTCACCATCATTGCCCATGGCAAACATTGGTCACTTCATGATCCCGGCTGACAACGTGGACCGCGCAAAATGCTTCTACTCTGCCCTCCTCGGGTGGAAGATCGAACCAATTGGGATGTCCGGTGACATGGCACGGATGACAGAGATGCAGTACCATGATATCACTACCGGGACAGCAAGCGAAGGCACAATGAACACGGGCGGGCTGTACAAGCGGCACATGACAGAGCCCATCCTCAATTTCGTGATAGTCGAGGACATCGATACCGTGCAGGCAAATGTAGAGAAACTGGGGGGGAAGATCACCATGCCGCAGCAGGAGATCGCGGGTGTCGGGCTGGTGGTGATGATTCAGGACACCGAAGGCAATACCATCGGCCTCTGGAAGCCGGCAATACCGTAGACCGGAACGGTACCGGCCCTTGCCCTTCCAGAAGTTCACTTTGGAAGTGTCTCAACGCTTCCAGACTTCCCTGCTCCTCATGGACGGGATATAGTAGGTGATCTCGGTTGCCGTAAAGTGCAGGACAATGAAATCGGGATTGTCAACCGATCGGAAGTATGGTACGAACATCGGGTTCCAGTACTTCTTTTTGGTAGCGATATCCTCATGAATCTTCACCTGTGCCCGGATCTCCACGTAGGGGTCGGTGATATTTTTTCCCGACCACACCGCAATAGCCACATCAGCGTTCTTCTCCAGCTGCACTACTTTCCGGGAGCTCTTCATCGTCCCCCCGACAAGAGTCATGTCAGGAAAGCCCATAAGGAGCATGAACCGTACCGCGGGCAGGTTCCCGTCCAGCGTGGCGACCGCAGCCGTGTGGAGGCCGCCGATGACTTCCAGGATCTTCTCCCTGAGTTCCATACTGCACCATCAGCCTCTTTGAAATAATAAACATTCTGATGACCGCACCACTGCACCTGCATGCAGACCGGGTAGAGAAAATAACCAGAGGATTGATCCGGCCAGGTGCGGCACCCATGCGCCGGATCCTGCAGATCCCTTGCGCGGACCCCCCCATACGACCCGTCAGCACCCGGAAACCACCCAAACTGCCCAAGTCAACAGTCAGCTCCTCCCTCAACAGCCTCCACCAGAAGGGGGTTATCCGGAAAGTGAAGAAAGGGCGGGAGAATCTCATCCGGCTCGTGCAGAGTCCCGGGGATATGTCAGATGACTGAAGGTCCAAGACGCATCCCTTCACCTCTTCGGGGTTTGACAACCTCTCAAAACCACGAGGAAGAGAAGAACTCATCAGAGTTCTCCGGAATGTTCCGGGATTTTTTAAAAAAAGCACAATTTTCGTACGGCAAACCGCGGCGGTTTAATGATTCTACCGCACCCATAGTATCACGGTATATCGTAACCGCAGTATGAAACCAGAGCAACGCAATGAAGACAAAACCCTATACTGACCTCTTCGCACGCGTGCGGGAGAAACGGCCGCTTGTCCACCACATCACGAACTATGTCACGGTCAACGACTGCGCGAACATCACGCTCTGTGCAGGAGGAGCTCCGGTCATGGCCGATGCCCCGGAAGAAGCAGCGGAGATGGCCGCGATAGCAAGCTCGCTCGTCCTCAATATCGGGACGCTCAGCGCGGCCCAGATCGAGTCCATGATCCTTGCCGGCCGGATGGCAAACGAGCGCGGGATACCGGTCATCCTCGATCCGGTCGGTGCTGGTGCCACCCGTTTCCGGACGGATACCACAAAAAGGCTGCTCCATGAGCTGGAGATCACCCTCCTCAAGGGTAATGCCGGTGAGATTGGGGTGATCGCGGGCGTTGAAGCAACGGTGCGGGGCGTAGACTCGTTCGGGCTGAGCGGCGACCCGCTCACCATAGCACGCGGGCTTGCAACAACCCTCGGCATTACCGTGGCCGTCAGCGGGGCAACGGATATTGTCACGGACGGGAAGCACACCCTGCTGGTGGAGAATGGCCACTCCCTGATGGGCAGCATCTCCGGCACCGGGTGTATGGCGGCATCCGTGACCGGAGTGTTCTGTGCGGAATCAAAGGAGCCGGTAACCGCTGCAGCTGCCGCACTCGCGGCATTCGGCCTTGCCGGCGAGAAGGCGGCGGCTGTGTCGCACGGTCCGTTCTCCTTCAAGACGGCACTGTTCGACGAGCTTAAGAACCTGACCCTGCAGGATTTGGCCGCAGGTGCACGGATCCGGACTCCCTGACCGTTTTGTATGAACCTCGAGTTGTACGTTATTACCGATGAGACGATTGGCGGCGGACGGTCCCATGCCGGGATAGCACAGCAGGCCGCTTGTGGCGGTGCCGATGCCATCCAGCTTCGTGACAAGACCTGCAGTCCTTTGGAACTCCTCCGGGCCGCACGGGAACTTCGTGCAATCACCCGGAAGAGCGGGACTCTTTTTATTGTCAACGACCGGCTGGACGTGGCAATGGCCTCCGGTGCGGACGGTGTCCACCTTGGCCAGGGTGACATGCGGGCCAGTACGGCCCGGCAGCTCGCTGCCCCTGAAGGTTTCATCATCGGGGTCTCGGTTGGCACCGTTAAGGAAGCGTTACAGGCCGTGCAGGAGGGTGCAGACTACCTTGCCCTCAGCCCCACGTTTTCCACGGAATCGAAAGATGACGCAGGACCCGGCTACGGTCTTGACCGGCTCAGGGAGATCCGCCGTGCGGTTTCCATCCCCGTTATTGCAATCGGCGGTATCAACCGGCAGAATGCAAGGGACGTGATCGCGGCCGGGGCGGACGGTATTGCGGTGATCTCGGCGGTTGTCGCATATCCGGACATCGCGGCAGCGGCACGGGAACTCAAAGACCTCGTACGGGATTGCAAGCGGAGCATGGGACGTTGACTGCAGACCCGGAACCCCGTTTCGTTCTTCACGAGCATTTCGCGAAACATCACCATTTCGACCTCCGGCTCGAACATGACGGCGTCCTGAAGAGCTGGGCAGTCCCAAAGGGCCTGCCGGAGAAGAGCGGCGAACGGCGCCTTGCGATTGCGGTGGAAGACCATGCGATGGAGTATATCGGTTTTACGGGCACGATTCCCGAGGGCGAGTACGGTGCCGGTGCGGTGAAGATACGGGATACCGGTACCTTTACCCTGCTTGTCTGGGAGGAAGATCGGATCGAGGTCGTCCTCCACGGCAGAGAGTTTACCGGAAAGTACAATCTCATCCGTTTCAAAAAAGGCGGCGAGAATGCGTGGCTCGTCGTGAAGAGCCGGGCTGCTTAACCCTGTTTATTTTCAGGATCGGATATCCTGTCCATTCTCTCTGTATCCCTTTCCCGCCTACACAGATCTGCGGCCGGCCGGTACGATACGGTCACTGCAATAAGGGATCCGTAATGGTGCCTGTTCCTCCTCGCATCTCCGGTACCGGATTTTTATCTGCAAGGTAATTCAGGATATTCCGGAACGCGCCCCGGGCAGCGGGTTTGCCGGGCAGTCCGATGAAAGCTGGCAGGTATTTGTGCACGGTAAAAAACAAAAAAATTGCTCTGGAGATATCATTTTGATATTAATTATGACGCTCTTTTGGGCTCTGCCCCCGCCGCTATGGCATCCCCCGGTTGCGATTGCGCCATATTACCTGTACGCAATCGCAGGGAAATTTTCAGTTCAGCTCATGCCGGGGCATCGCAATGCTCCCCCGCCCCCCATGGGGGCAGGGCTGGCGCAGGGGGGGCGATCATCACGTGAAAAGAGGATTTCTACAGAACCAAAAAAATATCATAATCAGATGCATTGCACCGGTTTTTTTATTATTTGTCATCATGACATAAAAAGAGAAAGAGGATCAGTAACCGCCCATGCCGCCGGGGGGCATCCCGGTGTCGGGTCCTGATGCTTTCGAGGATGCAACGATATCGTCGATACGGAGGATCATGACTGCCGCCTCCGCTGCGCTGGAGATTGCCTGAGTCTTCACCCGGAGCGGCTCGACAACGCCGGCTTTTAACATGTCCGTGGGTTTCCCGGTTTCCGCATTGACACCGAAGGTCTTCTTTCCGGCTTCGTGTTCGGCCCGCATATCCACGAGCATGTTAATTGCATCGAGCCCGGCATTCTCGGCAAGTGCTCTCGGAATGATCTCCATTGATGCAGCAAATGCTTCGATGGCAAGCTGGACCCGGCCTCCGACCGTGGCAGCATATTCGCGGAGACGGAGCGAGAGTTCGGTCTCGGGGGCGCCGCCTCCGGCAACGATCTTCTTTCCTTCGATGACTACCGAAACGACCATCAGGGCGTCGTGGATGGCACGTTCGAGTTCGTCAACTACGTGTTCCGTCCCGCCCCGGAGAATGATAGAGACCGCTTTCGGGTTTTTGCATTTCGAGATATAGATCATCTCATCGCCCGAGACCTTTTTCTCCTCGACAAGTCCGGCAGTGCCGAGATCCTTTGCTGTGATCGCATCGACACTGTTTACAATGGTTGCCCCGGTTGCCCGGGCAAGGTTTTCGCAGTCGCTCTTCTTGACCCGTCTGACGGCAAGGATACCGGCCCTGGCAAGGTAATGGAGTGCCACATCATCGATCCCTTTCTGGCAGAAGAGGACAGTCGCCCCGCTCCGGGTAACCTTGTCTATCATCGTATGGACCATGCGTTCCTCTTCGTCGAGGAACGCCTGTGCCTGCCCGGGTGCGGAGATATTGATCTTCGCATTGACTTCGGTCTTTTTGAATTCGAGCGCCGCATTGAGGAGTAGGATCTGGGCGTCTTTTACGGACCTGGGCATATTCGGGTGCGCCCTTTCCTTGTCAATGACCATGCCTTCGATGAGGACTGAATCATCCACCGAGCCGCCGACTTTCTTCTCTACGTTGATGTGGGCGAGATCCGCTTTCCCGTCAGGGTCGGTGACCGATACGACAGCCTTGACGATGAGATCGCAGAGCCGCTCCTTCCGGGCTTCAGCGTTCTTGCCGGTCAGTGCTGTTTCGGCGATCTTCTTTAATATTACCGTATCGGTCGGTTTTACCGTGATAGCAAACCCGTCAAGGATCACAAGCGACTTTACCGCTGCCATCCGGTAGCCTTCGGCAATCACGGTCGGGTGGACGCCCTGGGCAAGGAGCCCCTCGGCATTCTTCAAAAGCTCGGCAGCAATGACAACGGACGTTGTTGTACCGTCGCCCACTTCAGCATCCTGCGTCTTTGCAACCTCGACCATCATTTTTGCCGCAGGGTGTTCGATATCCATTTCCTTGAGAATGGTAACCCCGTCGTTGGTAATGGTGATGTCTCCCATTCCGTCGATGAGCATCTTGTCCATACCTTTGGGGCCAAGGGTTGAGCGGACTGCTGCCGCCACGGCCTTTGCTGCGGCAAAGTTGCTGTTCCGGGCCTCGTCTTCCCGGCTTCGCGTTGTTCCCTCCTTAAGGATAATTATGGGTTGTCCCCCGAGTTGTTGTGACATGATATACCTCATTTACTACATCTTATTCCGCGTGCATGACCGGTGGGATTGTTCCCAAAGAAACCCTGCAGTTCAGGACATTCTGCCATAAAGTACAGAATGTCAGAGAAGAATATACGGGTCGTTGCTGGCATAGTGCGGATATCATCTCCGTGAAAACCGAAGTCATCAGCCGTTTTATCGGGTGGTTGACGGTGGACCTCGTCTCCGGATGATGAAAGACATAGGACTGCATCGGTTTTATGCATATCCCAGAAACGACCTGTCTTTTACACTATTGTTCCGGACCCGGGGATGCAGTACAGGCCGGAATACTCTGAAGGCCCCGGATATGCCCGGACCCCAAAACACCAGCCATTTCCCGGTTTCATCTGGGACGGGAGCTGGGTATGACGGTTCCACAAATCCTCTCCCTTATGTCCGCACCCGGGCGTTTTCCTGCCGGAGGGGCAAAAAAGTTCCCGTGCGCTTCCATTCCCCAAACCTGCATGACCTGCCTGGAAGACCCCGGGCATCCCCAGAGGGGACCGGGCGGCGTTCATCGGGAGCGAGGGATGTCGTAAAGGACCGGTTCCCTTATCATATCCTGGTATACCGGGTTTCACCGGATCGGAATAATCCCAAATGCTCCATGCTGGTTTCTGCCACAAAAAAATTTACGGTTCAGAATAATATTCAGTTCCCGTAAAAAATGGTTATCCGCATCCGCCGGTGGTATTGATATTAGTACTGGGAGCCGGTGTGGAAGATACAACGGTACTGCATTCAGCCGGTGCGGTCACGAAGCTGTTACAGACTGCCTGTTTGTATGCCTCGGATGTCCGGGAACCCGAATACAGGACGCCATTGATAAACAGCATCGGTGATGATTTTGCATGGTTATTATCCGATGCAGTTTCATCGGCTTTCAGCAGGGTAATGCCTTCAGTACCCTGTGAACAGGTATCGATCTTCGCACTGTCTATGGAGAGGGCAGCCATCGTATTTTTCTGACAGGATCCCAGGGCTGTTGTATTCTTCCAGGATGGATAACACTGCACATTGAAGGTATTAATATACGACCAGAACTTTTCGGGATAATACTTGTTGATACAGACCTGCCGGAGGTCTTCCTGTGCTTCGGCGGGGCCATGCAGCGAGGTAACAGAATCGACCGTGGTACCGCTTACGGTCGTGATATACCGTATCCGGATATCTGCTTTCGATTTGAGGAGGTCTGCAACCGGACCAAAACTCGTTTCTGCTTGGGTACCGTAGGGGCAGAATGACATGACATACAGATCCACGGTTGGCCGTGCCGATTTCACGGGTTCAGGAGTCGGGATGGGAGATGGAGTAGGCGTGGGAGAAGTCGTAGGTGTGGGGATGCTCTTCATGTTAGTGACACCACTGAACAGGAAGGTGCAATCTTTCGTTGCGTAGAAAGTGAGATTCTTTTCCTGGTAGTTCGCTGCGATCTGGTATATCCCGTTCTTCTCGGATACCGAGACGAGCGTGGCAGTCGAATTAGCTTGGGCAAGATTAGTATTTATATATGAAATGACCGTCTTGCCGCAATCTTCCGGCGGTACAACGGTTAATCCCCCTACGGTGCCGGTGGCATACAGAATTACGGCCAGGGACAGGATCACAATTATGATAATTAATACCGCTATCATTCCCCTGTTCCCGGAAATCAATGAGGTAGGGGGGTTATCTTTCTTGGGAATCGATGAGGCGGAGGTTTTATCTTTCTTTGCCATGAATAATTATTCCTTTCTCTTGTGAACAAGATAATTTCGGTGTGAAGTATTTATACGATACCTTCCCTGCAGTCTGTGGCCTCCGTCCAGTTTATGGAAGGTATTGGATCAAGGCCATGAAATTGGATTTACGACAATCATAATTGTAGTATCTGTTTTGAGGTCAGCGAGGGAAAACTGAATATCCCCGTCAACAATGACCCGTGAAGTCTGCAGTGAGAATTTCTTCCGGGTCTTGGATTTCCGCGATCGCGGACTGCGGGCGAAGGGATAATGGCAGGTGCGTCTAAGTATGCAGGTGGGGGGAGATATGGTCGGGAGTAAACCATCACAACCCCGGCAGTAAGCCTCTCCATGCCTTTCTGTCGGCGGATCTCTGTGCCAGTAAGAAATGTGTAAAACTTAAAAAAAGGAGATCATTCTTCAAATACGGGGAATCCTTGAGTAATAAAATCTGTTTTGAACAAGGAGGCTGCCGGTGTCCATACTGTGAACCGTGCAGTGCCAGTTTCTTCGTTAATATTTAGATCTGATGTTGGTACAAAACCAGACATTAGCACCAATTAAACCCTTTTGGTCGCCTTCTCCATTTCCCGCGCTGGTGTTGCAGATGAGTTTGTTAAGGAACGCACCAGTCCCGATCTTCACTTTAAGATTGTTATCTTTATCGGACTTTCCAATTCTCAACACACTACGGATGGTTGTCCGGTTACGGTTCAGAAAAATATCCGGTCCCAATAAAAAAAATGGTTATCCGCATCCGCCGGTGGTATTGGTATTGGTACTGGGAGCCGGTGTGGAAGATACAACGGTACTGCATTCAGCCGGTGCGGTCTCGAAACTGTTACAGACTGCCTGTTTGTATGCCTCGGATGTCCGGGAACCTGAATACAGGACACCGT
>Ga0182011_10001313_pt1 | contig 21820 bp, 23 predicted proteins | sample 711E1DmetaG_FD_120481 | JGI IMG/M metagenome (GOLD analysis project Ga0182011, IMG submission 120481) | Permafrost microbial communities from Stordalen Mire, Sweden - 711E1D metaG | ecosystem: Environmental > Terrestrial > Soil > Wetlands > Permafrost | place: Sweden: Stordalen | collected... | reverse complement strand
TGATTTAATTTTAAATCCCCATTATTATTATTCAATGAAAAATCTACATCATCATCCACTTTAATCCCCTCCAAGAATTTCATTTAACATTTCATCTAAAAAATTGTTTAATGTCATCGGCTCTACTGCTTGGTTGGCGTAAACAGGCCCGTCAGACCATAAACTGCAATAGCAGGTCATCCACAAACAAAATTCTTATATTAGTAACAAACTCTAAATGGATCATTTCAAAGAATATACCATCACCACAGAAGTTTTAATACTGAATATCTAGTTTCCACCTCCCCGATTAAATCACTCCTATACTATATACATTACGCGTATGACACATTGCCCAACTTGTCCTGAAATACTTTTAAATCCATAATAATATCTTAATTAACATATACTAAGTTTATATAATCTATTTTCACAATTACATAGAGAAAAAAAGAGAAATCTAGAGAAATTACAATTTAATACATAAAAAAATATTTTAATAGAATATGACCATCATAACAATTTTCTAAGTTTAAAACACAAATTATGAATAATAGAAGAAGCAGAAGAAGCAGATGATCATAAGAAGAATTAACTAGTCAATAGAAGTCCAAAACTATCCCAATAGGTTCTAAAAACCAAGTCATGAAGAAAAAATGTTTGGAAAAATAAGATGATTAAAGGATTATTTACTGAGTTAATCAAAAAAGTGATTCTAAATGACTATTAGACAATTTAAAAAAGAGATTGAAAAAATTAAACGCTATGTTGTAGGTCAAATTCCTGATGAAAATGAAATAACATATAGAATTAACTCTAATTTAGCAGATAAATACCCTAAATTTAGAAACACCATCAAAGAACTTGCTGACTATTTAGCAACCAATCACAACTTGTACCAATCTATTGATGAAGAGGGATCCATCAAATTAGAAGCATCATTAAAAACAAATTCACCAGAAGCCCTACAATATAAAAAATTATATAAAGCCTATATATACAGCAGGAAAGAAGCCATAAACACTCTTCCAGATGAAAATTTCAAGAAGACCCTTCTAGAATATGAATTTGGATGAAATTATAAGATTACCGGAATTACTTTTCATATTTTTTTAATAAAGGACTTTGTATAATAAATGTGCTTGAATAATTTTTTTTATCATTTCAGATTACTTCTCAAATGCTCCCGCTATTCGAATTTATATGGAACCGGGTAAACCTTTTTTTATGGAAATAAATGAATTTTTTACAAAAAATTAAAAAAAATTATTGGAGTAATTATTGACGGGGGCATGTTCAACGCAGTCTGAACGACCTATAGAATACTTACTAAGAAAATATCAGACAAAACAACCCGGTGAACCTAATACCATCAGTCACCTCACCAATAGCAGTGTTAAATCCTACCGCATCAAGAAGAAAATAAGATACAGTAAAATGATTATGAATCACCTGAATATTCAAGGCGTGATGAGAGAACAAGTAATTAATCTAATCAAAGAATTTCATTACACTAATTATCTTTGCAAAAAATGTAAATGCAAAACAATAATCACAGCACTAGTTTTCTATGTGAAATTCACTAATTCTAAGAAGTACCCACTTTCAAAGTATAAAATAACAAAAGAAGTTGAATTAACCGAAGAAATCTTCAGTAAAATAACATTAAGAATCGCCAAACATTTCCAGACACGTTGCGCCATCCGCGATAAACCATACGAGTAAAAAAAAAAGTAATATTAAAAAAAAAATCGAGACGAATCCAGGATTGGTCTATGAAGATAAAAAGATGATAATCAACTAAGAAATAAACCAAAAAACAAGTTGCAGTGTTAGAAGATGGAGAAAAATATACTGATGCCTAAAAATAACGACTTAATGCGTAACTTACAGATAATCAGGCAAACAAAAAAGAAGATCCCAAAAATAAACAGTAAAACGAAAGCTAAATACTCTAAACCCTACTACGCTAAACACTACTTACAATTACAAGTCCCCAAACATCAATATAACTGGTATAAAAAAATAGGACAATACTTAAGAGAAATCTACCTCTCACCCCGTGACCATGGAAAAACCACCGCCATACCCCGAGTAATCACAGAACACGAAACCCTTTACAACAGCGGAGAAAATGTATTACTCCTATCAAAAACCTATAACCAAGCAATGAAAACATTAGATATAATAGAAACAGATTTAATTAAAAACCCAATCATCCAAAAAGATTTCGCAGGTGAACTATATGACTACCGTCGAAAAGGTAACCAACTATTCTACAACCTCGGAGAAAATGTCCGGCGAGACGCCACAGTAGAAGCAACCGGCATCCTAGGCGACATCACCGGCGGCCACTTCCACCATATCATCATGGATGACATCTTCGATGATGAAAACACACGAACAGCTGACAGCCGACGTAAAGTAATGAAATTCATAGAAGGCACCATCCTACCCTTACTAGAACCGGATTGCGGCCTCCTAGGAATCGGGACCCGGAAGCATTGGGATGATGGTTACCAGAAAATGATTGATAACCCCGCCTGGTACGTACTAGAACAACAAGCCATAATTAAATGGCCAACATCATACGAATACATTACAGATAAAAACGGGATAATAGTAGATGTAGACATACAAGGTGACTATCAAGTATTATGGCCTCAAAAATGGGATATAAAGTCATTACTTCTGCAAGCCAAAGCCATGGGTACTGTTCTATTCAACCGCGAGTACCAGAACAACGCAGAAGGAATGAAAGGAAAAATCTTCAAAGAAAAATGGATACAACACTACGCAATACAAGAAAAAAACCAAACAACAAACGTCGGAGGATACCCGCCACTAGATTCAATGGAAATCTACCAGGCACACGACCTTGCCATCAGACAGAATGAGAAAAATGATTACTACTGCTGCGAAACCATAGGAGTAACCCACGACCCCTATAAAATCTGGATCCTCGACTGGTACCATGATCAAATAAGCTTTCCCCAACAAGTGAAAACAGTCAAAAAACTCTATCACGGTCCCATAACATCCATATGGCATGGAATAACCTGGAATGTGATAAAAATCGGAATCGAATCAAACGCCTACCAAGTAGCCCTAGCACAACAAGTACTAGACCAAGGAAACTACCCCATAAAAGAAATAACCAACATTAAAGACAAGAAAACCCGAATAACCGCCGGCAGCGTGGATTATGAGAACGGATTAGTAATGGTCCCCGTAGACCATCCCCACTATAATAAATTCTTAAACGAATACGTCTCATTCGACGAAGGAGAACACGACGACATACTAGACGCAGACGACATAGCCCGAAGACTAATCCTAATAAAAGAAAACAAATACGTAGAACTACCAACATGGTATAACACATATAGAAAACAAAATTTATATTAAATTATAACGACCTCATTAAATTTTTCTACGGTTATTCCTGCTATTTTAAGAATTCTGAGTAGAGATATTGTGAGGCTAAGCTAAAAATAATACAAAAACACTCATTTACCATTTTACTTAAAAATTTATAAAATTTTTTTTTATATTATTGTAGTTCATCATCTATGATTCTGAGTATATCTAAAAAATTTGGCTCCGGAGAAGGTTTTATTATCTCTTCATTGTGAAGATGTTAGCACCAGAGTATTATGAAAAATGGAATTTAATAAAACTATAAAGTGAATGGGATTAAATCAGAAGGTGAAAGAGAATTGAATCAAGAAATCATATACCGAAATTCTGGTATTATTAATTTGACTAGTTTTAAGAAAACTCAATAATTCCTAAATTAATACTTTTCATTCGACAAGGAGTACAAGAACGACATACTAGACGCAGACGACATCGCTAGAAGATTAATCCTAATTAAGGAAAACAAATACCTAGAACTACCAATATGGTAAAAAAACTATACTTAATTAGTATAGATTTGGAATAGAGGTGATTTTAAGAAAGTTAAATTATTTTAAAAACCCTGTTTTAAGATGGAAATTGTTAAATAAAATTTACCTGATCACGATTTTGCAATATCTTTCAGCTATTACCATCAACATCGTAAACAATATACTTAAATAGGAATTTTTAGACTGCCTTATAAATGCCTAGTATTCTACCAAAATAGCATTACTATTAATTGATCATTACAATTTATTAGAAAATTTTTTTTTGAGTTAATTTTTTTTTTAATGGCTGAATTCTGAAGCTGTTCTAAAAAAATGACTGCTAAAATTTTTTTTTAGATGTTTTCCAGTAGCAGTTGTGAAAATTGTTCGGGCATAGAAGCCATCGGCACGTGTGATGACGGCAACTCAATGTAAGTCCATTCTTTTCCTTCATTAGCAATTTTTTCTCTGGCAACACGAGTAACGGAAGCAAAATCGCTTTCTGTGCAGAGAATATAGGTTTTAGATAACGATTTTATTTTCTCTGCATCAAATTGCAGTTTTTCCACATAAGGCTTAGCCGGTTCCAATCCAGCAAACGACATGGGATCACGACCACCGGAAGAAATAAGGTCAAACAATGATTGTCCTGGATCAGGCACTGCAGCATCAACATACACCAAATGGCGGATTTTGTCCGGCATTTTAGCAGCTACACCTGTAATAACCATCCCACCGTAACTATGCCCCACCAATATCACATCTTTCAAATCATTTTCGGTAATCAGTGTGCAAACTTGTTCAATATGTTCGGTCAAATTACTTTGGTGTTCATCCTTTAGTGTAGGTGCAAAAACGCGGTTTTTATGTGCCTTAAGAGCAGGAATAATGCTGTCCCATATCCTACCCCCCAAAAGGCCGCCAGGAGGATAATCATTACGTTTGGCAAGTTTATTCCAAGTATCTGTAGACATGTTGCCACCATGAACAAGAACGTAGGTACTCTTCTGTTTAACTTTAATGTCATCCCCATTCATTTAAAATCATTCCCCTATTAAAATATGATAATTACTATTTAATATGACTATGGTAAGTTTTTAGGGATTTAACGTCCAAACTATTGATTACCATAAGATCGATTTTGAAAAATAATTATTTTTTGAGAATTTCTATGAACCATTTTGATTTTTTTTTGATTTTAGAAATTATATCATAATGTTATCTATGGAATATAAAATTATTAATACTAAATGGATCAGAATATTAATCATGATTGTCAATACTAAAATCAACCGTTTTTAGAGGTAATGCGTTGGGCTGGTGTGGCATTGGGAATATTTTTTGCATTTTTTTGGGGTAATAATCCTCAGTCTCAGTTTTCTATCTTCTCAATTTTCACCGTCATATTTTTGGCGGGTTTCACCGCAATAGAAGGCCTTTTCTTCAGGGAGGGGGGTGCAGAAGTAGCAGGTTACGGTGATCAGGGGGCAGGTTGGCGTCGCCAGTCAAGAATGCACTTTCTGGCTATAACCGTGGTAATGTTCTTTGCTTGGGTATTGAACTGGGGATTCATGGCTTATCTAGCAATTTACATGGTTTTACTCGTATTCTTCACTTTCAGTGCTATTAATCACTTTTACACAGGTTTGAAGGAAAAATTCGTCATTAATACTCTTTTAAGGCCGGTGATAACTATTTTGCTTTGGTTGATAACTCTTTATTTCCTTTTACCTGCTTTGAAATAGTAAAAACTTTCATTTTTTTTATTATTTTACTTTAAAGCTTTCAATAGGTGCTTATATTTCATCATATATTCAGTTAATGCTATTAAATTAGATTCGATTGCTTCAACTTTTATGTTAGTTACCATATTTTCGGAGATGTGTAAAAATAGGTCTAACGAGAGTTATTAATATGCAAACTCCCAAAATATGTTTATTAATCTGTTTTTAACTTAATAAAAACCTAAAATTCTGGTATTTGATATAAAGGTATTGGATTAATCTCTTTAGAGAATTTCTATAAATCATTTTGTTTTTAACTTTTGGGTTTATGTTTTTTCAGTTATTGTGGGTTTAAATGTTAAATGCATAATTTTTATAATATTATTAGGTTGATAGGGGTATTATGAAGTCGTTTGAGAATTATTTCATGAGTTAGAAAAAATTTATTTCGTTAAGGTTTCTATAACGAAGGGTACAAATTTCAACTGTAAAAAAATTTAAATCTTAAAAACAATCCATATTTTAAATGTTATCTCTAGCTAAATCTCTAATTTATATTGAGATACATAAACTTCATTCATCTTCACATGCACTTTGGGCTGAATATAACTAGATAAAAGCTGATACAAGAAATAAAAAAACATCGCAGAAAATTACTGTTAAGCCTGAATAGAAACTCGTTGTAAATTAAAAAAGAATAAAAAATAAACTTACTCAGTATAAAATTCCATCATTCAATTTTTCCTGAAAAATTCAAAAAAGTTATTAATATTTAAATTAATTAATTATCATGGAGGAGATGTTGTATGGCTTATTGTGATAAGTGTGGGAATAATAATCCAGAAGATGCAGAATATTGTTCAAAATGTGGAGTTTCCCTGAATGATGATAATGATAGAGATCGGTATAGGGAGGATAGGCGTAGATATAGGGAGGATAGGTACCGTTATAGAAATGAGTGCTTCGGATTACCTCATGGTGGTTTAATTGTAGCTCTTTTGATTGGTATATTTTTAATTCTCATAGGTCTATCATCAATCTACGGTTTTAGTTTCTTACAGTACATCTGGCCTATAATAATTGTCATTGTTGGATTGCTGATAATTTTAAGCGGTATTTACAGATACACTCAGAGAAACCGGGAAAGTTAATAACTATCGAGGCTTTCTAAAAACTAAAGTATTAAAAAATTAAAATTTAATTTTTTTTTTAACTAGTAGGGGCAGGATGACTGCATTCGACAATTTCTGCATATAGTCTCATGATCAATATGGGATAACGTGATTCTGGCTAAAATCCAGAAAAGAATAAGCATTAGAAAGTAAAATTCAATATACACACTATTATTTAGAGTATTAATTCCAATCAGAATTAGAAGGGATCCTATAACCAGTGTCATGCTTGAGAATAATTTCACTTGATTCTTCTGTATCTTTAAAAAAAATATTTGCAGTAAACTAAATAGAACAATCCCTAATCCCAATGCTAATACTAACTGACCCTCAGTGGTATTTAAATTACCGTATATATAATAAACTATACTTCCTATCATGGCCAGAATGGCTCCAATTACTAATCCTGTGCATCCTGCGCAGATGTCCTTTCCATGCCAATTGAATATGTGGGAGGTGAATTCTCCGCAGACTGGATGATGACCCTTAAATTCCATTGAATAATCTACTAATTTTTCATTAACTCCTAAATAGAACGGCTTTGAACATATTCTTGGATACAGAGCAGCTATCAATCCTAGAAAACATATAGAAAAGAATACTAAGAAAATTACGGGGTTATGATAATTAGGTGCATTATTTGATGGGGAAATCCATATAATCATTAAAAGAAGGATTAGAAGTCCTAAAAAACTTATTGAAACGTAATAAATGAATGATAAATTCCACCTTTTTTTAGTGTGATTCAAAATAATTCCTTCATTGATTGAAGCAGACCTTGACCTGCCATATACCTATAGGTTTTCCGTTTAAATTTATTCTGTGAGAATATACCGGTAATTCTTCTTCTCATACTACCATAGAAATCCCGATAACATTTGTATAATTCTTCTTGAACTTCTAATCGGGTTAAGTATTCAGTTGGCATAATTGCATGAACCATATCATAATTACTCCAATTATGGTCTTCAATCCATCCATTACGCTCTGCATTCTGATATATCTCCGTCCCGGGGAAGGGGGTTAATATCATGGTTATCGCTATATCAGGATCTACATGATTAACAAATTCTCTGAATTCCTCTAGAGATTGATGGGAATCCTTCCGTTCACCAATTATCAGGGTGGCCTGAGCGAATATACCGTTATCCTTTAATATATCGATTGCAAGCTTTGAATCAGAGGCTTTAATCTGTTTATTGAACTTTTTAAGAGCTTCTTCATCATGACGTTCTAATCCAGTCATAATCCAGTAATTCCCCGCTTTCCGCATTTTGGGTAGTATATGACTGTTCTTGATAATATCATCACTTCTAGCCTGGACGAACCACATTAAATCCTCATTAATATCCTTATTTATTAATTTATCACATAAATCACTGGTTCTTTTACCCAATCCCAGGTTATCATCAGTTAACCATAAAAAACGAATATCATATTCATTGTAAAGATGCTCCATCTCCATAGCGACGCGTTTAGGGGATTTAGTCCGCCATCTGCCACTCCAATGCACCCACTGGGAACAGAATTTGCATTTAAACTGACAACCACGGGAAGCCTCCACCATAGCGTAACCCGCATCAGAACCAGCCATTAATTTAAAATGATATTTATTTATTCCATCAGCGATGAAATGGTAACCAGGTAAAGGTAGATCATCCAGATTACTAATCAATGGCCGGGGAGGATTATGTACGATTTCATCTCCATTCCGGAATGATAATCCCATTACAGTGTGGAGTGTTTTACGGTTTTCTAAATTAGATATCAACTCATATAATGTTAATTCACCTTCTCCCCTGATGATGAAATCAATAATTGGATAGGATTCCAGGCTTTCATGGGCTAATGCTGTGAAATGCTGACCGCCTACCACTGTTTTTATCTGAGGATTAACTTTTTTTACTATATCTAATGTTCTAAGAACAGTATATGTATTACAGGTTGCTAAGCCACTGCAAACTACTATTGAGGGTTCTGAGGATTCAATACGTTTTTTAAGATTATGCCAACCAATGGATTCAATTTGGCAATCAAGGACATCTATTTCCCATTCATCATTTTTTGATTCTAGAAAAGCTGCAAGTTGAAGAATTCCCAGGGGAGGTGGCATGTATTCTCCCATTACAAACCAAAATTCTTTAGGCGGCTCAATAAATAGAATATGCACTTTAGAATCACCCATCCAGTTTTTAATAACTAAAATTTTTATATGTTGAATAGGAATATAATGAAACTACCATATTTATTTTTTATTACTCTCAATTTAATCCATAAAACTCGCTTACAAAACTTTGTTAATATATACTAAAAATAAATCTTATTCTTTTTACCAATTTGAATATTTTAAAAAATTTATTTCAAAAATAAAATATTTTAGCCCCCTCCTTAATTTTAGATGTTGAAGGGGTTTATAAGTCTTTTTTTCTTTTTTTGTCGAGTTTTTGTAGGTTCGTTTATAAAAATACATTTTGAAATATATTTTAAAGCTTTTTTAATTATAATTAAACCAATAAATTTAATACGGAGGAAGTAAATACTTTCTCTTGGTGAACTGATGAAATCTCCATTGATAACACTATCAATGAAGAAAATCCACATATTAATTATAGATCCCTCATTAAATTACATTCTTTGAATGCTAATGTTAGTAGACCTGCTCACAACACTCGGCCACAACTCCAAAAAAGCCATAACAAGACCTAACCTAATTATGAAAAATGGAAGGGACTAAAACTATTCAGAAAACTAGTTTATGACTGTTTAACACTCATTGGCAGAGATTCATCATTTATCCATGCCCTTAAAACATTATTAAATAATTCGGGATTTTCCATATTCCACATATGTCCTACTCTCAAAGCATATGCTCTCTTTGAATTTGGAAGAACATTCATAAGTTTTTTTGCAGATTCATTAACAATTCTATAATCTTTTTCACCAGTCATCACCAATACAGGCACATACACATTTCCAAGGCCTTCAGGCATTTTAAAAAGCATGTTCTCCCTGATAATCCTATCTAAAGAATCCTGTTTTATAATGTATGTAGATTCCTTAAACTTATTTAAGAGATTTTTAGGTATGTTGTACGATCTCATATAACTCTTTATAAAAAGAGGATTATTCTTCACAGGTATATAAATTTCAATAAGATTATTTAAGAGTTTTAGAAATATTTCAGTCGGCGGAACAGTGCGTACAAGCGTTCCACTTATAAGTGCATGATCGACAACTTCCGGAGCTATGCCTAGAATCTGGACAACTACCTGAGCACCCATAGATATTCCTACAAGATGTGCTTTTTTACCATGAGCCTGATCACGAATTATACCAATTATCATTTCTGCGGTATCTTTCACGGTAAATGATTTTGCCTCAGAGCTTTTCCCATGCCCTGGAAGGTCAACCACAATACAATGATAATCACTGAATGATTCTATCTGTTTATCCCACATCCATCCGGCAATTCCGTCCCCATGAAGAAATAATATGGTTTCATCACTGTTTTTACCTGTTTCTTTGATGTATAAACTCATAAAAATTCTGCTCTCATTCGATTTATAAATAAATGAAATATAAAAAAAAATTACTTAACATTATAATCTTGAAATAGTACTGATATAAATTTTACCAAAAATAATCCAAAAAAAACAGGAATATCCCAAAATATACTATTTTTAAGTTATTCAAAATAAAACTCCAAAACTAAAAATCAAATGAAAAATCAAGAAAAGAACCCACCGGGATTATTGATTAATACTAAATGTTAATAAAAGGTGTATAATAAAACCGTCTCAAAATCTTGTTCTAACCTTAAAAATTGAGGTTTTAAGAATTTTTTGCGTGACCAAGCTCAACACACATAACTTTACAGCCCCTTTCTTTCGCTTTTGTTACGGCTATATGTGAAAACCACATTTGAAACACGAATGATTATATACATTTGTATTTTTATTATTGGTTCCACAATTCATACAGATGTAAGAAGTATTTTCTGTTTTCATAACAACATTGATGGAATCAGCATTTTCGGCTTTTATAACATCACTGATGGAATCAGCATACTTGAGATTTCCACCGCATTGACATGTGTCGAAATCATCAGGAGATTCCCCATCCTGGAGTTCATAATATCCTCCACATTTTTCACAATATAAATATCCTCTATTTTCACTTTGAAATTTCTCTATCTTTTCATTTGAAACCATCATAACTTGCCCCAATTAAACTATTATTTTATCCATAGATAATTTTATCAAAAAATAATTTACTTTTAATATACAATATTAAGTTGATGATCATTTAGATTCTAATACAGGGAATATATAAGTGATTTTGTAAAGTTATGGATTATTATTTTTTTTATTTAAAAAAATGAATTATACATTAAAGACGGCTTTCTGGTTTTAATTTGGGCTTTAGACCCCTGAATTATTAAAAGATACTTAGTAGAGATACTGATAGATAATGAAAAAATTTGTAAAAATTAAACTAAATTAATATACAAAAAGTACAAAAATGTATTATTTATTTCATCAATTTTTCTGTTTTGATCAATTCTACAAAATCAAAACATTAAAAGGTGTACTATTATTAATTGTAGTACTATATTCATCTTTAATATGACAATATGCTAAGTTTTGAGCAGACTTTGAACATTTTTGGTCATGATTTACTGTATAAATCATAATAATTAGTTGATAAATAATATTTTTTTATCCATTTTATATTTAATGAAATTGATTCAAAAAATAAAAAAATTAAATCTTCCACAAATTATTCTGAGTTTCTAAGAAACAAATCATTTCTTTCATGCTTCTACTTTATCTTCGTTATTACAACCACAACAACTGACGACTTCTCTTGGTTTATATACCCACTCTTTGTTGAATGGATTCCAAAACTCCACGCCACCATCTTTACCTATGCTTATTTTTATTTCCGCGTTTTTGTTTACGATTTTCATATTTCTACCTTCCTTACATAAACATAGTATTACATTATATATAAATATTATTATTAATAAGATTTAACACAGTTATGAGTTTTTTGGAAAAACAAAAAAAGGAAGAGCTAGAGGACGAACTAAGCAATTATAATGGCTTCCGAAAGTAAGCAAGCGATTATACGACCTCTAAATTTAAACACCTGCTCAAATTTAGCGAATGTTTCCTAATTGGCTTTAACGTTTACTCTCATGGTTGCTTGTTGGCTTTTTTCTGCTTCTTTTTTTTGATCTCGAATTTTGCCATTTTTAAGGAGCAATTATAATTATTGGCTTATTCAAAAGTAATGTTTAAAAGATGGTTCTTAATGAGTAGAAATAAAGATTCGATATACAATGATATTGTAATCAGGCCATTTGTTTTAGAGGATGTGGATTTTGTAATATCTGGTCAATTGAATTTATATGAAGTAGAACATGGCTTTACCTCTGAAATATGGAAATCATATTTAGTGAATGGAGTAAATGATCTTCTAAATCAATTTGATAATGAAAAAGATTGTATTTATATTCTTGAATATGATGGAATTCCGTCTGGATGTGCAGCTATAACGCATTTAGATGAGGTATCAGCGAAATTCAGATTTTTCTTTGTGGATTCCGAATTGAGAGGATTCGGTGCAGGGCATAAGCTTCTTGAAATGGCAATTGACTTTTGCAAAGAAAAAGAATATAAACATATACATTTATGGACGTTCAGCACACTAAGGGCAGCGAGACATTTGTATAAAAGCAAAGGGTTTAAAATAACACAAACACATAAAAATAATGAGTGGGGAACGCCTGTATTAGAGGAACTCTGGGAAATTGAATTATAAATGTTATACATGCAGCAATTTATACATGAAGTTACAATAAATGTCAATGGTATTTGCCCATACAGCTATAAAAATTAATAAAAAATTGTAGAGAATTTCTATAAACCATTTAGTTCTTAACTTTTGGGGTTATGTTTTTTCAGTTATTGTGGGTTTAAATGTTAAATGCATAATATTTATATATTATTAGGTTGATAGGGGTATTATGAAGTCGTTTGAGAATTATTTCATGAGTAAGCAGTATGCACGTGTGCTAGCACTAGGCGATAAGTTGGCTGAGATTGATCCGCTTATTGATTGGGAAGTTTTTAGACCGATTATTAGGGAAATGTATGATAATCACACTGAACGTGGCGGTAGGCCTAATAATGATGAAATAGTTATGATTAAGATGTTAGTTTTACAATCGTGGTATGGTTTATCGGATCCTGAGCTTGAAAGACAAGCTAATGATCGTATTTCCTTTCACAAGTTTTTAGGATTTCCTGAAAGAATCCCAGACCGTTCCACGGGTCTGGGCTTTCAGAGAACGTTTAATCGATACTGGTAAAGATGAAAGAATATGGGAAGAACTGCAACGACAGATAGATGCCAAGGGATTAAAGATTAAAGAAGGCGTTATACAGGATGCCACATTCATAACTGCAGAGCCAGGCCACCAGAAGGTTGATGAACCACGTGGACCCGAAGCCAAAACCAGACGAAATAAAGAAGGCGAATGGGCTAAGAAAGGTGGAAAATCCCATTATGGCTACAAATTACACAGCAAAATGGATATTGACTATGGTTTAATAAGAGAAATAGAAACCACACCGGCTTCGATTCATGATAGTCAAATTGACCTTACTAACCCCGGAGAAGTTGCATACAGGGATCGGGGATACTTTGGAGCTTCTTGCAAAGGCCATAACGCCACCATGAACCGTGCAACACGAGGCCATCCGTTAAGTATAATGGATAAGAAGCGAAACAAACGTATAACACGCAAAAGAGCACCTGGTGAACGGCCATACGCCGTAATCAAAAATATATTCAAATCAGGCCATGTAAAAGTCACCACCACGCTCAGAACGCACACCAAAAACATATTCACATGTTTCTGCTACAACCTACTACAACTAAACACTCTTAAACAAAAAAACACAACCTAGCGGACGCTATCAAAAAAATTGGTAAAATAGTTCAAGTTAAAGAGAAAAAAATTAAGAAAACGCACCAAAAACACTCAAAAAATACTAGCCATAAATTTAATAAAAATTCAACAAAAAAAACAAGTAAATAGATATTCTCTGTAATTTATTTTTTTCTCCTGGATAGGTCTGTGGATTTTGTTAAGTATAACAAGATCTGAAACATAAATTATTTAATTTTTATTTCTTTGGAATAGTTGGATTCTTATGTTTTTGCTGTGATAATGTAAATTTTCGCAGTAGGGATACTTAATAGAATCTAAAAAAAAATAATTCTTTAAAAAAAATATTATCCCCATATAATTTGACCGAATCCAGTCTGATACATAGCAAGCCGGCAAGTAATCAGGCAATTGCGGGAGTAAGAAATATTTCAGGGTTCTATGTTTAAGAATCATTGATAAAATGAAATAAAAAATCTATTTATGGGTTTTGAATTGTAATTCAATCAGTAGTGCATTTATTGGGTCATGATTTTTATAGAATCGAAAAGTTTTTTTATTTAAACTTACTTTTTCTTTTTGAAATGAATTTTTGTCCCATTTTGAATGCTTTGTCACAGTCTTTTGGGAATTCTTCTTTTCTTGTTTTGGCTTTTGCTTCTGGATCAAATCTTTCGGTTAAATATTTTGAGTGGTCTTCGAATAGGGTTGTGTCATTTACGATGAGTGATTCAGCCTCACCAAACATCATTTCAAATAATAGTTTAATATCTGTGGCTACTTTATCGTAATTCCAAGTATGCATCCATGATTCATTTGAACTCATTGTGTAAATAAATCCTACTTTCAATTCACCATTAAATAGGGTTGCTGGAAAATCTTTTTTATATGCAACATATGGGTAGATAAGCCTTTCAATGAATAATTTCGCTTTACCAGTAATTGTTCCTACATAATTTGGTGAACCTAAGAAAATAGCATCATAATTATTTATATTATCCAGAAAAGGTGTTAAATCATCATTTAAATTACATTTTCCATAATTTTTACCATTTAATCGTTTACATTCCAAACAACTAATGCATCCATTATAATTTAAGTCATATAAGTGGATTAATTCTGTTTCGGCTCCTTGAGATTCTGCTCCTTCAAGTGCTTTTTGTAGTAAAGTTGCTGTATTCCATTCTTTTCTTGGACTTCCATTAAATGCAATTACCTTCATTTTATTACTGTCTCCCACAATTTTTTTTTATCCAATATTCAGTCATCTTGTTATTCGGTACATTTATAACATTAATTATTTAAGTATACTAGTAGAGAATTAGTAATATTATATCTAAAAAGTAAGTAATGGGTGAATTCATATGAACAGTAAAAATAGAGATATATGCACCCCTAAATCTGTGATTGGTCTTATTGGAAACAAGTGGAACCTTCTTATTATTTGGCATCTTAATGATCAGACATTAAGATTTACTGAGCTTCAAAAAAAGATGTATAATGTTAATCCGAGAACTATTACAAAACATCTAAGAGACCTTGAAGAGAATAAAATTATAAAAAGAGTTGTATACCCTGAAATTCCACCAAAAGTTGAATACTCATTAACTGAAACTGGAATAGCATTTATCCCCATCCTTAAATCCATCCTAGAGTGGGGATCACAATATATGGGTTTTGAATTAGATGAATATCTTTAATATATACTTGGGACGTTTTGACTCGGATTATAAAGTACATTTAGCCTACTAAAAAGCAGTGCGAAACTATAAGAAATAGTTTTGATTTCTGAAACTTTTAAGCCACAGATTTATTGCTCGCCTGCTTTTAGGCATTATTTTTTAATTCCTCTTGTAATATTTAAAACTGGTTCAAATACAAATAAGTAAGAATGCAAACAAGCAAGCGAGTAATGGTTGGTAATTAAGGAGGGATATGAGAACCATTTAATAATGGATTAAGATAGTTATCAAAGTCTATGACTCTAACCAATTCCATATTATCCCAATTCACTTATTTATACTACTTTCTAGCAACTTAAAAATAAAACAATGCATGTTCGCGGGCTCGCTTGCAGGATTTCTTGGAATTACAATCTCTTTTTTCTTATTTTAGTTCTGATGGAATCATCTATTTTTTCACACTTCAAAAATTTAAGTCCAGAAATTTATTAAAGTTAGGTATTTAAACAAATCATAGAAAAAAAATGTATAGTTTTGGTAATCCCTAGAGTTTAAGATTTATTTTAAATTATTGGGGTTTAAAGCTGTTTACAACCATTTCGAATTTAGGTAGGGTGGCGTTATATTCACTAGCTGGGACTACACATCCAATTCTATAATACTTGGATCCGGGAACAGCTTCGATGTGTACAGTCAGGGCTTGGTATTGTATATTACCATTAGTCCACTTCTTCTTGAGTTCCACTGCTTTCATCCCATTAACAGTGATATTTCGCTCCGAAATTTCTGTTTGCCCAATAGCTGCGATATCACTCCTATAATCGCTGAGCATCTCATCTAGCGACCCTACATCTCGTTGTTTTATGTAAAAATACGTGTATATATTATTTTCAGTGGCATTATTACTAGGATCATAGAATGCTACAATAGGGTCACCATATCCCCACCTACTAGGACTATTAAGATTCTCTATTTGTTGCCAATCAGCAGGATAATTAAATGTTATTCCATTAGCAGAGTAAGTTTGGTTTGCAATAGACGTGGTGTTATTATCGGATTTATTAATTTGAGTCACCATATTAACATGATGGGATCCTGAATTAAAAATTACCAGCAAGGCACTTATAATTAAAACTAAGCATACTATTAGAGAGATAGAGATTGTTATTCTTCTTCTTGATAGAGATTTTCTGGTGGTCTTTTTTGATTTAAGAATTTCATGAGCAATATCAGCCTTAAATTCTAGATTACCCCCACAATCACATTGAAAATCAGAGGGATTATTATCTGGTTTTAATTCATATTCCTTTCCACATTTCATGCATTTAACTATTACCAAAAAAAACACCTTAACATTTAATTTTATTTATAATTTTTTTTCTAGGAAATCTTTATTATAAGATGAATCATATTCTTTTAAGATTAAAAAAAGGATATATGATCCTTTATGTATAGGGCTTTATATCCTTAATTCGCATAGTATTAACCGGTTTTTTTTTAGTCCACATTTTGCCACTAGAAAGGTAAGACGCAATATTATAATTCATCTAGCTAATATTAATAATAATCTTTTTTTATTATATATCTTGAATCATCTCGGGAAAAGAAATTTAAAAAAAAATTAAATTGTTTTCAGGAATAGTGGGAAACAGTTCCGTTCCAGTGCCATCTCAACTCATAGTCGGTTCCGCCTCCGGTATTAGTTACGGATCGTACTAACTGCATGATGAGGGAGGAAAACTGCTTATTTGCAGCTTTGGCGGTGATGTTGATATTGGTGGTTCCGTTGGCAATGTTGGTGAGATTGTAATTGAATTTACCATTACTATCCGCGGTTACTTGGGTATTGTTTATGGCGACGGTGGCTCCTGGATCTGTGGTACCATTGATTTCTAAAGTACTGAATTTAGAGTCCATACTACTATTTGCACTGGTTATATTAAGAGCTGTCACTTCAGGCGCAGACATGACTATGGCGACTACTGCAACAATACCTATTAGTATAAGAGCGAAAAAAATGATCAATATTTTACCGGTCAAGGTTTGCCTTTTCCACCATCCTTTCTTTTGGGTCTTATCTGCACTATCGGCAGCCAATTTAGTTCCACATTCTTGACAAAATTCGGAGTTCGCAGGATTCTCCGCTCCACATTCTTTACATTTCATATATTACCCCCAAATATATCTTTATAAATCATTCTTGCTGATAAGATAATAATTCATAATTAATATTACTTGCTATTACTTCTAAATAGATAAGCTTTTAAGTAAAAATGGTGTTTTGGTGAAAAATATCACATAGAACATCAGAATAAGAAATCATGGAGAAAGCAGGCAAACAAAAGAGCGAGAGTACACATTAACATAATTGAAAAAATTATAAAATAAACGGGAGCAGGTGACGAAAAAGTAGATTTAAGTCATTTTATGCTTCTTTCATTGATAAGGATATAGGAATCAAATTTTGAGCAGACTTTAAGTATTTTTAGTCATAGTTCGCAATTAAAATAATGATATTAAAATAATATAAGTATTATTTTTTTCTTTATTTTCTTAATTCTTTTCATAAAAGAAGATATATCACGAAATCAAGTTTCCTGGATATTTCATTATAACCATGTATAAAGTTACATAAAATTTATCTTCCTTAATTTCAAAAATGAATATTTACAGGATTAAAAGTATATTATTATTAATTATTTAAACGTAGGAGAATCTGAAAATGGAAATATTGCGAAGAGTTACCAATATTATTGACCCTATTTACGTACTTGAAGGTGCAGGCGTACGCTTAAGACGGAGTATCGCTACCCAAACACTGGATTATCTTGATCCTTTCCTACTTTTCGATCACTTTGGATCTGACGACCCCAATGATTATCTAGCCGGTTTTCCTATGCATCCCCATAGAGGTATTGAGACTGTAACTTATATGCTTGACGGACAGGTTGATCACAAAGATAGTATGGGCAACTCAGGAACAATTGAAAAAGGTGACATTCAGTGGATGACGTCGGGTAGTGGAATCCTTCATGAAGAAATGCCCAAAAAACCTGAAGAAGGTATAATGGAAGGATTTCAGCTTTGGGTGAATCTTCCAGCTAAGTTAAAAATGACCACCCCCCGTTACAGAGGAATAACATCCTCAAAAATACCTGAAGTCAAAGATGACAATAGTGTTACAGTAAGAATTGTCGCAGGGGATTATGAAGGTGTAAAAGGAGCGATCAGTGAAATATATGCCGATCCTGAGTATTTAGATGTTAATATACCTGCAGGATCATCATTTGAACAACATATCAAACGAGGTCATACTGCCTTTGCCTACATATTTGAGGGTGACGGGATTTTTGGAGACTTTGAATTAGAATCTTTCAAAAAAGGAACCCATATTCAGGCGACTCGAATGGCCATATTTGATGACGGGGATTCAGTAAGGGCCTACGCAGACCAAAATCCAGTTAGATTTCTCTTAGTTTCAGGTAAACCTTTAAATGAGCCCATTGCAAGATATGGGCCGTTCGTGATGAACACAACCGATGAAATTGAACAAGCGTTGAGGGACCTACAGAACGATAATTTTGTTAAATGAGCTAAAACTTTTTACAATTTTTTTTTAATTTCAATATTATTCTAAATTGAGAGTAGTTTTAAATATATTCCATTCAAACTTCCTTTTAGCTGCTGCGAATTTTTCAGCATCTTTCTGGGCCTGTTATCCATTTGTTTCTACATCTAATGCTTCCTTGAACCTGTAGGAGGTTTAGAATTAAAAATCCCTTCCAAATCGTTTAACTTCGGCAAATTTGGTTTTTAGTGATCCAGACTATTAAAGATACGTATTAGTTCATGAGTTTAGAATCCAATCCTAGTTTACTTATATTACAAAGAGTAGGATAAAAATAGAATTTAATTAATAGTAATCTGCGGTTAATTAGTAAATGATTATTCTCCTATACTAATTTTTCAAATTAATATTTACATTATTCCACATTTTAAGTTAATATTAACATTTTTTAAGATTTTTTGTAAGTATTAGTTTTGTTATTCAGTCGGATACATTAGGTAGAAAAAGTTTTTATATTAGTTACACTTGAAATTGACGACTGAAAATCAATCAAATCTAATTTTATTGGAGTTGATTTTTTATGCCAATAACATTAACAGATCTGGAATATATTAGCAGTAGCCATGCCACCATCAAAGATAAAATAGCAATATTCAGATCACAACTTGAAAAAGTGATTTGGGTACTAACAATTCACGCTGTACCATTTGAATTCTGTGATAGTTGCGTATGTGTTCAATGTAAAGATTTAAGGCAGATGTTGAGCCCGGCGAACTAATTAATGCGCCAACTTAGTTAGCACACTAATAAAATAGCGAGAAGGATGTTAACAAGGTTAAAATATGAAAGTCAGAGTCTAAGAAAATGGAATGCCCCGAATGTGTCCACTCCTACGTGATAACCCTATATGGGTACACTGGGTATGATAAAAACAGTTTAAAAATCTTAATTTTCCTTTTTTATTACATCTTTAAGTTCATTCTCGATTAAATCCCTATACCAATTAATTCTATTTTATCTGTACTATTATAATCTTCTAGAATATAACTGCCAAATAAAATATCATAATAATAATTATAATTATAAAAACCCTTGAATAAATATTAAATCTCTGCGGTTTCTTTCTGGATCCCTATCCATATTATCACCAATATTAATCTTTTTATTTCTTAGTTTCCTTGTTTTTACGTGCCTCTTGTTTTCTATATTCTTCCAGGTCTACTTGTTCCTCAGACGAAGCCCAATAAGTGTTTAATGAGCGCTCATATTCTCTAATTTCCTTTATGGTTTTTTTCTTTTTTCTTCCCTTTTTTTTCCTTTTTTTCCTCTTTCTTTTGTCAGATTCTGAAGTAAATGGAGTTCTCCTACTTACTTGCATCTTTTCTTTGAGTGCCAATTTAAACACCATGATTAGATTGAATTTATTTTCTGTTGATGAATTTACTTATTATTACCTCATAGCGCTTATCACTACACCGGTGATTGCGTTTATTTTAGCTCCACCAATGTTTTCACCGTATACAGGACTTTTTGGATCGTTTTGCCAGGCTGTTACTTGCCAGTAAGGTGGGTTGCCATCTATGAAGGTGGCTGTGAAGCTGGTTCTGTTATCAGGATAATACGCAGCAGCTGATTTAGCTATTTCTATTGCTTGGGAAGCTGAGATATAGTTAGGCTTATTACAACACTTCTAGCATCGGTATCTCACTATCTATTCTATGGTAAAAATTAATCATTAATCCAAATTTTTTATACATAAAAATGTATAAACACATATGTAATACTTTTCTAAAAAATAAGTAAAAAAAACTATTGTCTTAAAGTTTCATAAAATGGTTTATAATTACGTTCCATTAGCTTTCGAAATTTTATTATTTCATTTTTAAATTCTCCAGTAGCTATCTCTATAGGTTTTAAGTGTTTGATGGCCATAAAGTCTATTACCAATTTATCATAATATAAAATTGTATTGCAAGTTACTTTTTCATAATAATTGCTAGTTTCAACATTTATATCTGAGATATATTCCTTTGTTCTATTCTTCAAATCTTCTGTTTCTTTAAGGGTTGTAATAACTTTATCTTCGTATTTAACGAAAATACATAGTTTTTCAATTTCATCTTTACAAAACTTACCTTCAGGAGGATCATCATATTCTAACATTCTAATCACTATTAATAATTACTTGTCATAAATGATATAACTTTTCATTTAATTTTCAATATAAAGAAGGAAGTGCCATTTTATCACTAATTATTTTCAATAATCTGGATTTCCTCTTCAGTCAATCCGTAGAGTTCATAAACCATCCGATCAATCGAATAGTATCATAGTTTTCCAAACTCAATATTCAATATTTTAAGAAATCAAATAAATATTTATGAAAATCATAAAAAAATCCATTATTATTATATCAGTCATATCAAGTTAAAAAAAATTAAAAAAAGTTTAAGCCAGTCCTTTAACGGCTAGTTCAATGTCCGACGCGCTAACTGTTACTCTTCCAGCGTGCTTTGCAAGTTTAACTGCTTGTATAGATACATCTTCAGCCCATTGTTCTAAAACTTTTCCTAAAGCTATTTCTGCACTTTCACCGACTCTTTGTCCGCCGGCATTTCTTATTATTCTTCCTATTGGAGCTATTGGTATTTCACCCATATTAATCACCAAATTATAATCTATAACGCATGTTATTTAAATACATCGAATTCTAGGTGGCTTTTCATGACCATAACCTTATTATGATCCTTAAAATTCAAATTTAACCAAAATTTAAGTTGATTTTTTTTGAAAATATTAATTCTGAAACTGTCTTTATATCTACTTTAATCATAAATCAAACATTTT
>Ga0182011_10001310_pt1 | contig 21848 bp, 22 predicted proteins | sample 711E1DmetaG_FD_120481 | JGI IMG/M metagenome (GOLD analysis project Ga0182011, IMG submission 120481) | Permafrost microbial communities from Stordalen Mire, Sweden - 711E1D metaG | ecosystem: Environmental > Terrestrial > Soil > Wetlands > Permafrost | place: Sweden: Stordalen | collected... | reverse complement strand
TTCGGTGCGATTACCGACCATCCCCTGCCCCGAAGGGCAGAGCGGGAAACGGGATTCGAACCCGCGACATCAACCTTGGCAAGGTTGCGCTCTACCAACTGAGCTATTCCCGCATTGGCAGCAACAATCTACGGAACCAACTCTGAATTTGCAAATCCCGCATCTGAGAAAGAGCCGGTCCCGGATACCAATGCGTCCGTGAAAAAATATACCTCGGTGGGATATGAAAGTCAAGCCCCGCCGGAAATTCTTTTTGCGAGAATCATGTCGGAATATGAGACTTTGATCACGCTGTCGTCACAGATCCCGAACGCCTCCCTGAGTTCCCGCATCGTAGCGAGTGCCGCCGGAGTCTCTCCGCCGGTCACCTCGAACTCCACGAACGCTCCGAGCCCTTCCACATCGTCGATGTGAATGCGCGCGTCCCTGAAGAGGTACAGCTCGCGCCTCTTACGCACCACGGCGAGTACGCCGAACGCATCCTTCAGAACGTGCGCAAGGCCCCCGGGTTCGCCGACAGGCTCTCGTGTAAAACGGCTCCAGCGCTCGGTCCCCTCTTCGGACCGCTCGTAATAAATGAGCTCCGCCGTTTCTCCCTCCGCTTCACGGAGTTTCAGCCTCCCGCGTGGAACGCGGAAATATGTGTCCTGCTGAATGAGTGTGCCGTGGCGAACCGCCCCGCAGGCCACGGCGCATTCGTGCGCCTTGTGAGGCGAGGGGTAACGCGCCTTCAGCTCGAGGTTGGTGGGCATGGAAGGAGGGTGGAGCCGGAGGTCAGCGCGTGATGTCCAGTATCTTGTATTTCAGGAGCCCCGCCGGAACCGTGATATCCACCGTTTCGCCTTTCACCTTCCCCAGGAGCGCCTTCCCTATCGGCGAGGTGACGGAGATCTTGTTGGCTTCGAATTTCGATTCCTCCGGCGAGACGAGGAGGTACTCGTGAAGCTCGTCCGTCTTGAGGTCCTTCAGCTTCACGCGGCTCAGGATGTAGACCTTGTCGTTCGGTAGGTCGCGGGCCTCGATGATTTTTGCGCGGGAAAGGGTCTGTTCGAGTTTTGCGATCTTCAGTTCAAGGTGCTGCTGCTCTTCCTTTGCGGCGTCGTATTCGGCGTTCTCCGAGAGGTCCCCGTGCCCGCGCGCGTCGGCAATCTTCATCGCGACGGACTTGCGGCCGTTCGTTTTCAACTCCCGGAGCTCCTGTTCGATCTCGACAAGCCGCTCGCGAGTGAGGTATACCGTTTCCGGGATCCCGTTCACCGTCATGATGCACCCCCACCTGAAGAGAAGGACAAAAAGAATAGCCATCATCCGCGGTTACGAATGGTGGCTACCCGTGAACAATCGTTGTATCAACCGCCTGTAAAGTACAAAAGCGCCGGTGACAAAAGCAAGCGGAAAATGGTCATTCCGCCTTTGTGCGGGGATCGATAAGTATCAGATGCCCCATTTTGTCCCTTTTCGTGCGGAGATATCTGCCGTTGATCTCGTTCGGGTCGATTTCCAGGGGGACCCGTTCGACGATGTCCAGGCCGTACCCGTGGAGTCCGACAACTTTCTTGGGATTGTTGGTCATCAACCGCATTTTCCGCACACCCAGGTCCCGGAGGATCTGCGCCCCGATTCCGTAGTCGCGGAGGTCGGCACGGAATCCCAGCTTCGCATTCGCCTCGACGGTATCAAGCCCCTCATCCTGCAGCCTGTAGGCTTTCAACTTGTTCACGAGGCCGATCCCCCTTCCCTCCTGCCTCATGTACAGGACCACGCCGGACCCTTCTTTCTCGACCATGAGCAGCGCGGCCATGAGCTGTTCATTGCAGTCGCACCGGAGAGACCCGAAAATATCCCCGGTAAGGCATTCGGAGTGGACCCGGACAAGCGTCGCCACGTCCGGGAGGATCTCCCCCTTCACGAGCGCGATATGTTCCTTGCTGTCCGTCTCGCTCCTGTACAGGACGATGTCAAACGTCCCGTATTTTGACGGGAGGTGTGTCGTGACGATCCGCTGGACGAGTTTCTCACGTGTCATCCGGTATTCGATGAGATCGCGCACCGTAATGATCGCCAGGGAAAACTGTCGCGCGATCCTGATGAGGTCCGGCACGCGCGCCATGGTCCCGTCCTCGTTCATGATCTCGCACAGGGCCCCGACGGGCGTGAGCCCTGCCAGCTTGCACAGGTCGATGACCGCCTCGGTGTGCCCGGTCCGGCGCAGGACGCCGCCGTCAAGGGCCCTGAGCGGAAAAATGTGACCGGGTCGGGCGAGGTCGGCGGGTTTTGTTCCCGGGGCCGCAAGTGCGCGGACGGTCGCGGCCCTGTCGGCGGCCGAGACGCCGGTCGTCGTCCCGTGCGTGAAGTCGACGGAGACCGTGAACGGAGTCTCGTGAAGGGACGTGTTGCTGTCCACCATGAGTTCCAGCCCCAGCTCCTTCGCCCGCCCGGCCGTAAGCGGGGCACAGATGATGCCGCGGCCGTACCTGGCAAAGAAGTTGATGACAGCGGCGTCCACGAACTCCGCGGCACAGACGAAGTCACCTTCGTTCTCACGGTCGACGTCGTCCACGACAATGACTGTCGCACCCCGGCGGAACTCCCGGATGGCGTCGTCGATCGCGCTGAAACCGTCCGGACGCTCAGTGGTCTTTGCCACGGTGTGTTCCCTCCCCTCGCGGGTCAGTGCGTCACTTTATCTCTTTCACGTCCTTTGTGTCGCCGGTCCCCTCGCTGACAACGGAGGTGATCGACGACCTCTCGAACTTCATCTTCACATTGTCCGCGACCTGGACGAGAACGGTCTTCTCGTCTATGCCCGCGATCGTTCCGTACATGCCCCCTGCCGTGATCACCTTGTCCCCCTTCTTAAGAGCTTCGAGAAGCTTCTGGCGTTCCTTCTGCCGCTTCTGCTGAGGGCGGAGAATCATAAAATAGAAAATGCCGATGATAAGGGCGAACATGAGCAATGTGCTGAAGAGCCCCTGCCCGGAATCCCCCCCCGACGGGGTCATAAATAAAAGTACGTGTGCTGTTGTCACTGTTTCCTCCGGTTCGGTGTACTGTTTACATGTTTGTGTCCGCCGGTCCGGCGGACAGTGTTTGTACTGTCTCATCCTTCCATGCAGTGAAGTTCCGGCTCAGGATCGCATCCCGCGCCTGCGAAAGAAGCCAGACATAAAACGTCAGGTTATGCAGCGACGCGAGCTGGAGAGCAAGGATCTCACCGGTCTTGAACAGGTGCCTGAGATAGGCACGCGTGAAGTTCCTGCAGCCGTAACAGGTGCACTCCGCATCGACAGGACGCAAGTCGCCGGCGTGCACTGCGTTCCGCATGTTCAGCTTGCCGTTCCGGGTGAACAGGACGCCGTTCCTTCCGTTGCGGGTAGGGAGCACGCAGTCGAACATGTCGACCCCCCGCGCGATCGCTTCGAGCATATTCCGGGGCGTGCCGACTCCCATCAGGTACCTGGGACGGTCCGGCGGGAGGATTTCGGTGCACAGGCCGGTCATTTCGTACATCGTCTCTTCAGGCTCTCCCACCGAGAGACCGCCTATCGCATACCCGTCAAAATCCATGCCGGCCAGTGCACGCGCCGACTCTTCCCGGACGCGGGGAAATGTGCTCCCCTGAACGATGCCGAAAAGGCTTTGATCGGTCCCGTACTTCGGGAAGGTCTGTTCCATCCGTGTGCGGCACCGGAGCGCCCAGCGGAGCGTCATGTCGTTCGACTGCCGCGCGTACGCTTCGTCGCACGGGAACGGTGCGCACTCGTCGAGAACCATCATGATGTCGGATCCCAGCGACCGCTCGATATCGATCACCCCTTCAGGGGTGAACACATGCTCGGAGCCGTCGATGTGCGATTTGAACCGGACACCCTCCTCACCGATCCGCCTCAAGGCTGTGAGGCTGAAAACCTGGTACCCTCCGCTGTCGGTCAGTATCGTCTTCCGCCACCCGATGAAACTGTGGAGGCCGCCGGCCTTCTCTATGAGCGCTGTCCCGGGGCGGAGGTACAGGTGATAGGCGTTTCCGAGTATGATCCGGGCGCCGAGGTCCTCGAGCTCCCGTTGCTCGACTGCCTTCACGCTCCCCTGCGTCCCCACGGGCATGAACACGGGCGTCGGGATCTCCCCGCGTCCGGTGACGAGGGCGCCGGCCCTCGCATTTCCGTCCGTCTGTACGATCGAGAACTTCAAGGTACTAAGGTAGGCATTCGGGCGTGGAAAATCAACGCGCCTCTCGGAAGGGCCGATGGAAAGGCCCATGGAAAGGCCGATGGAAAGGGATGAGCTGTGAGAGGGCGGCCGGGATGGCCCCGCCGATATCCGTGGCAATGAGGCTCCGCATGCCAAAACGATCTGCAGCAATATCCCCGGCACGCCCGTGAACGAACACGCCGGCATAGGCCGCATGTTCAGGCGATGTCCCCTGCGCCATTATACCCGCGACAAGTCCGGTCAGGATGTCTCCGCTCCCTATGGTCGCCATCCCCGGATTCCCCGTGGAGTTCACATAGACGCTTCCGCCGGGAGCCGCGGTGACCGTGGGGGCCCCTTTGAGAACGACGACCGATCCGAATCGCCGTGCCGCGTCCCGGGCGGCACTGACACGAAACCTGTCGGCTTCCGCGGCCTCTCCTCCCGTGAGGGCGGCAAACTCCCCCGCATGAGGAGTGAGGATCACGGGCGACTTTCTCTTTTTCAGGAGCGAGGCGTCCCCTTTCAGGGCGAACAGTGCATCGGCGTCAATCACGAGCGGCTTCTCCACAGTGCGGAGTATTTCCCGTACGAGCTCCATTGTCTCTTCGTCCCGTGAGAGCCCGGGGCCGAGCGCTATGGCGTCCGCCCACGCTCCCCTGGCCTGGATCTCGGGCAACGCTCCCAGACCCAGCGATCCTGACGGTGTCTCGGCGACAGGAGCCATGATGACTTCCGTGAGCCGTCGTGCGAGCGCCTGATGAATGGAAGCGGGAAAAGCGAGCACGACCGCCCCCGCACCCGAGCGGAGCGCGGCGTCAGCGGTCATGAGGGGTGCCCCGGTGAATGAACGCGATCCGGCAATGACGAGGACCTTCCCGGCGCTGTACTTGTGGGCATCCCGGGAACGGGTAGGGAGCAGGGATACGACGTCCTCCTCCCGGACGCGGAAGACCGGGTCCCGGCCCGGGCGCAGGAGAGCGGGGGGGATACTGATATCTGCAATGCGCACGGAGCCGCTCCGGTCGCATCCCTGACCGACATAGTGTCCGATTTTCGCAAGCCCCATTGCCACCGAGAGGTTCGCCATCACCGCGGCGTTCCCCACGGTGCCGGTGGACGCATCCACCCCGGAAGGAATGTCGACGGATGCCACGAAGGCGCGGCTGTTGTTTATCCAGGAGACGGCGCCGAGCTCTCTGCCCGTGAGATCCCCGGAAAACCCCGTCCCGAAGATCGCATCGACGACGATATCCGGTTTCCCGGGAAGCGAAGATCGTTCCTTTCCCCCGTATTCCATGATGCGCAGGCCGGAAGAACGGAGCCGGCCCATGCGGACCGCTGCGTCAAGGTTGATCTTCGCATCCCCCCTGACCGACCGGCGGGCGGCCAGGAGGACGACAAGAACCTCACCTCCCCTGTTGGCGATGTGACGCGCGATGACGAAGCCGTCACCGCCGTTGTTCCCTTTCCCGCACACCACGACGGTCGTCTTCGACGTAAGACTCCCGATCGTGCGCTCGAGTTCATCCACGAATGCGCGCCCGGCGTTCTCCATGAGGATGATGCCGGGGATGCCGAGGGATGAGATCGCTGTCCGGTCGAATTCCCTCATGAGGTCAGCCGTCGCCAGCATTTGCATGGGAGTTATCCTGGGAGTGAATACGGGAGACGCCTAGAAACAGTGGGCGGTAAGGCCGAGCAGTACAGAAGGGAACACGCCGAATCCGATCAGCGCAACCGCCGCGATGATCAGCGCCGCGAGTCCAAGCGGCCGTCCGGTGACGGGCGACCCCGCGGGCTGGTCGTTGAAGTACATGAGAACCACGAGCCGCAGATAGTAATACGCAGAAACAACGCTCATGAGCACCCCCACGATCGCCAGCCATGTGAAGTGCGCCTCGACTGCGCCGGCGAAGACGTAGTACTTGCCGAAGAACCCGGCGAACGGGGGGACCCCCGCAAGGGAGAACATGAAGATGGCGGTGAGGGCGGCCACGAGAGGAGACCGGCGGGAGAGGCCGGCACATTCATCGAATGTCAGCATGCTCCCGTCAGGCTTCTCGAGGAGCGAGATCACGCCGAAGGCGCCCGCGTTCATCATCGTGTACGTCATGAGATAGAAAAGGACGCCGTTGCTCCCCGCGGGATTTGCGGCGACGACGCCCGAGAGGATATAACCGGCATGGGCGATGCTGGAGTATGCCAGCATCCGCTTGACGCTTGACTGCGATACGGCGACGATGTTCCCGGCGACCATCGAGGTCGCGGCCACCACCGCGAGCACGTCCCGGAGCGCCGGCTGCGTGAGGAGGACGGCCGGTGTGAAGATGAGGAGGAACCCTGCGAACGCCGCGGCCTTCCCCCCCGTCGACATGAAAGCGCTCACCGTGGTCGGCGCTCCTTCATACACGTCGGGCACCCACATGTGAAACGGGACGGCGCCGACCTTGAACATGAGTCCGATCATGAGCAGCGCGAGACCCGCCAGGAGGAGCAGCGGCTGCTGGAGGCCGCCTGTCCGGAGCGGGAAGCCTGCGAGGCTTGTGGAGCCGGTTGTGCCGTACACGAGCGCGATCCCGTAGAGCAGGAACCCGGTCGCAAACGCCCCGAGAAGAAAATACTTGAGTGCTGCCTCATTGCTTGTCATCCTCCCCCTGGCGAACCCGGCCAGAATGTAGAATGAGATCGACATCAGCTCGAGGCCGAGAAAAAAGACAACCAGGTCCCCCGCCGCAGCCATGAGCATCATGCCCGACACCGCGAACAGGGTCAGGGCGTAATATTCCCCCTGCACGGGGATCATTTCCTCGACGGAGGAGATCGAAAGGAGGACGCTCAACAGTCCCGAAACACAGAACACAAGCGTGAAAAAAGAGGTGAAACCCCCGGTCCTGACCATTCCCCCGAAGGCGGCGGTTGCCGGCGCGTCGCCGAGTGCGGGGAACGAAAAAGCGATCGCCGCCACCAGGCCCGCCAGGGTCAGGGCCGGGCTCAGGTTCCGGTTGGTTTTCCAGAGCGCATCGACAAGCACGACGACAAGCGCGGTCCCTGCGACGACAATCAGCGGTGCGATTGCGGTCAACTCTCTCATCGACGGGTTCATCGTCGTTCTCCCGGCCGTACCTCATGCCCCGGCGCAAGTCCCGCGCCCGCATATGATCCGCGGCGGGTCTCCTCGATCCTGTGGATGAGCTGCTTGGTCGACGCGGCGCTCTTTCCGAGAAACGTGCCGGGATACACGCCGATCCAGACGATGAAGAAGACGACGGGGACGAGAACGGCGATTTCGCGGAGGTTCAGATCAGCAAGCGTCTGGTTATCCGGGTGTTCATTCTTTCCGAAAAATATCCGCTGGTAGCTCCAGAGCAGGTAGATCGCGGCGAGTATGACGCCGCTTGACGCGGCGATGGCATACCAGGGACTATCCAGGAATGGCGAGCGGAACGACCCGAGGAGTATCAGGAATTCCCCGACGAACCCGTTCAACCCGGGGAGCCCGATGGAGGAGAGCACCACGATCATGAAGAACGCGGCGTACACGGGCATCGGTTTTGCCAGTCCACCGAAGTCCTTGATCAGCCGGGTATGCCTCCTGTCATAGATCATCCCCACGAGAAGAAAGAGCCCGCCCGTGGAAAGGCCGTGGTTGATCATCTGGATCACGCTCCCCTGCATCCCTTCCTCCGTGAGCGCGAATATGCCGAGCACCACGAACCCCAGGTGGCTCACGGACGAATAGGCGACGAGCTTCTTGATGTCGGGCTGCACCATCGAGACCAGTGCACCGTAAATGATGCCGACGATTCCGAGGCCGGCCAGGTACGGGAGGAACCTGAACGTGGCGAAGGGGAAAAGCGGGAGGCAGAAGCGGATCAGACCGTATGTCCCCATCTTCAGCAGCACCCCTGCCAGTATGACGCTGCCGGCGGTCGGAGCCTGGACATGGGCGTCAGGGAGCCACGTGTGGAGCGGGAATATCGGAACCTTGATGGCGAAACTTAACGTGAACGCCAGGAACATCCATATCTGGATCCCCATCGGGATACCGGGCGCGATGGCGTACAGCCGGAGAAGATCCGTTGTGAATGTCCCCCCGGGAAGCGAGGCGGCATACGAGCCGAGCCAGATGATCGCCACGAGCATCAAAAGGCTGCCCGCCATCGTGTAAAGAAAGAACTTGATCGCCGCGTAGATCCGTTCCTGCCCTCCCCAGATGCCAATGATGAAATACATCGGGATCAACATGAATTCCCAGAAGACGTAGAAAAGGAAGAGATCGAGGGCCATGAACACCCCGAGAGTTCCCGCTTCCAGCAGGAGCATCAGGGCGACATATCCCCTGAGACGCACGGAGACGGACTCCCACGATGCGAGGAGCGCGATCGGCGTGAGGAAAGTTGTGAGAACGATGAGCAGAAGCGAGATCCCGTCGATACCGATGTGGTAGGAGATGTTCAGCGCCGGTATCCAGGGGATGATCTCGACGCACTGCATGTCACCCCGTGTCCCGTCGAACTGAAGGAAGAGCCATACCGACAGTCCGAGCGCCGCAAGCGAGAAGAGCAGCCCCACCGTCTTGATGAGCCGGGAGGCGTCCCGGCGCAACAACGCGACCACCAGCGCCCCGGCGAGCGGCGTGAAGAGAATCAGACTCAGGATATGCGGTTCCATGGACCCAGGTGTCGGTTCATTTGGCCAGAAGCCATCCCATCATCAGGACGACTCCTGCAAGGAATACGAGGACGTAGTTCCGGACAACCCCCGTTTGAATGAGCCGCAGGACGCGCCCCGCCGCGGCGGTACTCTGCGCGGCCCCGTTGACCGCGCGGTCGATGACGTTGACGTCGATCCCCTTCCACAGGAGCAGTTCCGATCCGCTGAGCGCGGGCCTGACAACCGCACCATCATACAGTTCATCGACGTAGTATTTGTTGAGAAGCACCCTGTAGGTGTTGGGCAACCTCCGGACGAGAAGGCCGGGGATCTCCTTTCTCCTCAGATACCAGATGCGGGCAACGTACCAACCGGCGAGCGCGACAGCCACGGAGAGCCCCATGAGTACATATTCGGCGACGTTCCCGTGCGTGGCGGCAAATGCGAGCTTCTCACCGGCGGGTGCGAAGACAGGTTCAAGCCACTGTTCGAACGCGTTTCCTCCTCCGAGGCTCTGCGGGATACCGGCAAAGCCGCCGAGTGCAGAGAGGAGGGCGAGCACGAGGAGGGGAATGGTCATAGTCGCCGGTGCTTCGTGCGGATGGACTCCCTTGTCCCATCGGGGTTCCCCCTGGAACGTGAGGGCGACCAGCCGGAACATGTACAGGGCAGTGAGGCCGGCGCCCGCGAAGCCGGCGAGCCACAGCACCCACGAGCCGTGCGAAAAAGCGTCCCAGAGGATCTCGTCCTTGCTGAAGAAACCGGAGAAGGGGGGGATCCCCGCGATAGCGATCGCGCCGACAAGGAATGTGCGGTACGTGACCGGGAGGCTCTTCCCGAGTCCCCCCATCCTCCGGATGTCCTGTTCATCGTGCATCGCGTGTATCACCGCGCCCGAACCGAGGAAGAGGAGCGCCTTGAAAAAGGCGTGGGTCATCACGTGGAAGATTCCCGCGCTGAAGGCTCCCACCCCGAGGGCCAGGAACATGTACCCGAGCTGGCTGATCGTGGAATAGGCGAGCACTTTCTTGATGTCGTTCTGCACGAGGCCGACCGTGGCGGCGAAGAACGCGGTGGCGGCCCCCACGGACGCAACGATGCCCATGGAGACCGGGGCAAGCGCGTACAGGACGGAGCAGCGGGCCACCATGTACACCCCCGCCGTCACCATCGTCGCGGCGTGTATCAGCGCGCTCACCGGTGTCGGTCCGGCCATTGCGTCCGGGAGCCAGACGAACAGGGGGATCTGCGCGGATTTGCCCGTGGCGCCAAGGAAGAGTGCGAGCGTGATCCAGAGTACCACCGGCGTGCCGACTGTCATCGTGGCTGCCTGCGTGAAGACGGTCTGGAACCGGAGTGAACCGAACGTCACGTAGATGAGGAACATGCCGGTCAGGAACCCGAAGTCGCCGATCCGGTTGACGATGAACGCCTTCTTCGCCGCATCACCCGTCGTCCCTTTTTCGAATTTCCTGTCATACCAGAACCCGATCAGCAGGTACGAGCAGAGTCCGACCCCCTCCCAGCCCAGGAACATCAGCAGGAAGTTGTCCGCCAGGATGAGCGTGAGCATCGAGAAGATGAACAGATTGAGGTAGGCAAAGAACCGCCAGAACGCCGGATCCCCGCGCATGTAGCCGGCCGAATACACATGGATCAGGAAGCCCACGCCGGTCACGATAAGCATCATCACGACAGAGAGCTGGTCCAGCTGGAATGCAACGTCGGCACGGAACCCTCCCGCCACGATCCAGGGGAAGAGGTCGACACTCAGCGTCCGCTGTTCAGGCGGGAGGCCGAGCATGGAGAAGAAACTCATGCAGGCGACGACGAACCCCGCCCCCACCGCAGCGCAGCCGATCGCGGCGATGATCCCTTCGTTCCTGATCTTTCTCCCGATCAGTCCGTTGAAGAGGAACCCGAGAAGGGGAAAGAGAACCGCGTAACCTGTCAGTAGCCGGGGCATCATGTGCCTGTCACCACTTCAGGATGTTGATCTTATCGATGTCCACCGTCCGTTTGTTCCGGTAGATGGCGATGACGATTGCCAGCCCGACGGCTGCCTCCGCCGCGGCCACCGCCATGGCGAAGAAGACGAGCGCCTGCCCCGTGATCGAACCGAGAAATGAGGAGAATGCGATGAGCGTCAGGTTCACGGAATTGAGCATCAGCTCGATGCACATGAACACCACGATCGCGTTCCTCCGGGTGAGCACTCCCGCCACCCCCACGACAAACAGGACCACGCTCAGGCAGAGATAGTACGAAAGGGGGATCTCCATGACCGCGTCAGCCTTTCCTCTTTGCCAGAACGACCGCACCGAGTATCGCCGTCAGGAGGAGGAGCGATGTGATTTCGAACGGGAGGAGGAATTTGCCGAAGAGCGCCTCCCCCATGCTCTCGACCGTCCCGAGGGACTCCGCGCCGGCGGAAATCGTCGTCCCTTCCGCGGGCGTGCCTGCCACGAAGAAGACATACACGATCTCCGAAAGGAATCCGGCGGCGAGGACGACGGTGATCCAGGTCCTGATGGCGATGCGGGTGCGGACGCGTCCCTCCTCTTCAAGGTTCAGGAGCATGATCACGAATACCACGAGGACCATGATGGCCCCGGTGTACACCACGATCTGCAGGACGGCCAGGAGCTGCGCACGCAGAAGGAGGTAGAGCGCGGCAAGGGCAAAGAAATTTGCGATGAGGTAAATGGCGCTCACGAGGGGGCTGCGCTGCACCACCATGAGCACCGCGGTAGTCACCGCAAAGGCTGCGAGGAAGAAGAAGACGAGGGATTCCACGGTCACGGACGGATCAGAGAATCAACGATGGTGGAGAAACATACATTTTTATTCCGGAGAATCAAAGGCGCGCTCAATAGAAGTAGTAGTGCATCCCGACCTGTGGAAGCGGGAGGACGTTTCCATCCGAAAAGAATGTGAAGAGAAGCTCTCCCGAAACATGGAAGCCCCCCTGAATGGGAACCTCCGCGCCGATCCCCGCGCCGATCCGTGCGGGACCGTCGATTTCGTTCCCTTTCCTGTCGCCGGAATAGTAATACCCCGCTGCGCCGACCGCGAAAAACCGGACTCCTGCGCCTCGTATGAAATCGTACTGCAGCTCCCCTCCGAAACTGTACGAGGTCTGGTTGTCCACCTTGATGATCCCCCCGATGAGCTGGTAGCTGACATATCCCGGAAAATGTTGCCGGAAGCTGATCCCGATACCGGAAGCGGCGCCGAGGGCGAGACCGAGGCCGTAGACGTTTTCTCTCAGGCCTCCGTCACGTCCCCGCTCGGGGAGGACCGCCTGGGGACGTGCCGGGATCGCGTACACTACGAAGAGGAGCGTTGTTGCTGCGAAGCGTAACCGGTTCATCGGTTCGTCATCCTTCCTTTGCCCACCGGAAGATCTCGGCGAGCTTTGGGCTCTTGCCCGTCGAGAGGATTGCGATGCGGAAGATCCGTCCTGCAGCCACCATCGCAAAGAATATGGAGACGACCATCAGGAGCATCGTCGCCAGGATTTCCCACGGCGAAGGCATCTGTATCGGTATGCGGAGTGCCATCATTGTGGGGGTGAGAAACGGAATGAACGTGAGCACCCTCAGCCAAGTCGCATCAGGATTCTGCATCGCGGGGAACGCGAGCGCAATCGGGAGAATGAGGATCATCACAAGATACGATGTCACCTGCTGTGCTTCCTGCTCCGTCGTGAGGGGAGATCCCGCCCCTATGAACACGGCGGCGTAGAAAAGGTAACCGAGGACGAAATAGATTATGAGCAATGCGGCGATCCCCGGCGTAACGAACGTGATGCCGAACGAGAGGCTCGCAATGGCACCCATCAGCGCCCAGAATCCGATCTGCGTAAAACCGAGTGCGCTCAAGCCCAGCACTTTCCCCGCCATCAGTTCCGTCGAGGAACAGGAGGAGACAAGAACCTCGACGATCCGGTTTGATTTCTCCTCCAGAATGCTCCGGACCAGGAGCTGGCCGGATGTGACGATCAGGAGGAAGAGCATGAACAGGAACACGTATGCGGTAAAGAACACCTGGAGGAACCCCGAGTCCTCCTTTTCCCCCGTCTTGGAGAGTTTCACCTGCTTCATGTCGACTTTCACGTTCAGCGCGCGGATCACGGACGTATCGAGCCCCATCGAAAGTCCCTTGCGTTCGGAGAGGACGATCCTGATCGCCTGCTGGAGATTCTCGACAAGCTGAATGTCGCCGACGGATTTCGACCGGTACTCGACGGCCGAATCGGCGTCAGGCGACGGACCGAGGAGACAGTATCCTTCGATATCGCCGGCCCCCGTCTGCCTGTCGGCTTCTGCGGCAGCGGACTGCACGTCGACGCCGGGCCCGACCGCCAGCGGCCGGATGACGTAATTCGGACGGCCGTCCGCCAGGCGGTACCGTGCATTGACGAGATCGCCCAGCGGTGCAACGATCACGCCGCTCGGGTCGATCACACCGATGACCTTCGTCCTTGTATCCGCCTGCGTGATGAGGAGCGTCGGGACGACGCCCATGCCCACCATCAGGACCGGTGTCAGGAAAAGTCCGATCAGGAACGCCTTGCTCTTTACCTTTTCCAGGTATTCCCAGCGGGCGACCGAAACGACTTTCGAAATCATGAAGTCTCCACCGGGGCCGGGGCGGCGGCATTCGAATCGCCCACGGCCTGGATGAATATCGACTGGAGCGACGGCTCGACGAGCGCGAACTTCGTGATGTCGATCTTTCCGTTCATCGTTCCGATAAGCGTCTGGACCTTCGCCCCGGGCTCGAGGTCGAGCTCCGCTGCGTTTCCGTACAGCAGGGCGCGCCGCACGCCCGGAAGCTCGTTCATGAACGCACCGTCACCCGAAAACTCCACGTGGAGCGAATTCGTGCCGTACCTCCTTTTGACGTCGCGCACGGTCCCGCCGAGTACGACACGACCCCTGTTGATGAGACAGAGCGTATCGCTCAACCTCTCCGCCTGGTCCATCTGGTGTGTCGAGAAGACGATCGTTTTCCCCGCCGCCCTGAGCTCATGAAAGATGTCCTTGAAGAGGATCTGATTGACAGGATCGAGTCCCGAAAAAGGTTCGTCGAGTATCACGATCGACGGATCGTGCAGTATCGCACAGACGAACTGCACCTTCTGCTGGTTCCCTTTCGACAGTTCCTCCACTTTCCGTTCGCGGAACGCTTCGAGCGAGAACCGCGTGAGCCAGCGCATCGCCTCCGCCTTTGCAGCGGCCCGCTTCATCCCGCGCAGCCCGGCGAAATACACGATCGTGTCAAGGAGCTTGCTCTTCCTGTAAAGGCCCCGTTCTTCGGGCAGGTAGCCGATCCGGTTCCGCACTTCGTCCGAGAACGGTTTCCCGTCGTATGTCACGGTCCCACCGTCGGGGACGAGGATGTTCAGTATCATGCGGATCGTCGTCGTCTTGCCGGCGCCGTTGGGACCGAGGAGACCGAAGACTTCTCCGTTTCCGGCCTCGAATGAGACGCCGTCCACCGCGACGACTGCGGCGAATTCCTTCCGGAGGCCGGTGACGTTCAGCATGATGAGCGTGATTTCAGATGTGTATTAATCGGTATGCCCGGCGGATCTCGATCGGTTCTTCATGGAGTAAGCCTGTAGATCATGCGCGGGAAGGGAATCGCCTCGCGCAGGTGTTCCAGCCCGCATATCCACGAGACCGTCCGCTCGACCCCGAGGCCGAAGCCGGAATGTGGCACGGACCCGTACCGCCTGAGGTCGATGTACCATTCGAAGGCTTCCCGGGGAAGATTCTGTTCCTTGACACGGTCAAGGAGTGCGGCCAGGTCGTCTTCCCTCTGGCTCCCCCCGATGATCTCCCCGTACCCCTCGGGGGCGAGAACGTCCACCGCAAGGGCGAGCTTCGGGTTCTTCGGATCCCTCTTCATGTAAAACGCCTTGACCTCCGCCGGGTAGCGATGCACCATGACGGGGCGGTCAAATTGGGCGGAGACGGTCGTCTCGTCCGTGCCTCCGAGATCGTTCCCCCACTGGAAATCGACCCCGTTCTTCCGAAGGATTTCCGCTGCCTCGTCATAGGTGACGCGCGGGAAGGGGCGCCGGACATTCTCCAGCATCGCGGTGTTCCTGCCCAGAGTCTCGAGATCGGAACGCCGGTGGGTGAGGACCGACTGGACTATGTGTTCGAGAAACGCCTCCGCGAGGTCCATGTTGTCGTCCAGATCGTTGAATGCGACCTCCGGTTCCACCATCCAGAATTCCGTCAGATGACGACGGGTTTTCGATTTCTCCGCGCGAAAGGTCGGGCCGAAGACGTACACCTTGCCGAACGCCATTGCACCGGCTTCGCCGTAGAGCTGACCGGATTGCGTGAGGTAGGCCTTGCCCAGGTCGAAATAGTCGGTCTCGAACAGCGTGGATGTCCCTTCGCATGCGGCGGGGGTGAATATCGGTGCGTCGAAGAGAACGAATCCCCTCGAATCGAAGAATTCCCGGATCGCCCTGATCACCTGGTGGCGGATCCTCAGTATCGCGTGTGTCCTGCTGGAACGGAGCCAGAGGTGACGCCGGTCCATGAGGAAGTCGATACCGTGTTCCTTGGGGGTGATGGGATAGTCGTTCGCGATGTGCATGATCCGGAGGTCGGTCACGTCCATCTCATAGCCTCCCGGGGCGCGCTGCTCCTTCCGGATCCGTCCTGTAAGGCTGAGGGAACTCTCCTGGGTGAGCTGGTCAAACCGGGCAAACACATCTTCGGGGACGCTCCCTTTCACCATGACGCCCTGGAGGTAGCCGGTGCCGTCCCGGAGGACAGGAAAGCGTATTTTGCCGCTCGAGCGCTTGTTGTACAGCCATCCGCTGATCGTGACGGTTTCTCCCTCGTGCGCCGGCAGATCTTCGATATAGATGCGGTCCATCGTTCAGGCCATCTCGGGTGGGGTGAGAAGTTTCTCCGTTGAATATACGAAAGAGAACCTACAGGTTCAACAAAATGAGGGGGAAGCGGGGGGGGGAATTCTCAGCTCATGGAGAGCATGCGCTGGATCGGCGCAAGGGCACGCTCCATCACCCGATCGCCAAGAAGGATCTCCGGTGAGCGGTCCCTCATGCACGCGTACAGTTTCTCCATCGTGTTCAGCTTCATGTAGGGGCAATCGTTGCAGGCACAATTTGCCTCCGGGGGCGCGGGAATGAACATTTTGTCCGGCGCTCCCTTCTGCATCTGGTGCAGGATCCCCGACTCGGTCGCCACGATGAACTTCTTCGCCGGGGAGCTCTGGACGTATTTCAGCAATGCGCTCGTCGACCCGATGAAACGGGCCCGCTCCAGCAGAGGCTCCTCGCACTCGGGATGTGCGATGAGCTCGGCGCCGGGATGCTCCAGCTGGAGTTGAACAAGCTTCCTGAGGCTGAATGTCTCGTGTACGATGCAGGACCCTTCCCACAACAGCATATCGCGGCCGGTCTTCTTTATCAGGTATCTTCCCAGGTTCCTGTCCGGCGCAAAGAAAATTTCCCTGTCCGCGGGGATCTGCCTGATGATCTTTTCCGCATTGCTCGACGTACAGATGATGTCACTCGCGGCTTTCACATCCGCCGAACAGTTGATGTATGTAATCGAGACATGTGCGGGGTGTTCCCGCCGGAACGCAACGAACCTTTCGGCGGGGCATCCTTCCGCCAGCGAGCAACCGGCATTCAGATCCGGCAGCAGAACCTGTTTGCGCGGGTTCAGTATCTTGGCCGTCTCCGCCATGAAGTGCACCCCCGCAAAGACTATCACTTCCGCATCGGTAGCCGCCGCTCTGCGGGCGAGTTCGAGGCTGTCCCCGACGAAGTCCGCGACATCCTGGATCTCCCCTTCCTGGTAATAGTGCGCAAGTATCACGGCATGCATCTCCGCTCTCAGGCGGAGGATGGCCTCCCGGACGTCGGTTCCTGGATGCACAGTGTCAGTCGTCATCGATCATGCTCCCGCCGGAGCATCTCCTTCGCAGTTCTTAGGACAGCGTCAAACGGGATTTTCACGATTTTGCCATCCTCTCCCCTGATATAACGATGCCTCTCCCCCGTTGGTGCCCACTCCCCGGGGTCGGTCGGGCCAAAGAGTGAAAGGACAGGTGTACCTACTGCGGCTGCAATGTGCATGATTCCTGTATCGTTGGAAACGACAAGATCAGCGGAACGGAGAGCAGAGGCGACTTCCCTAATCGGTTGATTTTTAATGACTTCAAATGGAGTATGTAAAGCTCCTATCATCGCTCTGACAGGCTCATCATCCATCAGGCCTGAGGTTATCACGGTGAAAGCGGGAACGGAAAACGACAATTCATCGGCAAGCCGGGCAAACAGGTCCGCCGGCCAGCGGTTCGGGACTTTTCCCGCTCCGGGGTGGTAAACGATTACCCGAGGGGCGTTATGTGAAAGCCTTTCCAGAAACGACTTGCCCCTTGCGAGCTCATCCTCCAGCAACGTGATTTCCAGACTGAGATCTGTCTGCTCACTGAAGCACTCGGGCCAGATGTCCATGTTACGCCTGACCTGGTGGTAACCCTTCTTTCCCCTCCAGTCGAGATCCCTCGGATGTGTGAAGAAGAAGCCTGACGGGTTCGGAATTCCCTGTATGCTCCCCGCGCCGATCCTTATCGGTGCTCCGCTGAGGAATGCGAGGAGATCGCTCGTGAAAGATGTCGACACGGTCGATGGGACGACAGCAATATCGAACTTTTTTTTCCTCAAGCGCCGGACATATCCGGGGAAATGAAACAAGCTTCCCCCTTCCTTCCCGACGAACTCCCGCTTGTCGAAATTGATGACCTCATCGACATACCGGTTCCCCAGCATCGGTGCGTAGTTCACCGGACTCGCCAGGAGAGAGATCCGGGAATCCGGATAACGGAGACGGAGCGCGCGCAGGAGCGGAACCGCGCAGAGCATGTCTCCCAGCTGGTTGTGCTGCCGGATGACAAATATCCGGGGCGCGGACGCCGGGACGAATGCCGGTGCCGTTGACGGGGTTGGAGAAGAGCCGAATGCTAACCGCAAACCGGCGGACAGGTATCGCTTGAAGATGCGTTCGAGAGGGAGGGGCACTGGATGTGGGCGACTATGAACCCTTGGGAGAATCCGTTCCCCTGTCCTTCGGCGTGATGTCGATGAAATCCGCGTCCTTGATGTCCTTGAAGTCCGGGACGTGGGGCTCCGGGGGTGGCGTGGGACCTTGAGGTCGCCTCCCCGACGACATGAACCTGCCGGCGACCTGGACGAGGCGATAGACAAAGTAACCGACCATCACATACAGGATCACACGGAAAAGCATCTCTCGTCCCTCCTCACTTTTTTGCGATCGGGTTGTAATACTCCACGGCTGCGCGATTCTGGCGGAAAATCTGCGACAACAGGTCCCCGTAGTGACCGGGGTCGCCTACAAAATCCAGTTCCGAGGCGTTCACGATAAGGAGCGACGTCGCCTTGTACCGGAAGAAGAAGTAGTTGTACGCCTCGTTCAGGTCGCGGATATACTCCTCCGAGATGGATTCCTCGATGGACCTTCCGCGATGTTTGATGTTTTGCATCAGCCTGGGGACGCTCGACTGGAGGTAGACGACGAGGTCGGGCTGGATGATGTTGTGCTCGATACTCTCCACGAGGGTCTCGTACAGCTTGAGCTCTTCGTCCTCGAGGTTCAGGTATGCAAAGATCTTGTCCTTCTCGAATATGTAGTCGGTGACAAGAAACCGGTGAAACAGGTCCGCCTGCGAGAGGGAGCGCTGCTGCCTGTAGCGGGTCAGGAGGAAGAAGATCTGAGTCTGGAAGGCGTACCGCTCCGGATCCTTGTAGAAATCCTTGAGAAACGGGTTCTCCTCGAACTGCTCCATCACGACGCGGGCACCGAGCGTCTCCCCCAGCAGCGTGCAGAGCGCCGTTTTCCCGGCGCCGATAACCCCCTCGACGGCGATATAGCGCATGTCGGTCTGACCGATCAGCTCCTGGAGCGAATTCTGAGTGTCCAAAAGGTCTCCGGACGTTAGCAGAGGTACTCACGCCCAAGATCGGCGTGATCAACGATGGCGCCGAAGGCGCCACCAACTAGAATCGGATCTGATACGTGGTCTTGACGACACGTGAGCCGTCCCGGCATGCATCCGCCATCTCGGACACAGTCATGCCGCTGACCGGGTGAATCAAATCAGGGGCGATTTCCCTCAGCGGGACGAGCACAAACTTCCTTCGTTCCATGTCCGGGTGCGGCACCTGGAGGCCTTCGCCGCTCTGCACAAGTCCGTCATAGATGAGGATGTCGATATCGATCTCGCGCGGGCCCCAGTGTTCGGAAGGGGTCCGACCCACCACTTTCTCGATGCGCTTGACCTCCCCCAACAGCTGAGCCGGGTCAAGCGGCGTCTCTATCTCGGCAACTGCGTTAAGGAATTTTCCCTGGGCCGCATTACCATAGGGGTCGCTCTCATAGACCGAAGAGCACCATATCAGACGGCCCCCGGGAATCCTCGCGATTTCGGCCGCCGCCCGGTTAAGAAAGTCCTGGCGCGCCCCGAGGTTCGATCCCAGGCCCAGGAACACCCGATGATTCATCGTGATTGCGTGATCTCCACCTCCACAAAATCTATCACCCCTTTGACCGGGGGATGCGGTTTGCGGAGGCGCACAGTCACAGTCTCGATGTTATAGAACTCCCGGATCAGACCGCGCCCGATGGCGTGTGCAAGGGCCTCGAGCAGGTAGTATTTCTTTGAGAGGACCGTCTGCTGGATGAATGCGTACACTTTCTCATAGTCGACCGTCTTTTTCAACGAATCGCTTTCCGCCGCGGCCGAGAGATCGCAGTGCATGTCCACGTCCACCTCGAACTTCCCGCCGAGATTCTGTTCGTCGGCCGCCACGCCGTGATAGGCGTAGAATGCCGCGTTCTTCAGGCGGATGACGTTGAGTTCCCTCATGGGAAAATATAGAGAAAGGTGGGGCGAGAATCAACCGAGGACGGAGAGTCCCCTGTCGATCCGGCGGATGGATGTTTCCTTTCCGATGACCGCCATCAGTTCGAAGAGCCCGGGACCCTGCGCGACGCCGGTGACCGTCAGACGGAGGGGATGTATGAGTCCTCCTGCGCCGATACCCAGAACGGTTGCGGTCGTCCGCACCACCGACTCAACGTCTCCCGGTGAGAAGGAGGCCAGATCTCTGAACCCTGAAAGCGCCTGGCGCAGGCGGGGCGCAGTCTCCGTTTTCCAGTGCTTCTTCCTCGCCTGTTCGTCATAGGAGCCCGGGTCCCGGAAGAAATACATCCCTGTGGAGACAAATTCCCCGGGGCGCTCCACCCGTGCTTTCAGCAGCCGTATGACATCAAGCATGTACCCGTCGGAGACATTCGTGATCCCCGCCCCGGCGAGGAACGGGCGGGTGAGCTCGAGCAACGCAGCGTCCGGCTTTCGCCGGAGATGCTCCGTGTTCATCCAGTTCAGTTTCTCGACGTTGAACACCGCGCCCGACTTACCAACGCGTTCGAGCGTAAATTCCTTCTCGAGTTCCTGCAGCGTGAATATTTCCCTTTCGTCCCCCGGGTTCCAGCCGAGGAGCGCCACGAAATTTACGAGCGCTTCGGGGAAGAAGCCCTTGTTCCGGTATTCCTCGACCCCAACATCCCCCTGCCGTTTGCTCAGTTTCGATTTGTCCGGATTGAGAAGCAGGGGGAGGTGAGCAAACAGGGGCGGTTCCCAGCCGAAGAAGCGGTACAGGAGGACATGTTTGGGAGTGCTCGGAAGCCATTCTTCTCCCCGGATGACATGCGTAATGCCCATCAGGTGGTCATCCACGACATTGGCGAGATGGTAGGTGGGATATCCGTCGGACTTCAGAAGGACCTGGTCGTCGAGCCCGTCACTCGAGAATTCCACATTGCCGCGCACGATGTCCTCGAATGCCACAGTCTCTCCGGGGGGCATCTTCATGCGCACGACCGCAGGCGTGCCGGCAGCCAGTTTCCGCCGCACATCTTCCGCCGACAGATCGAGTGCCCGCCGGTATTCCCTGACAGGTACCTGGAGCTTCTCCTGTTCCTTCCGCATCTCTTCGAGCTCTTCAGGTGTGTCGAAAGCATAGTAGGCGTTCCCGGAGGCCAGGAGCATCTCCACGTGAGTGCGGTACGTTGCGATCCGCTCCGATTGGACATACGGGCCCGCGCCCCCCTCCTTCCCCGGCCCTTCGTCGTACTCCAGGCCGGCCCACGCGAGTGTCCGGATCAGGTTATCGACAGCCCCTTCAACGTAGCGGCTCCGGTCTGTGTCTTCGATCCGGAGCAGGAGCACACCCTTGTTACGACGGGCAAACAGATAATTGTACAGCGCGGTGCGAAGCCCGCCGACATGGAGATAGCCGGTGGGACTGGGGGCAAAGCGGACACGGACTCTGGACAATGGAAGATCCCGGGCGAGGAAATGGTTATGAATGGACAAATGTAGCGAATCACGGACACAAACTCCACGCCAGCGGTCACGCCGCATTCAGGCGGGACCGGCGGTGGCGCCCTGGGCGGCACCGCTGGCTCCATCAGCGCTTGAATGCGAAAGCGCCCGGGATGAGACCCACGTCGAATTGTGTCCGGAGCTGCCCGTTGGGTGCAAACACAGAGATGGTTCCCGGCTGTATGAAGTTCTTCGGGTTTGCGAGGTAGACATCCCCGGAGCCTGCCTCCACCCCCACGGCGAAATACGAACCCTCTTTGAACACGCCGGTCACACTGTGCACCCGGGTATCCACACGGAGAACTTCAGAAGTCGACGGGACATAGCCGATGCCGTCGATACCGATCCCGATATCCGTTGCATGCCCCCCGATGAATATGGAATCGGTCACCACATCCGACGAGGGATCGATGACCATGATACGCGCCGGCGTGTCTTTGGTCGGGTCGGTGAAGTCATACGAGCCCGTGCAGACGACGTACACCGCTCCGGAGGGGGTGATCTCCACGCCGCCCGGATTATCCCCCACG
>Ga0182011_10001309_pt1 | contig 21865 bp, 19 predicted proteins | sample 711E1DmetaG_FD_120481 | JGI IMG/M metagenome (GOLD analysis project Ga0182011, IMG submission 120481) | Permafrost microbial communities from Stordalen Mire, Sweden - 711E1D metaG | ecosystem: Environmental > Terrestrial > Soil > Wetlands > Permafrost | place: Sweden: Stordalen | collected... | reverse complement strand
ACTTCCAAATAACATTACGTTGCGCTTCACTCTCAGATAAACTATCTTCTTTCTCATGAATTGATATTGAAAGGAGAATCGATGAAGCATAAAAAAACTCGTGTGTATCTTTCCGGTGGAATGGAATACGCAAAAAACGAAGGAATAGATTGGCGTCTTGATCTAGATGCATGGATTAGAAAAACACTTGGTCACAAGGTTTTTAATCCTAATGTTGAAAGCGAGAAATTTCTTGCTCACTCATTACCAAACAGAAATTTCAGATCACTTAAATCAACAGATATAGAGACTTACTCAAAGATTGTTAAGCAGTTCGTTTCCATGGATTCGAAAGAGATTGCTACTCGTTCTGATTATGTGATCTGTTACTGGGATCACGGAGCACAAAGAGGTGCAGGAACAAAAGGTGAGCTAACTATTGCCCGATATTTCAATAAACCTGTTTATATGGTTACCTGCATGCCAAAAGAAAAAATTCCCGGCTGGGTACTTGGATGTGTGACAAAATTCTTCAGTTCATTTGAACAACTGAAAAAATTTCTAACTTCGAAATATTAATCAGATAAACAGCTCGAATATAGCCATATTTGGTTTTCCGTCCGGTAATTTCTATATTGTAGTAGTCTATAAGTTCAAAGTTACCAGTTGGGGGTGAAATGGCTTCGACGGGGGCGAGGAAGCTTAGGACTGCGTGCCGTGGTCGCCGTGTCCACGAAAAAAAGCGGTAAATCATAAGTGCCAATTACGATTACGCACTGGCTGCCTAATATAATTAGGTAACCCGTTCGCTCCGGTTCTACCCATAGGACTTGGGATGAACGTCGACTATAATGGGTTAGTTCTATCTTGTACTCAAGGAGAAAGAATGAAGCCGTTGAAAAACGGATTACTTGAGCTGGCGAAAGATTAATCCAGCTTGCCGGAGTTTCCTTTCGCGAGATCCAATGGTAGGATATGCGCGTAGATGTCTTAGGAATCTTCTCTTCGGACCGGGGTTCGACTCCCCGCACCTCCACTATATGTTTTTTTATAATGTGCCAACCAAAAATATTATAAAATCAAAGAGGTCAGTTAGCAATTTGGAAGTTGAATTCACAAAAATGTCGGGAGCAGGCAACGATTTTGTCATTATAGACAATCGTTTGGAAGTTATTCAAGATAAGCCTGCGTTCGCTAGAAAAATATGCGATCGTCATTGGAGTATAGGAGCCGATGGCGTTTTGTTGTTAGAGTCAAGCGATAAAGCAGCGTATCGTATGATGTACTACAATGCAGACGGCAGTTATGGTGGTATGTGCGGCAATGGCGGCAGGTGTATCGCAATGTTTGCTTGCTTGAAAAATATAGCAAACTCAAGACATACGTTTGAAGCACTGGATCATATTTATTCTGCTTCAGTCGATACAGAAATTGTATCGCTCCTTATGAAGAATCCATTATCTCTTAAACTGAACCAACATATTATTATTGAGAAGAAACATATATCGTATCATGCTATTGACACAGGTGCACTGCATATCATAATTGATATCAAAGAGTTTAGCAAGAATATAAATTTCGATGAGTTTGATGTCCAAAAGTGGGGAAAAAAATTACGGTGGCAGAAGAAGTTCGCTCCTGCGGGAACCAATGTGAACTTTATAAAGATAATAGGGGAAAACGTTGTCCAAGTAAGGACATTTGAGCGCGGAGTTGAAGACGAGACGCTGGCTTGCGGTACAGGTTCTATCGCATCTGCCATTATTGCGTACAAAAAGTGGAAATTGAATAGACCCATTACCGTTATTCCTACAAGTAAAATTCCTCTGGCAGTTGATTTCGATGAAGTTGGTAAAGAGATTCAAAATGTTACGTTAAAAGGACCGGCAACTATTACCTTTACTGGAAGACTGGATGTTTGATCTTCCCAAATTAGGAATTATTCTGAACCCGATAGCCGGCGGAGGACGCGCAATAAACATTGAAAAACAATTGATCGAATACTTACGTCATCGAAAAATAGTTTTTCAACTTGAAAAAACTAATAGACCGCAGCATGCCACCGAACTATCAAGCCAGATGTGTAAAGAGTTAGATATCATTGTCGCTTTGGGAGGAGATGGAACACTGAACGAAGTAGCAGCGGGTGCGTTAGGGAGCATAGCAACAATCGCACCTTTTCCCATCGGATCGGGAAATGATTTTAACCGGATTATTGGAATTCCCCGAAAAATAGCTCTTGCGATCGATACGATAATTTCTGGAACGAAAATGTTAATTGATATCGGTAAAGTTGTAATACAGAATTCTCTTGGAACAATTCATGTTAAACACTTTATCAATACTTTGGGAATTGGAATTGATGCCCAGATTGCTAAAGAAGTAAAAGGAATTAAATATCTACGTGGATTGCCTTTATACAGCTTAGCAGCGATTAAAGCATTAAGTCATTATTCACCAAACACATATAGTATATCTGAAAATGGCACAACCAGAAAAGAAACAGCATATCTCTTGTGTGCGGGAAATGGAATCTATGAGGGAGGCGGATTTAAAATGTTACCCAATGCTAATCCAAGCGATTCGAAATTGAATATATGTCTTATTCGTAAAATGTCAGTTTGGAATGCGCTTCCATTAGTACCAAAAATCATTCAAGGAACGCACGGAGATCACGAATTGATATCTATGTGGGATTCAAAGAGAATAAGTATATCAAGTAATCAAACATTTATACTTCATGGAGATGGTGAAATATTCGAAGAGAACGCATTGAATGTATCAATCGATATATTACCAAAAGCGATTAATGTCATTGTTCCTTCGAATTGAAGTAATGCGCTATAATGTATATTATGCAGAATAGAATATTCCCCTTTCTGCCTATTCTGTGTCAATTCTGTTCTATCGGCATTCTGTTTTCAATAGAATTGTTGTATCTACTAACTGCTTCCTGCACATCAATATCGATAAAGGAATTTATCTTTAAACGTCCATCACCTGTTATAATACCAATCTCAGTAGCATCAACTTTATGCTTTTGTGAAATAGATAAGACTTGTGCTAACTTATTTGTACTGCACGATATAATCACTCTTGATTGTGATTCTCCAAAGCTTAAAAAATCTTTTCTCAGCCGGGTTGTTTCATTCAATTTTATATGACAACCCAGATCTCTTGTTCCATTTAAGCTTTCAATAAGATTGACAGCTAATCCGCCGTCTGATATGTCGTGCATTGAATTGACGATACGATTTGCTGCAAACTCTTGACATATGGTATGAAGCCGTGCCTCATATTCTAAATCAATATTTGGAGCATCACCCAGTATTTCGTTTAAAATCATCGATAGATATTCCGATCCGCCAATTTCTCCACGATTCACACCTAATTCTACAATAATATCACCAACCTGATTGAATTTTGAACTTACAATAAGTTCCACATCATTTAATAAACCCAACATACCAATGACCGGAGTCGGAATTATTGCACCACTTGGCCCTTCATTATAAAAACTTACATTTCCACCGGTAACTGGCGTTTCAAATGCCAGGCATGCTTCTCTCATACCGGCAATTGCTTCTGTGAACTGCCAATATATTTCCGGATCATACGGATTTCCGAAATTCAGACAATTTGTAATCGCTATCGGTTTAGCTCCTACACATGCAACATTTCTTGCAGCTTCGGCCACAGCTATTTGTGTTCCTCTCCGTGGATTTAAGTATACGAATTTGGCATTACAATCTGTCTTAAGTGCAAGGCCTTTTTTTGAATCTTTTAAACGAATTACAGCCGCATCTCCATCTGACAATAGAACACTGTTTGTTCTCACCATAGAATCATATTGTTCATATACCCATCGTTTACTTGCTATAGACGGACGTTCCAGCAATTGAAGCAGGCAGGCATTCATATCATTGGGTTCAGGTAATGATTCCGGATTAAAATTCCTGCATTGGTCAATATATTTTGGCTTTTGTATTTCTCGTATATAAACTGGTGCGCCACTTCCACCTAATACAAGCGGTTCAGCCGGTAAATTTGCCACGATTACTTTATTCAGACGAATAATTATGTTTGGAGCTTCTTCAACTGTTCCTATAATTTCTGCATCTATATCCCATTTATTAAATATGTTAGATGCTTCTTCCTCGTGTCCCTTTTTTATAATAAACAACATTCTTTCTTGTGATTCTGAAAGTAGAATTTCATAAGGAGTCATTTCTTTTTCACGCAACGGAATTTTTTCAAGATCAATAATCATTCCTGAATTTCCCCTTGCGCTCATTTCGGATGTTGAGCATGTGATTCCTGCTGCACCCATATCTTGAACACCAATAACAAACCCGCTTGCAATGACTTCCAACGTAGCTTCTAACAATATTTTTCCGGCAAAGGGGTCACCAACTTGAACAGAGGACTTTTTTGCTTCAGATTTTTCTGAAATTTCTTCCGAAGCAAAGGTAGCACCATGAATTCCATCTCTTCCGGTCTTTGATCCGACAATCATAACAACATTGCCCTTACCTTTCGCAATTGCTTTCGCAATTTTATCGTGATCCACAATTCCTACTGCCATAGCATTTAACAATGGATTATCTTGATATGAATCGTCAAAATAGACTTCTCCTGCTACTGTTGGCACACCAAAACTGTTTCCATAATCAGCTATACCTTTTACAACTCTTCTGAACAGATGACTTACTCTGGGATCAGTCAATCGGCCAAACCTCAAAGAATTCAATACGGCGATTGGCCTGGCACCCATTGAGAAAATATCTCGTAAAATGCCTCCAACTCCTGTTGCTGCACCCTGATAGGGCTCTACAGCTGAAGGATGATTGTGGCTCTCAATTTTGAACGCTACTGCCAGTCCGTCCCCAATGTCAACAAGTCCCGCATTTTCTTCCCCGGCTTCTACTAATAAGTGCGGTCCTTTACGCGGCAAAGTTTTCAACTGTGCAATAGAATTTTTATAACTGCAATGCTCACTCCACATAACACTGAAAATACCAAGCTCGGTAAACGTAGGCACTCGTCCCAGGATCTTTAAAATGCGATCGTATTCTTCTTTCGAAAGGCCATGTTCTTTTACAAGCTCCAGTGTAATTTGTGGATCATTTCCTTTGACCGGTAGATTTTTCAATTTCTTCATTTTTTAAATCAACCTTTTATAATATATTTTAATTCATTGAACATAATTAATATTATTTTATATCAAGGACTTACATCCTGATTTATAATGGACTAATTCAATTCAACAACTGTCACACCAGTGCCACCCTCATTCCACTCACCTAAACGAAATGCTTTCACATGCGGGTATATTTTCACAAATTCGCTAATTTTTTTTCTTAGTGCACCTGTACCTTTTCCATGGATAATATCGACACGATGCAAACCTGCTGCATAGGCATTATCGAGGAAAGCTTGAACTTGAGAAATAGCATCATCTCCAAAAAGCCCCCTCAAATCAATTTCCGTAGCTGCTTCAGGTACTGTAATGGGTGATGACGATTGGACATATTGTTTCGATTGTTTTTGTTCTCTGTGCAAATCTGTTAATGCTATATGAAGCCGGGCATTGCCACAAAGGACGATAGCATCTTTTCCCTGAATCTCTTGCACTTCTCCGCTCTCACGACCATCACGAATTCGAACAATATCGCCTTTTTCAATAGATTCAGCACTTTGAGGAGTCGTCTGTTCTTCTAAAGTGAATTTTTCAAGATCTTCTCCAAGCTTTTTAAGTACTTGGCGCGAAAAATGAACAATTTCCCGTTGAGCGCCGCTTTCACGAATTTCTTTTACGGAATGTTCGACTTTTATGTGAGCTTGCTGAACGATTTCTTTTGCTTCTTCAATTGCTTTTTTCCGTATTGTTCCCAATTCACGCTTTAATTTCGTTGTCTTCTGTTCATATGACAATACCATTGATTCTAAGTGCTCTTTTTCTTTTGCTGTTTGATGCAATTTGCCTTTATATTCTTGAATTTGCCATTCAAGGTCCTGAAGTAGTGATTCAAGCTTTGTTTTCTCATCCCCCATCTGAATACGTGCTCGATTCAAGATACTTTGCGATATTCCGAGACGCTCGGCAAGCTCGAATGCATAACTGCTCCCCGGAATCCCGCTTCGGAAGCGGTATGTCGGAAGTAATGATTCCTGATCAAACTCCATAGACGCATTGTCCATTCCTGATGTTTCGTGCGCGAACACCTTCAGCATGCCGTGATGGGTTGTAGCTATCGTGATGGCCCGCCGAGCGGTAAGGTCTTGCAGTGCTATCGCTGCCAGCGCGCCCCCCTCAGACGGATCTGTCCCCGCACCAATTTCATCAATCAATACCAATGATGATGCATCCGCCTCATCAAGAATCATGTGCAGAGAATTCAGATGCGAACTGAAAGTGCTCAGATCATTCTCAATAGATTGGTCGTCGCCGATATCAACAAAATAATTCTGAAAAGGAAATAGTTCCGATTCAGAATCCGCCGGTATATGAATACCGGCTTGTGCGCATAATGCTAAAAGGCCGACTGTTTTCATCGTGACAGTTTTTCCGCCGGCGTTCGGACCGGTGATAATCAATGTCTGCGTGCCTCTGCCAAGTTCAATGGTAAGCGGCACAACTTCTGTTCTTTTGAGATGCTGAAGAAGAATTGGATGCCGCGCATTGGACAATTTGATGAATGGCTCGAGAGAAATTAACGGTGGATTGCCGCAAATCTCTATTGAATACTTTCCGCGTGCAACGATGACATCAATTTCTGTAAGTACAGAAAAACTTAACGCAAGCGGTTCTCGTATTGCACTCACCTGTTTTGTGAGGTCAGCAAGAATGCGATGAATTTCACGCTGCTCGCATAGTTGGAGTTCACGCAAAGCATTGTTCAGTTCGAGTGATTCCGCCGGTTCAATAAACACAGTCGCACCGCTCGATGAAGTTGAATGGATAAATCCTGGTACGCTGTGCTTATATTCCGATTTGATAGGAATCACAAATCTGCCGTCACGGGTTGTGACAATCTCATCCTGGAGAAATTCTTGTTGAGCTACTTTCCGGAGTATAGATTCAAGCCGCCTCCGCAATGCGTCATTTGCCAGCACCATGGAACGCCGTACTTCGTGTAATTCCCGGCTTGCTGTATCTTTCACAAATCCGACTTCATCCAGCGCTTCATCGATATGATGTTCAACTATTTTATCTGCGAACAGATGCTGATGATACATCCCAAGAGATGGATATTGGGAAACTCGTTTTGCGAGAAAACCTTTGAGTGAACGAGAGACACGAATGGTAGCTGCGATTTCCAATAATTCAACGATCGTAAGGGTTTGGTTTTCAACAGCAGTTTTCTTCAATGCGGCTGTAATGTTTTTAAATCCATTCAATGGAATTACATCTGCGCCAAGAAGAAGCTCTTTCGCTTCTGAAACTTTTCGAAGTTCCAGTTCAATGATTGCACGGTCGATTTGCGGTGTAAGACGAAGTGCACCCTGTCTGCCAGATTCTGAGAACGCAAGTTTGCTTATCCGGTCGATGACTTTATTAAATTCCAGTTTGCGTAAGGCTTCAATGAAGCTTAATGGAAGATTGGAGGACTGTTGCTGCACTATGGATTTTGATTCCTCTCGTGTTCCCGATGTATCCAGTTTGTCGATCTATTATTTTTTAGATTCAATTCATTTTTCGGCAGGTCGAGGAAGTGCTTTTTTTATCTTATTTTTATCATTGGGATCGGATCCTCCCACACCTTTTATTTTTTCGATTGCATCAGGACCAATAGTTGATGTCATATCCAAAATTTGCGGGGCAATATTCACAACGGACTTGTAAAATTGCGAATCACGTTTGTTGTTTTTGTCGGGAAAATCAGACAATGCAAAAATAAAGAGTAAGGCGCTGACAAAAATTGCTCCTTCAATAAATCCCAATACTATTCCACCGATTCTATCGGCAAATCCACCGATTTTATAATTTTTGGCTATGATTCTATAGAGCAATCCTTGGACAATGAACAAGCCAAGAAAAATAACCAAAAAACCATTAATGGGTGATCCTTCTTTGTTTCCTTCCCCCTGTCCTGCCAATAAATTTCCAACATCACGCATATATAACTGCCCTAGGATGAGGCCGGCTATAAGTACGACAATTGCAACAAGTTTCCGTACACTACCGTCACGGAAGCCAAACAAAATACACATCAAGATTGGAACAAAGATTAAGATATCGAGCAGCATAGAATTATTCTCCTAATTGTTCTTTAACGATTTCTTGAACAACCTTTCCGTCTATCTTGCCTTTTAATTCTTTCATTGCAGCGGGCATCACCTTTCCAAAATCTTTTCCGGAGATTGCCCCAACTTCTTGGATTATTTTTTTTACCATGTCCCCTGCTTCTTCCCTGCTCATCTGCTTAGGAAGATATTCATTAATGATTTCCAACTCACGCTGTTCCTGATCTGAAAGATCCGTCCTACCACCTTTTTGATACATCTCTATTGCTTCCTTCCGTTTCTTTGCCTCTGACAGCAGAATTGTCAGTTCATCCTCCGGTGTCATGGTTGAACCAGTACCGCGCTTAGAAAGCTCTATAATTTTTGATCGAATAGACCGTATCGTATTCAGCTTAATGCTGTCGCCTGATTTCATCGCGGCTTTCAGATCATCATTTATCTTTTCTGTCAGTGCCATTATTCCTACCTTTCATCGAATAGGTAAATAAAAATATTTTATTTTTCAGTAATTCGAGATTGATATGATGAAATATCTCGTTTTCATTTACCTATATAAAAAAATACAAAATAAATGCCTTACCTGCCAATCAGAATGGTTACAATGTTTTGTTTTTGCACGTTGTTTGCGTTCATAAGTATGTTTTATTTTCTTGCTTTATTTCGTGAACCTATCGAACAACCTTCTGCATTCTTTATCTCTTCCTCTATCAACCTTACAATTCATACAATGTTTCATCAATGGGGTCTCTTTTTATTGGGAGAATCCGATCACAGGTCGGATTCTTAATCCGCTGCATCCTATTAATTCCACTGAACGTTCGGGCGCTTGAGAACTTCTAAGCAGAATTGCATCATAGAATGGATACGTCGGCATTTCATCGGTTTCTGAGATTTCTACTGTTCGATTGACTGAACCTTTTTTACCTTCGACGGTGAGAGGACCATCTCCTTCCGCACCGGAATGACTTAAAGTAAAATGTCTGTCTTCAAGGGAAAGAAAATCGGTAAAGGTATCTCCCGGGTTCCTCTCTTTGAATTGCCCTTTCAAATTGTTCTTATAGAATGCAGCGACTTTTTCAAATGAGTCTTTACTGAGGATCGTTACTCGATAACATGCTGCACCTCTTTTGTCACTATTGTCCAAGATATATGCTCCAGGATAAATTGGAAAAGAGCATTCGTCCTGTTTTGCTATGGGATGCTCTGCAAACCATTGATTGTACTCCCGATTAAAATCATCCATCGTTCCGGCAGCTTTATGAAATTCATATATTATTTGTGCTTTCGATGCGCCCATCTGTTCTTCGGAGAGAAAAAAATTCGTATGTCCTTTAGCGGCGATGATTTCAAACAGAGACGGCATCGCCGATCCGTTTTCGGCTTCTCCAAGGGTAATGGCGCGATACTGCACACCCGGCGGAATCTGCTTCTGCATTTGTTGGAGCTGAGGCTTCATAGCCGGATATTTTTCAGCGAGCGCCGGAACATCCATTGCCTTCGATTTTAAGGCATCCTCATAAAACGCAATGACTTTATTGAGCGGATCTGTTGTGGTAAAAGAACAACTTAATTGATCTTTGCCTTCTTCGCGTTCCAAACTAAACTTGGCATTTGGATAGATTAGGATCTCTTTTGGAGTCTGAGAAAGAATCAATAACGGCAAACAACACAATAGAAATCCAATCGGCACTATTTTATTCTCCTTGGAGAATGTTTCCTTTCCTCTCTTTGTCACTATAAACATCCGAAGGCTTTAAACTAATTGCTCGACAGTGCATTACCATTCTTTAAATTCATAACATTCTATTACTCTTCCGCAAACTTCTTTACCGCTTCATAATATTTCACAATCGCTTTTGCTTTGTTCTTCCCGAACGACATCCAATGCCAGGTTGTTTCCGGTTTCGGATTATCGACAGTTGGTATGCGTATGATCGGCTTACCCTGGTATTCGCCAATAGTAGGCTGAACTTCTTTTTGTTCTTCTTCCATATGCTCCTCTGATATTATTATGTATTTGTTATACTGCAGCCGACATCGTTGACGTCGGATTATCTCGACACACGATCACCGATCTCGCCTGCATTGTTATTATTTGACTTTGGAGGGATGAATCATTATTCGTCCTCGTGAGAACTTTCCCTGGTCAATTAAGTTTCCACTACTTCTTCGCATTATGCCGTTTTATGTATTCGATAGTCTTTTCAGGTGACGCCATATCTGTGTACGTCATCCAATCTTTATATTTTTCTTTTAACTGATTTTCTTTACTCGAGTCTATGCCAGCATCCGTCATATCGATAAAATATTGATGCAAGGATATAACCATACTTTTATTTCCCGCCTGCCCGTGACCAGGAACAATTTTGCTGTCTCCCCAGCGGCTCAGTATCATATCCAATACTTGGATCCATTGAGAGACACTTGCACCACTTTCTTCCTTTAACACCGGATTGACCTTATTGAAAATCAAATCTCCCGTAAACAAAACATTATGGTTTGACAGATAGACAACGAGATCATTGAACGTATGAGCTTGTCCAAGATTATAGAGGTGCACTTTTTCGCTGCCAAGATCGATCAGCAGACTGTCCTTCACAAAATCTGTCGGTTGATTTTCTGCATCGATATTATTATGAAGAAAATCCTTTTCATAACTCCCGATATAAATTCTGCTGCCTTTGAAGAATTTATTTCCTTTTACATGATCTCCATGATAATGCGTGTTGATCACGATAATCGGTTTTGGACCTGCCTTCTCCTTTGCGATTTTGTATAAGTCTTCAGAGGCTCCCATCATTTTTGTATCGATGACGACTACGGCACTATCGCCGAGAATAATCCCGCTGTTGCCGCCGCCTCCAAGGATGAGTGTGAGGCTTTGATCAATCGGAACAATTTCTTCCTGCATCAAGAAGCGAACTGCCGGATAGAGTACGATGGTTGCTCCTATGAGGACAACCAATGCTATTCCGATGCTGATAAATATTTTCCTCTTCATAATTTTACCTCTCACAATATTTTTGTATCTCTGTTCATCTGGAATCTATTTCGTTGACCTTAGTTGAAATTTATTCTCTTATACTCTCAAGATATAAATTTTCCACTTTTAAGCGCGCCCAGGAAGTCTTCCGCAGGAACTTTAAACTCGATTGAATACTCGGATTGTCATTGAAGCATTTAATTTTAATCCGTATTCCCATTTGTTCCCACCCGTAGTGATCTACCAAATGATGCAAGATTGTTTCCAAGGTCTTTCCATGCAATGGATTATTTGGCTGATCTGAGTTCATACAATTTAAGCATTCTCCCGTTCCCGCGATAGCAAAGATCTGCATCCCCCTTCAGAGTGACCTCGGCAAGTTCTTTTTCCCCAAGACTGTGATCATACCCAAACAACCTATTGGTTAAGCCAGCCATCCGCAAGCGCGCGGCGGAGAGGCCTGTCGCGGCTGCAATGTTTTTATTTTTGTTTTTGAAGGACGCGATTTATCATATCCTTCTCCATGGAGATTTGATGAATCCATTCTCCATGTGTAATTCCCATCTTCAATCTTTATTTCTTCCTCAACGCATCAATCTAAATCCACCTGCCGGCATTGTGATGATCATTCTTCTGGAGCTTACCATTTTTTCTTTTTGGACATTTTAACAGCCGGTATCCTATACTCCTGCGCTTTGCACAAGAAGATCATTAATCAATTTTGCAAATGTTGCGGGGTCTTTTACTTTCGAGCCTTCTGCAACTACAGCCTGATCATAGAGCAGCTTCGCATAAACCTCAATGCGCGCATCATGTGCGTTTGCGTCGAAGATTTTCTTTACGGATTGCACGGCAGGGTGTTCCACGTTCAATTCAAGAATGCGTTCCGTCTTCTTTGTTTCATCCATTTGTCCCATCTTTTGCATAATCCGTTCCATGTTCGCGCTCATCGCGTCCTTATCGCCCACAAGACATGATGCACTTTCTTTCAAACGGGATGAAACACGAATCTCTTTCACGTATTCCAGACTTGTTTTCATTGCGCCAAAGAGCGGTGCAAATTGTTTTTGTGCCTCCTCGTGCTCCTTTTCTTTATCTGAAGGTATCTCGCTCTTATCCGCGGCAACAAGCTTCTTTCCTTTGTATTCCGTCAGTGAAGGTAGAATGAATTCATCGATTGGATCGGTCATCAACAAGACATCCCACCCTTTTGACTTGAAGAATTCCAGATACGGTGTATGCACGACCGTGTCCCTTTCTTCACCCGTGATGTAATAAATTTCTTTTTGATCTGACGGCATCTGTTCCACATACTGTACGAGAGAGATGAATTTCTTCTCGTCTGTTTTCAACGATCCGAAGAGCAGCAGATCCGCAAGGGGTTCTTTATTCGTCCAATCACTGTACACTCCTTCTTTCAGGAACGATCCAAATTCTTTATAGAATGACACGTACTGTTCATACTCGTTCTTTTGCATGTCTTCGAGATTTTTCAAGACGCTTTTTACAAGATTGTTCTTGATCTTATCCAGCATCGGGTTCTGCTGAAGAATCTCGCGGGACACATTCAAAGGAAGATCGGAGCAATCTACCACACCTTTGACAAATCGCATATAGGATGGAAGAAGCTGTTCGCAGTGGTCCATAATGAGCACGCGGCGGATATACAGCTTCGGCCCAACTTTCGTTTCGCCGAACATCATATCGAACGGCTTTTTCGATGGTATGAAGGCAAGTACTTTGAATTCGATTTTCCCCTCGCCGGTATAGTGGATCGTGCGTGCAGGAGGATTGAAATCGCTGGAAATCTGTTTATAAAATTGTTCGTATTCTTCCTTGGTGACATCGCTTTTCGACCGGAGCCACAGCGCCTTCCGGGAATTGAGCGTCTCTTCTTCCACCGTTTTCTTTTTGTCCACTTCTTTTTCCACATCCATCACCACAGGGTGCTCGATGAAATCCGAAAACTGCTTGACCAGGGAACGGATCTTCCATTCTTCTAAAAACTCCGTTTCATCATCTTTCAGATGAAGTGTCACCTCTGTTCCACGCGCGGCTTTTTCAACGGATTCAATGGTGTATTCACCCTGCCCATCGGATGTCCACTTCACGCCTTGTGCCGGATCGCCGGATATACGTGAAAGAACGCTCACCGAATCCGCAACCATAAATGCCGAGTAGAATCCGACACCAAATTGCCCGATCAATTCCGGTCGTGCAGCTGCGTCCGCGGTGCTGAGCTTTTCCAGGAATTCTTTCGTTCCCGATTTCGCAATGGTGCCAAGATTTTCAACAATCGATTCTTTCGACATCCCGATACCGTTATCGGAAACTGTTAATGTCTTGTTCTTCGCATCGGCAATGATCTTGATTTTCCACTCTTTGTTATTTTCCAATAACGCCTCATTGTTGATGGAATTGAAGCGTATTTTGTCAATGGCATCACTGGCATTGCTGATCAACTCCCGCAGAAACACTTCCTTATGCGAATATAACGAATGCGTGATGAGACTCAATATTTGTTTGAGTTCGCTTTTAAATTCCTTCTTTTCAATTGACGATGACATGGTATTTCCTTCGATTATGATACAAGTTACTTCTGCGTACAATGTAAAGGAGAATTAGGCTTTTGGCAACTGATAGTTGGATATTGTAGTAACGGAATGCAACATAAGTCATTGGCAAGAGTGGAATATATTCAACCCCCTACAGGAGGCTTGATAATACTAATTCCGGATATATTCTTTGGCACAACGATGGTGTAAATTTATCAATGGCATTGGCGTTTAATATTTTAAAAAACTGATATTGTTTTTTTCTTAAAAACACTTGCCATCGTTCACCCCCCCCCCGTTCCGATTGAATTTCAAGGGTCATGCGTCCTTGCGAGTATGCACTTAATCAAATAAATTTATCCAGAACTTCGGGTGATGGTACAATACACACATCCCGCTTCCCGAACAGACGGTACCGATGTCTCGCAATAATCCGGTAAACACCGTCCCTTATAAACTTGGGTACGATAAAAAATAAATAAATCAGGCTCCATACGCCTCCTAATTTCCGGAGGATATTCAGTGCTGCATAAGACTCAACATTTATCTTCTCGCCTTCAAGCAGGACAATCGAAGCAAGGCCGGAATATTTTGGTTCGTACTTTTGAAGTATATTCCGGACATTATCAGATTGGAGCAGCCCAAATCTGAATACATCTTTCTTATCCCTCTTTAAAACCCACTGGATAAATCCATTGCAGAGGTTGCACATGCCGTCAAAGAAGATGTGGGGATGAATCGATGAAGTTTTCTCAGGCATGCAACTCCTTTGAGTTGAACAGAGACGGATTTTCATGAGATGAGGCCTACGGTATCAATAGGGGCTTGTACCTTTCACGGTAGTTATAGGCTACGAACGAGTTTGCTAATACCAAAAATATTGCAAGGGGCAATCCTTCGGGGCCTAGAAAAGCATGAACAAAAACAATATTTACAATAACAGGAGAAATCAGCACCGCTGCAAGGGGAACAAATTTTCCGGACAGAAAAGCAATACTGCATGTCAGTTCAACGATTTTCACCAGCGGCATGAGGTACACCGATGCCTGAAGTCCCATACTGAATATTTTCATCGCACCGATTGGCTCAGGAGGTGTAATAAGTTTGAAAAGATACGTAGTAGACGAGAACAGGAATAAAAGTCCCAAGAAAATACGTACAATGATCAATGCTATTTTCATTATTTCATCTCCTTATCTTGTTATTTTTTCAATTTTCTTTTTGTTTGGAAACCTGTGTTCTTGCAGACATTGAACATGATGACTACGAAGGAAGTTCCTACGGATACAACTTATGATTTTACATCGCACAAATGGAGATTTTCTTTTGTAGGGACGTGATTTATCACGTCCTATTGCAATTGGATTTGATAAATCAAATCCTTACGGGGGTTTCCCCCTCCACAATATTTCTCTCTTTTTGCCCTAACCGGTATAGTTCGTAAACCGCTTTATCGTAAACGAACTGGCACTTACTCATCCTCCTTCCGCAGTGTTGCGTTCCAACCGTCTTCTGGGTCGTGCCTGATCTCGACCTGCCATGGCCGACAACATACCGAACAGTCCTGTACGTAGGACTGGCGGTTTCCTCCACTCTCATCGACGTCCAGTTCTACGTCCTCACCGCAGTAAGGGCAATTTAGTGGAAGAGACTCTATCATCTGATTGCCTAGGAATGGCGCAAGGTTTGACAGCAAACGCCTATGTTATAATTCGTAATCTAATTCAATATGAATACCATTTTGATTAGCACTGTATCGACCGGTTCCTTGTATACCTTTAAGTTCTCCCAGACCCGAACCAGCAATAATTTGCAATGTTGAACTTGCTGCACCATTCTCAAATGTACCACGGTCTTCCATCACAAAACTTCCTTCTTTTCCCTTTACACTACCGACAAATCTTATTAATCCGATATAAATAGCAGATGATTTATGTTGATCTTTTGCATCAAAATATTTATAAAACATAAAATATTCTACATGTGCCTTCCCAAGAATCTCTCCGCTCATTGAATATTCAACCGATGCTTTTGTCATTTTCATTTCGGAAGAGATTTGTTCGTACGCATTCTCTTCCCATTTCTTTACTTCATATGTTCCTACTGCTTTCACTAAAAGTTCTCCTTTTAGTCATTGCCGACTTAGACGTTTTCTTTTGAAGAAACGTCATTTATAACGTCCTCTTTCTCAGTAATTCCTGATATACACCTGATACTGATACATCATCTTCTGTTCTTCGCCCGATTTCAACTCCACTTCCCATGTGAGATTGTGTTTGGGATTAATCTGCTTAAGCCCCTTGGCAGTCTTGACATCCTTGCACTTCGGCTGACTCTCAAGATCATCACCGGAGAGTTCCTTTGTGATTTCTACATTGATTTCCTTATTAAGCTTGTTCCTGATATTCAGTTCCCCTTTGACGGTTACAAGGTCGTATTGGGTTCCGTGAAACACAGAAGCATTCCTCTTGCGGTCAATTTCGATCTCCGTTTGGTCCGCAGAAATATTCAAGGCTTTGTTGATGCGAATGGTCGTTTCTCCTTTAGAAGCAGTGTAATAGCACACATCTTGTCCTGTAAATTCTCCGTCTGTCATGAATTCCGTTGCTGCTGTCGTGAGAGGCATTTCAAGATTATTTACCAACCGGCATGCATGCCAAACTTCTTCGGCTTTTTTACGATCCTGTATTTCAGGCTGGTAACGCTCCTCCTTGGTAAGAAAATCTTCGATTTTCCATGTGTAAATGTGTTTATATGGCATTTCTGCTGTGAACAGCGGTATCCAGGCGGTCTCATCCTTCAGCAATGTCAGATTTTTTACGGGATAGAAGAAAAGATCTTCGGCAACGGCTCCTTCGGCAGCAGTGGAGTAAGCAGGTACAACTACGGATTCTTCCGATTCATTCGCTACCGAATTACTCATCACTGCCTGTTGCGCAATCATGCCCTGGCCGCCTAACCTGCCGGGATTAGAACCAGATAGCACATTGAGAAATTCTGATACCGTCTGACTCTTGGCTATTGGACTAAGAATCTCGCCAAATTTGATGTTCGGGAAACCTGTCACAAGCTACTTTCACATTTTTAAAATCTGTCACTTCATTGATAATGATCGCGTGTGCACTGAACTTTGCCGTCTTTGGATCCGATAAATCGATGAGATAACTCGGCATCCACGTTACTCCGCGTGTGAGATAACTGACAGACACCTTCGCTCCGCCAGCCGGTTTTTCAAGATTCATCGTTATGATCGGACTTGTCTGTTTTATTTTTCTTACACTCACCGGATCTCCATCAGAAAACTCGGCACGTAAAATAGACGACGGACTGAGTGCCACGACTCCTTTATCGGTCTTCATCAGAACGAGATCGGACGAAGAATATGCCTGTTGATTATATACATACGGATTTGGAACACTGTGCGGACTCATAAAATACGGATTCTGAGACGGCTGTTTTACCATTTCGGTTTTCACTGAGAGAATTGTGCCTTCGATATCGCGATCCGATGTATGAATTATTGCCTTACGACCGGTATTCATCTGCAGAAGCTGGCTCACTGATTGCACCGGTGATGTCTCCTCAACATCTTCCATGGATGTAACGAGGTTTTGTAATTTTACGTCCTTTGGATATCCGACCCAAAATGTTCCAAAGGATGGTATCGGGAGCTGTCCTATTTTTATTGTTTGGGCATTTTCCGGCAGAATGCCATGTGAGACAACAAACCCGAGTCCGTTTTTAAACAATGTGAGTTTTTCGATTTGCAGTTTTACGTCCAGAGGTTTATCGTCTCCTGCAAGGATAGGAGAATTACTGCAAGATAGACAATATATTATTCCAAAGGCCAAAAAGAATTTTGAAGAATTGTTCGCGTATTTCATAATTTTTTCACCGGAGATTTCAATTTGCCATTCCACATTTATCTGTAACCGATGTTGTACTGTAGCCGAGGTCGCCGACCTCGGCTGATCTCATGACCGCGACCACCCGCCAAACAACATGTCGGGCAAGTCGGTCGCGGTTACAATATCATTTCGATTTTTATAAATCATGCTTCGGATAAACTATTCCGCATTGTTTTCTAATGGAATCCATTGTACTGATAAGTTCGATGCTATCATTCCAGCTCCACAATTCGCTTTGAGTTTTCCCGGCAAGAATACACTTTGCCGTTTCCTCTGCTTCAAACTCATACCCATTGCTTTTGAATTTAAATTCAAATATTTTTTCCCTGCCGTCGCGGTACGTTAATTTCACTTTCCCCGGGCAAAACCATAAATGATCGAGAACAATCTTTCCTTTTGTACCATGGATCTCGGCAACAATTGGCGGATCTGCAAGGAAGGAAGAATACATAACGGAAAGAGTATCCTTTTCATATTTGAAAGTGTAACTGCAGCTGTTATCGCCACCTTGATCACTTAACCCGGCGATGGCCGAAATGCTTTTTGGTTTGCCCAGCAGCAGCAGCGAAAGGAAAATGTTATAGATACCGGTGTCTAGGATTGTGCCGCCGCAAAGATCGATATTGTAATGCCTGTGTTCCGGTCCATTATCGGAGAGAATCGAGAAGGATGCAGTCAAGAGTTTTACATCTCCGATTTCACCTGAATCGATCAATTCTTTTGTTTTGATGATGTTCGGAAGAAAGCGGCTCCAGAGCGCTTCCATCAAGAAGAGATTTTTTTCTTTAGCTTTTTCGATCATGCGCACTTCTTCTTTCAAATTGACGCCCATAGGCTTTTCACACAGCACATGTTTATGATGATCGAGAGCAAGCAATGTGTTCTCCAGATGAAGATTGTGCGGTGTCGCGATATAGACAACGTCGACTGCGGGATCGCTGAGAAGCTCTTCATAACTGCCGTATGCTTTTGGGATATGAAATTCACCGGCAAACTTTTTTGCCGTGTCGAGAGTGCGGGAACCGACGGCATACAGTTCGGAATTGTCTGCAGCCTGAAGCGCTGTTGCAAATTTATGTGTTATCCATCCGGTGCTTAAAATTCCCCACTTAATTTTCTTCTCTGCCATGATATATTTCCTTTCATTACGCGTAAGTATGTTTTTTATTAATTGCTTTTGTATGGACATGATTCATCACGTCCTTTTCCATAGAGATTTGATAAATTAAATCCCCACAAGGATTTCCCTTCCACAATCTTTATCTCTTCTTATGTCTCACTTTATTCCTTTTTTTTCCATAGAGGACATATATTTTCTGTCAGCTTCAAGAACATGAGAAGAATACCAGTTTGCAAGATACGCAAGTATTTCCTTCTGCAATGCCAGCCCATGTTGTTTATATTCTTCAGACAGTAAAAATACTTTTCTCATAAAAGCAATATGCAATTCAATGTGCAAAGATAATTCCGGATATTCAGCTTCCATCATATACCGTTCCTCGGTGGCAAGATGGTTGTAAGCATAATGAATAAGAGAATTAATAATGGCGGATGTTGCTTGCCAGTCATCTTTCTTTACGAAGGAGTTTGTGATTTGATTCATGATGTCAAGTAAACCACGGTGCTGGCGATCAATCTCTTCCACACCGACAGAATATCGTTCCTTCCATGACATTGTTTGCATGACAATTCCTTCTTGATGTTTAAGATTGAATATTAAGTTCAATGAAGATGACAATTATTTCTTTCCTCTTCATAATCTTTATCTTATTTGCCAATTGATGTTAATAATAAATTTTCTCGGAAGAACATTGAGTATACAATTGTAGCCGGGGTCGCTGATCTCACCTTTCTGCTAACCTTGGTTTCCTCAAGACTGCGATCACCCGCTAAACAACATGTCGGGCAAGCCGATCCCGTCTACAACATCTTTTTATATTGTTTTGCTGCTGACGTCGGCCTCCTGCATATTTCGACGATTAGACGCGACAACAATATTTTGCTTTTGTAGGGGCGATTCATGAATCACACCTACGAGGATTTTTCAATCAAAATTTTTATCTCTTCTTTCGTCAACCATATAGCTCGTAAACCGCTTCACCGATTTCGTAGAATCCGATCACCGACCGGATTGTTCGCCCGTAAACATCCGATTTAATAATCGGACTCTACGCTTTCCCCTCCACAATCTTTATCTCTTCCTCTGTTAATCCATACAACTCATACACGATGTCGTCAATCTTTTTATCTGTGGCGGCGATTTGGCGTTCGATGGGTTCCTTCTCACTATCAAAATGAGCTTTTCGTAATTGCTTGTTGAGCTCTAACATTTTCTCAACGAGCGAAACAACGGTGTCATGTATTTTCTTTTCTGCGGGATTATTAAAATCGATGGTACGAATGGGAAGTTGATTGATTACAGTTGGTTTTACTTGTGCCAACACCCTCCCGGATTCAAGAGAGATTAATCTGTATAGAAAAACAAAGAATCGGGAATTCAGAACTCTAATAATAAACTTAGCATTTGCATCTTTAGTAGCAAACAAATATAGACCATCTGTTGCATAATATTGTTCGTTATCTATAGTGACTTTTATTTCATCTTCAGTAATAACCCCCAACACCTTTTCTTTTTTTAGAAATATATTTTCATTTCTGGATCTATGAAGTACATACAATAGATGTTTACCTTGCTTTACTTCTTCACAAGTGATTTTGCTCCTAAAACTATCAATGAATGAACAAATATGGGGTATCTTTTTAAAATCTGTATCTTTATTTGTGTAAATAAGTCGATCTTTTCCCCACATAAATCCATATCGTTTCACTTCCTTGCCACCAGTTAATACGTTCTTAAGATGTGTCTTCTCCAATTTGTACTTGGCAATAATTGAATTATTAACAATAAATGCTTTTTTTAAATCAGGACTTACACCACGTTGAATTCCATCTTCATCGAGATAATAATTTAATTCGTTTTGCTTAACACTCTTTGCTTTCTTTAGAATTTTATAGTCATCAATATCAGCCGTTGGAAAAACTTTATCTGGTAGTTCGGAAAGTTGACTTTGCTGAATATTAGACCAAGGTATAACGCCTTTGTGAAGCATTTCACAATCCTCACGCAAATCTGCAAGTCTTACAATATTCTTTCTAGTCAATCCTTTGGATGAAGTAAGAATGCAGGTCGGTCGTGTTACTTTTTCAAATACTCCATTCCCAAGGTTAATAATTTCATCAAGTGAACACTCATCAATCAGATATTCACGCAATTTCAGATTATCCTTTTGATAAAGAATAACATCAGGTAGAATCATTCCGAAGTAACAATTTTTCTTAATTGTTTGAATCCCTGCGTAAACGAAATACATAAATGAATCTATCATGCGAACGATAATTTGATGATTCTTTTCTCGGAGATATTCTAATTGAAATTCATCAAATTCAGCACCCCACGGCGGATTCCCAATCACCACATCGAAGCCACCATCCTTCATAATGTCTCCAAATTCCATTTCCCAATCGAATGGATTTACTTTATGGCGTGATTCTTCGTCAAACATTTCTCCCTGCGACGTAAAGTCCGTACCAATAAGCGAATTGCCGCATTTAATATTGTTCGTCATCGATGGTAAATACACTTCTTTTAATGCAAGCGTCATTTGCGGGTTGAGCGTTTCGGCATTTTCTCCTTCCAACACTTTCAGATAAAGCGACATCTGTGTTACCTCCACCGCCTGCCGATCGATATCGACGCCGTAAATATTATTCACCAGAATATCACGTTTCTTACGCGGGGAAAGATGGTAATTGCCGTCCCCATCTTTGTAAGCATCCGGCACATTGTTTTCTGTCTTAATATCTTCTGAGTGTGTGGTGTACCATTCAATGTGGTAATCGATTAGCTTCTGAAATGCGCCGAGAAGGAACGATCCGCTTCCACAGGCGATATCGATGATTTTTAATTTAGCGACTTGCTTTGGCGTCAATGCGAGCGTTTTCTGCGAAGCAATCTTCTCTGTGTTATCAGATTGCTTCGTCGTTCGTCCGTCTTCAACGGACTCATTCCCCGCAATGGGTATAATGTTCAAAAAGTGTTGTTATTTTTATCGTGGTCGGAGATAAAAGTACCACTGAAAATACTGTTCTCGACACTTTCGAGCAAGTCCACGATGTCTTCGATATTTTTCTTT
>Ga0182011_10001307_pt1 | contig 21872 bp, 17 predicted proteins | sample 711E1DmetaG_FD_120481 | JGI IMG/M metagenome (GOLD analysis project Ga0182011, IMG submission 120481) | Permafrost microbial communities from Stordalen Mire, Sweden - 711E1D metaG | ecosystem: Environmental > Terrestrial > Soil > Wetlands > Permafrost | place: Sweden: Stordalen | collected... | reverse complement strand
TCCGCCCGTACTTCTCGAACCCCGTCTGCGCCGCCAGAGTTTGTTGTCGCACTCGCCTTTTCACCTCGACTTACACCTTATACGCACACCCTGTGGATCGGAGAGTTCTTCAGAGGTTCCTTAGAGGAGTGCCAGGATAGATCATGTTCGCAATCGCCCGCATGCGTGGAATCCGGAACGGAATCGTCTTCTTCGGCTGAATAAATGTGGTCCATTTCTGGTCGATGTCGCTCCCTACGCTGACGTAGGTTGGATCCCAGTAATCCCGGAATATCCGCAAAGCCAATGCTCGCTTTTGCGCTAACGTGTAGGCGGAAGTGTCGGGCGTGTCAGGATACCCTCCACGGCTGCTAACTTCCTATCCGCCTCTGTGCGAACTTGGTGAACTTTAAGTGCAGTCTTCGTTTGTTCGACCTTCACCTTTGTCGCCCGAATCTTTGTTTGCAGTCTTTTCACTGCGGTACGTGTTTCGCTTTGAGATGTGGTCAGCAGCGTTCTCCAAAGACTTTCCAGCATTACGATTGCAAACTTCTTTGATGCCCTGTCCGATTCTGGTGCTATTGCGATCCGGCGAAGTTCGGTGCAGACCTCCGGCATTGCTTCTGCCAGAATTGCCGAGACCCTGCCGTGGGGCTTTGACCGGGTCTTTGCAATTGCCTCTGTAATGTAGTGCTCAAGCAGTTTTTGTTTCATAGCAATTGCTCGCTTTCTGCTTGGCTGCTTTCTCTGCTTGGTGCTCGTCTGTCATTCGCTGTGTAATGGCTTTAGTTCTTTGTACTGGTACGCTGATGTCCCGAGAGTGCCCGCACTCAAGAACGCAGCCGGTGTAAGTAGCGTGTTCGGGTGCCTGAACTATCCCGTTTACGCTTTGTACGGTCTGCATTGTTTGGCAAACCGTACAATAGAATCTCGCCCGAAGACGCTGCCACTGTGCGAGAATGCCTCTGCGGGAATCAGGGGTTGTCTCTAATGCTGAACTGGTTTCAAACTTGCTCTCTCGGGTTGTAAAGGTTCTTGCTGTCATACCCTCCCCCTGTACGTGTACGGCTGCGACGAATACCGGGCTGTCGGGTGCTGCATATGCGTGAGCCGTGTTGTACACGAAGGTCAAGAACTCTTCGGACGTTCGGTCAACCGGCTGTGTGACGATCTCAGACCCGATGCCCGCCTTGATCTGTGGTTTCGCTGGCAACAGGTCAATTGCATCGGCCAAAGTTGCCGGTCGGAGTTTGCCGTCTTCTACGTACTGTGACGGAATACCCGCTTCGTTAGGAATGGGAACCCTCATAGTGACCTCCGATAAACTTTGCCATCCCGCCAGCCATAGACCGATAAATCCTCGCCCGCTGCCAACAAAGCATCCGATACTTCTAGCGGTAGTCGGTCTGTCTGGTCGCTATCTGGGAAGACAGACAAACCTAAACCTAGGTTTTCAGCCGCCTCAGTTGTCTTCACAGTTAGGTTTTGATCTTTCTTCTCAGTTGTCTTCACAGTTAGGTGGACACTGGTGTCCTCTGGCTCAGTCATTTTTGTCCTATGGCTCAATCTGCTTTGGTCACCAGTGTCCTGTGCCTCAGCATGGGTGTCCTCTACCTCATCGTTTAGGCATAGGACATCGGTGTCCGCTGCCTCTTTATATGCGTGGGCATACATTGCACTGAGGTTTAGGGTGTACCGGTTAGGAGTTCCGTCGGCGTGCTGGTTGCCCCAGCCCCGCTCCCATTTCAGAATGCCGAGTTTATGCAATGCGGCAGTAGCTCGACGAACGGTTCGCTCATCTAGCCCGGCGAGTTCCCCGATTCGTTTCAGCGATGGACAGCACAGCCCGGTTTTGCTGTTGCGGTGACATGCGATGGCGATCAGCACGAGTTTGGCTGTCGGCGTGATTCCTGTGGTGTCGCAGGCCGCTAATAGGTAGGCGAAGCCGTGCGGTTTCTTCCGTGGTTGTGTGTGACTTGATGTCATCTCATTTTCCTTTCAACTAACTTGCCAAAGCGTTTGCAACAGACGCTAGGTCAACGCTGCTGAGACTTTGTAAAATGTCGTTCTGTGCTCGGGTTGTTTTCGTTCCGGTCTTCTCCGTGAGCCTGCGAAGATTTAGGATTGTGGTTAGTGCTGTCTGAGCTGTTGGTGAAAGCGTGTTCGTTTCGGTCATTTTCATCTCCTTTTTATTTCTACAAACAACGAAAAGCCCGCAGCACTCAACAGAGCACTGCGGGCAGGATGTGACCACGCTTGGACGGCGAGATTCGTTCCGAATGGAACAATGGTCACTGGTAAATCTAAATTGTGGGTTGCCGTCCAAAGCGAACCGGGTCTCCGGGGAGACCATCCTGCAAATATTCTTATGTGGGATTGTTCGCTCTGGCAGAAACGGCTAACTGCGGCTGGCGGGTGTTACTTACTTAGATGGCACGTGTGCGGGAAAGGTTGTATGCTTCGACTATCTGGACCTATTCCCACCGTTCTATCTTACTCTAACATCAAGAATCTGTCAAGCCTTTGCAATCTGGTTTGACTACCACTAATAGTATGCTGTTTGTGCTAATGCAATCTTGACTAAGGAAACCACAACTGCTTGTGGTCAAGGTCATGGTTCGCATTTATTTTGGCAGTTACAATGAGTGTACTTTCATTGTATCCGCCACCTAGTAACGAGTGTATTAGTATAAAGAATCGGGCAGGAATCCTACCACCCTACTTACCCCCCTGATCGGGCTGGCGGAATGGGACCCACGAAGGGGACCCTATTCGGCACAGACCCCGGATGGGACCCGTAAAGTGGGACCCGGATGGGACCCAGATACAGAGGAAGTACATAGAAAAGGGACCCTCTTTGCCAGCCCCGCTCGGCGGCTGCTGGTGGTCACCCCGAAGACCCCTGCCACTGCCGGGTCGTAGAAATGCCGTTAAGACCACCTAGTATGGTACCTACTCTTTTGGTTTCAATGACTTGGATTATGTTTCCATTTTGTCAGCAGGAGAACATAAGACGAAACCATTACCGGACGCAGGATGTTTGGCCCCCCGACCCGTGCTTAACCCCTACTTAATAAACGACTTAGGAGAGCGTAACGCTAACCCGTTTGTTTGCAATACCGCTGAATTTCTCGCATCATGCACTGAACCATGCACTAGACTTTCTAACTATCGTAGAATCAATGACATTGAAAGGATAGGCGGAATTGGAACCGTCGCTCATGACCGTGATAATCGCAATGATAGTGCAGCCTAGCAGCGACCACGGGAATCTAGGAATCTAGGAATCCGGGGAATCCGGCTTAGTGCTATCCGGCAGAGCCTGACTTGATCCGCTCCTGTAATTCTTTGTCCTTGGGGCTGCTTGGCCCGAATTCCTTCAATCTCCACACCCGAGCAGGATTGTTTATCGGCCCGCCTGCATCTGGGCCGGTGCTGTCTTCGATTGCAAAGCCTGAACCTCGCAGCAACTGCACTACCTGTTTTTTCTGTTCTTTGTTGAGGCCCAAAAATTCTACTAGCTGGGCTGTGGTCATTCCGGGGTGCTGACTCAAGGCGAACAGTAGCCTATTGGTCGCTTGCTCCGTGTCCATGGCGGCATCCTCCTACACATAAAACGAGAACGCCCGACAATCCCCTTCGGACTAGACGCTACTTCTTTGCTGCCCGAATCTTCGCCCATCTCGCCCGCTGTGCCGCTGCGATTCGTTTGCGACCGGCGGCTGACATCTTGCGAGGCTTGCCAGCGGCCTTCTTTGACTCTTGTACTCGTACACCGCCCAGCATCTTTATGACCTTCTGCATTACGTTGACATTGTTCTGAAGGACTTGGATAACATCCATGATGGCCACTGCGTTCTCCTAGTCGTAGATGCGACGGGGGAAGGATAGCACGGCGTGCCCGACTTCTGGCGGTTTGCAACGGGTGGCTTAGCCCACCTGTACTGGCCAAATGTGATGGGCACCAAATCAGAATAGCGAAATCAACGGTACAGTCCCCGCCCCATCAGTTCGCCCGCTCCTCTTGTGACAATTGCCGTAACCACTTCTCAACATCGCTTCGTAAAAAGCGTAGATTGCCGTTGATCCGCAGCGTGGGAATGGGAAGCGTCTGGCGGACCTTTGCCCGTGACCGGGTTAGGTCATAGACCTGCCCTTTAGAAAACTTGAGCAGTTGAGCTACGTCGGAGACAGTGAGGATTTCGTTAAGCAGCGATGGTGCGGGTGCTATTGGTGTTGCTGTTGGGAGTGGCATTCATACGCCCTCCAATGTCGCAGGATTCCACTACGACCAAGGTGTGCCAGATGCCCGCTACAGGACTATCCCCACACCCCGCCCGATCCGTTGTACCTTGTTCGGTACGAACTGGCCGGGTCTAACTGCAAACCCATCATAGCAGTTCCGCTGCCAAATTCAACTTACGATGGTAACCGGGCTGAGTTACTTTAGTGTACGAATACAGTGCTATTCTTTGCCATTCGTCGCAGCGGCTTCTAACAGTTTCATGCCGTTCTTGAACGCTTCCGGGGTGATGGCTTTCTTGTACACGCCGAGTGTGGTAGTCATGGACTTATGCCGCAACAGGGCTTGAGCAACGGCGTAGTTTCCGCCTGTGTTCTCAATGACTGCGGTACACGCTCCCCGTCGGCCTGCGTAAAGTGTCTTCCACTCGCCCGCTTTCTTCGGAACCTTGTTGCAGCGTTCGCAATTGCTACCCTCTACATGAGGCCTGATAACCCGAGCGATGTAATTGTGAAGGTCTGCGGGTGTGTCATTGCGTGACGGAAACACCCAGCCCTCTTTCGGACTGCCTGACTTCTGACGCCAGATTTCCAAAGGTATACGGACCTGATTTATGAGTGGCAGGGATGCGACCGATTCAAGCGTCTTCGGAGTGTCTACGATGCCCCGCACAACCGACCGGCGAATGTTCACGTTCTCAGAATCGAAATCTTCCCATTTGAGTGCAGCGATCTCTCCCGGTCGCAATGCCAGAAAGCAGGACAGGGCCATTATCAGTTGACAGTCAACGTGATCCACCAGAGCGGAAATAATATTCTCTGCCTCTTCGAGTGTGTAATGCTTGGTAGGTTTGGATTCGATAGCGTCATCCGGCATACTCACGTCATGCCATGGGTTGACTTTAATTCGCTGTTCAATGACCGCCCTCTTGAAAAGGGAACTGCCGAGAGCCTTGATGTGTTTCAGCGTGTTCTTGCCCTGTGTCCCGGTGAGCGATTGAAGGAACTGCGTGCCCATGGACGGTTCGTATTCTTGCAGCGTGACCTTGCCGAAATGGGCCTTTAGATGTTGATTCCAAATTTGCTTGTAGCCCCGCACCGTGGACGGTTTCTTTCGGGCTTTGCCAGTCAACGATAGAATCTCTTCGCAGTACTTCAGGTATTGTTGCTCCCAGAAATCCAGCACGGTCATGTCCTTCGCAGTCGTTCGCCCGCTGGCCTGTTGGGTGTTAATCGTCTGCATGAAGTCGTTGCGGAGTAGCTTGACCGACTTGGCATTCCGGGCGTAATACTTCTCACTCTTTTCACAGAGACGGCGGGAACGTTGCACCCGTACGGCTTTACCATCTACAATCTCGGTGACGTAGTACCGAACGAAGAAAGCACCGGATGACTCGTAAATGTAGCCCGTCTGGATTCGGCCCATGGTTCCCTCCAACCACGGACAGAATAGCATTATGCAGTCAGTATGCACTAGATGTCTTTGGTAATGCTGGTAACTTCTTTGTTTACAACGTGGCGGTGTAGCTCAGGTGGTTAGAGCGACGGTCTCATAATCCGTAGGTCGTAGGTTCGAGTCCTACCGCCGCCACCAATCCCTTCAACAGCTTGCGCGAAATTCGGCGGAACCTCAATTTCGCTTTGTTGCGTGGGGGTTGCGGATTGCTGCCAACTTCCTTTCGACTTCTCGACAGGGACCTCGTCTAAACGGTCCCACGAACGACACGTTCGCACCGGGGATCAGATGGCCGTAGGTGTCCACCGTGACCAGAATTGAGCCGTACCCCATCTGCTCCTTCAACGTAGACAATCGAAGCCCCCTTTTGGAGTGGTAGTGACCCGGAAGGTATGGCGCACATCATGAAGGCGTATTTTGCGGTTCTCGGTGAGATCGTGATGTTGCTAAGACATTCCCGATGTTCAACGCCTTACGCAAATACTCATTGGCAGCTCAACGGATAATCGGGCTCAACTCGTCGCCGTTTGACGCATTGACCGGCGTGGTTAGTGAAAATGCCTTCGCTGGACGACTTGGAAAAGTCGGCTCAGAGTCGGCCGCTCTGTGCATGGCAACTATTGCTGCGGGTGAACTGACGAGCGAATAGGTGACTGCGTGCACCGAAAGCGCAATGCGGTTTTGCACTCCAACTTTGCGCATCATTTTCGCAATGTGTGCCTTGACCGTTCGCTCGACAATGCCGAGCGGTTCCCCAATTTCCTTGTTGGAAAGTCCCGCTACCAGCATTTTCAGAACCTGTTTCTCTCGATCAGTGATTGCCCCGTTGGCCCCGGGCAGCATTCCGCCACGCTGCGCGATGGCGAGTTCAATGAACATCGAAAGTACCCGTCGTGGAGCCCAAATAGAACCTTGACTTACAGTGCGAATGGCCTGAGCAAATTCGCTGGGCGATGCTCCATCAAACACATAGCCTTTCGCTCCGGAAACAATGGCATTCAGCATGACCTTGTAATCCGTGCTGCGCCCGATCACGATAATGGGCAATTTGGGGCGCATCACTTTGAGGTTGGACACCGTGTCGAACAGGTTCTGGCCGGGACGGTCCCCCATTAGTACGACGTCAATGTTCGCCTGAATCGCGATTTCCGGGAGCGAGGCGGAAATTAGTTCGAAATCCGATTCTGAGTCCAATAAGGCGTGGAAACCTACTAACCGCAAGGGATCGCTTTCGACGAGAGCAATACGGATCGTCGGCTTCGTGGTCGTCGAGATTTTCATATGAGTCCTCATGTGTTCGGAGTTCATGGTGCAATCAGTAGGCCTTCTGTCACATACGGGATAGGTACTATAGTGCTCGCGTGTGGACTGAATTCTTCAGTCATGTAGAATTGCGCATCGCCGAGCGCGAAGCGAGGATGTTGCGCATGGAGAATGCGCCCGGATTGTGGCTTGATCCGCGAATCGCCCCAGCGTACTCAAACGTCCTGCCGAGATCGAACTTCCAGCCCATCACGAACGACATACTCATCATGGCCCTTCCCTTGCATTCACTTCTACGAGGTCTGCGCTCAGCAAGTTAAGAAATCCCTGCCACATCATTGAAGGCAAGGCTTAACTGCTCTTTCGCCGAATGAAAGCCCGGCTAGTTACGAGCCGGCCGGTGGCGTTCGTCCGAGTTTGATACGCGTAATCCATATTCCGAACACGGAGAACATTCAGTGAAACGCCATGAACAGTGAAATGAGATCGAAGTCCCACTTGAATCGCAAGATACAACTCGCGTTCGGTTCCGCCATGTTGACGTTACTCGTCGTGGGTGCGATTTCCTATCGCGGGATGGTCTTGTCCAACGACAGCGCGCGCTGGGTGAGCCACACCCACGAGGTTCTGGAAAGCGTCCACGATTTGGTCTTCGCGGTGGAGAGCATCGAATCGAACTCCCACGGATTTGCATTGACGGGCAACGAGTCCTATCTCGAGTCCTACCGTAACGGCCTGCTAAAGGTCGCGCAGGACCAGGCAGCTATTCGCCACTTGACGTTGGACAACCCTGAACAAGAGCGGCAGATTCCGGAGTTTGAAAACCTGACTGCTCAGAAGATACAGGGCGCGGAGAAGGTCATTCGTCTGCGCCAGGAACAGGGTTTGGCAACGACTGCCACTCGAAGCGGGCCGATCCAGGGAACCACGGACGAGTTTCTCGCCGTAGTTGGTAAGTTGCAGAGCGAGGAGCTTCGGTTGCTGGTCCTGCGCACCGCAGAGACCAAGCGGCGCTTGAGCCAGACCAAGCCGGTATTGATCTTCGGAACCGCTCTGGGCTTGTTGATCGCCGCCGCAGCCGGCTGGAGCGCCCAGCGCGACAACTCCGCGCGCGGGCGAGCCGAGGGAGCGCTCGGGGATAGCGAAGAAAAGTATCGCATGCTGCTGGATGGGATACACGACTATGCGATTTTTATGTTGGACCCGCTGGGCCAGGTTGTCAGTTGGAATGCCGGCGCCGAACGAATCAAAGGTTACGCCGCGGAACAGATTATCGGGCACAACTTTTCCTGCTTCTTTTCTCCCGAAGATATCAAGCGGGGCAGGCCGGAGGAAGTGCTTCGGATGACTGCTGCAAGCGGCCACCACGAAGAAAACGGCATGCGCGTGCGGAAAGACGGCTCGCAATTTCTAGCGAGTGTCACCTTCACAGCGTTGCGCGATGCGGACGGAAGTCTGCGGGGATTTTCTGAAATCAGCCGCGACCTCAGCGAGAGCAAGGAGTCGGAGGCGAAGTACCGCGGATTGCTGGAAGCGGCTCCGGATGCAATGGTGGTCGTGAACCCGAACGGAAAGATCGTGTTGTTGAACGTTCAGGCAGAGAAACGTTTCGGATACAGTCGCGATGAACTCATCGACCAGTCGGTAAAGAACATCATTCCCAAGGGCTTCGCCGAACGTCTGATCGCCGACGCTCTTCGATCTGCGGAAGACGCTATTGAGCAGCAGATCGGTACTGGGATTGAGCTGACCGGGCGGCGGAAGGATGGCAGTGAGTTTCCCCTCGAGATCATGTTAAGCCCGCTGGAAAGCGCGGAAGGAATTTTGGTAACGGCAGCGATCCGCGACATCACCACGCGGAAAATGGCTGAAGCGCTGATCGTCCATTCGTCCGAGCACGATTTCTTGACCGGCTTGCCCAATCGTACGCTCCTGAATGACCGGGTTAATCAAGCGATTCTCTTAGCACTGCGTCACCGGAGAAAACTCGCGGTCCTGTTCCTGGATTTGGATGGTTTCAAACACATCAACGATTCCCTCGGGCATCCGACCGGCGACAAGCTTCTTCAATCTGTCGGAAAACGCCTGGTGGATTGCGTGCGCGGTTCAGACACGGTAAGCCGGCAGGGCGGGGATGAATTCGTTGTGCTGCTTTCCGAAGAGGAAAGCGCGGAAGATGCGTCGGTCACCGCGAGAAGAATGCTTCGGGCGGTGGCCGAAGCTCATTTCATCGACCAGCACGATCTTCACGTCACCTCCAGCGTTGGCATCAGTGTTTATCCCGACGACGGCCAAAATGCGGAGACCTTGATCAAGAATGCGGACACCGCCATGTATCAGGCGAAGGAAAACGGGCGTCAGACATATCAGTTTTTCGAGCCTGCTATGAACCTCCGGGCTGTGGAGCGGCAATCCATTGAGGAGAGCCTGCGGCGCGCCCTGGAACGGCACGAATTTGTGGTGCACTACCAACCGAAGATCAACCTGAAGACGGGACGGATTGCCGGCGCAGAAGCATTGCTACGTTGGACGCATCCTATTCGAGGGCCGGTCTCTCCAGCACAATTTATTCCGGTTGCGGAAGACTGCGGCCTTATTCTGCCCATCGGCACCTGGGTTCTTCGTCAAGCCTGCCAGCAAGCCCAAGCATGGGTGGCTGCAGGCCTGTCTATGGGCACCATGGCGGTGAACATCTCAGCGATGCAGTTGCGCGAAGGAAATTTTGTGGACAGTGTGTTCGCAATATTGAAGGAGACGGGGTTGGATCCGAGGCTTCTCGAAGTAGAGCTGACCGAAAGCGTTCTGATGAAGCATGCCGAGTCCACCGCGTCCATCCTCAAGGCACTGAGAGCCAGAGGGGTACAGGTGGCGGTCGATGACTTCGGCACGGGGTACTCCAGCTTGAGTTACCTTAGAAAGTTTCCCATTGATGCCCTCAAGATCGATCAGTCCTTCGTCAGTCAGATCACCACCGTACCCGACGAAACCATCATTGTGAAGGCAGTGATCAGCATGGGCCGAAGCCTTAAGCTTCGAGTGGTCGCCGAGGGTGTGGAAACGCAAGAACAGCTTGCGTTTCTTCAGGCTCACCAATGTGACGAGGCACAAGGATACTTTTTCAGCCGGCCGGTGCCTCCCCGGCAGTTCGCCAAATTGCTCAAAACCGGCATTACAAAGGCAGCGTCAGCTGAATGAGTCAAAAGCGTCTAGCGCGTTCCAAGGCCTTTTAAGTGGAGAGAGTGAGACTTATATGAAATTGAAAATTCTGGTGTGGACACTCGTAGCAGTCACCGCCACCGCGGTTTCTGGCGCACAGTCCGGCATGGCGCAGGTACCCTCCCGTGCTTCGATCACTGCCAATTATGGCAAGCTGCCGCTGACCTTCGAAGCCAACCAAGGTCAGATTGACTCTAAAGTCAGGTTTGTTTCGCTTGGTCCGGGATACAGTGTGTTTCTCACCGCAGGTGGAATGGTGCTCTCTCTGCGTCCGAGTAAAGCCGTGTCTTCCCAGCCGGCGGACAACGTCGCTGCGACCAACAAAGCCCAGAGGTCCGCGAAGTCCACATTACAGTTCAAGCTGCTGGGAGCAGCTAAGAATCCAACTGTGATTGGAGAAGATCCGCAGCCCGGCCGTGTGAATTACTTTATCGGGAACGATCCTGCGAAGTGGCATAGGAACGTGCCGACCTATGGCCGAGTCCGCTACAAAAACGTGTACCCGGGCATCGATCTGGTCTACTACGGAAATCATCAGCAGTTAGAGTACGACTTTGCCATAGCTCCGGGAGCGGACCCCAGACAGATTCAATTCGAAATCAAAGGCGCCAATCAAATCAAACTTGACGGCGGAGGCGACCTGGTTTTGCAAACCGCCAACGGGGAACTTCATTTCCAAAGTCCGGTCGTCTACCAGGAATCCAACGGATTGCGCGTGCCCGTGTCCGGCGCATATGTCATGAGCGATTCGGCGCACGTCGCTTTCCATGTTGCGCAGTACGATGTGAGCAAACCGCTCGTCATCGACCCCGTTCTGGTCTACTCGACCTACCTGGGCGGAAGTGGCAATGACCAACCCACCGGGATTGCCGTGGACAGCACCGGCAGCGTCTACCTCGCGGGCTACACCGACTCCACTGACTTTCCGCTGGCCACTCTGGGATCGATTCCGGCCGGCGCGCCCCACGTCTTCGTCGCCAAACTCGATCCGACCGGTTCGAACTTGGTGTATGCGGACTACATCGGCGGAAACAGTCAGGATTACGGCTTCGCGCTGGTACTGGACAGCGCCAACCATGTGTACGTGACCGGCACCACAGACTCGAGCGATTTTCCTATGGTCAACCCGTATCAGGGTTCCTACCCAGGATCATTCAATGCCTTCCTGACGAAAATCTCTGCCGACGGCTCCTCACTCTTGTACTCAACCTACCTCGGAGGAAATGCTTCGGACGAGCCCTCCAGTATTGCGATCGATAGCTTGGGGAGCGTGCTGGTCGCCGGAAACACTTCGTCCACAAACTTCCCGGTGGTCAATGCGTACCAGGCCACGGCTTCGCCGAATCAAAACGGCTCCTATGGGAGCTATGGGTTCCTGACGAAGTTCAGTCCCGATGGATCGTCTCTTATTTATTCCACTTATCTCAGTGGCAACTCCAATGTGCCGCTCAATTGCGGGGGCAATCCCTGTTGGCCCTCACCCTACAGTGCCATTACCGGCATTGCGTTGGATTCGAATGGCAACACGTATGCCGCGGGCGTCACCAATACTTACAATTTCCCGACGACGACGGGTGCCTATCTTCCCACGAACTCGACCTCGCAGGACAATGCCGTCGGATTCGTCAGCAAAATCAGCAGTTCCGGAAGCCTCGACTATTCCACATATTTCTATGAATCCAGCGGCCAAATCATGAACCTCAGCGCCATCGCAGTGGATGCTTCGGGCTCGGCTTATGTGACCGGCGTTACTCTGAGTGATGGCACCTTCCCGATTACCGCGACCAGCATCTGCAATCCTTCCGTTGAAGGGTGGGGATGCAACTTCGCTTTCGTGACCAAATTCGATCCGACGGGCTCGACGTTGCTGTACTCGACTTTTCTGGGCCCGAACAACGATGCCAACCCACAAGCGATCGCGCTCGATGCCAACGACGATGCTTACGTCTTGGCGTCGACGTCCAGCACTACCTTTGGCACAGTCAACGGCATCGAGCCTTACGCAAATGGGTCAGACCTGCTGTTGGTGGAGATTGACGCAAGCGCAAGTACGGAACTGTTCGCTACCTACCTGGGCGCGAGCGGAAATGAGTCTCCCGCTGGTTTAGCTCTCGATTCCAATGGGAACCTCTACATCGCCGGTTCTACGGATTCAACCGACTTTCCGGTGACGCGCTCCGCGTTCCAGAGTGTATTGGGAGGAAACACCGACGCCTTCGTTCTCAAGATCGCAGCCGCGTCCGCACCAGCCGTTTCCTTTAGTCCCTCTTCTTTGCAGTATGCCAGTCAGACGGTCGGCTTAAGCAGCCAGCCGCAAACTGTCCTGCTGCGCAACATGGGTAGTTCGGCGCTTTCGATTTCATCGATCACGACGACTGGCGATTTTGCCGAGACCGATAACTGCCGGAACAGTGTGCCGGCTGCCGGCAGCTGCGCGTTGTCTGTTACATTCACTCCGTCCGCCACGGGGCCTCGCAGTGGGACTATCGTGATTCAGGATGACGCGGCGGGATCGCCCCATACCATTAGTCTGAGCGGAAGCGCCTTTGGTGCCGCTGTCACGCTGAGTCCCTCCAGCCTCTCATTCACCAGCGTGCCGGTAGGAACCTCCAGTGCTGCCCAGACGATAACGCTAACCAACAGCGGCGACACAACGCTGAGTATCAGCAGCATCCAGACCACGGGCGACTTCGCGCAAACAAACAACTGCCCGGCCAGTTTGTCCGCGGGGTCCGTTTGCGCGATCAATGTAACGTTTGTTCCGACAACGTCTGGAACCCGCAATGGAACGATGACGATCTCTGATAGCGAGGGAGGTAGTCCCCAGACGATGGGACTGAGCGGGGTGGAATCAGACTTCAGTCTTTCCAGTTCGACCAGTAGTCAGACGATCAAGGCTGGTTCTACTGCGACCTACACACTCAAGGTTGCTCCAGTGGGCGGGACATTCCCGAACGCCGTCAAACTGAGCTGCAGCGGAGTCCCCTCGAACACGACCTGCAGTCTATCTGCCAGCTCGGTGACTCCCGGTTCGAACCCGGCTGCTGTGACGCTGACGATCACTACCACGGGCACTTCCGCCGAAGCAAGACCGCTTCGTCTATCGCGGAATCAGCCACTATATGCGGTTTGGTTGCAGTTCCAGGGACTCGGCCTCTTTGGATTGATGTTGGCAGGCTCAAAGCGCCGCACGAAGAAACTTCCTGTGCTGATTGCGCTGGTCCTTCTGGTTGGAGCAATGCTGTTCATGTCCGCGTGCGCTGGCGGTACCGGTATCGCCCCACGAACCCAACCCGGGACTCCGCCGGGAACATACACAATCACGGTCTCTGGAACTTCTGGTGCTTTGCAGCACTCACTTCCCTTGACTCTGATAGTGCAATAGACACCGCGCCTACACAGGGTTTACGGCGGAGCTTAGTTGCACGCCATCATGTTCTGGGTCACACCCTGCAGGCTGACGATCGAGTTCGCGACCAGGGGCGCGCTCCAGAACTTGTGGTGGTGCTTGCGCAGGTAGTAGGCCGCGAACACAGAGGCAGCGGTCTTGGCGGAAGCAACGGCGTAGCTCCGGCCAACGGTAGGGTGAGTGCCATAGAGGTAGGCGGACTGAACTTCCATGTTGCAGACATTCGTCCTGCCGGCCAGCCAGTTCTGCCGGGCGAATAGCGTTGTGTAGGAATCTGCGAACGTGCTGCCGGCGGAGATCAGCGCGAGGCTGACAAACTTGGCATCGACAACTTTCGTCTCGGCAACTATCGGCGCCGGAGCTGGCAGGGTGGACCGTACGATGAATTCGGCGGCGGTTATTTCCGCGCTGGGCGCATTTGGCAATTCCTTCGCCGCAGCGACCGCGGTCAATACCAGCACGAGCAACGCAGAATGTAAGGTTGATTTCATGATCGTTTCTCCTCTGACCGGCGAGTGTGAAGCAGCAGCGCTTTGTTTCGCGTTTCCCACCGATTTGCTGAGATTCGTCATGAGGCGAGATTACGTTGGTACGTGTTCCAGCACAATTGGAAGAACGTGGTGGTGAGTGGAAGAACGTTCTAGTAAGTTAGTAACGGGTGGTAACCACCGGTTAGTACCTTGAGCAGGGCGCCTCAATATTAGGTGTGGGCTGGCCGTCTTTTCTCAATTCGACTCCCCGCACGACACAAAGGCATCCATTCTGTCCATGGCAGGTCCAACGAATACGAGATGCGCCATAATCCGTAGGTCGTAGCTTCGAGTCCCACCGCCGCGACCAATTTCAAACCGCTACTGCACTTTCCCGTCGGTGTCCATCAGCCGGAACTCGCCGAGGTTCAGCTCTCGCACACCGGCTTCAATCTTGGCGCGATCGCCCACCACGATCCAGATCAAATTGTCCGGACGCACCACTTCTTTTGCGGCCGCGCTTACGTCGCTCGTCTTAAGGGCGCGGACTTTCCCTGCGTAGGTGTCGTAGTAATCGTCGGGAAGTCCGAATTGCACCAGGTCCACGATTGACTGTCCTAGCGCGCTCAGCGTCTCGCGCGACCCCGGGAGCTTCAGAGTTTCGTTGGCCTGAATTTTCGCCAACTCGTCCGCTCCAATTGGATGGTCGCCGGTGATTCCGCGGAACTCCTTGTTCATCTCCACCAGCGATTCCTTGGTCTTGTCGGTTTGCACGGGCGCAATGGCGTAGAACGGGCGCTGCGACCGGGCATCGCGAAGCACGGTGCGCACTCCATACGACCAGTGTTTGTCTTCCCGCAGATTCATATTCATGCGCCCGCCAAACGTGCCGCCCAGACTGTCGTTCATGGCTTCAATCGCGATTTCCTGCGGATTCGCCCGGGGCGGTGCCACCACTCCCGCGATGATCACCGATTGCAGCGCGCCCGGTTTGTCGATCAGGTACACGGCGGACTTCGATGCAACGGCAACGGTCTTCACATTCTCTGCTGGCGCGCTTCCGCTCTTCCACCCGGCAAAAAGCTTTTCCAGTTTTGGCGTCACTTCCGCCAGCGTCGTGTCGCCCGCCACGATTAGCGTCGAGTTGTTCGGATGCAGCCATGTGTCGTGAAACTTTACCAGGTCCCCTCTCGTCAGTTTGGCCACGCTTTCCTTTGTCCCGGATCCCGTCAGCGGATTCCCGTACGGATGCCCCGCTCCGTACAAGAGCGCCGGCAATACTCGCAAAGCCAGCGTCGTGGGCGTGTTTTGTTCGCGCTCGATTCCGGCAAGCACCAGTTTCTGCTCGCGCTTCACTTCCGTCTCGGGAAACGACGGATTCAAAACGACGTCCGCAAACAAGTCGAGCGACCGGTCGAGTTTTGCCGTCAACGCCGAAAGGGACACGAACGACAGATCGAGATTTGAAGATCCGCGCAACGTGGCTCCAAGCGATTCCAACTCGTCGCTGATCTGCAGCGCGTTGCGCGTGCGCGTCCCGTCGGTCAGCACCTGCATCGCCAGGTTGGCAGTCCCCGGCGTCGTCGATGCGTCGGAGGCGAATCCGGCGTCGGTTGCCAGCGTGAGATTTACCAGCGGAACTTCGTGACGCTCCGCCAGAATGATCTTCAATCCGTTCGACAACGTCGCCCGCTGCAATTTTGGCAGCTTTAACTCCGGCGGCGTGCCGGTATCCGGCGCCTTGCCGCGATCCGCGCCCGCGGACGAGGTCTTGTAGTCAGGGAAAGGATCCACTTCCAGGATGTACACGCCGTCCGAAAGCCAACGCTGCGCCGCCCCCCTCAGATCCTCGGCCGTCGCCAGTTGTACGCGCTTGAGCGAGATCTTGTAGGCGTCCGGGCTTCCGCGAAACACCTGGCTCTGTGCCAGCCGGTCCGATTTTCCGCCGAACCCGCCGATCCGCTCGATCCCGCGGATGAGCTCCGCCTCATACTGCGTCTTGACGCGCTGCAATTCCTCCGGCGTCGGGCCGCTCTTCACGAAGCGCGCCAGTTCTTCATCCAGTTCCTTTTCCACCTGCGCAATACTCTGTCCCGGTCGCGCCGTCGCGCGTACGTAGAACTGCCCGCCAATTTCCCCCAAGTCGGTGAAGGCCAGAGCATCGGTCGCGATCTGGTCCTCATATACCAGACGCTTGTAGAACCGCGACGATTTTCCGGAACTCAAGCAATCGCTCACCAAGTCCAGGTAGTCGCCTTCCGCGCTGCCATACTCCGGAATGTTCCAGACCTTGTAGATTCGCGCCTGCGGCACGCGGTCCTGCACCACCTGGCGGTGCGTCCCCGTCATCTTTGCAATCCACACTTGTTGGTGCGCCACCGGCGGTCCTGCCGGAATATCGCCAAAATACTTCGTGACCTTTTCGCGCGCCGTCTTCGCGTCGATGTCGCCCGCTAATACCAGCACAACATTCGACGGACCGTAATACGTCTTGAACCACTCCTGCACGTCCTTCATCGACGCCGCATCCAGGTCCGCCATATCTCCGATCGTCGTCCACGAATACGGGTGCCCCGCTGGATACGTATTTTGCGTGAGCAGTTGCTCCGTCACCCCATACGGCTGGTTCTCGCCCTGGCGTTTCTCGTTCTGCACCACGCCGCGCTGCAAATCGAGCGTCTTCTGGTCCAGTGCGCCCAGCAGGTGCCCCATGCGATCGGACTCCATCCACAGCGTAAAATCCACCGCTGAGGTGGGGACATTCTCGAAATAATTTGTGCGGTCCGAATTAGTGGTGCCGTTTAAGTCCGTCGCGCCAATGTTTTCCATGGCGTCGATGTACCGCCCCGGCGCATGCTCGCTGCCCCCAAACATAAGGTGTTCGAAAAGATGCGCGAATCCGGTCTTCCCCGGCTTCTCATTCTTCGACCCCACGTGGTACCAAATATTGATCGCCACGATCGGAGCTTTGTGATCCTCATGCACGATCACGGTCAGGCCGTTGTCCAGGATAAAGCGCTCATACGAGATCTCAATCTCTTTGATCTTCGTCTGTGCCGAACCGCTCGTAACAAATGCGAGCACAAGGAACAAAACCACAAGTTCCATCCGCATCTTCAACCCTCCGAACCAATTTCACAAAACCATGTCTGCTTCAACTCTTTGACTCGGTAAACGAAAAATAGTCTACACCAGAGATTTGAAATTCCCTTCCCGGCCTCCAACCTCCGAATCAGCCCTTCCCGGTGTTATCCTAATCGAGGTCACGCCGCAGGGCTTTAACCTCATTCATGTCCAATCCAGAGACCTCATCCAATCCAAGCATGTCCGATCCAGACGCGCCCAACTCAGGCACTCCGGAATCCACGCCCGCCAAAGAGCCTTCCGAGGCGCTCCCGGCCGAGTCATTCAAAGATATTTTTTCCGAGTACGAGCAGAGTCATTCCCGCAAGAGCGAACCCGGCTCTCAGCGCCGCGAAGGCACGGTGATTGCCGTGGCCGCTGATTCCGTCGTTCTCGATATCGGATTCAAGACGGAAGGCGTTCTGCCGCTAACAGCTTTCCCAGCCGACAAGCCGCCGAAGCCCGGCGACAAAGTGCAGGTCACCATCAAGGGGCGCGATCCGGAAGGCTACTACGAACTGACTCGCGGCAAAGTCGAGCGTCCCACCGACTGGGCGTCGCTGGAGAAAGCTTTCGCGGAGAAGTCGACGATCATCGGCACAGTTACGGGCGTGGTCAAGGGCGGACTGAGCGTGGATATCGGCGTGCGAGCCTTCATGCCAGCATCGCGCAGCGGAACGCACGACGCGTCGGAATTGGAGAAGTTGGTCGAGCAGGAAATCCGCTGCCGCATCATCAAGCTCGACGTGGCCGACGAAGACGTGGTGGTCGATCGCCGGGCCATTGCAGAAGACGAGGAACGCGCCGGCAAGGAGCGCCGCTACTCGGAATTGAAGGAAGGCGACACCGTGCAAGGCGAGGTCCGCAGCCTGACCGATTACGGCGCGTTCGTTGATATCGGCGGCGCCGACGCTCTGCTTCACGTCGGCGAAATTTCCTGGCGTCGCGTCAACAAACCGTCGGACGTGCTTTCTACCGGCCAGCAGATCGAAGCCGTGATCATCAAGATTGATCCCGACAAGCACCGTGTTGCCATCAGCATGAAGCAGCTTCAGCCGCATCCGTGGGACGCCGTCGCCGAGAAATACAAGGCAGGCGAACGGGTACGAGGCACCGTCACCCGCATCGCCGATTTCGGCGCGTTTGTTGAACTCGATCCGGGTATTGAAGGCCTGATCCACATTTCCGAAATGTCGTGGGCCAAGCGAGTGCGAACTCCGAGTGACATAGTGAAACCGGGCGAGACCGTTGAAGCCGTGATTCTAGGAGTGAACGCAGCGGAGCGCCGCATCTCTCTCGGCCTGAAGCAGGCACTGGGCGATCCGTGGGCGGGGGCGGCACAAAAATATGCGCCGGGAACGGTGATCGAAGGGCCGGTGACGAACATCATGAAGTTCGGCGCGTTCGTGCAACTTACCGAAGGCGTCGAGGGCATGATTCACGTCAGCGAAATCAGCGCGGAAAAGCGCATCAATCACCCGCAAGAACTGCTGAAGGTCGGGCAAGTGGTGAAGGCGCAGGTGCTAGCGCTCGATACGGAAAAGCGGCTCATACGCCTGAGCATGAAACAGCTGGTCCCAACTGGCCTCGATGAATATCTCGCTGAACATAAAGAAGGAGACATCGTCACCGGCCGTATGGTCGAAGTCTCCGAAGGACGCGCACGTGTGGAACTCGGTGAAGGCGTCGTGGCAACGTGCCGGATCCCAGCGGAAGGCTCGGCGAAGGAAAACAAGCGCGCCGAACCGGCGCCGTCGTCCTCATCGAAGCCTGATCTGTCATCGCTCGGTTCCATGCTGCAAGCCCGCTGGAAGAGCGGCGGTGCCGCCGACGAGACGAAGCTGGAAGCCTTGCGGGCAGGCCAGATCCGCCAGTTCCGGATAGTCAAGCTCGATCCCGCGACCAAGACAATTGAGTTGGAGTTGGAGTAACCGCGCGCACGTCGGCGAGCGCTAACACGTTCACTAAGTCTCGTCAATTTATGTTGAAGATTAAATTACTGACGACTAACTGCCCGAGTTAACCATCATCAGCGCGAACAGCGCGGGTAGATAGATGATCGTTGCCCGCAGCAAGCGTCGAGCTGGCAGTTTCGAGGCCGCAGCCGTCGCCGGCAGTTGCGGATACGCCATTCCCATCGACACTCGGAACAGCGCCGCGCCCATCAGGATGGCCCCCACAAAATACACGCGTCCCGCCATTCCCAAGGCGAAGGGCATAATGCTCACAGGAATCAGCGTTGCGGAATAAGCCAGAATCCGCCACACGGTGGACTTTCCATCGGCATCCACCACCGGCAACATGCGTATTTCGCCCTGCGCGTAGTCCTCACGATAGAGCCACGCGATCGAAAGAAAATGCGGAAACTGCCAGACGAACATGATGGCAAAAAGGATCAGAGTTTCGATTTCCAGTCTCCCGCGCACCGCCGTCCAGCCCAGCACCACCGGCATCGCTCCCGGAAACGCGCCCACAAATGTGCACACCGGAGAAACTTTCTTCAGTGGAGTGTAAACCGCCAGGTACACCAGCGCGGTCAAAAATACCAATAACCCGGTTAGTAAGTTGGCATAAATCGCCAGATAAGCGGAACCGCCCAGAGTCAGCGCCAACCCAACCGTGGCCGCGTGTGCCCTGGTCATTCGTCCCGAAGGCAACGGGCGCAGCGCTGTCCGGCGCATCCGCGCATCCACGCTCGACTCGAGCACTTCATTCAGCGCCGCCGTTCCGCTTGAAACCAGAGCCACACCCAACAGGGCGTGGACGAGGCCTGGCGACCACGACGACACGCCCATCCGGTGCGCGCCAAAGAAATAGCCGCACCACGCCGTAAGGACGATCAAAGTCGTAATGCGCGCCTTAGTCAGTTCGGCGTAATCGCGCGCCAAAGAAACAAAGTTTTGCAACATGGACCCCATACCCGCGTAATTGCCTCCTTCCGCCCTCATCCGGCGGTTTAGTTCAAACCGGCAATCACGGAACAAATCCCCACGAAACACAACAACGCCAGAAGATTGCATTGGTAATGCCCCATCGCTCCAATGTCAAGCCAAAACCGAAAGCGACCCGGCGTCTCACTCGTACAATGCTCGCATCAAACGCAACAGTTGGCAATGGGGCATTCGCTTTACTCATAATGACGGCGACCTCTTGCACCGACCGCGTGAAGACAATACCCGTTTTATGAAGTAAACAGCGACCCGGCGGTGGAAACGCTCCTCTCCGCCGCCTGCGTACTTAGGTCTCCTATCGAAGTCCTATGTGAAGCACAAGTGTGGCCTGAAAGCCCTGCTCAGAGCGGGATTTCATCCGATAACGGGAATTTGCGCCCGCTAACCAGTCCCTCCGGCACGAACTACCTTGATGTCCGACTTACAAGTGATAAAATGCTTTTCATGGCAAACACACTCATTGATTCCGTAGTCAAACAACTCCAACAGGAACGCGCGCGACTTGAGGATGAACTCCATCGCGTAACCGCCGCACTAACTACCTTCGGGAAAGTCTACCTCGAGGGGAACAAGCGTAGATCTGCTGCAACTCCTGCACCTGCAAAGAAACGAACCATTTCCGCTGCCGGACGCAGGAGAATCGCAGCCGCGCAGAGAGCACGATGGGCAAAGGTCCGGGCGGGCAAGAAATAGGTAAGCCGATTTTCCGCTCACGAGGCGGAAAATCGGGTCCTCCCGCTTAGACGCGCCCAGCGTGAGGCGTGTCAATTGGGGAGTTCCCTCAGCACTGCCCCCACAAACTCCGCAAACTCTCGAACGTCCTCTTCGGTCGTGTCGAACGAGCACATCCACCGCGCCACCGACTCCTCTTCGTTCCACACATAGAAGAAGTAGCGCTCCTGTATCTTCTCAATTGCCTCCCGCGGAATTTGCGCAAACACCCCGTTCGCTTCGACGGGATACACAATCCTGACTCGCGGAATCTTCTTCATTTCCTGTTCCAGCAATCGCGCCATGCGGTTCGCCTGCTCCGCATTCCGCCGCCAGAGATCATCGGTCAGCAGCGCCTCCATCTGCACCGACAGGTAGCGCATCTTCGAAGCCAACTGCATCCCCTGTTTGCGCACAAAAGAAAAATCCTCGGCCAGTTCCGGACGGAAGAACAGCACCGCCTCCACGCCCATCAATCCGTTCTTCGTCCCTCCAAAGGAAAGCACATCCACTCCCAAATCGCGCGTTGCCTGCCGCAACGATAATGACGGTCCCTGCGCCGCCACGGCGTTCGCAATCCGTGCCCCGTCCATGTGCAGAAACATTTGTCGGTCGTGGGCAAACCGCGCCAGCGCCTCGACCTCTGCCGGCCTGTACACGGTCCCCATCTCGGTCGATTGCGTGATTGAAATTACCCGGGGCTGCACGTGATGCTGGTCCCCAATTCCGTGATACGCATGCGCCACCGTTTCCACCGTCAGCTTGCCACCGGGCGCTGGCAGAGGCACCAGTTTGCAGCCCGTAAACTTTTCCGGCGCGCCACATTCGTCCGTATAAATATGAGAGAGTTCCGGACACAGCACGGCGTGAAAAGGCCGCGTCAGCGCCTGCAAGCTCAGCACATTTGCCGCCGTCCCATTGAAAACGAAGAAGACCTCCGCCTCGGCCCCAAACTCCTCCCGAAATTTCCCCACCGCCGATTCCGTCTGCGGATCATCCCCATATCCCACCACGTGTCCCTGGTTTGCGCGCCGTATCGCCTCCAGCACCTC
>Ga0182011_10001306_pt1 | contig 21876 bp, 25 predicted proteins | sample 711E1DmetaG_FD_120481 | JGI IMG/M metagenome (GOLD analysis project Ga0182011, IMG submission 120481) | Permafrost microbial communities from Stordalen Mire, Sweden - 711E1D metaG | ecosystem: Environmental > Terrestrial > Soil > Wetlands > Permafrost | place: Sweden: Stordalen | collected... | reverse complement strand
GGAGCAAATGGATGGGCAAGATCATCTCGGTGATGCGCGACCAGACAGTGATCGAGGATACGGTGAAAAAAGAGAAATTGGTGGTACTCTATATCCTGACCGGGCTGGTTGTGATCGTCTGTCTCATCTTCCCGCTCATCTCGTCAGTCCTGATCGAGCCGTTCGTCCTGAATATTTGCGGCCAGACTGCCCGGCTGGCGCAGGCCAACCTCACGATCATGATCATGATGCTCTGCCTGCTGATGATCATGCCGTTCTCCATGCTCTTCTACGGGAAGGGCGGTCAACCAACGGTGACACCCTATATGGGAGGGCGGCCGATGGACGACTCCATGCATTTTGCCGGTTCCCTCGGGATCTCCCGTGAGGTGGTGCTCTCCAACTACTATCTCGAAAAGACGTTTGGCGAGGCACGGTTGTTCATGATCGGCACATCGTTGTGCTGGGGGCTGCTCCTCATTGCCGGTATCATGCTCATGGGAGTTATCTTATGATCCCCGAACCGTTTGTACCGGTCTTCTATGCGCTGGTGTATATTCTCGTTGCGCCGCTCCTTGGCGGCCTGATCGCAGGGGTCGACCGGAAGGTGACCGCCCGGATGCAGGGGCGTGTCGGGCCGCCGGTCCTCCAGCCGTTCTACGATGTAGGTAAGCTCTTCGAAAAGGAGAACGCGGTAGTCACGGTGACCCAGAACTTCTACATCCTGAGTTATGTGGTCTTCATGGTCGTAGCGGGGGCCCTCTTCTTCTCGGGCGGGGACATGCTGCTCGTCATCTTCGCGTTTACTCTCTCCCATATCTTCCTCGTGCTCGGGGCATACGCCTCGTACTCCCCGTACAGTCACGTGGGAGCGGAACGCGAGCTCCTCCAGATCATTGCTTATGAACCGATGATTATCCTGACCGCGGTGGGGATGTACATGGTCACGAAGAGTTTCTTTGTGAGTACGATCATGGCCTCACGCGTCCCGATCATCGTCTTCCTGCCCGGGATTTTCATCGGGTACCTGATCGTACTGACCATCAAGCTCCGCAAGTCCCCGTTCGACCTCTCCACCTCGCACCATGCCCACCAGGAGATCGTCAAGGGCGTGACCACGGATTTTGCAGGCCCCAACCTCGGCAAGATCGAGATCGCCCACTGGTACGAATATGTCTTCCTGCTGGGAGTCATCTGGCTCTTCTTTGCCTGGAACCCGCTCATTGCGGTCATCGCAATCCTTGTCGCCTATTTCCTCGAGATCCTCATCGACAATACTATCTCACGGGTCAAGTGGCAGCTGATGCTCCGGAGCGCGTGGATCATTGCAGGGACCCTCGGGCTTGTCAACCTCGGGGTCTTATATTACCTCAGGATGGTGGTGCCATGACCTATTTACAGAAATCCCCCTGGATTGTGCACTATAACGCATCATCGTGCAATGGCTGCGATATCGAGATCCTCGCAGTTCTTACACCGGTCTTTGATGTGGAACGGTTTGGCATCATCAATACCGGCAATCCCAAGCATGCCGATATCCTGTTGTGCACCGGAAGTGTCAACGAACAGAACAAGGTGCCCTTAAAGAACGTGTATGACCAGATACCGGAGCCTAAAGTCGTAGTGGCAATCGGCATCTGCGCCTCGTCGGGCGGCATCTTCCGGGAGTGCTACAATGTCTCCGGCGGGATTGACAAGATCATCCCCGTCGACGTCTGGGTTCCCGGGTGTGCGGCACGGCCGGAATCGATCATCGATGGCGTGGTGACGGCACTGGGAATTCTCGAACAGAAGCGGGCAAAGATGATCCGTAAAGGCAGTCCTGCGGATACAAAGGCGGGTGAGGCAGTATGAATTCCGGAAAACAGACAACAACCAGCATCGATGTCGGGAAGCTGATCGGCAGCGTGGAGCGGTTCCGGAACGATGGGTTCCGCCTTGTCCAGATAGGCTGTACCAAGGTCGGGGACCTCTATGAGATCAACTACTCCTTCGACAAGGATTACCATTTCGAAAATATCCGGATCGCTGTCACGGCCGATACCGAAGTCCCGAGCATCTCCGGCATGTACTGGAACTCGTTCATCTACGAGAACGAGATGCACGACCTCTTCGGCATCCAGGTCCGGGGCATGAACATCGATTTCAAGGGTACCCTGATCCGGACCGCCGTGAAGTTCCCGTTCAGCCAGCCTCCGGTGACCGTCACTAAGGGGGACAAGCCATGAGCAAGCAGATCATCGTCCCGTTCGGGCCGCAGCACCCGGTCCTGCCGGAGCCGATCCACCTCGACCTCGTCCTCGAGGACGAGCGGGTCGTGGATGTTATCCCGTCCATCGGATACATCCACCGGGGTTTTGAGAAGCTGGTGGAGAAGCGGGAATTTACCGAATACGTCTATATCGCCGAGCGAACCTGCGGTATCTGCAGTTTTGTCCACGGGGCGACGTACTGCCAGGGCATCGAGCAGATCATGAATATCGAGGTGCCCGAGCGGGCCCAGTTCCTGCGGGTGATCTGGTCCGAGTACTCACGGCTGCACTCCCACCTCCTCTGGCTGGGGCTCTTTGCCGATTCGTTCGGCTTTGAGAACCTGTTCATGAACGCGTGGAGGATCCGCGAGGATATCCTCGATGTCATGGAACAGACCACCGGCGGCAGGGTTATCCAGGGGTCCTGCAAGGTGGGCGGGGTCCGGCGGGACATCAGCAATGAGAAGCTGGATGCCATGGCAAAGGACCTTGACCGCATCGACCGGGACATGAAAAACCTGACCACGGTATTCCTGCAGGACGACTCGATCCGGCACCGGCTCAAAAATGTCGGCATCCTCTCCCGGGAGGACGCGTACCATCTCGGTGCGGTCGGACCCACCGGGCGCGGGAGTGGTGTTGCAGGTGATGCGAGAAAGTTGGGGTATGGTGCCTATGACCGGCTCAATGTCCAGGTGGTCACGGACAGCTGCGGGGACTGTCTCTCGCGCTGTACTGTAAGGGCAAAGGAACTCTTCACGTCCACCGACCTGATCAGGCAGGCGGTGAAGAAGATCCCTGAGGGGCCTGTTGATGTCAAGGTTACAGGTGCCCCGGACGGGGAATATTTCATGCGGGCTGAACAGCCCCGCGGAGAACTGGTCCATTACCTCAAGGGCAACGGGACGAAGTTCCTCGTGAGGTCGCGGATCCGCACCCCCACCCTGACAAACATCCCCCCGCTGATAAAGATGCTGCAGGGATGCGAGCTTGCCGATGTCCCGGTGATCGTATTGTCCATCGACCCCTGTATCAGCTGCACGGAGCGGTGAGGATCATGGCTTTTTTCGAGATGGTTGGAACAGCGCTCAGGACGGTTATGCAGAAGCCGGTGACAATCCTCTACCCGGCACAGGCCGCAAAAAAGACCCCGATTTCCCGGGGACATGTGGTCTTTGACGGGAGCAAGTGCATCTCATGTTCTATCTGCTTGAGAAAATGCCCCTCGCAGGCGATTGTACTCAACAAAGAAGCAAAGAGCTGGCAGATCGACCGCTTCCGCTGCGTTGTCTGCAACTCCTGCGTCGACACATGCCCCACCAAGTGTCTCTCCATGGATACCCAGTACACGGCACCGGCTGCGGTAAAAAGTGTTGAAACCTTCACGATCACGTATGTGAAACCGGCCAAGCCGGAAAAAAAGGATGAATCAAAAGAATAATTTATTTATCCTTTTTTCAAATCCATTCGAAGAACGCTGATGAGTTCTTCTCGTTCTCGATTTTCTGATGAACCTCTCGGTTTCGAAGAACGCTGATGAGTTCGGTCGAAGACTCGCCGGTCTTCTCCTGCCTTGGGTTCGGAAGGTCGCAGACCTCGATGAGCTGAAGTGAGGCAATAGCCGACCTTCAGGTCTGATGACCCTCTGCATTCTCATCCTCATGGTCCTGAAGGACCACGCGGAATACCAAAGGTTTATACTCTCCGTTGTGATAAGATGAAATCATTTAAAAGATTGAAACCCGCCAGCAATGGGGCGGGATAACAAGAAGATGGTAATGGATCGGCCTTCCTCAGCAGGATGCCAAAATGGTTTCAGGTAAACCAAACAAGACCATCATGACAGATCCTTCCAGTTCCGAGAGTCCAGTGTCGAAGGGGGCATCTCTCTTTTCTATCCCGGTATTTTTTTCTTCATACCTTGGGATGGCGATACATCCACCTGCGTGCCGGTTCCAGTATTCCGGTTGGGGTGGGTGACCTCTGATGCCGGATGTTGATTTTTTCGTCATTCTCGTGCTGAGTGCATCGACGATTGTCATGGCGGTCACGGCTGTATTACAACGGAATCTTATCCGAGCTGTTATTGCATTTGCCGTCTCCAGCGTCTGTCTCGCTGCCCTGTTCTTTGTGCTTGCCTCGCCGTACGCGGGTGCCCTTGAGCTGACGGTCGGTGCGGGACTAGTGGCGGTCCTTTTTCTCGTGGCCCTCATCCTTGCAGGTGGCGAAGAGGAAAAGGTGCGCACATGAATGCAAAAAATGCCTGTGCATTGTTCCTGGGAGTTGCCTTTCTCCTTCTTTTTATTGTCCTCGTGATCCCGCATTTTACCTCGTGGCCGGTCTCACCCGCACTGGTGGCGGCGGCTGGTGAAGCCCTGTGGAAAGGACGCACGTACGAGGTTATCCTTCAGGGTTTCATCACGCTCGCCGGGGTCATGGCAATCCTCCTGCTCCTCGGTCTGAACCATTCCCGGAGGCTGCAGCCATGATCCCCGCGGAGGCACCGGTGATCCTGCTCGTTGCCGGATCCCTCTTTGCAATCGGGCTTGCAAGTCTGGTTGCCCGCTGCAATGTGATCAAAATGGTGATGGGGCTTGAATTCCTTGGAAAAGGGGTCAGCCTCCTCTTTATTCTCGGGGGGTACCTTGCGGGTGATGTCGGGGTGTCTCAGGCTGTGGTCATTACCCTGATCGCCATCGAGGCGGTTGTCGCGGGGGTGGCACTGGCACTTGTCATCCTGCTGCGAAGGGTATACAAGACCTTCGATATTGCCGCCATATCGCGGCTTTCCCGGGGTGATGGCCGGTGATGGACGTCCAGCCATGGATGCTCATCCTCATCGTCGCCATACCGTTCGTCGGAACCGGCTGTGTGATTTTACTGAACAACCGCCCGGATGCCCGCGAGGCCGCATCGCTCGCAGCTGCGGTCCTGACGTTCCTTCTCTGTATTCTCACCCTGCCCTCGGCATTCGCAGCAGAAGCGGTCTCCACGCCACGTCTCTTTATCCTCCCTGGTCTCGATCTCCAGTTCACTGCCGATGCCCTCGGCCTCCTGTTCGCATGCCTCGCCTCATTTCTCTGGATCATCACGACCGTGTACAGTATCGGCTATATGCGGGGCCTCCATGAACATTCGCAAACACGGTATTATGCCTGCTTTGCCATCGCCATCGGGTCGGTCATGGGAGTTGCGCTCTCCTCCAACGTCTTCTCACTGTTCGTCTTCTACGAGATCCTCGCGATAGCTGCCTATCCTCTCGTTGTCCATATCGAGACGCAGGAAGCGCTTGCTGCAGGAAGGAAATATCTTTTTTATACCCAGGCCGGGGGCGTTGCGATCCTCGCAGGGATCATGGCCCTGCTCGCGATGGGAAATACTCTCGACTTTATACCAGGGGGCAACCCTGCGGTAGCAGCAATATCCCCCGACTTTGCCCGGCTTGCCTTTTTCCTCCTCCTGGCGGGTTTTGCTGTCAAGGCGGCGCTGGTCCCCGTCCACGGATGGCTGCCCAGTGCCATGATCGCGCCGACGCCCGTCAGCGGGCTCCTGCATGCCGTTGCCGTTGTGAATACCGGTGTTTTCGGGCTCCTCCGCCTTATGCTGTACCTGTACGGGCCCGGCCTGATGGCAAGTCTCGGCCTCCAGAACATCGTCATTGCAGTGGCAGTCATTACCATCATTGTCGGCTCTCTCCTCGCGCTGCTGCAGGACGACTTTAAACTAAGACTCGCGTACTCCACGATCAGCCAGCTCAGTTACATGATCCTGGGCGCTGCCGTGCTGGTTCCGCCCGGGATATCCGGTGTTTCAGATGCCGGGCGGGCTGCCGCGGTGATAGGCGCAACGTATGCCTTCTGTGCCCACGCGTTCGGCAAGCTGACCATGTTCTTTGTTGCCGGTACCGTTGCCGTGGAGACCGGGAAGAAAAAGATCTCAGAACTCGATGGTCTCGGCCGGAAAATGCCGTGGGAGTTTGGTGCCTTCACCCTCGCAGCCCTGAGCCTGGTGGGACTGCCACCCATGGCGGGATTCATCGCAAAATACTATCTCTCGCTGGGAATTGGTGCAGGAAGCATCAGTACGTGGTGGATCCTTCTTATCCTCATATCAGCAAGCGTGCTGAACCTTGCGTATTTCCTGCCCATCATCATGCGGGCCTTTTTCGGGCAGACCGATGGTGATATTCCGGCAGTCCGCATGACACTCCGCGCTCCGCTCCTAGTAACCGCGGCAGGAGCACTGCTCCTTGGCCTCTGGACCGCATATCCTGTAAGTCCGTTCGCACTCTGTGCCCAGGCTGCCGCGGAGGTGACCCATACTGCGGTAATCGTCACGGGAACCTTTGTACCCGGCACCGCGATCCCGCCCTTCCTGATCTTCCTGATCGGTGCCCCCCTCGTTCTGGCGCTGAGCGGGCGAGCACGGCAGGCCGGGCTCATCGTGCTCGGCGGGCTCGCCCTTGCTGATGTCCTCCTCCTTCCCGGGGGAGCCATTGCCGGCACGGCCGCTGCCGGCGTGATGCAGTGGGACCTGCCGTTCATGGGATATACTCTCGTCCTCCTGCGGGTTGACAGCCTCTCATACCTGACAGGGGTCATCTTTGCGATCATCACGTTCCTTGCAATCCTCTATGCTGCCGCCGTTGCAGCACCGCGTCTCCACCTCATTGCCCTGCTCTATGCCGGGTCATCGCTCGGCGTGGTCTTTGCGGGGGACTGGATCACCCTTCTGGTCTTCTGGGAGCTGATGGCGATCACCTCAACGTTCCTTATCTGGCAGGAAGGCGGGGAAGCGATCCGGGCCGGATACCGGTACCTCCTCTTCCATGGTCTCGGGGGAGCCCTTCTTGCTGCCGGGATAGCCATGCTCTTTTTGGGGACGGGCTCTCCCATTGTCGGGCCCCTCACCGGTATTCCTGTCGCATCCTACCAGCTCTGGGCAACGATCCTGATCGTACTCGGCATCGGGGTAAATGTTGCATTCATCCCACTGCATACCTGGCTTCCGGATGCCTATCCCCGGGCAAACTTCGTCGCCAGCGTGTTCCTGAGCGTGTACACCACCAAAGCTGCCGTCTATCTCCTTGCACGGGCACAGCCCGGCACGGAATATATCGTCTTTATGGGAGCGATTATGGCGGTCTACGGTGTGACATTCGCTGTCTTCCAGAACGATATGCGACGTCTCCTCTCGTACCATATTATCTCACAGGTAGGCTACATGGTCGCCGGCGTGGGGATGCTGGGATGGCTGGGAGCAGCAAGTGCGACCGGACAACTCGGGTTTGACGGTGGCATGGCCCATCTCTTCAACCACATCCTCTACAAGGCGCTCCTGTTTATGGCGATTGGTGTCATCATCTGGAAGACCGGTGAGAACGCACTCAGCCGCATCGGGGGGCTCCAGAAAAAGATGCCGGTCACGGCGCTTGCGTTCTGGGTCGCAGCCTTCTCGATCTCGGGGGTGCCGCTCTTCAATGGGTACGTGTCCAAGGGAATGGTGCTCACGGCCGCGGAACAGGCGAACATCTGGCTCTGGGTGCTCCTCGAGATTGCTTCCTTTGGCACGTTCCTCTCGTTCCTGAAGCTTGGCTATTTTGCCTTCCTCAGGCCGGGGAACACGGATGCATCAGACCCCCCCCTTCTTATGCAGGCAGCCATGCTCGGTGCTGCCGGATTATGCATCCTTATCGGGATATACCCGCAGGTCCTCTACGGTATCCTGCCCTACCCGACCACGTACATTGCCTATGACCCGGAGCACCTGGCCAGCGCGCTCCTCGTCCTTGGCGCTGCCGCGCTCTTCTTCTTTGCAATTGGGCGGAAGTTCCTTGAGCCCCATGAAGCGCACATCAGGGACGTAGATGTGGCGTACAGAGGACTGGCCTATGGCGTTACGGCGTTTGCCGGTATCCTTCAGGCGTTTTTCGTGCGGGTCTACAGCTCTGTTGTCGCCGCAGCCCTCACCCTTTTCACTGCCGGAAAATATGCCATGGGCATGGAAGACCGTGACGTGAACTGGAACCTTGCGATGTTCGGGTGTGTCCTTATTGCCCTCGTCACTGTTGTAATCCTGGAGGTGGGCTGGTGATACCCGCGGATATTGCCGCTGCCACACCTCTTGTTGTCGGGATGTGCGGTATTGCGATCTATTTCATTACGAAGATCCTTCCGCGGAACCTCCGCCACTGGAGCGGGATGATAACCGCCCTGGTACTCCTGGGGACCTTCTTTATCCTGCTCTCCGTGATTGCACGGCACGCCACGCTCACCCATCTCTCGTTTACCGGTCTCACCGGGGGCCTCCTTGTCACGGGGATCGGTGCTGTCTCGGCATGGGCTTCCGAAGCGGACCTTGACCCGAAAGGGCCGGTCCACCTCTATTATCCGCTCTTCCTCTTCGCCCTTGCCGGCGCGATGGCAATAGGGTTTGCGACCGACCTTTTCACCATCTTTGTCATGGTCGAGCTGTCGGCAATCCCGGTGTATGCACTGTGTGCTTACCGGCACAAGGAGGACCCCGCAGCACTCTCGTCAGCCATGAAGTACCTGGTGCAGGGTGTTGTGGGGACGCTGACCGCCCTCTTCGGGGTGGCGATCCTGTACATGATCGGCCATACCCTGGCCATAGCGGAACTCCCGAGGGCCCTTGCCGGTGCAGACCCGTTGCTCGTTATATTTGCAGCCATCCTGATCCTGCTCGGGTACGGGGTGAAACTGGCGATCGTCCCCCTGCATACCTGGCTTCCGGATGCCTACGCAAGGGCACCCGTCGGCGTAACTGCGATCATGGTAGGCCCGACAAAGATAGGCGTCCTGATTGCGATGTTCCTGACGCTCTCTGCTATGCCCACCGGCGCCGGTATTCCCCGGACCCTGGGCATCATCATTACGTTTTTTGCCGTCCTGACCATGACCGCAGGAAATCTCCTTGCGCTCAACCAGCGGGACCTCCGGTATATCCTTGCCTACTCCAGCGTGGCCCAGATGGGGTATATCCTCCTGGGATTCGGGATCGGCATGGTCTATAACCTGCCCCTGGGGTTCACTGCCGGCCTCTATTATGCCATCGCGTACGCGATGATGAAAGCGGGGGCGTTCATTGCCGCGGACGCGTTCGCACATAGTACAGGATCGTTTGAGTTGGAGAAGATGAAAGGCCTCGGGGCCCGGTACCCGTTCCTGGGTATCTCCTTTGCGATATTCGTTTGCGGGCTGGCCGGCGTGCCGTTCACCAACGGGTTCCTGGGAAAGATGCTCCTTGAACAGGCGGGCATGGTCACGTCGATGATGAGCGGTGTCGTCCTCGCGCTTATCCTCGCGCTGAACAGCGCCCTCTCTCTCGGGTATTATGTTCCGGTGATCTCGACACTGTTTTTCTCCAGTGAAGAGGGGGGGGCGTACACCGTCCATCTGAAACCGGTCCCCCTCGGTGCCCTCACAGCCGTGGTATTTCTCGCACTTGTCACCGTCTACTTCGGGCTTTTCCCGGAATCGTTTGACTGGATCTCGCATGCGTCCGGGCAGATCTTCACGTGGGGGGTGACCTGAATGCAGCTGTGGGACCTTATGGCCTCGCCGATCACCATCATGATGGCTGCTCTTGTCATAGGGTATATGATATACTGGTGGTCCCGTACCATCGCACCGGCATCTGTACCGTCCATTAACAAATCCATGCCCTATATCGGCGGCGAGGTTGCACAGGCACAGGTCTGGCAGCCCGGTTACCAGTTCTTCTACGTGGCGCTGTTTTTTACCGTCGTGCACGTGGCAGCGCTTGTCCTTGCAACCTCTCCTCCCGATGTACCCCTCTGGGGGCCCCTCGGGTACCTGATCATTATGGCGGTTGCGGTAACGGTCCTGAGGTGGGAACAATGAGACTATGCTTTTGTCTGTATTACGATGTGCCGGATGAACGGCGGCTGGATATTCATGGCTTCCGGTATACTAACGGCGGAACTGTCCTGATCCATGGGTTTATATTTTCCAACAGAGGTGATGCTTAACCATGACCGTCCCAGCAGCAGGCCTGAGCCAGCGCCTTGTGAACTGGGCGCGGCTTAAATCCCCATGGATCACGGTCTACAACAGCGGGGCCTGCAATGCCTGCGATATCGAGATTATTGCATGCCTGATGCCCCGCTTCGATATCGAGCGTTTCGGGATCCTTGTCAAGGGATCCCCCCGGCACGCGGATATCCTGATCGTTACCGGCCATGTCACGCTGAAGCAGGCCTCCCGCCTTCGCCGTGTCTGGGAGCAGATGCCGGAACCGAAATATGTGATCGCCATGGGAGCCTGCGGTGCGTCCGGGGGTGTTTTCCACGGTCTGTACCATATGATGGACTCTGTAGACAAAGTCATCCCCATTGACGTCTATGTTGCCGGCTGCCCGCCCCGCCCGGACGAGATCATCAACGCTGTCGTGACATGTCTGAACCTGCTCAAAGAGGATGCAGCTCATGGCGGGAAGGAATGGCGGAAAAAAGCCGTTCCCGGTACCAGTATGGACACAAAAACCAGCAGGGTGATACCATGACCGGTCCGCTGACGCTGGACATGGTCGCAGGAAAAATGAAGGATTTCGGGGTCACGGAACAGGTCCGGAGAAACCGCATCAGGATTACAACGACACCGGATACGGTCCATGATACGATACGGACGGTCCAGGCCATGTTCGGGTTCGACCGCCTGATCACCATCAGTGCCGTGGATAACAGCAGGACGCTTGAACTGGTTTATCACCTGACCGGCCCTCACCGCATGGTTGTTTCGATCGCGGTCGAGCTTCCGCGTGACCTCCCGGCGATCTCCACCGTATCCGATATCCTCCCGCCGGCAGCGATCTACGAACGGCAGATCCATGATCTCTTCGGCATCGTGTTCCCTGGCCACCCGGGCCTTGCCAGGATCGTTCTCAACGAAGACTGGCCGGATAATGAGTACCCCCTGCGGAAGGACTGGAAGCCGAACCCGGATACCTTTTACGGGGGCATAAAAGGGGAGAAGATCTGACATGCCCGAGGTTGTTGTCTCTATCGGCCCGCACCATCCAGCCCTCAAGGAGCCGGTGAATTTCAAGGTTATTGCCGATGGTGAAAAGATTATTCGCCTTGAACTTGACCTTTCATATAACCACCGGGGGGTTGAGAAGGCTGCCGAACAGCGTGACTTTATCCGGGTCCTCCCGCTCATGGAGCGGGTCTGCGGGATCTGTTCTCACTCTCACTCGACGGCATTTGCCAAGGGGATTGAGGAGATCATGCAGCTCGAGATCCCGCCGCGTGCCCAGTACATCCGCACCATCATCGCGGAACTGGAGCGGATGCACAGCCACCTCCTCTGGCTCGGTGTTGCGGCTCACCTGATCGGGTTCAATACCCTCTTCATGTGGACGTGGCGCGACCGGGAAGCAGTCCAGGATACGCTTGAGGAGATGAGCGGCAACCGGGTCCACTATAACATGAACGAGATCGGGGGCGTCCGCAGTGACCTGACGCCTGCCCAGGTGACTGCCGCACTTGCGCGACTGCCCAATCTTGAAGAACGGGTAAATAAATACGTGGATATGGTGAACTACGAGGAGACCATGCTCATCCGCTTCCGCGGCGTCGGCAAGCTTTCAAAGGAGGAGGCGCTCCGGTACGGGACGGTCGGGCCGACGGCACGTGCAAGCGGAATTGACTATGATGTCCGGAAGGATGACCCGTACCTTGCCTATGCAGACGTGCCCTGGACGGTGGTGACCGATACGCACGGGGATGTCTATGGCAGGACGCGGGTCCGTGTCTGGGAACTCCAGGAGAGCGTCAAAATTGTCCGCTTCTGTCTTGAAAACATTCCGGAAGGGCCCATCCGCGTGCCTGCGCCGAAGAACGCACCGAAGGGAGAGATCCTCTCCCGCTACGAAGCCCCGCGGGGAGAACTGGCACACTTTATCCGGACAAACGGGACTGATAAGGTGGAGCGCGTTGATATCCGCACGCCTACTTTAGCAAACTGGACCTCGGTGGCAATGTGCCTTGTGAACCAGAACATTGCTGATATACCAGTGATTGTCGCTGCCATCGATCCCTGCCTGTCGTGCACATCAAGGATCACGCTTCTGGATACCCGGACTAAAAAAGAAGGAATAATGAGCTTCGATGATCTGATACGGCGCTACCGCTCCCGTAATCCTGAGAGGGTGTGGCCATGACCGATCCTGTTTTCGGATTGATCTATATCCTCATCTTCCCGGGCTTTCTCTTCCTGTTTCTGTATGCCTTGTTTCTCGCGTTTCTGGACCGCAGGATCGCAGCCAGGATGCAACAGCGTGTAGGCCCGCCATTTTTCCAGCCGTTCGCAGATTTCATCAAGATGCTGGGGAAGGAGGTCATCGATCCGGCCGGTGTCGACCGGGCTATCTTCGATGCAGCACCTCTCGTTGCCCTTGCAGCGGTCATGACCGCGTACCTTTACGTCCCCATCATCGGGAACAGCCCGCTCGCATTCCAGGGGGACCTCGTTGTCGTCCTCTATCTCCTGTCGCTCCCCACCATCATACTCTTCCTGCTGGGCTGGCTCTCCCGGAACATCTTCTCTGCCATCGGCGGTATCCGGGCGGTCACCCAGCTCTTTATTTACGAGGTTCCGTTCTTCCTTGCCCTCCTGACTCCCGCCCTGATGGCAGGCACGTGGTCCATCTCGGAGATCGTTGTCTGGCAGCAGAAAAACATGTGGTTTATCTTCCTCCAGCCTATCGGGTTTATCGTTGCGCTGATCGGGCTGCAGGCAAAACTGGAGAGGACGCCGTTTGATATCCCCGAGGCGGAGACCGAGATCGTTGCCGGGCCCTGGACAGAGTTGACCGGGCGCAGGCTCGCCATCATGGACCTGACCATCGATATCTCGCTGGTCGTCGGGAGCGCACTGGTCGCGGCCCTCTTCCTTGGCGGCCCCATGATCCCATGGGCAGTTACACCGTCCTGGCTTGAAACTGTTATCGGCTTTTTCCTGTTCCTGGTAAAGACCCTTGCGGTGCTCCTGATCCTGTCCTCAATAAAAGTGGCGACCGGCCGTATACGGATCGACCAGGTGAACGATATCGGCTGGAAATATATCGCCAGCGCCTCCATCGTGCAGGTCGGGATCGTTCTCGTGATGAACTATCTCTGGGTGTATGCATGAGTGTCCTTAAGGAGATGTTTGAAAACCTCTTATCAAGGCCGATCACGATTCTTTATCCGAAGGAGAATGTCCCAATCCCGGCAGCATTCCGGGGGAAGGTAGCCATTACCGATGAGAAATGCATCGGGTGTTCGAAGTGTTCCCTTGTCTGCCCTGCCCAGGCCATCACCATGATTGAGGGGCCGCGTGAGGTCGAGTTTAAGGGAAAGAAATTTGCACGGAAGAAACGGCCTCAGGTAAAACTCTACAAGTGCATCCGCTGCGGCCTCTGTGAGCGGCATTGCCCGACCGGGGCAATTGAGCTGAAAAATGTGCTCTCGAGCTCAGGCACTGACAGGGAAGTCGTGATAACGTGATGCCGGATGCGGATCCGCTCTCCGCTACTCTGCAACGAAGGATAAAAAAGGCCCGAAGACTGGCCATAGTTGGTATCGGGGACGAACTCCTGCCCCCCGATCGCCCCGGCATGTACGCGGCAAAGGATATCGAGCGGCAACAACTTCCTGGCGTACATGTTTTTTTTGCAGGGTCAGTTCCGGAGAGTGTCACCGGCCCCCTCCGCAGGTACCGGCCCGGGCACGTGCTTTTCCTTGATGCAGCTGATATGGGCGTACGACCCGGTACGATCGCGGTCATCGAACCGGAACAGATCCAGGCCAGCCTGATTTCGACGCACGTTCTCCCGCTCTCCGTTGTTATGGACTATGTTGAGCAGGAGATCGACGCGGGGGTTACCCTGCTCGGGATTCAGCCCGACCTTTCCGGGTCTGATAAGGATCTGTCAGCTGAGGATCTGGCATATCTTGGCCACAACCTGCGGTTATTGGCACATATCCTGAGGAACCGGTAGGTTAACCCGGATCCTACACAACCCGTGAGGTTGTTGACGCTTCGATACCGTTATCCGTGATGATGAACGGGAGCAGGCGCTGGGGTGACGCAGCCCCCTTGATTTTCTGGACCGCCAGCGTGCGCTCGATATCGGACTGGCTGATCTCGGTCTTGTATTCAATGACAATATCCGAAATACGCATGAGCCTTGTCATCTCAATGGGGGCGTGGACACCGGTGTAGACAAGGAACAAGATATTGGCATTTGTTCCCCGTATCTCCTCGCGGGCCTGGCGCAGGAATCCGAGCGTGGCGTCTATTCCGTATTTTATTACAATCGAAGAGAGCGAATCGATGACCATCCGGTCGCCGACCAGCCACTCCGGGTACATACTCGGGTGGGCGTCCCCGACATTGACCATCCCTATTTCCGGGTCACCATCATTCATCAGGTAGGTGCCCACGTCATCGCCTTCCGCCTGCCAGAACTGCCGTGCTGCAATGTCGATACCGGCAACCGGTGATCCATAGACCATGATGAGCGTGCCTTTCGGAAACCCCCCGTCCAGCAGGAGATTCAGTCCGACTATCCCGGTCGGCCGTTTTTTACTCCCGCTCTCAGAAAAGGAAAAACCCGTGGGGATAGTCCGGGATTGGGTGCCGGGATGGGCCGGTGAAGTCTCGGGCATTAGAGAAAGGTGGCTTTGGTGCTGATATAAACCTGATACGGAAAAATTTTAGAATTCTCTATAATATTTAAACATTGTCATTTTAAATTCATGAATTAATCTTTTGAATTTCTTTTAATCGTTATCAAACAAGTGATTTTGAAAAAGTTAGGATTTACACGGGTTTGTACTGCACCAGATGCAGCCGCGGCTGCAGTGTAAGAAAAATAATTCCCGGAATTCAAAAAAAATCCGTGCCTGACATCGGGATCAGACAACTCTTGAAGTGGTCGATGCCTCGATGCCCCGGTCAGTGATAATGAACGGGAGCAGGCGCTGGGGAGCAGCCGCATCCTTGACCTTCTGCACCGCGAGCGTCCTCTCGATATCGCTCTGGTGGATCTCGGTCTTGAACTCGATGACGATATCGGCAGCCCTCATGATCCTCGTCATTTCGATGGGCAGGTGAATACCGGTATAAACGACGAATATCAGGTTCGCGTTGCGTTTTCTCATTTCATCGCGGGCATGGCGGAGGAACTTGAGGGCTACTTCGACACCGTATTTTACGATAAGGGTCGAGAGCGAGTCGACAACAATCCTGCTGCCGGCCATCTGCGTCAGGTAGAGGTCCGGGTGCATCTCGGTGGCATCGATCATACCAACATCCACATCCCCGTCATTCATCAGGTACGTGCCCTCCTCCCCCTCTTCGCCTTTCCAGAACTGATATGCTGCAAGATCGACACCGGCAACCGGCGTCCCGTAAATCATAATGAGAGTCCCCTCGGGAAATCCTCCATCAAGAAGCAGGTTGAGACCCACGATGCCGGTTGTCCGCTTTTTTGCACGGCCAATTACCGGAACATCCTGTATACGGCTTTTGGTATCGACCACGAATACACTCTGATTGATACTATATTTGTAAGCCCATTAAAGGTTTTTGGGTATATCGCGTGATTTTTTCGCAGAATTTCTGCCGGACGGCTCATCCTGCGAATTTCCAAATTTTTCCCTCAGTTCGCGGCGGAGCAGCTTCCACCCGTGGACCCGGGGCAGTGAATCCGTGATCATGAGCTTCCGCGGGATCTTGTAGCCTGCCAGGTGGTCGCGACAATAAGCCCCGAGTTCGTTCTCCCCGAGCGTCATGCCTGGCCGGAACACAATTGCCGCAACCGGAACTTCTCCCCTGCGTTCATCGGGCACACCGAAAACGGCAACATCCGCGACCGCCGGGTGCTGGATGATCACGTTCTCGACCTCGGTCGGGTAGACCTTCCAGCCCGACATGATGATCATGTCTTTTTTCCGGTCCGTTATACAGAGGATGCCATCAGGGTCGAGGTACCCGATATCGCCGGTCAGGAACCAGCCATCCGGCCTGAAGACCTCGCAGGTCTCCTCCGGCAGGTTCCAGTACCCCTTTGCCACGGCCGGTCCGCGAAGGGCTACTTCCCCGCATTCGCCGTATGGCAGCTCCCGTTCCGGATCGCCGGAATCCACGATCCGGATCTCGGTGTATCCGACCGCCACCCCGACGCTCTGGTATTCTTTCGTCAGGTGGGGATACTCGGGGAGGGTAGTTGTTCCGGAGCCAATCACGATCGTCTCCGAGAGCCCGTACGAGTTCGCGACCGGGATATGATAGCGCCTGTCGAACGCTTCCCAGACCACCGGCAGGAGCTGGCCTCCCCCGGAGATGATCACCCGGGCACTTGCGAGTTGTTCTTCTGTGCCGGGCGGGGAGTGGACAAGGGAGTGGATGACCGGTGGCATCCCGGCGAGCACCGTAACTCTGTACTGCCGGGCAAGTTCAAGGTAGCGTTCGGGTTCGAACCGTTCCATCATCACGTAGGTTCCCCCTGCCCGGATAACCGCAAGTCCCCACGACAGCCCGACATGGCCCATGGGGTAGATCCCGAGATAAACGTCGACCGGCCGGAGCCGGAGTGCATCCCGTTCAGTGTCGAGAGCGGTCATCCAGTTACCATGGGTGAGCATGGCTCCCTTGGGCCGGCCGGTCGTCCCGGCGGTATACTGGATATGGCAGAGGTCTTCGGTTGAACAGTTCGCCGCCCGCATGGTCTCCGGCGCCGGCGGGAACGAGTCCCATGCTATGGATCCTTCGCACGACCCGCTCGTGCAGATGATGTGTGTGAGGGTAGGAGCATCATTCCGGATGGTGCCGATGATGCCAACGCCCTGCAGGTCCGTTATGACCGTACAGGCACCGGCATCGTTGATGACATGGAGCAGTTCCTTGCCGCGGTACACGATATTGGTCGGCACTGCCACGGCACCGATCCGCCAGATGGCAAAATAGCTGACTAAATACTCGGGTGAACTGTCGAGATAGATGCACACCCGGTCGCCCTTCTTCACACCAAGCGACAGGAGACCGAGGCCTACCCGGTTCATCTCGTTTCGGAGTTTCCCGTAGCTGTAGGTCTCGTTCCGTGTGGGGCAGATCAGCGCCGCTTTTTTTGCGGGCACGCTTTTTGCATCGAGGAGAGTAGTAACATTGGACATGGGGCACCGGGTATCAGGGTTGTTACAAAATTGGACGTTGATGTATATAGGTGTTCATTATAGGGGGCGGCCCGGACCTCCCGGCCTCCCCGGTTCCCGGAACCTGCGGAGAAAAGAACGACCTCATTCCTGTTTTAAAACATCGCTTGAAAGGACGGAATGTTTTTTATGGTTCCTGCCCCGATTAATCAGTCTGACAGTTATGGCAGAAGAAAATCCGCAGCCACAGAATACCGGAGACAAGCCAGCGCAGGCACCGCAACAGCAGACAGGGCAGCAGCCCGGGACCCCTCAGGGCCAGACCAGCTCCGGGCAGCGGAGGAATGACCGGAGGGACCACTCCCGTCATCATGGCGGCCGCAGGGACCCTCACCGGCGCGACCAGCAACCTTCTCCCCGTCCGGCAGCACCGGAAAAATCTCCGGAAACAACGGGAAAAGAACCGGATATTGACGACGAAGAGGAGACCGAGCAGGACCGCTCATCCCCGCAGGGCAGATCCCACCACCGTGGCGGCAGGCCTCCCCGGAAGATTATCGAGGAATGGGCAAACGACCCGTACTGCGAGTAAGGACGTCTTAAAACCCAGACTCCCTGCTGCAACCAGGGAACAGAGCAGCCGGAAAAGTTTTCCGATTTTTTTAAATTTTTTTAAAAATTTTCAGCCGGAAAATTTCCGGTAAACCGCGTCATCCCCTCCGCTCCGGAGGTCACAGGATGCCGGAGCCATATTTGAAGAATTCTTACGGATTCTTCTTATAGTTCATTCCTTCGGAATTCACAATTCGAAAATCCTTCGGATTTTCTCGTAGTTCGTCCCTCCGGGACTCACTATCCCAAAACCGCCCCTCTTTTCCGTATCCGTGCTATAGTAGGACTCATAGCGACTTTCGCTGTCCAATAGCGTCTATTAGCCCGGATTTTTTTCAACGACGTGAAAAATCAGAACGGGGCACGATAAGGGCCCGGAAATCTCCTCATTGTACCGTTTTCTCTGAATTCCCCGGATTTCCGGCAAACTGAAAAAATCACAGTTCCAGAAATCGTTAAAAATGAACCCCATTTGCCAAAAAGAGGCTGTTTTTTATGGTCAGGGCATCTCCCCGACCTCATGGTCCGGAGGGGGATTTTCTCCGACGACGACTATCGGATTGCTGACGGAGCCAGGGGTACTTACCGGGAGTGAGGATGCCGTTGATCCGGCCGGTATGTCAGCCGGTTCCGGGGCCGCAGGTTCTTCACCGGATCTTCCGGCCGGTGCTGTGGCCCCACTCGCCGCTCTGGATTTCCGGGCCGAAGCTGCCGGCTGATCCGGCATCAGCTGGCCGTTGCGGTCAAGCTCTGTAAGGGAATTTGCAAGAACCAGGAAGAACCGGAACGTGCCTTTTGGCGTATAGATCCAGAGCTCGCGGGAGATCTCGGGTGAAGATACAATGAACCGGAGCGCTGCGAGATCTTCTGCCGCTTCCCGCTCCAGCAGGTCCGCGGTGATGCGGATGCGTTCAACGCGCCGGACCCTAACAAGCGCCACGAGCCCGCTCGTGTAGATGACGAAGGTACAGATCATATCCGGCTCGTGCCGGAAATACCGGACCTCGCCACGTTTTTCTGCGATGTGTTTTGCTTCGCTCAGCGCGATGAGCGGCTTGCGCCCGCGGGCCATGTGATCACCTCTTTCTTTACGGATTTTTCCAGAGCGTTCGCTCGTTGATGGTGTGTCATCTGGGTATCTCCTTATGTTCCGGTCGGGCCGGTGCGGGCGCCGGTTCTATGCTCTCTCTTGCGCCGGAGAATCGGCCAGGCCGGATGTTTCTGCACGTATTATACTGTTTGATATATATACTTTATAGCATGCGAATCTACCGGTCCCGGATAAAAAGAGATGAACCGGATTTTTCCTTTTCCTATAAAAAAATAGATTCTTTCCCGGTAATTGTATCGGCGGAGCGCGGGAAACTGATAAGAGATTCACGATGAACTTTGGAACGCCGGGTCTGTGTCGGAAATTTATATCCACATCCTGGGCAGGAGTTGCCACTTTCTTTTGTTTCTTTATGGCATATCGGGCAGAGGTGCATGTTTTCACGTTTGTCAGAGACAGACGCCTTGATGAAGTAATGGCGTGTCATTAACACTCCCCTCTCCCTGTATGCTTAAAAATTTTCAACATCGCCGAGGCTACAGGGTATAACTCCTGGATTCCTTTGTGGAACCCGGATGTGGTGAGCATGGTGAATACGGGAATATGGGAGATTGCACCGCTGTATGAGATCGCTGGCAGGTTCAGCGTGGATCTGCCCGTCGTGTGCCTTCCAGGAAACATATGTGTTATGCCCGGGATTACGGTTTTGCCTGAATCAGATTTTTTCGTCCGTGACCGCCCGGGGCCTGATGAAAAATCGGAAGTCGAAGACGCCCCGCGTCTTATCCTCCTCATGGTTCTGCGAGATCATCAAATCTCGCAGAGGTGAAGGTAGGCAGATACCGACCTTCATCCTTCTTCGAACCAGTCGGAAATCGAAGAATGCTGGTGCATTCTTCTTCTCTTCGGGATCTGATGATCCTTCAGAGAAAAAAATTACTGATATTCCGGCGGTTGTACCTTTTGGGGGAGTCCGCCCTTGAAGTGCTGCTGGATCTTGCCGTAATACTCCCGGAGATTATCGTTCATGGTCGGGTGGACTTTCATCCGGGCTGCATCGAAGTGGCGGCGGGCTACGATGGTTGCTCCTTCGCGGAGGGCAAGCATACCGGCTTCACGGCAGAGTGCTTCGAGATCAGAGCCTACGAAGCCTTCAGTTACACCGGCGAGTTCCGCAGCCAGGCGCTCCCGGACCGGGTCGGCAAAGGTCAGGCCCTTCTCGGCCATGTGCTCAATGAGGCTCCGCCGCCGGATGCCGGCCGGGAGGCCGGTCATCTTCTCCGGCGCCGGTGTAATGGCTTCCCTGATCGTGTCCGCGGTTACATTCTTATCCTTTCCGAGCTTCTCGATCAGTTCAACAATTGCTTCCTCGTTATACGGTGCCGTCAGGCCCACGATCTCTTCGAGGCTTGATCCTTCGAGCGGCATGAAGCGGGTATGGATGCCGATGATCTGCTTCCGGTCCTCAAACACGGGCTCACCGATATAGACGAGGCGGTCGAACCGTCCCGCACGCAGGAGGGCGGGGTCGACCATCTCCGGGCGGTTCGTGGCGCCCATGATGACCACGTCTTTCAGCTCGATCAGGCCGTCCATTTCTGTCAGGATCTGGTTGAGCACGTTATCGGAGACATGGGAGTCATTGCCCCTGCCCCGTTCCGGTGCAAGGGCGTCCAGCTCATCGAAGAAGATGATCGAAGGGGCGACCTGCCGGGCTTTCTTGAAGATCTCGCGCACGGCCCGCTCGCTCTCGCCCACCCACTTGGAGAGGAGCTGGGGGCCGCGGACGGGGATGAAATTTGCCCCGCTCTCGCTTGCCACCGCTTTTGCGATCAGGGTCTTTCCTGTCCCGGGAGGGCCGTACAGGAGGATGCCGCGGGGAGGCTCGATCCCGAGATCGTCGATCTTCTGCCGGTCTTTCAGGGGGAGTTCGATCGCCTCGCGGACCTCGACCTTTGCTGCATCGAGGCCCCCCACATTCTGCCACTTTACGTGGGATACTTCCAGCATCACTTCGCGCATCGCGCTCGGGCCTACGTCGCGCTGGGCGCTCCGGAAATCGCTTGCATAGACCTTCAGGGTGTCCAGCACTTCCTGCGGGATCTCCTCGGCTTCGAGGTCAAGGACCGGCATATAGCGGCGGAGGGCGCGGATCGCCGCTTCTCGGGCAAGGGCCGCAAGGTCGGCGCCCACGAACCCATGGGTCTGCTGGGCAAGAGTTTCAAGGTTGACATCTTCGGCAAGCGGCATGCCCCGCGTATGGATCTTCATGATCTCGATCCGGTCCAGCTCGCTTGGGACCCCGATCTCGATCTCCCGGTCGAAACGGCCGGGCCGGCGGAGGGCTGCATCGATGGCATCGACCCGGTTCGTGGCACCAATAACAACAACCTGCCCCCGCTCTTCGAGCCCGTCCATCATGGTGAGGAGCTGGGCAACGACCCGGCGCTCGACTTCTCCGGTCACATCTTCTCGTCGCGGGGCGATGGAGTCCAGTTCGTCGATGAAGATGATCGCGGGGGGGTTTTCCCGGGCCTCATCGAAGATATCCCGGAGTTTCTGCTCGCTCTCGCCGTAGTATTTGGATATCACTTCCGGCCCGGCAATGTGGATGAAGTGTGCCCCGCTCTCGCTTGCAACTGCTTTGGCGATCAGGGTCTTGCCGGTACCCGGCGGGCCGTACAGGAGGACGCCCTTGGGCGGCTCTATGCCTAACTTCTGGAAGAGTTCCGGATGCTTGAGCGGAAGTTCGATCGTCTCGCGGAGGCGCTGGAGCTCGTCTTTCAACCCGCCGATATCCT
>Ga0182011_10001304_pt1 | contig 21879 bp, 20 predicted proteins | sample 711E1DmetaG_FD_120481 | JGI IMG/M metagenome (GOLD analysis project Ga0182011, IMG submission 120481) | Permafrost microbial communities from Stordalen Mire, Sweden - 711E1D metaG | ecosystem: Environmental > Terrestrial > Soil > Wetlands > Permafrost | place: Sweden: Stordalen | collected... | reverse complement strand
GGTATGGACGAGAAACGCGATTTTTTGCGCCACACACTGGCCACTTTGGCTTATCGCGCCACACGCGCCCTGGAGGGCGCGCCGGAAGGCTTCGGAGGCTTTGCCGGAGCCGGCCGAAAACCGATCGATATTCTGGCTCACATGGGAGACCTCTTCGACTGGGCGCTGAGCATCGCCGCCGGCCACGAGCGCTGGCGGAACGCCGAGCCCCTCCCCTGGGCCAAGGAACAACAGCGTTTTTATGCCTCACTCCAGGCCTTTGACGCTTTTCTCGCCTCCGAAAAGCCGCTCCTCGCGCCGATTGAGCGGCTTTTCCAGGGGCCGGTAGCCGATGCGCTCACTCATGTGGGCCAGTTGGCTATGCTCCGCCGCCTGGCCAACAGCCCTACCCGTGGAGAAAACTTCTTCGTCGCTGCGATTTCGGCGGGGAAGGCGGGTCCGGATCAGCCGGCACCGGTCAAGACGTTCTAGGGCCGCCTTCAGCTCTCCGGTTTATCGTGCGGTTCCATGGGAAATGGGTGTACCATATGGAACCAACAGCACCAACCGATTGAAGATTGCAAGATTGCGCCGTGCGCTGCGCCGTTGGAGGTTCATGCGCGGAGCAGTTTGCCCAAACAGGAGTTCCGAATGCGCAGTTTTGTCCGCTGCTTGCCGCTTTTTGCATTCCTCTTTTCGCTTTTCACGCTTTCCTCCTCCGCAGCCGCCCAGGTGCAATCGTCCTCTCATTGGACTACGCACACGGACCCATCGGGCTTTACTGTCGCCACGCCTGCCGGCTGGAGCGTGAGCAATGATAGCAAGCAAGGGCGCATTGTATTGCGTGGAGCGCGCGGCGAAGAGATTGTGTTCTGGCCGATCTTCATCGAACAAAAGCAGTTGAATTCGGCTGCCGCGGCACAGCTGGTGATGCAATTGGCGCGCAGGCTTGACGACCGCCTGCCCTGGGCTCCGGCAAGCGCTCAGCCCAACGCGGCGCGCGTAGTGGCGCGCGGGCCGCGGCGCAGCGGCGCCACGTTGATGACCTGGTCCAACGAGCGGACGGGCGCGGCCGTTACACTCTATGCGCTCGAAGCGCCGGCTGATGTGTATCGCTCATCGGCCGATACATTTGCGAAGATTCTCAAGAGTTTTCATGCAGGGCCGGACGCCGCGGCGAAGCAACCAGTAGAGCACGGCGGCTCGGGCCCGCTGGAGTACATCAAATGGAAGGACCCCCAAGAGAGCGCATTCACGCTACAGGTTCCGAATGGCTGGCAGGTGCGGGGGGGCGCCTATCGCCTGAGCGCCACGGACATTCGCCAGAGCGTCACGATGATCTCTCCCGACGCGCAGATTCGCGCCTTCATCGGGGATACGAATCTGGGAGCGTTCACCGAGCCCAACCAAATGCTCGCCATGGGCGGGCTGAGCGAAGGCAGCTATCAGACCCTCGGCGACGGCAGCAGACTGGAGATTCGCAGCTATATGCCGGGTCAGCAACTGGCGCGCTGGTTCGCGCAAAGCCGGTTTTCGTCGCAGTGTTCCGGCTTTCGTGTGGAGTCGAACAACGACCGTCAGGATCTGGCGGCCGCTTTCCTGCAGTCGGCGCACGAGGAAGGCATGGCCTCCGCGCGGCTCACCGCGGGCGACGCTGCCTTCAGTTGCACGGGGCAGCATGGACCCGTTCATGGGCACATCTATTCCGCGACCGTGTATCCATTTCCCGGCCGCGCCGGTATCTGGTATATCTACCGGCTCTACGGTTATCTCGCGGCTCCCGAGCGCCAGCAGGACGCCGAGACTATCGCGCAGCGAACGATGCAGTCGTGGCGCGTAGACCCGCTATGGCAGGCCCAGGAAAAGCAGATCGCAAGCCAGGCCGTACAACTGGACAACGCCCGCTCCGCTCAGATTCGCGCCCGCGCCTGGGAAGCGATCCGGCGAGACCAGCAGCAAACCAGCCAAATGATCGTAAACGGCTACAATCAGCGCTCGCAGGTATATGACGAGATCTCGCGCAGGCGCGAAAACTCCATCCTGGGCACCTCCGACGTGATCGATCCGGCGACCGGTACGCAATACAAGGTGGATAGCCTCTCCGACTACCACTGGATGAGCGACACGGGTTCCATTGCTGGAACCAGGACCGAGACCAGCCCGGGCGCCGGCTGGAATGAGATGGTCACACTGCCCTGATTCACGCGCACGAAGTGCAAGCGGGCAGTTGAGATTCGCGGCTCCTCACCCTTTTTCCCACAGAAACGCGGATAGAGTGGGGTGCGGAGCTGGCAGTCTTGTTCCGGCGTCAGTTCTTGCCCAGCCCGAAGATCTTTTGCAGCAGGTTGCGCCGCTCGGCGGGGTGGTCGCAGGTCTCCGTGGGCGCTGTGCCGGCCAGGAAGGCCGCACTGAAACTGACCGGGCAGGATTCATCACTCAGCAGGTTGCTAACACTGTCGATCGACACGATCTCTACCCCCTCGGGCGGGCTGAAGTCGTGCGTGTCGGAGTACTGCGGCAGCAGCACCGCCTTCTTCATGAACTCGGCCCAGATGGGCGCGGCAGCCTGCGCGCCCTGGAGTTTGATATCGGTATAGTCGTCGTTGCCCACCCATACGATGCATAGCAGGTTCGAAGTGAAGCCGGCGAACCAGGCGTCGTGGCTGGTGCCTGTCTTGCCCGCGGCGGGCGAGATAAAGCCGCGGTTGCGCACTCCGGCGCCCGTCCCGGCGCCGGTAACGTCACTGCGCAGCACATTCACCATCAGACTGGTGGTGAGATAGGCTACCCGCGGGTCCAGCACCTGTTTGGATGTGGGCGAGTAGTCGGCAATGATATCGCCTGTGGGCGTACGCACACTGGCCAGCATCCAGGGTTCCAGGCTCAGGCCGTTGTTGGCGAAGATGGTGTAAGCGCCGGCCATCTCCAGGGGCGTGGCGTCGTAGGAGCCGATGGCCACCGAGGGCGTTCCGCGCGCGCTCTTGACGCCGGCGTCGCGGGCCAGCGCGGCCACCCGATCGAAGCCCACCATGGAGGCCAGGCCGATGGTGGCGTTGTTCAGCGAACGCATCAGGGCGTAACGCGCCGTCACTTGTTCGTGATACTCGCCATGCATGTTGCGCGGCGAGTATTCGTACTCCGTGCCCTCGCCGTAGGTGGTTTGCTCGTCGTTCAGCATGGTCAGCGGCGAGAAGAGCCTGGTTTGCCCGGAGAGCATGGCGCCATCGGCGGCCGTGGCGAAGGCGGCGGCGTATACGAAGGGCTTGAAGATGGAGCCGGTAGGCCGCTTGGCTACCGCGTGATTCAACTGCGAGACGCCATAGCTGCGCCCGCCCACCAGCGCCAGCACCTGGCCGGTGTGCGGGTTGAGCGCCACCAGCGCCACCTGCGGATAGATCCAGGTCTCGCCCGGCTTGTGGCGCCTGTGCAGACTATCCACCTGCTCATCGATCACGTGGATGGTGGATTCCACCGCCGCCGTGGCTTCGCGCTGCAGGTCGGGATCGAGCGAGGTGTAGATGCGCAGGCCCTCGCGGTTGAAGTCGCGCTCGCCGAGCCTCTGCATTAGTTGATCATGAACCAGGTCGACGAAGTAAGGCGCCTCGCTGGCGTCCACGCTCACCGCGGAGAGATGCAGCCCCTCCGCCTTGGCGCGCTCGGCCTGGTCCTTGGTGATGGCGCCGGTCTCCACCATCGAGTCCAGCACCAGGTTGCGCCTCTCGATGGTCCGGTCGGCATGGCGGAAGGGATTGAAGTAGTTGGGGCGCTGTATGATGCCGGCCAGCAAAGCGCATTCGGCCAGATCGAGATGCTGCACGTCCTTGCCGAAGTAAGCCTGCGCGGCTTCGCCGAAGCCGTTGATGGAGAAGCTGCCGCGCTGGCCCAGGTTCATCTCATTGGCGTACATCTCGAAGATCTGCTTCTTATTGAAGCGGTGTTCGAGGTGGAAGGCAACCATGATCTGGGTCAGCTTGTACTTGACGGTGCCGGTATCGGAGAGGAAGAGCAGCTTGGCCAATTGCATCGTCAAGGTAGAGGCTCCGCCCCGATGCTTGCGGTCGCCGATCACATCATGCCATGCCCAGCTAATCATGCTGAAGTAGTTGACGCCGCCGTGCTCGAAGAAGCGGCGGTCCTCGATGGCCAGCACGGCCTGTACGAGATTCGGCGGAATTTCGTCGTAGGCGAGCAGCCGGCGCTTGGTGCGGTTGGCGTCTTCGCTCAGTCCGGTAATGAGCAGCGGCTCCAACTCATAACTGGACAAAGGCTGGCCGCGATCGTCCGTGATGGACGAGACCACGCCGGAATCGATGCGGATGGTGGCGCTGTCCTGAGCATGGAAAGATTGCGGGCCGGGCCTCACCGTGATGGCCAGCACGCCTTCCGAGAAGGCGCCTAGCGGAGAAATCTGCGAGGCACCCTCCGGCGAATAGCCGGCCTCGCGCAATTCGTTGGCAATGAGGCGGACGGTGAGCTTTTGTCCGGGGCGGACCTCGCGCGGCGCGGCATAGATCTTGGCGGTGGAGGCAAAGATCGGCTGCTTCAGCCGTTCGTCCACAACGCCACGATATGTAAAGTAGTAATAGCCGACGACGGCCAGGATGACGAGCGCAACGGCTGCAACCGCCAACAGCGCCGCGCGCAAGGCCAGCAATGCCCATGGATGCCGCCCGGCGGGTAGTGCCAGCCTGATCCTCAACGCCATTGCCGCTCCCTCGTAACAGCTAACAGTAGACAGCTAACAGTTGACAGTTTTTTGACTGTTAGCTGATCGCTATCGGCTGTACGCTGTTCAACAGCGCATCTTCCTCGACGCGCTCCTTCACCAATGCCACTACTTCATTCAACGCTACATCCACTCTGGTTGCCGTGGCGCGCGTCACCACCTCCACCTGGCCCGCGGCGGCCTTCTTGCCCACGTTGATGCGGTAGGGAATGCCGACCAGATCAGCGTCCTTGAATTTGACGCCCGCGCGCTCGTCTCTGTCATCAAGCAGCACGTCGAGGCCCGCGGCTTCCAACTCCGCAGCCAGCTTCTCGCCGGTCTCCTTGAGCAGCGCGTCGGTCATATTCGTGATTGTGACGACCACTGTGAAAGGCGCAATCGAAGCCGGCAGCCAGAAGCCGTTCTTATCGTTGGATTGCTCGACGGCGGCGGTCAGAATGCGCTCGATGCCGATGCCGTAGCTGCCCATGATGGGCGTCACTTCCTTGCCGTTCGGGTCCAGCACCCGCGCGCCCATCGCCTCGGAATACTTATAGCCCAGCTTGAAGATGTGCCCGATCTCGACTGCCTTGCCGACGACCAGCGTTCCAGTACAAGTTCCATCGGGGCGATAAGGGAAAAGCACTTTATTCTCATCACCGGGAAGCGAATGATATTTTCCTGGACATCCCTCGCCTTCGTTGACCGTGCGAATGTCCGCGATCTGGGTCCACATGAAGTCGCGGCCAGGGGTGACGTTGCGCAAATGATAGTCGAGCTTGTTTGCGCCGCAGACCATGTTCTTGCGGCCTTCCAGTGCCTTGTCCAGAATAATGACAGGATGTTTATAGTACCAACGAACATTTGTCCCCGCGTAATCGAGTGGGGGTTTGTGTTCATCACCAGCAACTAATTCTGGCAATATACCGTGCTGTTGGATAAATGCGAAATTCTCCGCGTCAAGAGCATTCAGTCCTACCGGTCCCAAATAGCCGGCCGGAGCATCGAAAGTTTTTTCGATTTCCTCCGTATTCATGAGGTTGAGTTCATCGGCCGCGATTACAGCAGCGAGCTTCGCCTCGTTCAGCATGTGATCGCCACGCAAAAAAACCACAATGGGTACGCGCGCTATGGCACCGGGTCTTACGAAGCCCGCTATATAGGCCACACACTTGATGTCGTTGGCCTCGCTCATCTTGAGGAAGGCGGCGATGTCGGCGATGGCTCCCATACCGGGCGTATGAATCAGCTCCGGCGTGCCGTCACCTGTGGGCTCAAGTTCCACAACGGGGGCGAGCAGGGAAGTCGCCTTTTCGATGTTGGCCGCGTAACCGCAGACCGGGCAGCTTGCGATCAGGTCCTCGCCAGCGTCGGTGTAGACCATGAACTCCTGCGACTGCGAGCCGCCCATGGAGCCCGAATCTGCCTCGACGGCGACGAATTTGAGTCCGCAGCGGGTGAAAATCTTGCGATAGACGGCATCATGCAGCTCGAAGCTCTTGTCCAGGCCGGCCTTGTCGATGTCGAAGGAATACGCGTCCTTCATGATGAACTGGCGCACTCGCAAAAGGCCCGACTTGGGTCTCGGCTCGTCGCGGAATTTGGTCTGAATCTGGTACCAGATCTGCGGCAACTGCTTGTAGCTGCGCAGTTCATTCCGAGCGATCGACGTCATGATCTCTTCGTGGGTCATGCCCAGGCAGAGGTCGGCGCCCTTGCGGTCCTTGAGCCGGAACATGTTGTCGCCCATCCCCGTCCAGCGGCCGCTCTCGACCCACGGCTCCTTGGGCAGCAGCGCCGGCAGGTAGAACTCCTGGCCGATCTTGTCCATCTCCTCGCGCACGATGCCGATAATTTTGTTGATAGACCGCTGGCCGAGGAAGAGGTAGTTGTAGATGCCCGCGCCGAGCTGGCGGATGTAGCCGGAGCGGAGCAGGAACTTGTGGCTGGCCACTTCGGCGTCCGCCGGGGCCTCGCGGAGGGTGGGAATAAAGAGCTTGGACCAGCGATGCATAGGGATGAGTACGTACTTTCCCGCCGGTAGGACGGCGTAGGGCAATCTGCGGCAGTATCCATTCTAAATCTTCCGAGGAGTTAGTCGGTTGCGGAAGACTAGGCATCGATGCCGCCGGCTTTGACGAGCAGCCGTTCCAAGGCGCTCCAGGGCAACAGACGGCGCAGCATCAGGATCATCTTGGCGTCCCGGCCGAAAACGTAACGGAGTTTAGGTCGTGGGTTGTCTAGAATCGCCGCGATGCCGTCGGCCACGATTTGCGGGCTGGCTTTGGGCTTGCCGGATTCCATGCGCTCAAGCAAGCGGGTAATACGCGCGGCATTGGGCGACTGCGCGTCTTGTGTGCCCGTTGAGAGGATGGCGTTCCGGGTCCAGATATCGGTCTCAAAGGAGCCCGGCTCAACCAGAACAACCTGAATTCCCAGCGGCCTCACCTCCAGCCGCAGCGTCTCGGTCCATCCCTCCAGCGCGAACTTCGCTGCCGCATAGCTGCCGACGCCAGGGCAGCCCATGCGCCCGGAGATGGAAGAAACCATGACGATGTGGCCTACGCCCTGGCGGCGCAACTGGGGCAGAAACGCCCGCGTGACTGCTGCCGCGCCGAAGAAGTTGGTGTCGAACTGGCTGCGCAACTCCGCATCGGAGACGTCCTCGGCAAAGCCGGCCATGGCGAAGCCCGCGTTATTGACGATTGCATCCAGCGGAGTTGGGCGTACGGAAATTGACGCGGCCAGAGCGGCAATCTGCCCGGCGCCGGTGACGTCGAGAGCGAGAAACTCGATGCAGTCGAGGACGCCCGCTGCCTGCGCGGCCTCTTCCAGCTTGTTGCGGCGGTTGAGGTCGCGCATGGTGGCCAGCACCTGCCATCCGCGCCGGGCCAGAGTCACGGCGGTCAGCAGCCCAAAGCCGCTGGATGCGCCGGTGATGAGGGCTACTCGCTCCGTGGGCATCTTTATTCCGCACACCTTCGCGGCGCGGTCGTATATGTCGATATGCCCTATGTCGTTACGGTTCCCATGGGCGAGATCAGCAGCAGGGTAACGCTTTCCGCAGTGATCCGCTTATGCAGCGTTCCCCTCGGGATGATCAGCATATCGCCCTTCTTGAGCGTGAGGGAGGTTGCTCCCTCCGCCGCCGGCGCCAGCCACTCGCCCGGTCTGGTATTGCGCCCGTCTTTGGGCGTACCGCCGACCTCGTAGACCGTCGTTCCATCGAGAATCTGCAGCACATGATCGCGGTGCTCGTGCCACTCGAACTCCTTGGCGCTCTTTGCCGTCTCGGTGGTCAGGACGACCGTGAAATTCTTTCCGCCCACCAGGTTGTTGTTGCCTGGATTCGCCTGCAAGGCCTTGCTGTCATCCTGAATGGTCTGCGCGGTGAACAGTTGGAAGGTTGCCGGGGCCGCCGGCGGTGCGCCCTGGGCCGCTGTTTGCGCCGCGAAGAGCTTTGCATCGGCAAGCGCCAGACCTGCCGCGGCGGCAACTGGCGCCGTGCGCAGGAAATTGCGCCGGCTCGGATTCTTGATTGCGAGGTTTTCCATCTGACTTTCTCCCCCAACAGTAAAACATTGCTTGCCACATCCTGTCAGCTATCGACGTCCTGAATGCGGCTTATTTGCGGTTTTCGACCATAGCGCGCAACTCGGCGGCGATTTCGATGAGCCGCACAGCGTGGGCGGAGCCGGGACCGTTTTCGCGGGAGTAGATGATTTCCAGTTCACGGGCCAGCACGGTTCCCCCGGCAAGGCCGAAGGCGCCCAGCACCCCGGCCAGTTTGTGAGCGGCGGAACACGCTGCCTGGCGCTCTTCGATGGAGAGATGGCCGGCGGCAACGGCCGCGGCGACGGTCTCCAAAGTGGCCACCCGTTCCCGCATCTGGGGCAGAAACCGGGCCCACAAGCGGTCCATGGCTTCGGTGAGATCGGGCTCTCCGGCAGGGTCCATGCGCCGGTTCCTCGAATCAGTTCCAACCCAGTACGCCGGCGATCTGCGTGGAGAGGGCAAGCGGGTCGAAGGGTTTGAAGAGCACGGCCTCCACGCCGAGATCCGCAAAGCGGCGCTGGTCGGAGCTTTGCACCTTGGCTGTCAACAGCAGCACGGGGATATGGGCAGTGGCGGGGTTCTTGCGCAATTCACGAAAGGTAGTGGGGCCGTCCATGCCGGGCATCATCACATCCAGCAGGATGGCGTCTGGCTGATATTCGATGGCGCGCGCCAGGCCCTGGGCGCCGGAACTGGCTGCGATGACATCCCACCCGGCCACGGATTCCAGGCAAAGCGCGGCCACTTCGCGTATGTCATCTTCGTCGTCGATGATCAGTATCTTATGTGACATGACTCAATCATCTCCACAGCCGGCCTGGAATGTCCAGAGCCGCTTTTCGGTTTGTTTTTGAGCGGGACTCAGACTCGACAACGATTCTATCCGGGCCTGAAAATTCAAGTCCTATTGCCCCGCAGCAGACAAACAAGAGGAAATCGACGTACCGGGTCACATATTCGTGACGACCGGCGCCGGGCAAGGAGCCTCCTCGGTCTGGCGCGAAGCGCGCAACATCGTCAAGACCAGAGCCTCGAGCTGTTGCGGTTGCACGCGGGCATTGGTCAGGAAGCGGGTGGGGCCGAGGGCAAGCTGGCTGCGATCGTCGGCAGATAGGTCGCCGCCGGAATAGGCAACCAGCGGCAAGCGGGCGAGATCGCGGTGTTCGCGGAGCCAGTCTACGACGTTGAAACCGTCTCCGTTGGGCATGCCGAGGTCCAGGACCAGCAAGTGGGGCTGAAAGGAAAAACATGCATCCAGCGCCGCCTGAAGCGTATGGGCCAACTGGACGGAGAAGGTGTCGCGGGAGAAGACCTCGCCGACGATGCGGGCCAGCTCCACATCGTCTTCGACGACCAGGACTCGCACCCGTTCACCGGGTTCGCAGAGCGCGCGGGCCAGTTTGTCCAAGAGCGCCTCTTCATTGAGAGGCTTGGAATCCCATCCGTCGGTTTCGGCGGGCAGGCCGTCCGGGCTTTGGGGGCACTCCATACTCAGCAGAACGACAGGTGTTCGCGCCTCGGGGTCCAGTCGGCGCAAGAGGGGCAGAATCTCCCACCCGTTCATGCCGTTCAGGGAGGTATCAAGCAGAATAGCCTGGACGCCCTCGTGGGCGGCGGCCAGGGCTTGTTCGAGGGTGGCGGCCTCCACCACGCGGAAGCCGTGGCGGCTCAACAGCGCAGCTGTCCGCGGGCGCGTCGTGGCGTTGGCGTCGGCCAGCAACACGGCGCCATGGCCGGATTCGGTTCCGGTATCGCTTTCCGGCGTCTCGGCCGGGAGCTGCTTGTAAGGCAGAAAGACGCGGAAGGTCGAGCCGCGGACGGGATTCCTCTCCGCCCAGACGTGGCCGCCGTGTTGCATCACGATGGTGCGGCAGATGGCCAGACCCAGGCCGCTGCCGCCTTTCTGGCGGGAGTCCGAGGCGTCCACCTGCTGGAAGCGCCCGAAGATCGCTTCCAGCTTGTCGGCGGGAATTCCGCGGCCCTGATCGATAACCGAGAGGGTGACGCCGCGGAGGTCGGGGCGCAGCATCACGGAGACGGTCGAGTTGGCCGGAGAGAACTTGACGGCGTTGGAGAGCAGGTTCGTGAGCACTTGCAAAAGCCGGTCGGGGTCGGCAGCGATCTCCACGCGGGTGGCGTCATGGATCAGTTGCACACCGGCCGCTTCGGCTACCGGCTGCATTCCATCGATCGCCTGGCGGACGATTTCACCCAACTGCACCGGGCGGAAAGCGAGGGGTTTGCGGCCGCTCTGGACGCGTTCCAGGTCGAGGATGTCGTTAATCAGCCGTACTAGTCGTTCGGAGTTGGCGAGGGCAATGCGAAGCAGGTTGGAGGCCTTGGCGTTCATCTTGCCGAGAATGCCCGAGGAGAGCAGTCCCAGCGCTCCCCGGATGGAGGTGAGGGGTGTGCGCAACTCGTGACTGACGGTGGAGATGAACTCGTCCTTGAGGCGGTCCAGGGCATAGCGCTGGCTGATGTCGCGGAAACTGAGCACGGAACCCGAGAAGCGGCCCCGATCGAGGATGGGATTGAGGAAGTACTCCGCCGGAAATGAACTGCCGTCGGCGCGGAAGATGGCGCCCTCGCCGGCCGATGCCATTTGGTGGCTGGCGGAGCGCCGCAGCGGACACTCCTCGCCGCACCGATTGCCGGGAGCCGCGGAGCCGTGCAGCAACTCATGCACCGGCTTGCCGGTCAGGCTGGCAGCCTCGGCGCCCAGCAGGCGGCCAGCGGCGGGGTTGGCAAAGCTGACCAGTCCGTGGCGGTCCACTCCGCAAATGCCGTCCGCGACAGAGTCAAGCAGGATCTCCTGTTGGCGGTACAGTTCTTCTGCGCGGCCGCGCTCCTCGGAAGGCTCCTGATTCTCTTCGGGCAAGGGCGGCCCCAGCTCAGGGGCGCGATTGCGGAGCAGAAGCCAGACAGCATTCACCGCGCATACGATTGTGGCTGCTCCTGCTGCGAAGAGGACCGCTCCATGATGGAACCGGGGACCGGCTATTAAGAGCACTATCAGAGCACCCGCGAAGGCACCGAGCGCCAAAACGGTCAGCAAGAGCCGGAACAGGTGGCTATCAGTCCAAACAGCCCGCACGGGCTGCCTACCTCCGGCTATCGTTGCCCTCTTGGCCCGGTCCTGCATGATTCCCCCAGAGCGATTTCACTGTGCCTCGGTCCTTTTCTGTGACTTTGAACCGGAGCCATCGAAAGGCTGCACCGTGCAAGATCCGTTTTGTCGCCGACAGGGACGAACGAATCTCTCTCTACATCGATTTTGAGGTAGTATAAGCGTTTTGTTTTAGCCTCTCCACGCAATTCCGGCCGGGAATTCCCTGAACGAAACACCTTGGTGAAAGGAGTTCGGAAATCGCCGCCATGTTGCATGGGAACCGCCACAGACCATCTGCGCGCTCAGCCTGGAATTCAAATGGCGTTTTCCATGACCAGCCCTATACTGAGATCATGGTGCCTTCGCCTCGTTCTTTCCGTCCTATTGAAGCACTCTTGGCCGTCATCGGGCTGGTTTGCATCGCCGCTCAGCCGCAAGCCGCCCGCGCCTGGGGCAATGAGGGCCATCGCCTGATCAACCGTCTGGCCGCCAGTACGCTGCCTGCCTCTGTGCCCGGCTTTCTGCGTACCGAAGCAGCCGCCAACGAGATCGAGTACCTGGGCCCGGAGCCCGACCGCTGGCGCTCTGCCGCCGAGCCGGAGTTGAGCGCGGCCCAGGCTCCGGAACACTTCATCGACCTGGAACCGGCCGACGCGCTGGGCCCTTTGCCGCGCGGCCGCCTGGACTTCGAGGCAAAAGTCTTCGCCGCCGGGCAGCGGCCTGAGAAGATCGGCCTGCAGCCCTGGGAGGCAACCGAGGTCTGGGAGCGGCTGAAGGCCGCGCTGCGCGAGTACCGCCATCTGGCGGCTGCCGGGCAGGATACGCGCGGCGTGGAAGCGGCTGCGATCTTCTATGCCGGCTGGCTGGGCCACTACGTGGGGGACGGCTCACAGCCGCTGCACACGACGGAAAAGTACAACGGCTGGACGGGGCCCAATCCCAGCGGCTATACCACCGGCCACCAGATTCACTGGCAGTTCGAGGGAGCGTTTGTGGCCGCGAATCTGCATGAGCCCGAGGTGCGTAGCCGAATGATCCCTCTCCAGCCCATCGAAGGCGACATCTTCAACAGTTACATTGCCTACCTGAGGCATTCGAACACCTACGTCGAAAAGGTCTACCAGCTGGAGAAGGCTGGCGGGTTCGTGGGAGCGGGAACGGCCGAGTCGCGAGCGTTTACAGCGGAACGGCTGGCCGCCGGAGCCAGCATGTTGCGGAACATGATCGATACGGCATGGATGGAAAGCGCGAAGCCGGCGCCCGACCCCTATGCGGGGAAGTGATCTGAACTTCAGTCGCAGGCCTCGGCCGCGGCCAGGGCCGGCACCCGGCGCAGCAGCATGGTGAGCGTGAAGGTCATCAGCGTGACCGCGGGGACGGCGATCACCAGCCAGGCCACCATGGCGTGACCGGCAAAGCTCCCTAACTGCGTGAGCAGATGCATAGGCGAAAGGTGCAGGAGTGTCTCCGCCTTGATACGCTGGTTCGGGCTGGAGGCGAAGAGCCATCCGCCCATCCGGAAAAAGGGCAGCATCAACATGACCTGGAAGGGCATAGCGGCATAGTTTGCCGTCTGCAGGACGGGCAGATTCAGCCGTGCGGTGAGCGCGACGACGACGCACATCGTGGTGGGCACACCGACTACCGGAATGCAGCCGAAGGCGAATCCGAGCGCAATGGTCAGCGCCAGCCGGCGGGGCGATATGCCCTGCAATAGCCAGTCGGCCACCTTTTCGTTGATAGAGGATAAAGATTTTCGCATGTTCACAGTCACACTATCGGTACGAATGGCCGCGCATGTTAGTTCTCTCATGAAACTTTGGTAAACGAACCCAAAGTGTCATCACAATGTTAAAAAATTTCAATCCAGGAAGCGCAATCACCGGTTAGAGGGCCCCCAGAAGCAAGCCGCGGAGGCGCATTTCAGTCAAAACCCGCTCCACCTTCCAGTCTAACGCGCCGGTTCCGTCGATGATCGGGGGTAGACTGCTCTTTGCGTCGGTCCGGCTCACGGAATCCGCCTTACGGCTCAGGCTCCCGCAGCGCGGCTATTCCAGGCACGAGCCGCGCAAAGAGGCGGGTCAGGCGACGCTCGACCTGGCGGCCGGCTGCAAATACCTCCTCGTGGCTCAGTTGTGTCGCGCCAAGTCCGGAAGCCGGGTTGGTGACGCAGGAGAAGGCGAGGACTTCCAGGCCCATGTGCCGGGCGACGATGGTCTCCGGGACGGTGGACATGCCCACCAGGGTCGCGCCCAGTGCGCGGAAGGCGCGGATTTCGGCGGGGGTCTCGAAGTTGGGGCCGCTGACGGCAAGGTAGACGCCTTCGTCGAGCGGGAAGCCCTCCGCGGCGGCGGCCTCCTGGGCCAGGGCGCGGAGCCGCTTGCTGTATGCCTCGGTCATGTCGAAGAAGCGGCGGCCGGCGCCGGGGCGGTAGCCGAAGCGTGGCTCGTTGGGGCCGACAAGCGGATTCCAGCCCATCAGGTTGATGTGGTCGGCGAGAGCCACAAGCTGGCCCACGCTGTACTCCTCGGCGATGCCCCCGGCGGCGTTGGTCAGGATGGCGGTCCTGATCCCCAGCGCGCCCAGAACGCGCATGGGAAAGGTGACCTGTTGCGGTGAGTAGCCTTCATAAAAATGTACCCGCCCCTGCATCACGACGACGGGCTCGCCGCCCAGCAATCCCGCCACGATGCGCCCCGAGTGGCCCTCGACGGTGGACTGGGGGAAGTGGGGAATCGCGGAGTAGGGAACGATCATCGGCTCTGCTACCGCATCGGCCACCGCTCCCAGCCCGGAGCCGAGGACGATGGCGATTGCAGGGGAGAGGCTGCCGAGTTTCTGCCGGAGGAAGGCGGCGGCTTCAGCGACTTGGTCGTAGTAAGTCATCTTCGCGGGCTGACTTGGCGCTCTTGAGATTCTACAGGCCGAGGGACGGCGCGGGGTCAAGGCGATTGCGGACTGGTTTTCAAGCAGCCGGCCAGAGCTCCGGCGCCAGCGTGACCACACTGCATCCCAGCGAATAGTTGAACCAGAAGTGTTCGCTGGTAGGGGTTGCGAAAAAACCTTCCAGACGCCGCCGCCTCACCACTTCGGCCACAAAGGCGCGTGGGCCGTAGAAGAGGGTGAAGAAGCTGTCCCAATCCACCGTCAGCAGGAAGGATGCATCCAGGGCCGCGAGAGTGCCACGGCTGGGAAAAGGCTCCAGGCTATTTCTGAGCCTGGATACTCTGAGTTGCCGGACGGGATCGGCATGGGGAAACTCAGGTACGAAGATCAGCTCTTCCTGGCCGGCGGCTTCGTAAGCATGAAGAAAATCCATTTGCAGCAAGGGTTCGAAACGGCCCTCCGTGGGCATCCAAATGGATTCGGATTGCAGAAAGCTCGTGAGCGCATCGCTGGCCGGATCGTCGCGCAACTCTTCGCCGATCGATCGGATGGAGGTCAGGAGGGCTTGGTTCAGCCTGGCGCAGGCGCCGAGTCCCGTTTGCTCGGCAACATAGACCCACGGAACCTTTGCTCCCAGTCTCAAGAGCTGCTCATCGTTCGGATAACGCTTCGCCGCTTTCCAGGCCAGAGTCTCGGGAACACCGATAAATGGGTGAAGAACGACGTAGACGGATTCGAAACGGCCGCCGTAGGCCTCCAGCAGCGGCGTATCGCAGGGCGGGTAGACGAGGCGTTCGTAGTCCACCTGCTTAGGATAGCAAAGCCGGATAGCGGTGGAAGGGAAGGGAAGGAACAAGGACAGAACAGGGATGAATAGTTAGTTCTGCCCAATCGCGTTGCTACTTCGGCGTACAAACGCCGGCCCGATTAGCCGTTCCCGAACCGCCGCGCGAATGGCCGATCGCATACAATGGACGTTATCCCGGCCATGGAGGCTCGTCCTGTTAGCCGCGCTTGTGACCAGTCTGAAACCCGCCGCCGGCCTGCTTCGCGGGCTGCCGATGCAGGTGGCCGCATATCAGGTGTTTGCGCCGCAGACCGGCCTGCGCCACTACCTGAAGGCGATGCAGGACGCCGACCAGACCTTCAAGGGGCTCTACCACTGGAATCTCTTCGATCTGGCGCTGCTACTGCCTTACTTCGCGGTGATGATCGTACTGGCCATCTACGGCATTCACCGCTACACCATGTGCTACCTCTATTACAAGTACCGCAAAAACTACCGTCCGGAGCCGCCGCGACACTTCGCGGAGTTGCCCCGCGTGACCGTGCAACTGCCCATCTTCAACGAGCAGTTCGTAGTCGACCGGCTGATCGAGGCGGTATGCGCCATGGAGTATCCCCGCGAAAAGCTGGAGATCCAGGTGTTGGACGACTCGACCGACGAGACCCAGGCGGTTGCCGCAGGCATTGTGGAGCGTTATGCGGCGCTGGGCCATCCCATCGTCTACATTCACCGGACAAACCGGTATGGATACAAGGCCGGGGCCCTGGATGCCGGACTTGAAACGGCCAAAGGCGAATTCGTGGCCATCTTCGACGCGGATTTCGTGCCGCCGCCGGAGTGGCTGATGAAGGTGATTCACCATTTTGCCGAGCCGGAGGTCGGCATGGTGCAGACGCGCTGGACCCACATGAACCGCGACTACAGCATGTTGACCCAGATCGAGGCCATCCTGCTGGACGGCCACTTTGTGATGGAGCACGGCGCCCGCGTCCGCACTGGGGACTACTTCAACTTCAACGGCACCGCCGGCATGTGGCGGATCAAAGCCATCGCCGACGGCGGCGGCTGGCAACACGACACGCTGACCGAAGACACCGACCTGAGCTACCGCTCTCAGTTGGCCGGCTGGAAGTTCAAATACCTGCCGGAGGTGGAGTGCCCCTCCGAACTGCCCATCGAGATGACCGCCTTCAAGACGCAGCAGGCGCGCTGGGCCAAGGGGCTGATCCAGACCAGCATCAAGGTGCTGCCCATGATCTTCAAATCGCATGTGCCGCGGCGCATCAAGGTCGAGGCCGTCTACCACCTGACGGCCAACCTGAGCTATCCGCTGATGGTCGTCATGTCGGCGCTGCTGATGCCGGCCATGATCTGCCGCTTCTACCAGGGCTGGTTCCAGATGCTGCTCATCGACTTTCCGCTTTTCACCGCGTCCACCTTCTCCATCGCTGTCTTTTACCTGATGAGCGAGCGGGAGCTCTTCCCAAAAACCTGGATGAAGACCTTTCTCTATCTGCCCTTTCTGATGGCCCTGGGCATCGGCCTGACGGTGACCAACACCAAGGCGGTGATGGAGGCTCTCTTCGGCATCAAGAGCGCCTTCGTGCGCACGCCCAAATACCGCGTGGCCAAGAAGGGCGAGAAGTCCCAGGCCGCCAAATACCGCAAGCGGCTGGTGCTGGCTCCGTGGATCGAACTGGCCTTCGGCGCTTACTTCTTCCTGGCGATCCTCTATACCTTCTCCAACCACAACTACTTCACCGCGCCCTTCCTGATCCTGTTTGTCATCGGCTACTGGTACACGGGCCTGATGAGTTTGCTGCAAGGGCGTTTCGAGCGCTGGCGCACGGGGGCGAACACCGACGAATCGAGCCCCAAGCCGTTCCCGGTGGGAGTGTGAGGCAGGATATGACGGCGTTCGTAGTCAAATCGAGCTTGAGATTCAACAACTTGGGAACATTTTCGTAGAATTTTCTCCTATAGGCGTATAATAATATTCTTATATGAAGCATTAAAGTTCGGAGGTTTGCTTGCCGAATAATAAAAAAGTGATACCATTTCCTCAGTCGGGTTTCTGGACATTTTACGACTGGGTGGACGGCGACGGATCGAACCCCATTGAGGATTGGGTCAAGGATTTGTCCCCAGAAGCGCGCGACAAGATGAACTCGCTGCTGAAGCATGATCGCAAGACCCGGCTGGTCAAGGATTGGCTCAGTTTCAGACACAAGATGACAAAAACGAAGAAGCTCGCCAACGAGGGCATCTGCGAACTGGGCTTTACAGCGGATAAGCGCGAGCATCGGTTGTTGGTGAAGTTCGATGGCAAACTCCAAGTTGTTATCATCTGCGGTTGTTATCACAAAGGCGATCAGTGGACACCGCGAGGAGCTTTGAATACAACTCTTGAGCGAGCAAGAGCGCTCTCACAGGGAAAGGCGAGACGGCATGAACGAAAGATCGAAGAAGATTTCTGAATTAGCAAATAGCATTTCTCTGCGGGAGGCCTATCTTCATTCGAAGCTCGACGTTTTGGTTCCAGCGCAGATTCGTTCTCTTCGCCGGAGACGAGAACTGACCCAGTCGGAACTGGGCGAAGAAGCGGGGATGAAACAGGCGCGAATCTGTGCAATAGAGCGCCCGGGACAAGTGCGTTTTAACCTGGAGACTCTAGTGCGTCTCGCGGCTGCATTTCGCGTTGGACTCTCGGTTCGGTTCTTACCAATGAGCGAGATGCTGGCATGGGAGAACTCGTTTATGCCAGACGAGTTCGATGTGGTTCCCGTGGAAAAGGACGAGGCTTTTATCAACTATGGAAGCGTGCGATCCGAACCGCTCATTGGTAAATACGCATGGGAGAAAACACTTCCATGCAGGACATACCCCGATTCAAGCCATGCGGGAATAGGGAATGAGCTTACTACCCCGATTGACTATAGTGAAAGCCGAATGGTCGAACCCTATGTCATTCTTTCTTTGCAGAATCGCGTAGGTTATCCTTCGACAGAACAGGAAGGTAATCATGTCAACTAAAAATCAGAATGCGGCACCTGTTGTGCAGAGAATTGAATGGAAAGAAGAACAAATTCCTTCAATTTACGCAAACGTCATGGCGGTGGGAATAACGCCCTTTGACATCTCCATTCTCTTAGGCGAAGTGGAGAGTGCATCTACATCCGTTGTAAAGGCAAGACCTAAGGTTAAAATCATCGTTTCTCCCGAACAAGCCTCCCTCCTTATGCAAACGATCGCGCAGGGTTTGGCGAAGTTCCAGGAGGGTAACGGACCGTTACGTCCAGTCGGGAAGCAACAGCTTAACTCGACAAATTTCAAGTTTGAAACCCAGGCATGATTTCCCTGACTAATTCAAGAATAGTCGGGCTACACTATCCCTGAGAGGCAACCATGCAGACCGCTGAAAAAGTTCGGGCTGTACTTGAGGGCTTTACGCCGACCCAGGAGAAGGTCGATCTGGCCGTCAGGGCTGCCGTTGAGGTGGCGCATCCTTCGCGGGTCATTCTTTTTGGCTCCTGGGCGCGCGGTGAGGCCCAGTGGGACAGCGATCTCGATCTAGCTGTTCTGCTGCCGGATTCCGCTGAGCCTCAGTTGAGCGCGATACGCCGCGCTTTGCGTCGCAAGCTTGATGAAGTGCCGATGACCATTGACCTGGTGATTGCTACCGAAGGGTTTGCTGGGCAGTTTCGGAATTCGGTCAATTCGATCTATCAGCGCATCTTGAGCGAGGGCCATGTGGCTTATGAGCAGCGACCCGTATAGTCAGGCGCAGATTCTTCTCATCAAGGCCGCAGAGGATGAGAAGGCCCTTCAAGCGGACAATCCGGAGTCAGTCCTTGGCTTTCATGCGCAGCAGGCAGTAGAAAAGCTGATGAAAGCTCTACTGTCCGAACTCTCCGTCCCCTACCAGAGAACGCACGGTCTGGGCAAGCTACATGCGCTGCTCATGGCCGCCGGGGAGATGCTACCGCCAACACCGTTGGCACTTAGCGAATTGGAAGACTTTGCCGTTGTCTACCGTTACGACCTGCAGTTCCAGTTTGCTCCTCCTGAGAAAGCAGACCTAATCGAAACCGTCCGCCTCATCCGCGAATATGTCGTGAACCGCATTTCCGCGCTCGCAGCTGCCCCTAGCCCCCCTCCATTACAATAGATTTCAAGCGCCTGCCGAGCCGGGGACTCGATTCCCCCTCCGCCAGGCGCATCAGAGCATATGCTAGACAAAAACTTGACCGAAGCCCTTACCTTCGACGACGTGCTGCTGGTTCCCGCCTACAGCGACGTTGTGCCCGCGCAGGTCAGTACACAGACCCGGTTGACACGCGAAATCACGCTGAACACGCCGCTGTTGTCCTCCGCCATGGATACGGTAACGGAGTCGCGCATGGCCATCGCCATGGCCCAGTTGGGCGGCATCGGCATTGTGCACCGCAATCTCTCCATCGCCGACCAGGCGGGCGAGATCGACAAGGTGAAGCGCTCGGAGAGCGGCATGATCGTGGACCCGGTGACCATCGGACCGGATCAGATGATCGGCGACGCTCTGGACGTGATGCGGCGCTACAAGATCTCCGGCGTGCCGGTAACGCGCGGCAAAAAGCTGGTCGGCATCCTGACCAACCGCGACCTGCGCTTTGAGACCCGCACCGACATTCCCATCGGCGACGTGATGACCAAAGAAGACCTGGTCACCGTGCCCGTAGGCACCACGCTGGAAGAGGCCGAGCTGATCCTGCACAAGCATCGCATCGAGAAGCTGCTGGTAGTCGACGATCAATACAACCTGAAAGGGCTGATTACGGTCAAGGACATCCAGAAGAAACTGAAATATCCCAGCGCCAGCAAGGACGATCAGGGCCGGTTGCGCGTAGGCGGGGCCATCGGGGCTACGGGCGACTATATGGAGCGGGCGGCCGAACTGGTCCGGGCGCGAGTGGACGTGCTGGCCATCGACTCGGCCCACGGACATTCGTCGCGGGTGCTGGAAGCGGTGCGGGAGGTGAAGAAGCAATTCCCGCAAGTAGGCCTACTGGCCGGCAACGTTGCCACCTATGAAGGCGCTCTGGCGCTGATTGAAGCCGGCGCGGACGCCATCAAGGTCGGTATCGGGCCGGGCTCCATTTGCACTACCCGCATGGTGACCGGTGCGGGAATGCCACAGATATCCGCTATCTCCGAGGCCGCGCGCGCCGCCCGCGAGCACGGTATTCCAGTGATCGCCGACGGCGGAATCAAGTACTCCGGAGAGATCACCAAGGCCATCGCCGCCGGGGCCAGTTCGGTAATGATCGGGTCGCTTTTCGCCGGCGTGGATGAGAGTCCGGGCGAGACGATCCTCTATCAGGGGCGCAGCTTCAAGAGCTATCGCGGCATGGGCTCGCTGACCGCAATGAGCCAGGGCTCCGGCGAACGTTACTTTCAGAGTACCGGCGACCTGGCCAGCGCGGAGACGGGAACCGAAGGCGTGGTGCAGCGCGAGCGGGCCAGCCAGAACCGGCTGGCCAAATTCGTCCCCGAAGGCATCGAGGGGCGCGTACCGTACCGGGGGCCGCTGGAGTCCATGGTCTTCCAGCTAGTCGGCGGCCTGCGCTCAGGCATGGGCTACCTGGGCTGCGGCAGTATCGCGGAACTGCATGAGAAGGCTCAATTCGTGCGCATCTCCGGAGCCGGCTTGCGCGAGAGTCACGTCCACGACGTGATCATCACCCGAGAGGCGCCCAACTATCATGTCGAGTAGTACGCGCGACCTCAGGTTCTGGATCAGCGCATGGCTGCCGGTCGCGGTGAGTATCATCTTCATCGCGCTGGAATCGACCGAAGTCATGGGGTCCAACCATACCTCTGGCCCGCTGCGGTGGCTCTTCGAGGCTATCTTCGGACCCATCAGCAGCGCCCGGTGGGATATCGTGCATCACATGGTTCGCAAGTCCGGCCACTTTATGGGCTATGGTTGCATCGGATTGGCGTGGCTGCGCGCCTGGTGGATGACGCTGCCCCGGTCCCGTTTCCTCCAGGACGCGCTTCTGGCGCTCCTGGGAACGGCGCTGGTAGCCAGCAGCGACGAGTGGCACCAGAGCTTCCTGCCCAACCGGACGGGCTCCGCGTGGGACGTGTTGCTGGACTGCTGCGGCGCCGTTACGCTGCAGCTCATGGTCTACATGTACTTCCGTTTGATGAGGCCAAAGCGGCTGACGAGGGCAGCGTAGGGATTTATCCGGTAATAACCGGAATGCAATCATGGCTACAGCAGAATCAGAGTAGATGTACCCGGGCGCACTCCCCTCAAGTGGGTTTTTCCTAAAGAAAAACCCACCTTGAAGAAACTCACCATGGGCACTGTTACTCTGATTCTGCTCAAAAAGTGGGGCCGCCAAAGAAGCGCCGCTTTACGCGGCCGCTTCTTGGGCTTCTTCTTTCTTCGACTCTTCCAACTGTTTTTCGAGCTCGGCCCTCTTCTTGGCCTTGACGTCTTCCCGTTTCTGGCGTTTGGCGTCCAACTGCTTCTCGGCGCCCAGCAGTTCGATGAAGGCCTTCTCGGCGCCGTCGCCCTTCTGGAAGCCAGTGCGCACGATGCGCAGATAGCCGCCTTGACGGTCGCCGTAGCGCGGGGCCACTGTCTCGAAGAGCCGCTCGACGGAGTTATCGGTCATGAGGTAACTGAGGGCCTGACGGCGCGAGTGCAGATCGCCCTTCTTGCCCAGGGTGATCATCTTTTCTACCAGCGGACGGACTGCCTTGGCCTTGGCCACGGTGGTCTCCACGCGGTCTTCCACGATGACGGACGTGACCAGGTTACGCAACAAGGCGCGGCGGTGGCTGGTGTTGCGTCCGAGCTTGAATCCT
>Ga0182011_10001302_pt1 | contig 21925 bp, 17 predicted proteins | sample 711E1DmetaG_FD_120481 | JGI IMG/M metagenome (GOLD analysis project Ga0182011, IMG submission 120481) | Permafrost microbial communities from Stordalen Mire, Sweden - 711E1D metaG | ecosystem: Environmental > Terrestrial > Soil > Wetlands > Permafrost | place: Sweden: Stordalen | collected... | reverse complement strand
CTGCGAGGCCGCCGGCCGGCGGGATGGTGAAGCTATAGACCACATTGGCCGAGCCGTCGTCGCCGCCGGTCATGCTTGCGCCGCTGACTGCAACAGTAACGATCGCCCGCCGGGCACTCATCAGTGTGCAATCGGACAGGAGCATCTGGACGTCTACCTGAATGAATTCACCCTTCGATTCAATCGCCGCACCTGCAAATCTCGCGGCAAATTGTTCTATCGATTGGCTCAACAAGCCGTGCAGGTCGGCCCTGTTCTGTTTGCAACCTTGGTCAAACCACAACCTGTTGTGTATGGTGGCGTCAAGTAAATACCCCTATGCGCGGTTATCATCTTGTTCTATCAAAATCGTGAGTACTTCATGCGGGTTGGCAGAAAGCGCCTCGCAGATCTCAACGAATTCGACGACGTCCAATCGTCTCTCTCCGCTCTCGTATTTGGAGACAAATGACTGTGGTCTATCAACTCGCAAGGCAACTTCGGACTGGGTGAGGCCTTTTTTTTGTCGAGCCTCCACAAGCGCGTTTTGAAAAAGGTCGTACCTGTTCGCTTGAGCCATGCCTGAATTGTCTATCCTAAAAGCGAATATCCCAAAATGGGATATTCGGGTGCGCGAAACATATTTTAGCGATCGAGGCATTTCCCGTATGGCACCCCGGGTGTCGCGTAACTCCTAGGCGAGGTTCACTGTGAAAGCGTCGAGCGCGGTCTCTGAGGTATGAAATGAGTACCGTGAAACTCACGGTCGGTGGCGCGTTTGAATACGAAGCTCCGTGCCGGCTACGACGCCATCGAAACCAGAATCGCAATCTGATGCGTAGACCGCGCCGGCAGCCGGCGCTCCATAATTCCCTTCACGGTACAATGACGGCAAACGTTTGAATGGAGGTTTCAATGCGCAGGATTCTTCTCGCCGTTCTGGCCGCGGTCTTTTCCGCGTCGCTTGCCGCCCCGCTGGCGGCCCAGGGCGCGCCGCCGCAGGGCAGCGCCGGCCAGCCGTACACCATCGAGTACTACTACAAGGCGCAATGGGGCCATCAGGCCGAGTTTCTCGAACTTTTCCTCAAGAATCACTACCCTCTGCTCAAGAAGATCCAGGCCACGGGGCGCATTCTCTCGGTCAAGATCGAGTCGCCGGCCTACCACACCACCGAGGACGGCCGCTGGGACTATCGCGTGACCATCCGCTACAAGGACTCGACCGCGGCCACCACCGCCAACCCGGACGAGGAGGCTTTTATCCAGGAGCTATGGCCGGACCAGGCGACCTACAAGAAAGAAGAGCAGCGGCGGTTTGAGATTCTGCTGGGCCACTGGGATTTGCCGGTGACGGAGATTACGCCGGGGAAGTGAAGGCAGGGAATAGGGAATAGGGAATAGGGAGCAGCCGCCCTCCTCAATCGTTCCGGCGCCGCCACCGGTCCACCAAGTCCTCGGCGGCTTGGGGCCATTCGGGAAACTCGAACTCGAACCCGGCGCGGAGCAGGCGTCCGGGGAGGGCGCGGCAGCTCTGGAGCACGAGTTCCGCCTCGGTGCGCATCAGGAATGCGCCCAGGTGGATGAGCGGCGAGGGGGCGGGCAGGCCGTTGGGCACATCCCAGGCCTCGCGCAGCGCCTCCATGAAGGCGCGATTGGGCAGGGGATGGGGCGCGACGAGATTCACCGGCCCGGCCAGCTCCTCCCGCTCGATCAGAAATTCCACGGCGCGGGCGTAGTCGGCCTCGTGAATCCAGGAGACGAACTGGCGGCCGTTGCCCTGCATTCCGCCCAGGCCCAGCCGGACCAGATTCGAGAGCACGGCAAAGACGCTGCCTGGCGCGGGGCTGAAGACGACTCCGCTGCGCAAGGCCGCCTTGCGGGTGCGCGGCGTTTCGAGCGCAAAGAACGCGGCCTCCCAGTCGCGGATCACGCGCCGGGTGAATCCGCGGCGGCCGGGGCAAAACGCGGCCGGGGGCTCCGGTTCCGAGCCTTTGCTCCCCGCGCAGGAGAGTCCGCCGCTCTCATCCTGCGGAAGATCGACGCCGTGCGCGTCTACGGCGCGCCGGTAGAGGGTTGCCGCCGAGGCGTTCAACCAGAGTTTTGGGGGATCGGCGAGGCCGGCGATCACCTCATTCAGCAACCGCGTCGACGTGATGCGCGAGGCGTAAATCCGCCGCCGGTTCTCCGCCGTGTAGCGGCAGTTGACGCTGCGCCCGGCAAGGTTGATGCAGAGATCGGCGCCTTCCAGTGTTTCGGTCCACGGACCGATCTTTTCGCCGTCCCAGTGAACGGTCTGCCAGGGCGCGGCATAGGGCCCGCGGGTCAGCACGGTCACATGATGGCCGCGCTCCTGAAAGCGGCGCGCCAGCGCGTGGCCCACCTGTCCGCTGCCGCCGGGCATCACGATGCGCAGGGAGCGCGGTACGGCCGCTAAGACGATCTGCATGAATTCAGCGTACAGCGTTCGCTAGGCCGTACCGACATATACTGACGCGCTCGCAACCCGAAGGGCCGGGGCCAATTTTCCCCATTTCTTCGTTGATCGTCGCTAACAGACACCCGGTATCCACCCCACGGACAAAGACCCGTCCGCGGGGACCCCGGTATGCGTCGCTCCTCACTCCTCGAACTGATAAAAATTGGCTCCCGGCGCCGCCGTGCCAGTATATGTCGATACGGCCTACTGGTTGGGCGGGAGAGGATAGCCGCCGAGCAGGACGCGGCGGCGATGGGCTCGGAATTCGCGGACGACGAGGATGACGACCAGTCCCACGAGGATCATCGGGCCAAAGAAAATCCAGTAGGGCTGGACCACGCGGTCCTTGCCGACAGTGACCGAATCGGGGGCATGGACAACGCCGAAGATGGCCACCATGTCCTTGCCCACGGAGACGTTCTTGCCCAGCCGGATGCCGCCGAAGAAGCTCACCAGGTCCTGGCCGATGGAGACGCCGTCCTCCGCCGTCACTTTGCCGAAGAAACTGACCACATCGTGGTCGGCGTTGCCGGCCAGATGAATGTTTCCGAAGAAGACCACCACGTCGCCCTGGACTTCGCCGTCGACTTTCACGCTGCAAAAGAAGCAGACGGCGTCGTGAACCGCGGTATCGCGGGCCACGTGGATGTTCGAGCCGAACTGGACCGCATCGTTGCCGGCGAAGGCGGGGGTGGAGGCGGCCGCAAGCGCGGCGCCGAGCAGGCTGTAGGCAAGCAATCGATGCATCGTCATAGTCGTCCCTCCTGTTGGTACGTTCAATGCGGCGGGAAAGTTCCGGCCGTGCCTCGCGCGACTCAGCCGGCCGGGCTGTTGGCGGGGTTGAGGACCGTCATCCACTCCGCCGGCGTATCCACCAGAACGTCGGGCGGGATCTCCATCAGGTTCTGCGGCCCGAAGCCGAAGGCGCAGCCCAGGCTCCATGCTCCGGCGTTGCGCGCCGTCTGCACGTCCACCTTGCTGTCGCCGATCATCACCGTCTCTTCGGGGCGCGCTCCGGTCTCTTCCATCAGCGAGCGCATCCCCAGCGGATCGGGCTTCTTCGCCGGGAAGCTGTCGCCTCCGTAGATGCGCAGAAAGTAATCCGCCATGCCCAGCCCCTCGCAGATGCCCCGCGCCGGGCGCGCCGGCTTGTTGGTCAGCACCGCCATGATCCGGGGCGTTCCGCCTTGGGCGTCGTGCAGACCCTTGAGCGCCGCCAGCGCCTCAAGCACCCCGGCGTAAGCGTAGGTGAAGTCCAGCTTGTGCTCGCGATAGTAGCCGAGAAAAAAATCGTAGGCCTGGGCGAGCAACTTTTCGTCGACTTTGTCGAGGGGCGCGCCATCTTCATAAGCCAGCGATTTGCGCATCAGCACCGGAGCGCCGTTGCCCACGAAGCCAGCGATGACCGGGTCGGGCAGCGGGGCGCGGCCGAAGCGGGCCAGCGTGGCGTTCACGCTGTTGCACAGATCCTGCGCGGAGTCGATCAGCGTGCCATCCAGATCGAAGACCAGCAGTTTCAGCGATTCGACGGGGATGGGGCGGAAGACTTTCAACATGACTCCAGTGTAAATCGCAGGCGAATCGGCCGGCTCGCCCCGGCTATCGGTGCGATGATGGTCGCAGAGATTCAGCCGGCGCGCCGGTTGCACTCACCGAAGGGGAATGATTCATGTTGAAGAAGTATCGGGCGCTTCTTGCGGCGGTTCTCTCCATCGGCCTCGCTCCGCTGGGCTTGCTGGCCCAGCAGCCGGCTCCGCGGGTCAGCTCGCTGGCGCCGGCGGAGCGCATCGCCAACCTGGACGATCTGAAGGCACAGCTCAAGCAGTACCACGATTGCACCTGCGCCTGCGGCTGCTACGCCAAGGACCTGGACGCGCAGGCGGAGCGGGCCATCGCCTTCTTGCGCATCCGCGCCGCCAACCGCCGGCCACAAGAGAAGCCGGCGCTGGTGCTGGATATCGACGAGACCACGCTCTCCAACTATGAGGAGATGGCGAAGGTAGACTTCGCTGATGACCGCAAGGCCTTTAACGCCTGGGCCGAGTTGGCCCAGGCGCCGGCCATTCCGGGCACGCTGCGGCTTTACCGGGAAGCGCAGCGGCTGGGCGCGAGCGTCTTTTTCCTCACCGGCAGGCCGGAGGCGCAGCGAGCCGCCACGGAGCGGAATCTACGCGGCCAGGGCTTTCAGGAGTGGCGGCAGTTGATCATGCGCCCCCCGGAGCAGGCCTCCGCGACCGCGCTCGAATACAAATCCGCCGCCCGCGCCGCGATCCAGGCGCAGGGATATAGGATTGTGCTCAACGTCGGCGATCAGTGGAGCGACCTCAGGGGAAAGCCGGAGGCGGAGTTTTCCGTGAAGTATCCCGACCCGTTCTATTTCATTCCGTAGGGAAGGGCGCGAGGAGCATCGAAAAGAACAGGCGAGACCCTCCCATGGAGCCTGTAGGTCTCGCCTGAGGAAGATCATCGAGGGCCGGGCCAGGACGCGGATCAAACGGCTGATCTCTGCCCCTAACCCCTGATCCCTGCCTTCTCAATGCACACGGATGTCGCCGGAGCCGGTTTCGATGCGCACCGTGGCTCCGCCGCCGTTGATCTTGCCGGTGACGTGGTGGCGGCCGGAGGAGCCTTGCGTCACCATCTCCTTGTCGGAGTGAATGCTGCCCGAGCCGGTCTCGGCGTCCAGGGTGAACGCGGCGTTGCCGGCCCAGAACTCGACATTGCCCGAGCCGGTCTCGATGTGCCAGGGAGAAGCCGGCGTTCCGCCCACCTTGATATTGCCCGAGCCGGTTCCTGCGCGCAGGCCGCCATGCAAATTGCGCAACTCGATGTTGCCCGAGCCGGTCTCGGCCTTCACGTCGCCCTCGCCAACCTGCTCGGCATAGATGTTCCCGGAGCCGGTGCCGGTCGAGAAGCCTCCGTGCAGGCCGGTGGCGTGGATGTCGCCCGATCCGGTGGAGAGCTTGGTGTTCACGCCTACGCCGTCGTCGGCGATGTTGCCGGAGCCCGAGCCGGCGTCGAGATAGGCCTCCGCGGGCGCCTCAATCTCATAATCGATGCTGATATTGTGCAGGTTTTCGTGGTGGCCGCCGATGCGGACGATGTTCCCTGTCTGCTCGATAAGCGGATGGGCCGCGATCTCCCGCACCCGCTCCTCGTTGCCGCCCCAGCCCGACTTCACCCGGCCGAAGATGTGTATCCGGTTGCCTGAGCCGGTGGTCAGGCGAATGTTGCCCGAACCGGTCGAAACCGAGAGCTCCACTTTGCCGCTCACGGTCAGGGCGCGCTCGAAGGTGGCCTCGGAGGCCAGAGCCGGAACCGCAGCCAGGGCCAAGGCCGTTGCTGCCGCTAGAAGAATATGCTTCATCGTGTGCCTCATTTCTGTGGAACGGTGAAGGAGTGAAAAGGTGAAGAAGTGAAGCAATGCAACAGCTGGTGCTCCCGCGTTCCGCATCGCATTCGGGTTGCCGAAGGCTTAGCTGAGCTAACTCCAAATGAATTCGCAGTTCGGGCTCAGTGTTCTATGTTTCGCGCAAATCTCACTTTTTCGATTCCGAGGGTCGATTTGCCGCGACGGGCAGCTTCATTCTGTCCACCGCACACTGTTCACAATTTCACTCCTTCACTTCTTCACTGCTGAAGAACCACCTGGTCGCCTTCCTTCAACCCGCTCAGAATCTCGCTGACCGAGCCGTTGGAGAGGCCCACCTTGACGGGAACCTTGCGCTTGCCTTCCTTCTGCTTCTTGTCCGGAATCTCGACGGAGGCATTTTTCTGGCCGTCGTACATCACGGCGTTCTCCGGAACCGTCAGCACACCCTTGTGCTCGTCGAGGAGAATCTCGGCGTTGGCGGTCATGTTGGCCTTCAGTTCGCCGCCGGGATTGTCGATGGAGACGCGCACCTCGAAGGTGGTCACGTTGTCCTTCTCCACGCCCAGCGGGGCGATCTTGGTTACCTTGCCCTGAAAGACGCGGTCGCGGAAGCTCTCCACTTTGATGCGCGCCGGCTGGCCCATGTAGACGTGGGCGATGTCGGCCTCGTCCACCTTCCCCTGCACGTACACTTCGTTGATGTCTCCCTCGGTCATCACCAGGGTGGCCGTGGAGCCCAGCACCAGGATGGAACTGACCGCGTCGCCGATCTCCACGTCGCGCGAGAGGATCACGCCGTCCATGGGCGCCAGGATGGTGGTGTATCCGAGCTGCTCCTCGTACTGGTTGAGGCTTGCCTGGCTCTGCTGCACCTGCGCTCGCGCCTGCTTCAGCTTGGCCGTGTCCACGCCGATCTGGGCCTTGGCCGAATCGCGCCGGGTCAGGGCTGCCAGATAGTCCTTGTTGGCGTCATCCAAAGCCTGCCGGCTCACGATGCCTTCTTTTTGCATCTGGAGGTTGCGGTCCAGGGTGGCCTTGTACATGGGCAGGTCGGGGGCCGCGGCGTTCACCTTGTCCTGCTCGATATTGGCTTCGTAAGTGGTTACATTGGCCTCGGCGGCGCCCAGTTGCGCCTTCTGCGCAGCAACCTGCGCCACAATCTCCTGCTTGTCCAGTTGCGCCAGTTCCTGGCCCTTGTGGACCTGGTTGTTGATGTCCACGAAGAGCTTTTCCACGATCCCCGAGGCCTTGCTCTTGACCTCGACCTTGGTGATGGGCTGGATCTTGCCCGTGGCGACGACCGACCGCGCCACGTCTCCGCGGGACACCTTGGCCAGCTTGTTGGGATCGATGGTCGTGCCCTTCACCAGCCGGGCAGCCAGAAGCCCCAGCACCAGCACCACCAGAACTCCGGCTGCAATCAGCCAAATCCAGAATCGTTTGCTCTTTCGTGAAGCAGCCACCAAAAACCTCCAAGGGCGCAAAGAAAGCCTTCACTCTCCGGTGCGCGGATCGATCGATGAAGCATCCCCGTGTATCGGACGGCGCCAACTCTTCGCCGTCACCCAAGGCCGGCGCATCCGCGCCGGTTTTGCTCGCCCCATGATACGCAACCGGCCGGCTGTTGGTTCCAGAGGGCCGGCGCGGAGCAAACTGATCCCTGATCCCTGATCCCTGTCCAATGCTATTCTTCAGAGCGGGATGCACGGTCTTCCGCTGCTTGAATTCGCCGCCGTGGCCATGCTCATTCTGGGCAATGCCTTTTTTGTGGCCGCGGAGTTCGCGCTGGTCTCTATCCGCGAGACGCGCATCGAGCAGATGCTGGCCTCCCAGCTTCCCGGAGCGCGCGCCGTCCGCCGCCTGCAACAGGACCTGGACGACTTCTTGCCCGCCGTCCAGCTCGGCGTCACGCTCTGTTCGCTGGCCCTGGGCTGGCTGGGCGAGCCCCTGGCGGCGTCGGTCTTTCGCGGCTGGCTGGGCGCTCTGCCGCTCACCCAGGCCCATGCCCATGCCTATGCCCATGTGGCCGCGGCGGCCGCCGTGGTCCTCGGTTTTGCCCTCATCACCTACTTTCATGTGGTGGTGGGCGAGCTGGTGCCCAAGTCGCTGGCCCTGCGCCGGGCGGAGGCTCTGGCCGTAGCCGTCGCCCCGCCCATGCTGCTCTTCATGGCCCTGGCCCGTCCCGCCGTGCGCTTTCTCAAGGGCTCGGCCGCCGTCATCCTGCGCGGTTTCGATATTCCCATGACCCAGAAGGGCTCGGTCCACTCACCCGAGGAACTCAAGCTTATCGCCACCGCCGCCCGCCGCATGGGTGTGCTGCCCCAGTTTCAGGAGACGCTCATCCACCGCGCTCTGGAGCTGGACGAGATCTCCATCCGCGAGATCATGACCCCGCGGCAGAAGATCTTCTCCCTGCCCTCGAAGATGCCGATCGAGGAAGCCAGCGCCCGCGTGATCGAGCGCAAGCACTCCCGCGTGCCGGTCTACGACGAAAGCCGCGGCCCGGAGCACATCGTCGGCGTGGTCTACTCCAAGGACCTGGCCCGCCTGATGTACTTTCGCCCCGCCGCGCGGCCAACCGCCGCAACGCCCTTTGTCGAACTCACGCTGAGCCAGGTGATGCGCGATGTGCTGGTGGCGCCGGAGACCAAGAGCGTCGTGGACCTGATCCGCGAATTCCAGCAGCGCCGCCGTCATATGGCCATCGTGGTGGACGAGTACGGCTCGACGGTTGGCCTGGTCACGGCCGAGGACGCCATCGAGCAGTTGACCGGCGAGCTGGAAGACGAGTTCGACTCGCCCGCCATCCCCGTGCTCGCCACGGCCTCCGGCGCGCTGCTGATGGACGGCGGCGTAAACCTCCGGGACCTGGAAACCCAGATGCAATGGAGCCTGCCACGCGACGGCGGCGTGGAAACCCTGGCCGGCTTCCTGCTCATGCGCCTGGGCCACATTCCGCGGGCCGGCGAAAACATCGTCCACGAAGGCCGCCGCCTCACGGTGGTGGAGATGGATGGCCGCCGCATCGCAAAAATCCGCGTCGAGCCGGTGGCGGATGAGCTGTCTGCGGCTGCCAATCGGGCCGCGAAGGCGTGAACCAGGGCCTGCTCACACGGCTGAGGCCATCCGCCCCAGGCCTGTGAACAGTCACTAAAGTTAGGTCTGGCCATGACCTGCGGTAACGTGGACTGGAATCGAGCCGATAGTATGGGTGGCGGCTAACGGTTTTCGGTGCGACCCGGCTCTAGCCTCTATTGATGGGCGCCTAACCGTTGGCCGCCCGCGCAATGCCCTATCCGCGGAGCCGGAGGAAGTCCGATGGCGCACAAGAGCAAGAAGAAGCACAGGGAGATCGAGGAGAAGGGCAGAGCCGCAGAGGTGGAGCGCTCCGGCGGGCAGTTGCCGGAGCAAGCGCCCGGCAAGGCCATGCGCCTGGGCAAGGACTGCGACTACGAGCGCGAGCTGCGCCGGATGCAAGTGGAACTGGTCAAGCTCCAGGAGTGGATTCGCCACGAAAACCTGCGCGTGGTGGTTCTCTTTGAGGGCAGGGACGCGGCCGGCAAGGGCGGCGCCATCAAGCGCATCACCGAATCGCTCAATCCCCGCGTCTGCCGCGTGGTGGCGCTGGGCACCCCCACGGAGCGCGAAAAAACGCAATGGTACTTCCAGCGCTACGTCGCGCACCTGCCCGCCGCCGGAGAGATGGTGCTCTTCGACCGCAGTTGGTACAACCGCGCCGGCGTCGAGCGCGTGATGGGCTTCTGCACCGAGCAGCAGTACCGGGAGTTCATGCAGAGCTGCCCGGAGTTCGAGCGCATGTTGATCCGCTCCGGCATTATCCTCGTCAAATACTGGTTCTCGGTCTCGGACGCCGAGCAGGAGCGCCGCTTTCAGGACCGCATGGAAAAGCCCACCAAGCGCTGGAAGCTGAGCCCCATGGATCTGGAGTCGCGCAGGCATTGGGCCGATTACTCCCGCGCCAAAGACGAGATGTTCGCGATGACCGACCTCAAGCAGACGCCCTGGTACGTGATCAACGCCGAAGACAAGAAGTCCGCCCGCCTGAATGTCATCCACCATCTGCTCTCCTTGATTCCCTATCGCGACTTGACCCCCGAGCCGCTCAAGCTGCCCAAGCTCGAAAAAGCCAAGTACGTCCGTCCTCCCATCAGCGAGCAGAACTTCGTTCCCGAGGTATACCGGTAAGTTTTCTTCCACACAAGCTCCCTGCCCCGTCCTTCTGAGCGAAGCCGTGCCCTATCCTTCTGAGCGGAGCGCAGCGGAGCCGTGCCCAATCCATTTGTCATCCTTCTGAGCGAACCCTTACCCTGAGCTTGTCGAAGGGGAAGGGGATTCGAAGGACCTGCTTCTTGCTTTTCTGGCGAAAAGGGTGGGAAACCGCGATCCCTTCCTGGCCCGAGAACCCTAGTCCCTAGTCCCTAGTCCCTGCTCCCTGCCCCTGCTCCCTGGTTTATCGTTGAAGGCGCGCCCATGAAGCAGATCCTCACCCGTCTCGCGCTCACCGTTCCGGTCGTCTGGCTGGTGGTCTCGCTGGTCTTTCTGCTCATACACCTGGTTCCCGGCGACCCCATTCAGATGATGCTCGGCGAGGGCGCGACCCCGGCGGATATCGGCGCCTTGCGCCACGATATTGGCCTCGATCTGCCGCTAGGGCAGCAGTACCTGCGCTACTGGGCCGGCGTCCTGCGCGGCGACCTGGGCAGCTCCATCCGCCTGCACGACACGGTGGCCCACCTCGTCGCCGCCCGCTACCCCTACACGCTGGCGCTCACGCTGACGGCGCTGGTTTTCGCGCTGGCGCTGGCCCTGCCCGCCGGGATTCTGGCCGCCGTGCGCCGGGGCCGCTGGCTCGACCAACTGCTCTCCGTGGTCAGCCTCTTCGGCCTCTCCGTGCCGGGGCTGGCGCTGGGTCCGGTGCTGATTCTGGTCTTTTCCATCAGCCTGGGGTGGCTTCCCGTCTCCGGGGCAAACGCGGGCGGAGGCGGCGGGATCGATTGGCGTTATCTGGTGCTGCCATCGGTAGCGATGGGCGCGTCATTGGCTGCTATTTTGACCCGCATGGTGCGCACGGCAATGCTCGAGGAGCTGGGCCAGGATTATATCCGGACAGCCAGGGCCAAGGGGCTGAGCGAGACCGCCGTCGTCTGCCGCCACGCTCTGCCCAACGCGCTGGTTCCCATTATCACCGTGGTGGGTTTGCAGTTTGGCGCGCTGCTGGCCGGGGCGATTGTGACGGAGACGATCTTCAGTTGGCCGGGACTGGGACGGTTGACGGTAAGCGCCATCTCGAATCGCGACTATGCGCTGGTGCAGGGCTGCCTGCTGTCGATTGGGCTGACTTATGTGCTGGTAAACCTGCTGACGGACGTGGTGTATCGGTGGGTGAACCCGAGGATGCGTGGGTAAGGGACTCCAGACGGGATCGATGAGTGAACCGGGCTGTTGGCAACAGATGACTTCTATCCTCCTAAGTCCGAAAACCCGGCCCCGTGGATTTGCACCGGAAATGAGACGGCGCTACTATTGATAAATGGACCCTTGTGTTGAGCGCCTGGGCGAGCAGGGAATCCCGCGAGCTTGGGGCACAATGCAGCGTCGAGGCGAAAGTCTCGATTGAGCGAATCGGGCCTCACGGTACCTTCGCTGGGGACAGAACCGATCCGTCTGAAAGTAAGATAGTCGCAACCATTACGCCTCAAGGCACCCGTTGGACGGCTGGTAGCTCTTACTTTCGTGGTCGGGCCGGGAGCAGCTTCGCAACACTTGACCGCCGGACCAAAAACTGTACCTTGGGAGGAGTGAGCAAGCGATGCGAACGGCAACCAAAAACGCGCGAAGTCGGCGCTATGGCGTTGGGCGAACCGAAGGGTTCTCCTGGCGACACTGACCCTTGTGTTGAGCGCCTGGGCGAGCAGGGAATCCCGCGAGCTTGGGGCACAATGCAGCGTCGAGGCGAAAGTCTCGATTGAGCGAATCGGGCCTCACGGTACCTTCGCTGGGGACAGAGCACTGTCAGACGGGTATGGTTAACCAACGGGGCCTAATAGACAAATGCCATCCAAGTTAACGCTTGCGGTCCGAAAACGAAAGACAATTGAGGCTGCATGGGCCGCGATCCGCAGGAACGCCCGGACGTCGAAATCGCTTGAAACGAAAGAAGAGATAGCTGCATTTGAATCAGAACTCTCTACAAACCTGACGAGAATATGCAGACAGTTGCAGAAGAACAACTTTGTATTCAAGCCCGCTCGCGGAATCAAAATCCCCAAAAAAGACAAGGCTTCTTTTAGGCCGCTGGTCGTTGCAAAGGTCGAATCACGAATTGTCCAGCGCGCCATCCACGACGTGCTCGTTTCATTGCCTGCAATAGAGTATTTTGTGCGCACCCCATACAGCTTCGGAGGGATACGGAAGAAGAAAGGAGAGGAAGATGAGCTTGCCGCTGTACCCGCTGCCATTGGCGCGGTCCTTTCCGGGATCGGTGGGGGAGCAAAATATATCATCCGCTCGGATATTTCCCAATTCTTCACGCGTATCCAGAAATCAGCTGTGACGAGGATCGTCATGGATGCCGTCAAGGATCAAGAGTTCATTGATCTCTTCACGCAAGCTATTGCTGTGGAATTGGAGAATATGGCGCAGCTTCGCGAAGCTGCAAATGCATTTCCAATTCAGGACATTGGCGTCGCTCAGGGGAATTCTCTCTCACCGCTCCTAGGGAATCTAATTTTGTACGATTTTGATTCCGAACTGAATAAACAGGCCGATGTGAAGTGCATTCGATACATCGACGATTTTCTAATTCTTGCGCCAAACAAGAGTGTAGCAACGAATACATATAACAAGGCTAAACACATTCTCGGTCAGCTCGGCATGAGCGTCTCCGATCCTAAAACACAAAAATGCAGTGTACAAGACGGATTCGAATTCCTCGGTATCGAATTAGCCAATGGGCTCATCAGGCCCACCAAAGAGGCGCAGGCGCGAGTGCTTGCCTCAATAGAAGCAACCCTCACAGACAGCCAAACCGCATTCGGTAAGTTTCTCAACACTGGGGAGCTTCCGATGAAGTTCTCGCTGCTGAAAACACTCGAAAGGGTTGGAGGTATCATGCAAGGCTGGGGCAAGCATTATCGGTTCTGTAACGATACGAAGTGCTTCGAGCACCTAGACCAGAAGGTACAGGACTTGATAAGGCAGTATCTCAGCACATATCGCGACCGGAGGACAAAGGCAGACGCGAACGGCCATTGGCGACTCCTCGGAATTGAGTCTCTCGCCCAAATGGAACGGAGGCCATTTTTATGGCCCAAGCAGTCCAAGTAAATAGTTAACGCAAACGCCGAAGTCGCCAGAATGGCTTCTGAAATGACGCAAAATCGCCAATGCACTCACTGAGCGGTCAAAGAGGTCATAGAGAATATCGCAAGCGAGTAACGCACAAACCGGGAATCTGACCCGCGTACTACGCTTTTTCCAGCGTCACAATCTTCGCTTCAAACTCGCCGTCCTCGCCCACCGTCAACAGCCCCACTGTTACAGGCAACCCAAAGCGCCTTGGCCCACAGGAGCCGGGATTGAAGTAGAGCACGCCTTTGCGCCGGTAGTAGTTGGGCACGTGCGTGTGGCCGAAGAGGACGGCGGCAAATTTTCCGGCGGCGGGGTCCAGATGCAGCGTCTTCAGGTCGTGGAGCATGTAGACGTAGCGGCCCCCATGCAACGAGTCTTCGATGAGCAGAACCTCGGTCTCCGGCAGGTTGCCGCATAGGCCCTCGCGGTCCACGTTGCCGCGCACGGCGGTGACCGGAGCGATCTTGGCCAGCGCTTTGAGCACCGACGGCTTGCCCACGTCGCCCAGGTGCAGAATGCGTTCGACCCCGGCCAGGGCCGGCGCAACCTCGGGACGCAACAGGCCGTGAGTGTCGCTGACCACGCCGATCTTCATGGGCTCTCCCCGAATGTATCTATGCCGGATGACGTGGGCCGGTTGAGGTTCGAGGTATCCCACCTTAGCCGCAAAAACAAAGGCGCGGCGAAGGTGGGGCACCCGGCATTTGTGAGGCTGTCAGGAATTGTCAAAGCCCCAACTCCAGCCGTGTCCGCGGGTCGAGCCGGTCGCGCAGGGCGTCGCCGAGAAAGTTGAAGCCGAGCACGGCGCCGGCCACGGCCGCGGCGGGAAAGAGCACCAGGCGCGGCGAGTCGAAGAGATGCAGCCGGGCGTCGTTGAGCATGGAGCCCCAACTGGGCGCGGGCGCGGGAATGCCCAGGCCGAGAAAGGAGAGCGTGGCCTCGGCCAGGATCACGCCGGCCATGCCGATGGCCGCCTGCACCAGGATGGGCTGGACGATGTTGGGCAGGATGTGGCGGAAGAAGATGCGCAAGCCGCCGGCGCCCAGGGCGCGGGCCGCATCCACGTACTCGCGGTCGCGCACGGCCATCACCTGCGCGCGCACCAGCCGGGCATAGCCGGCCCAGCCGCCGATGGCCAGGGCCAGCACCAGGTTGGCGAAGCCAGGCCCCAGGAAGGCGGCAAAGGCGATGGCCAGCAGAATGCCCGGCAGGGCCAGAAAGGTATTCATGGCGAAGGTGGTCAGGGCGGTATCGACCCAGCCGCCCAGGTAGCCGGCCAGGCCTCCGATGGCGAGGCCCAGGGCGAGCGAGACCGCGACCACCGTGACGGAGACGGCCAGCGAGAGCCGCGCTCCCCAGAGCAGGCGCGAGAGCGTGTCGCGGCCCAGCTCGTCGGTTCCGGCCCAGTGCGCGGCGGAGGGGCCTTCCAGCCGGTGCGCGAGGTCGATGGCGGCGGGACTCCGGGGCGCGAGCCACGGTGCGCTGAGGCCGCCTATGATGAATGCCGACAGCAGCAGAATCCCTGCCACGGCCAGCGGCTGGCGGCGGCCGTGGCGGCGGAGGTCGCGGAGCGCGTTGGCGGCAACGGAAGGCATGGGCACAGCCAGAATACCGCGACACACGCGGCGGGGTGGGGTCTATTGATCCGGCCCCTATAGCGAAACCAGAGTGACTGTACCCCGAAGCCGCATCACTCAAGTCGACGCGACTCTCAGGGAGCGGCGACCCTGCACAAAAATCAACAGAGCACACCAACTCTGGTTTCGCTCTCAATACCGACACTTGGGTGCCCCATCCATTCAGCGTTCTTTGCTGAATGGGTGGGAGACGATAACACGATTGGAGGGACGGATCGATAATGGATCATGGCTATCGTGCGGCAGGGATTTATCGTGTTCCTGGCGATGCTTGCTCAGGCAGCCTTCGCGCAGCCTCCGCCCGCATCGTCTTCTCGGATCGAAAGCTCGCCCGCCATCCAGCCCGAGGCGTGGAAGCTTGTCGTGCTGGCCAACCAGGCTCGCGCCGCCGCCGGGGCTGGGCCGCTGCAGTGGGACGCGGCGCTGGCCGCAGCCGCCCTCCAGCACTGCCTGCGCATGGCCGCCGAAGGGCCGATCGCCCACCAGTATGCAGGGGAGCCGGATGTGGTAGGCCGGGCCGGCCTGGCGGGGGCGCGCTTCAGCCTGATCGAAGAAAATGTGGCGATTGGCCCTACGCCCGAAGCGATTCATGAGGGATGGATGCACTCCCCTGGCCACCGGAGCAACTTGCTCAACCCCGATGTGGACCGGGTGGGCGTGGCCGTGGTGGCAAGCCGCGGCGGCCTCTATGCCGTAGCCGACTACGCACGCGGCGTTGCACTGCTGACGCAGGCCCAGGTCGAGACCGCCGTTGCCGCTCTGGTGCGCTCTCAAGGCTTGACCATCCTCGCCGATCCCGCTGCCGCCCGGGCGTATTGCGAAGAAGCGAAGGGCGCGATAGGGAAGAGCCAGCCGAGCTTTCTGATGCGCTGGCAGGATCCGGACCTGTCCCGCCTGCCGCGGCCGCTCGTGGATCGCATCGCTACCGGAGAGTATCGCCGGGCCGCCGTAGGCAGTTGCCCGCCGCGGGGCGTTGAAGGCGCATTCACGCTCTACCGCGTCGCGGTGTTGCTCTACTGACCGTCTATAGCGGTTCCACAATTGCTGTACCCCGAAACCTATCTCGCAGGGTGGGGCATCCTTCGCTTTGTTCTGGCTACAGCGGTTCTCCAATTGCTGTACACCGAAAGCACGATGTCGAGTGGCTTTTTCCTCAAGAAAAAGCCACATTGCACACTGCCGCGTAGTGCACGTAAATTGGAGAACCGCTCTAAGGGTGGGAAACCAATACTGTCCGTTCTTTGCGGCGAAGGCCGCCAGCCCGCGCTCGCCGCCGTCTTCCACAGGCCCCTTCGATCGATGCAACTTCCTGCATTCGTCGCGGCTACAGCGGATACCTTTCCGATTGAATGCAATCTCGCGCCACGGTGCGGCTCAGCCCCACCGCATCGGCGGGAGTGAACCGGGCCAGACGGCGCAGAATTGCCAGTTGGGTCCGTAGCAGGTCTCCTTCGGCGCAGGCCGCCAGCACCCGTCTGGAGGCTTGCTCGGCCATGGCCATGGTCTCGTCCGCCAACAGGCCTGTCATTGCGGCTGCCACGCCGGCGGAGCTACGGCCGCTCTCGGCCAGCTTCCGCGCCCGCAGCAGCGCCGACTCCAGCCCATAGACTTGCATGATGATCTCGGCCAGGTCGGCCATCACCTCCTGCTGGTCTTGCAACGCGGACATAAACCGCTGGCTGGCCGCTCCGGCGCAGAAGAGCGCGATCTTTTTCACCGCCGCCAGAGCCTCACCCTCGCGCGCCAGTGGCTCGCCCGCGTCGGAACCGGAGTCGAAGCTGGGCGGCTGGGTCACTTCGTCCATGAGCTTCTGGATGGCAGGCAGAAGCGGAAGCTGCCCGCCGAGGGCGCGCTTCATCAGCCAGCCGGCGATGATGAGACGGTTGATTTCGTTGGTGCCCTCGAAGATGCGGTTGATGCGGGCATCCCGATAGTAGCGCTCCGCCGGATACTCCTCGACATAGCCGTAGCCGCCCATGGTGGCGATCAGCTCGTCGGCCACCAAGGTGAGCATCTCCGAGCCGTAGACTTTGAGAATGGAGCACTCCACGGCGTACTCCTCGATGCGCCGCTGGGTCTCGCGGGGGCTCGACGCCAATTGGGGACCCAGCGCCGCCAAGGCCGCATCGATCATGCCCACCGTGCGGTAAACCATGCTTTCGGCGGCGTAAAGACGCGTTGCGCTCGCGGAGATCTTGCGCTGGATCAGCCCAAACTCGGCAATGGATTTGCCGAAGGCGCGGCGTTCCTTGGCGTAGCGGATCATATCGGCAAGCGCGTGGCGTGCCCCGCCCACGCAGGCCACGCCCAGCTTGTAGCGGCCCACATTGAGGACGTTGAAGGCAATATGGTGGCCCTTGCCGGCCTCTCCCAGCAGATTCGCGGCGGGTACGCGGCAGTCTAGTAGCGCCAGCGGGCAGGTGGACGAGCCGCGAATGCCCAGCTTGTGCTCCTCGGCGCCCACGGCAAGGCCCGGCGTCTCCCGCTCGATCAGAAATGCGGAGAACTTCTCCCCGTCGATCTTGGCAAAGATGGTGTACAAACCGGCGATGGCGCAGTTGGTGATCCATTGCTTCTCGCCGTTGAGGATGTAGTGACTGCCGTCTGCCGAGAGCTTGGCCAGGGTGCGGATATTCATGGCGTCGGAGCCGGAGCCGGCCTCGGAGAGGCCGTAAGCGCCGATCCACTCGCCCGTGGCCAGCTTGGGCAGGTAGCGCCGCTTCTGCTCCTCGGTGCCGTACCAGACCAGGGGCAAAGTGGCGATGCCGACATGCGCGCCGAAGGCCGTGGAGAAGCTGGCCAGCACCGACAGATGGTCGGTGATCAGCGTGGAGGCGGTCTTGTCCATGCCCAGGCCGCCAAACTCCTCGGGAATATCGACGGCGGCGAATCCCAGTTCGCCGGCCTTCCGCATCAGCGCCTGCATCACGCCGGGTTCCTTGGCCTCGACGGCCGCGGCGAGAGGCAGAATTTCATCGCGGGCAAACTGGGCAGCCGTCGAGGCAATCTGGCGCTGCTCTTCGTTCAGGTCCTCGGGGGTAAAAACTTCGGCGGGGATGCGGGCTTCGAGCAAGAAACTTCCGCCCGCGGCGGCAACGATGGGGGAAGAGGTTGCAACCGGCATGCGAAAACAAACCTCCTTCGGCATTGCTCACAGTACGCCACTGGCTTGGGAGGCCGCAAGGCTGGGACGAATTGTCAGTCCTACGGAATCTTCAGCGCCCCCGTCAGGCTGGATACGCGCTCCACCTGGTGGCTGCGGCACCAGGACTCGAGGCCGCGCGCCAGCCGCTCGGTCGCCCTGGGGTCCGTATAGCTGGCCGTGCCCACCTGGATGGCGGTGGCGCCGGCCAGCAGGAATTCTACGGCGTCTTCCGCCGTGGCGATGCCGCCCATGCCGAGAATGGGAATGGTCACGGCTTGCGCCGCCTCGTAGACCATGCGCAGGGCGATGGGCTTGATGGCCGGGCCGGAGAGTCCCCCGGTGACGTTGCTCAGGCGCGGCTGGCGGCTCTCCGCGTCGATGGAGATGGCCAGGAAGGTGTTGGTCAAGCTGAGCGCGTCCGCGCCGGCGTCGGCTGCGATCTTGGCCATGTGGGAGATGGAGGTCACGTTGGGCGATAGCTTGACGATGAGCGGCCGCTGGGAGGCGGACTTGGCCCGGCTGACCAGGTATTCCAGCGAGCCGGGATCGGCGCCGAAGACCATGCCGCCGGCGTGAACATTGGGGCAGGATACGTTCAGTTCATAGGCCGCGATGCCCCCGGCCAGATTCAACCGCTCGATGACCTCGAGATACTCTCCCACCGAGTGTCCGAAGACGTTGACAATGACCTTGCAGCCGGGATAGCGCCGCAGCGGCGGCAGTTTGCGTTCGAGAAACTCCTCCACGCCGATGTTTTGCAGCCCGACGGCGTTCAACATGCCGGACGCCGTTTGCACGATGCGCGGCGCGGGGTGGCCGGCCATCGGTTCCAGCGAAATGCCTTTGGTGACGAAGCCGCCGATCTTTTCCAGAGAGACGATCTCCTCAAACTCGATGCCGTAGCCGAAGGTGCCGCTGGCGGCGATCACCGGGTTGACCAGTTCTATGCCTGCCAACCGAACTTTCATCTCGGGTTTCACGCGGCGCTCTTCCTTGTTGCCAGGTCTCGGAAATCGGTTTCAGTTGCTTCGGCCCCATCTCGCCGGATGACGCGCAAATGTTGGAGCATTAGGCGGTCAGAGCCCTACTGTGCGGCAGCCTGCTTGACCGGCTTAACCGCTTCGGATAGCACACGGCCCACGGCCGCCGACGGCTGATTGATGCCGGCAAGCGAGGCCAGCGTGACCGCAAGATCGACTGGGGCTACACGCTCATGATACTCGCCCGGCACAAACGGCGCGCCGTAAAAGGCCAGCGGCACATGGCGATCATAGGACCAGGGGCTGAAGTGCGTGGTCCCTCCGAACCCGGTCGTACCGTCCATCTGATAGGCGCCCAGCACTAGCATCACGTACCAGTTGCCGTGCTCGGCGTAGCTGTGGGCCAGCAGCCCGCCCCACTCCGATGGTGGCAACTGGCCGTGAGCCAACTCCAGCCGCGTGTATACCCCGGCCACCTGTGGTGTGGGAGGAAGGCGATGCTGCGCGGGCAGTTGGGCGGAGTCGCTGTCCTGCGGCATTTGCGATGCCTGCCTGGCGACGGCTTCAGTGAGAAGCGAGGCCACGGCGTCTTCGGCGGCCTTCTCGTCTACACCGGCCTTCGTGAATGTCCTGCGATCCAGCACGATGTAGGGCAGGTCGGGACCGGGCAGCAGATAGCTCAACTGTTTGCCGCGCGAATACCGCTCATTTAACTTCGCATTCAGGCTGACGTAAACCGCCTGCATGTTGACGACGCCGGAGTGAATGCCCAGTTTGGCTGCCTCTCCTGGAATCGGCGCAATGCCGTGGTCGGCCGTGAGCGCCAGCCAAACATTCTGGAGGCCCACGTATTGGTCGAGCCAGCCGAAAAAACCGTCCAGATCGTGGTCCAGGCTCAAGATCATCTGCTCCTCGAACTCCGAGTCGGGTCCAAACTGATGGCCTTGGATGTCATTGGCCGAAAGTGAAACCACCACCAGGTCGGTGACGCCGTTCCGGCCCAGCTTTTCGCCGTCGATGAGCGCCCGGGCGAAGTCCAGCTCGTAGCGGTTGGCCGCCGGCATCCTTCCCACCAGCTCGAAGAATTGCGTTGTCCCTTCGACCATGGATTCGCGGGCGGCCTCGGCTGCGCGGCCGCTTGCGTTGAAGGCCCGCGCCCACTCAGGCAGGTGCTCCATGTAATAGGTCGAGGTGGTGAACTGGCCGGTCGCGTTGTCGATCCAGAAGGCCCCGTTGGCGGACTGGCCGGCGGGAAGTATTGCGGCGCGGTCCTTGAGCGAGATGCCGTAGACGCGAGACTTGCCGTTGGTGGCTAGCCGCAGCTCATCGCCCAGCGTGGTTGCGCGCAAATTGCGCGGCGAGGCGCCGATCGCGTATTTGAGCGCGTCCGGGACGGCGCCGGGCACGTTGGCGGGAATGGAAACAGCCGGCAGATCGACCAGTTGGTAACGCTCGTCCTCTACCGAACTGACTTTTTTATCAAAAGAACGCGAGGCGTCCCACCATTCGTTGGTCTCGATGCCGTGGCCGTCGGTGTAGGCGCCGGTCCCGATGGTCGCGTGGCCGGGCGCGGTCTTGGTGTTGGCGTAGTCGTAGTAGCAATCCGTGAACCACGCTCCCTCCTCGGTGAAGAGACGAAATCCGCGGCCCTTGAACTTGTCCCGGTCGCGGTTCAGGTAGTCGCCGCGGAACTGATCGATCACCACGATGACGATCAGCTTGGGCCGGCCTGCATAAGCCTGGGCCGGCGCCGGCGCCCCCGGAAGCGTGGCAAGAAGAGCAACGAAGGCAGCGAGCAGGACGCTGAAGCGATGGCGGCGCGATTGCATAGCTGGATCATACCAATCGCCAGAATGGGAGGTGTGTCAATTCAGGGTTAACAGTCGCGGTATTGGAGCGCACTCAAGCGTCTTCCGGGGATACGAGCGGTCAGCTTCACCGATTCCGTTCCTCCGGGAGGGTGGAACAGCGGCTTTCGCTACTCGGATTTGGCGGCCGAAGGGAAACTTCAGGCGGCGCGGTGGTCTCCCGCGTGGTCGCGCCGATTACTTCCGGGCGCTGTATATCCCCATCGTTCGCGGCCGCGGCGCTGCTGCTGGCCCTGGTAGCTCTGGCGGCAACGCTGATTCCCGCGCGAGCGGCGATGAAGGTGGAACCGGTGGAGGCGCTGCGGCAGGAATAGCGGCCGCGCTAGTCATCATGAACCAACCGGCCCGCTCCTCAGTGAGAGAAGCGGGCCGGTTGGTTCAAGCAGCTATGTTGCGTTATGCCTTGGCGGTGGTCAGCGCGCCCAGGTCGTCGGCTAACCTCTCGGTCGAGAAGGCTTCGATGAGGTCGCCTTCCTTGAGGTCGCTGAAGCCGCCCAGTCCGATGCCGCATTCCATGCCGTTGGTGACTTCGCGGGCGTCGTCCTTGAAGCGCTTGAGGGAGCCGATCTTGCCCTTGAAGAGCTGTTCTTCGCCGCGCATGACCTTGACCTCCGCGTCGCGGCGGATGACTCCGTCCTGAACGCGGCAGCCGGCGATGACGCCCACCTTGGGAATGCGGAAGACGTTGATGACTTCGGCCCGGCCTGCGTAGTTCTCCTTGAAGGTGGGGTCGAGCAGGCCCATCATGGCCAGACGAATCTCGTCCTGCAACTCGTAGATGATGGAGTGCAGGCGTATCTGGATGCCTTCCTGCTGCGCCAGTTCGGCGGCCTTGCGCTCGGGGCGGACGTTGAAGCCGATGATGATGGTGTTGGAGGCGGTGGCCAGCAAGACGTCGCTCTCAGTGATGGAACCGACGCCGGAGTGGATGACCTTGATGCGCACCTTCTCGGTGGACATACGGACCAGCGAGTCTGCCATGACCTCGACCGAGCCGGTGACATCGCCCTTGATGATAAGGGGCAGGTCTTTGACGCCGGCCTGGCGAATCTGCTCGGCCAAGCCTTCCAGAGAGACACGGGAGCTTTTGGCGAGT
>Ga0182011_10001300_pt1 | contig 21968 bp, 18 predicted proteins | sample 711E1DmetaG_FD_120481 | JGI IMG/M metagenome (GOLD analysis project Ga0182011, IMG submission 120481) | Permafrost microbial communities from Stordalen Mire, Sweden - 711E1D metaG | ecosystem: Environmental > Terrestrial > Soil > Wetlands > Permafrost | place: Sweden: Stordalen | collected... | reverse complement strand
GGTCCTTGCCCCATCTCGATCTTGCCGGTGTAGCAGGTCACGCGGCCGTCTTCGCCAATCCGCACGAAGGCGTTGAAATCATTGGGGAGTTCGCGGCGGCCCGGCAGGGGGCGGGCGCCTTCCTGGGCGGCGGCCCAATCACCGAGAACCACGAAAACAACCAAGCCGCCGCCGAGGCGTTTGAGAAAATCGCGACGGCTTGAGCCGGGGGATGCAACGGAATCAGTGCCTTGCTGGAGGTTCAGCATCGGATAACTGGTCGGGCTCATGTTACCGGACTCCTTTCATGGCTGCCGCCGCGGTTTGCACGGCATCGATGATGCGGGTATGGGCGCCGCACCGGCAGAAATTGTCCTCCATGCCGCGAATGATCTGTTCGCGGGATGGCTGCGGGTTCGACCGCAACAGGCTCACCGCGGTAAGGATCATCCCGGGCGTGCAGAATCCACATTGCAGGGCGTCGTGCGCCATGAATGCCTGCTGCAGCGGGTGAAGCGATCCGTCCTTCGCCAGCCCCTCGATGGTCACCACCTCTTTGTCCTGGACTTCCTTGACGGTGAGCGCGCACGAGCGCATGGCCCGGTCGTTCACCAGCACGGTGCAACTCCCGCAGTGACTCTCACCGCAGCCATACTTGGTTCCGGTGAGGCCGAGATCGGTTCGCAGCACCCACAACAGCGTGCGGTCCTGGTCAACGTTCAACTGGACAGGTTGACCGTTGAGTCTGAAGGCAATCGTGTCGGACATGAGATCCTCCGGGTTAAAAGTCGGTCGTCTTGGCGGCTGGCCGCGCGGCCGGTGCCCGTGAACCGGCCAAGGCACCAGAACAACCGGCTACCGTAGAGAGTATGCGCTTCGCCCCCAAGTCAAATCCGGTCACCTGGGCGCGTCGATTCTCCGGTGTCCCTGGGAGGCCCAGATTTGGCTAATTTGGCCCGTGTAGAAAGTCAACGGGTGCGCCATCTCCGGCCTCCGTGGGCTTGTAGAGATTCCGGATGAGTGTTTTCCATTGGGCCTCCTGGCGCTCCCGGCGTTTGACGGCGCGATACTCGATATCACCGGCGACCATGATGAACAGGAACAGGCCCACCGCCACGGGATTCTTTGCGACCAGGCCAAACCAGACCGCGCCGAGGACGGCGAGCACCTTGCCAACGGTCGCGGCCCAAAACGTTGCCTGGAGATACGAGCATCGTGTCGCCAGCAGCGCCCGGAAGATTCGCCCCCCATCCATCGGAAACACCGGCAGCAGGTTGAATCCGCCCATGACCAGATTGATCCGGAGCAGTAGATCCCCCAAACCGCGCGCGCTGAATTCCACCGAATCGCCATGCCAGTCTTTCGGCCAGGGCAGAAAGAGCAGAAGCAGAAGGGCAATGGTGAAATTGACGGCCGGGCCGGCCAGCGAAATCAGGAGTTCGCGACGTGGTTGCCGGGGAATCGAATCAAATTCAGCCATGCCGCCGATCGGCAGCAGCAGGATGCGGGATACGCCGATGCCGTAGCGGCGGGCGGTCAGCGAATGCCCCAATTCGTGCAGCACGATGCACGTGAAGAGGAGCAGGATCAGCAGCAAATCGAGGGTTAGCCCCATCCAGCGATCCGCCGGGTTCTCGGTCCAGCCGGCCCAGGCGGCATAGGCCACCAGCAGGAGAAACGAGAAATGCATCGCCAGGCGGATCCCGAAAACCCGGAACAAGTTAATTGACCATCCAAGCATTTGCCTTAGATAAGCCCCCTTCGGGCGGATTGCTAATTGATAATGGCCGCCCGGAGCTGTTCCTCCGTTTTTTGTCTATGGCGGCCACCAAGCCAACGATCCTTGTTGTCGACGACGACTCCGAGATCCGGTACTCGCTCTCGCGCGTGCTGTCCTCTCGCGATTACAACGTCACCGCCGCCGCGAGCGGCGAGGAAGCGGTCGCCGCCGTGAAGTCCGCCGCGCCGGACGTCATCTTTCTGGACATTCGCATGGGCGGAATGGGAGGGATCGAGACGTTGCAGCACATCCGTTCGATCAATCCCCGGCAGCTGGTTATCCTCATGACCGCGTTTGGCACCGCCCAGACCGCCATCGAGGCCATGAAGTACGGCGCGTTCGACTACATCATGAAGCCGTTTGATCCGCAGAAGGTGCTTACCCTCGCGGAGACCGCCCTGAAGACCCATGCCGATTTGCGCGCCGCCGGCAGCTACAAGCCGACCATCAACACCGAAGACTACAAGGAGGGCATTGTCGGAAGTTCCGCGGCGATGCAGGAGGTTTTCAAGACCATCGGTCAGGTGACCGCCAGCGATGTCACCGTCATGATCACCGGCGAAAGCGGCACGGGCAAGGAACTCGTGGCGCGCGGCATTTATAAGCACAGCCATCGTGCCGCCCGACCCTTCATTGCGGTCAACTGCGCTGCGATTCCCGAAAATCTGATCGAGAGTGAACTGTTCGGACACGAGAAAGGCTCCTTCACCGGCGCAACCTCCCAGCGCATCGGGAAATTCGAACTCTGCGATGGCGGGACGATCTTTCTCGACGAAATCGGCGACATGGCGCTGGCCGTGCAGACCAAGATTCTGCGGGTGCTGCAGGAGGGCGAGATCCAGCGCGTTGGCGGCACCGAGACGATCAAGGTAGACGTGCGCGTTCTGGCCGCCACCAACAAGGATCTGGAAGAAATCGTGAAGGCCCGGACCTTCCGCGAAGACCTTTACTACCGTCTCAATGTCGTGCGCATCCGGATGCCCCCGTTGCGGGAACGGCTCGAGGACATCCCTCAGGTGGTCGATTACATGCTGCAGACCCTGGAGAAACAAAGGAAAACCCGGGTCAAAAAAGTTTCCATCGAGGCGCTGGCCGTTCTGTTGCGCCAGCGGTGGCCGGGCAATGTGCGCGAATTGGAGAACGTCATTTACCGCAGTGCGGTCATCGCCCAGGGCGACACGATCCTGTTGAAGGACCTGCCGCCCGAGATCCGCGATGCGGCTGCGCCGGTCGCCATTTCATCGTTGCCGGCTCCTTCCCCCGTGCCGATGCCCGCGGTCCCCGCGGCGGCGCCCGAATGGCCGCCCGCCAGCACTCCGGCGCCCGTGGTGTCGCCAGCGGCGGCCCGGGAAACGCCGGCGCCGTCGCCACTCAGCCTCAACGATGCGCTCGACTTCGTCTATTCCCGTTTGAAGGAAGAGGATAAGGAACCGGTGCTGGAACGGCTGGAGCGCGAGATGATCACGCGGGTGCTGAAGGACGAGAACGGCAATTTGGTGCGGGCATCGGAACGCCTTGGCATCACCCGCACCACCCTGCGCAAACGCATCGATGCGTTCGGCTTGAGGCTGTGAGGATCAAGCGCTGGCGGGGCTGAGCCTGGGTTCTGCAGTTGTAGGAGCCTGCTTGCAGGCGATTTCAGAGGGAAGATCGTCTGCAAGCAGGCTCCTACATTCACCACCTAACGGCGAACCGCGAGGGTCAGTGTCGCCGGCCTTCCTCAACCCTTGCGATCGTCGTAACCCTTCGGATGGGTCGAATGCCATTTCCAAGCAGTGGCGACCGTCGATTCGATGTCGGCAAACTTTGGCTGCCAGCCGAGTTCGCGTTTCGCCAGACTGGAATCCGCGTACAACGCCGGCGGATCGCCGGCGCGCCGGGGCGCCTCCACCAGCGGCACTGTTTTTCCCGACAGTTTCTCCACCGCGCGAATCACCTCGCGGTTGGAGGAAGGCCGTCCGGTGCCGAGGTTGTAGAACAGTTTGGTGCCGGGTTTCGCCAGTCGATCGAAAACGGCGATGTGCGCCCGGCTGAGATCGTCGACGTGCACATAGTCCCGCAGGCAGGTGCCGTCCGGAGTGGGATAGTCGGTTCCAAAGAGCTGCAGGGGAGGGCGCCGGCCGAGCGCGGCGTCGATCGCGAGCGGAATCAGATGCGTCTCGGGGTGGTGGTCCTCGCCGATCAAACTGTCCTCGGAGGCGCCGGCGGCGTTGAAATACCGGAACGCCGCAAAGCTCAGTCCGTGGGCCCGGGCGAGCGCTTTCAGCACGTTTTCCACATCGAGCTTGGTTTGACCGTACGGATTGATCGGCGCCTGCGGAAGGTCCTCGGTCATCGGCAGCCGGTCGGGAACGCCGTAGGTCGCGCAGGAGGATGAAAAAACGAACTGTTTCACGTCAACCGCCAGCATCGCCTTGAGCAGGTGCAGGGTGGCGCTGACGTTGTTCAGGTAGTATTTCAGCGGATCGGTGACCGATTCGCCCACGTAACAGTAGGCCGCGAAATGCATCACGAGGCCGATCTGTTCTTTGGTCAGGACGCGCCGCACGGCGGCTTCGTCGCCGAGGTCGCTCTCGTAGAACGGCACCGCTGGCGCGACTGCCGCCCGATGTCCGTAGACAAGATTGTCGAGCACCACGGGCCGGTGCCCCGCGGCGGCGAGTTGCCGCACGCAGTGACTGCCTATGTAACCGGCCCCACCTACAACGAGTACATTCATCAAACGAGACTTGTATTGATTTTCCCTGCACAATGGCTAGGCAAAACTCTCTTGCGCGCTGCTCCAGGCGCGTCTGGGATCATCCGACACCACTTCATGAAGCAGTCGCGCATCGTCATTACCGGCCTCGGCCTTACCGCGCCCAACGGCAATACGCTGGCCGAATTCCGGCAGAATCTGCTGACCGGCGTCTCCGGGGTGGAGTTGATCGAGGTGCGTTACATGGGAGCCCAGCCGGCTGGAGTCTGCCATTTTGATCCCCTCAAGTACCAGAAGAAGAAGGACGTCCGCATCGGCACGCGGGCCGGCAGCATCAGCATCCTTTGTGCGCGCGAAGCGCTGGCGGACAGCGGTCTGGCGTGGGAGGGCTTCGACAAGTCGCGCGCCGGCATCTATCTGGGAATCACGGAACACGGCAACGTCGAGACCGAGAACGAGATCTACAATGTCTCGCTCTTCAAGCACGACACCAAGTTCTGGTCGCACCATCATAATCCGCGCACGGTCGCGAACAATCCCGCGGGCGAGGTTTCGCTCAACCTCGGCATCACCGGCCCGGCCTACACGCTCGGCGCGGCTTGCGCGGCCGGAAACCTCGGCCTGATTCATGCCGCCCAAATGTTGCGGCTCGGGGAGGTTGACATCGCTTTCGCCGGCGGGGTGAGTGAGAGCATCGGGACGTTCGGCATTTTTGCCGCTTTTAAGAGCCAGGGTGCGTTGGCCTCGCATCCGGATCCGACCAAAGCGAGCCGGCCGTTCGACAAGAAACGCAACGGAATTGTCGTCAGTGAGGGCGGCTGCATCTACACCATGGAGCGACTCGAGGACGCCTTGGCCCGGGGCGCGAAAATCTACGGCGAGATCGGCGGCTATTGCGTCAATTCCGATGCAACCGATTATGTCCTGCCGAACGCAGTCCGGCAGGCCGAGTGTATTCGGCGGGCCATCGCCCACGCCGGCTTGACTCCCGGCGTCATCGACATTGTTAACACCCACGCCACGGCCACGCCCCAGGGAGACATCCAGGAATGCCTGGCGATCCGCGAGGTTTTCGCCGGCTGTGCTGACGTTAATATCAACAACACCAAGAGCTTCATCGGGCATGCGATGGGGGCCGCCGGTGCCCTCGAACTCGCGGGCAATCTGCCGTCCTTCGACGACCTGATGGTGCACCCGACGATCAACGTCGACGACCTCGATCCGCAGTGCGAACTGCCCGGTCTCGTGCTGAACCTGCCCCGCCAGGCAAAACGGGTTGACGCAATTCTGAACAACTCCTTTGGTATGCTTGGAATCAATTCCGCGCTCGTCATCGTCCGTTACCGGGCCTGACGCTGCCTCCCATCTCCATGACGAAAGACGACTGCAAGAAGCTGGTGACCGAAATCATCGCCGACATCGCTCCGGACGAGGATCTGAGCAATCTCAAGCCGGACGTGCGCCTCCGCGACCAGCTGCAACTCGATTCGATGGACTTCCTCGACATAGTGATGGAGCTGCGCAAGCGCCACGGCATCGAGGTGCCGGAGGCTGACTATATCCAGTTGGCGTCGCTGGAAAGCTGTGCGGAATATTTGACCCCGAAGTTCAACGCCCTCGAAGGCAAGCGGTAAGCGAGCAGCTGTAACGACGCGATCGGAGGTAGGGCGGGATCGCCGGATCCCGCCTCTTTGCTGAACGCGGCGGGGTCAGGCGACCCCGCCCTACAACCATGAGTTCACCGAGCCACTATGACGTCGCCATCATTGGCGCGGGAATGTCTGGCCTCGCCGCCGGCATCCGGCTCGCCCATTTCGGCCGGCGGGTCTGCATTTTGGAGCGCCACTCCAAGCTCGGAGGGCTGAACAGCTTCTATCGCCTGGACGGACGTAAATTCGATGTCGGGCTGCACGCGATGACAAACTTTGTGCCAGAGGGTGTCAGGGGCACGCCGCTGGGCAAGCTGCTGCGCCAGCTCCGGATCGAGCGCGGGGAGTTTGCGCTCTGCCCGCAGAAGCAGTCGCGGGTGGTCTTCGGTTCAACCGGAAAGACCGAACTGCGGTTCACCAACGATTTCTCAGTCCTGGAAGCCGAGATCGCCGCGAAGTTCCCCGCGCAAATCGACGGGTTCCGCCGGCTGGCCGACCTGGTGAGGAGTTACGGCGATCGGGTCTTCGACGTTCCCCAGGTCTCGGCACGACAGGTGGTCCGCGAATATTTCTCTGATCCTCTGCTTGAGGACATGATGTTCTGTCCGCTGATGTATTACGGCAGCGCGCGGGAGCGCGATATGGATCTGTCGCAATTCGTGATCATGTTCCGCGCCTTGTTCTTGGAAGGCTTTGCGCGGCCTCTGGAAGGCGTGCGCCTGGTCATCAGGGTGTTGCTGGAAAAATACCAAGCGGCCGGCGGGGAATGCCGGATGAGGTGCGGGGTGGCGCGCATCGTGGAGCGCGAGGGGCGTGCCGCGGCGCTGGTCCTCGACGGCGGAGCGGAAATCACCGCGGATCACGTGATTTCGTCGATCGGAGCGGCGGAAACGCTGGCGCTGTGCGACCCGATGGTCGGCGGCGGACTTGCCGTGGCATCCGCGCCCAGTGGCATGGGCATCTTGCCCATGTCAGCGGCTCTGGGGCAAAGACACGGGCAGGATGCCCGTGCCACGATTGGAAGAAGGCTGTCCTTCGTCGAGAGCATCCGCGTCCTGAAGCACCAGCCGGGCGAACTTGGATGGGGGAGCGACACGATCGTGTTTTTCAATGACTCGGACCGATTCGATTATGCCCGGCCCGCGCAGCAGGTGGATCTGCGCAGCGGCGTGATTTGTCTGCCAAACAACTTTGATTTCGGGGGCGCCGAGCTGCCGGAGGGTTGGTTGCGGGTTACCTGTCTGGCGGATTACGATCAGTGGATTGGCCTGCCGGAGGAGCGCTATCGGGCGGACAAGCTCCGCTGGCTGGATGAATCGACGCGCAGCGCCCGTCGTTTTCTGCCGGAAATCTCCGACGCGACCCTGGCGGCGGAAACTATTGCGACCGATCTGTTCACGCCGCGCACCATCACCCGGTTTACGGGGCATCTTGAAGGTGCGGTCTACGGTGCGCCCGGAAAAACGCCCGACGGCCGCACGCATCTGAAGAACCTCTATCTGTGCGGCACCGACCAGGGGTTGCTGGGAATCGTCGGCGCCATGCTCAGCGGCATCTCCATGGCCAACCAGCATATCCTCCAGCCGGAAATCCGGGGGGCCTGAATCTTTCCTCGCGCGGCGTCTGCCGCAGCCAGAGGTGGAAGGCCCGGCGCCGTCCGGGCCAGGGTTTCGGGATTTTGGCGGTGACGGCGCACCGCCCTCCAGCAAGATCATCGCTGAGAATGACCCGGTGGCGGGGTTTCTATCCCCTAACTTCCCAGTTGCTCCGGACCAGCCGGCGGTGCTTATTCGAGCGCTTCATGGCTCACGACTGGCTCAAAGGAGTCGACGACACCTATGACGTCGTCGTTATCGGCAGCGGCCTCGCCGGCCTGACCGGCGCCAACTGCCTGGCGCGTTGCGGCCGCAAGGTCCTGCTGCTGGAGCATCATTATCAGTTCGGCGGTCTCGCCACGTGGTTCACGCGCAAGGGCGGGCACATCTTTGACATCTCGCTGCACGGATTTCCGATCGGCATGATCAAATCGGCTCGCAAGTACTGGTCGCAGGAGATTGCCGATTCGATCGTCCAGCTTAAAGGGATCCGCTTCGTCAACCCGCAGTTCAACCTCACGACGACCTTTGACCGGGCCGATTTCACCCGCCTGCTCATCGAGCATTTCCGCGTGCCAGTCGAGGTCGTCGAACGGTTCTTCACCGACCTGCGGGCGATGAACTTCTACGATCACAATCCCGAGACTACCGGAGAAATGCTGGATCGCTATTTTCCGGGCCGAGACGATGTGAAGCGCTTTCTCATGGAGCCGATCACCTACGCCAACGGCTCCACGCTGGCCGATCCCGCGATCACGTACGGCATCGTGTTCTCGAACTTCATGAGCAAGGGGGTGTACACGTTTCGCGGTGGCACCGATCTGCTCATTCGCAAGATGTCCGAAGAGCTTGTCCGCAACGGGGTCGAACTGCGCAAGCATGTGGCGGTCGAGAAAGTGCTCGTCTCCGAGATCGACGGCGCCAGACGGGTCACCGGCGTCATCGCCAACGGCCGCACGATCCGCTGCCAGGCCGTGTTGTCGAATGCCAACCTTAAGGGAACGATCCTCAAGTTGGTCGGGGAGGAGCAGTTCCCGCCGGATTTCGTGGCGCGGGCCAACGCCGTGCGGATCAATACGAGTTCCTGTCAGGTCTACCTGGGCATTCGCAAAGGCGAGTCGATCCCGCCGATCGGCGATCTCATTTTTGTCTCGGATTCGCCGCACTTCACCAGCGACGAGCTGGTCGATTTTCGTACGACCAGCCGCACGTTCTCGGTATATTATCCCGAGACCCGTCCTGGCTCGGGCCGCTATGCCGTGGTGTGCTCGCTCAACGCCCGCTATGAGGACTGGAACCAGTTGGCGGATGAAGACTACCGGCGCGAAAAACAGCGCCTCATCGACGAATCGATCGCCTGCCTGGAGCGATTCGTCCCGGATGTGCGCGCGAAGATCGATTGGGCTGAGGCGGCCACGCCGCGCACGATCGAGCGCTACACGCGCCATTGGAAGGGCACCTCCTTCGGCACGAAGTTCGAAGGCCTGAAAGTGTCGATGGATCTGCCGTCCCAACTCCCGGGGCTCCACCACGCCGGCTCGGTCGGCATCATTATGTCGGGCTGGCTCGGCACCATCAATTATGGCGTGATCGCGGCCAACAACATTGATAAATACCTCTTCGCCCAGAAGCGCCCGGAGCCCGCTCCCCCGGCCCCCGTGGCCGGAGCCGGTCCCGGATGATTCACTCCATGGAGATTGCACGAACGACCCGGGAAAAGCGCAAGGAATGCACAAACCCTTCAAGACCACCGTGCCGGTCTTCCGCGGTGAGATTGGAGCAGAATTGTAACAAATTGCACTACAATGACTAATGAAATGGCTGGCGTATTCGGCATGATCCTTGCAAAGAACGCTCCAACCATGCGAATGACTGTGGAGAATCTGTATGCCCTGCAACAACTGCAACTGCAGACCGGCCCCGTTTCAGCGGAGCGCGAAGCCATGATCAAGCTGCTGCGCGAGAAGATCCCCGCGCAAATTCTCGGCCATTTTGACCGGTTGATGGCGCAAGGCCGCAAAGGCGTGGCGCTCGTGCGCAACGGCGTTTGCCGCGAATGCCACATCCGGGTTCCTTCCGGCACGGCGGCGAGCCTGATCCATCCCAAGGATCTCTACCTGTGCGATAACTGCGGGCGTTATCTCTTGCTGCCGTTGGACGAGATTGTCCCTGCGGCGGAGCCGCTCGCACCGCAGTCGGTCCCGGTCCGCAAGACGCGGAAAAAGCCGGTGGCCGTGGCGGTTTGAGCCGCGCGGTTCAATCCGGGCCAGTGTGTCCATGACTTTGGCGGATTTCACCAGGGCTGGCCTGATTGTTCCCCATTTGGTCGGCCGGGACGCGACCAGCGCCATTCATGAACTCAGCCTCGCCTTGCAGCGGGAGGGCTGCGTCCCTGATTGGCTGCCGTTCTATCATGAGGCGCTCAACCGCGAGTTTCTCCTGAGCACCGACATGGAGGAGGGCATGGCCTTTCCTCACGCCCGGCTTGCCGGCTTGCGGGAACTCTCGTTTGCCTGTGGGCGCAGCGATGTGCCGTTTGCCTGGGGTCCGGGAACTACCCGGCCGATCCGCATGGTGTTTTTGCTGGCCGTGCCGGCGAACGCCGCTGAAGACTATTTGCCCCTGGTCTCAGGCCTGACCCGGCTTTCCACGAGTCTCGCGGCGTTGGAGGCCATCCGCCGTGCGGTCGAGCCGGAAGAAATCCTGACCGCCTTCCGCGGGATCGAATTGCGCGGAAGCCACGGCCCATTGACCGTGGCGCCGGCAGAGTCGCGTTAACTACCGAGATTATTTTCATCCAACCCAATGGTATCGTTATCGTTCCGACCGAAACTGCTCGACACGCTGAAGGGTTATTCCCGCCGGGAGTTCACGGCCGACCTCATCGCCGGGGTGACGGTGGGAATCGTGGCGCTGCCGCTGGCCATGGCCTTTGCCATCGCCTCGGGTGTCAAACCTGAAGCGGGTATTTTCACCGCGGTCATCGCCGGCTTTTTGATTTCCGCCCTGGGCGGTTCGAAGGTCTCGATCGGCGGCCCCACCGGAGCTTTCATCGTCATTCTCTACGGGATCGGCGCAAAATACGGGCCGGAGAATCTCGCTATCTGCACGATCATGGCAGGGGTGTTCCTGTTCGTCATGGGCGCCGTCAAACTGGGCTCGATGATCAAGTTCATTCCGTATCCGGTGACCATGGGGTTCACCAGCGGCATCGCGGTGCTGATCTTTTCGACCCAGATCAAGGATTTCTTCGGTTTGCAGGTGGAGAAGGTTCCGTCGGAGTTCATCGAAAAAATGCGGGTGCTGATTGGCGGGCTGGGCACCACGCAATGGCTGACCCTCGTGGTGTCCGCCGTTTCGTTGGCGATCATTCTCTTCTGGCCAAAACGCCTGCAACGGCGCGTGCCCGGCTCGATTGTGGCCCTGGTGCTCGGCACGGCGGCGGTGGCGATCTTCTCGTTGCCGGTGGAGACGATCGGGAGCCGTTTTGGCGGCATCCCCCAGGGGCTGCCGTCCCCGCACCTGCCAACGATTGCGTGGGGGAACCTGCAGTCGCTGCTCCAGCCCGCCTTGACCATCGCCGTGCTCGCTGCGATCGAATCCCTTCTCTGCGCGGTCGTCGCGGATGGTATGGTGGATGACCGCCACAATTCCAATCAGGAGCTGATGGCTCAAGGCATCGCCAATATAGTTAGCCCGCTTTTCGGCGGCATCGCCGCCACCGGTGCCATCGCGCGCACGGCGACAAACGTGAAGAGCGGCGCCCGGACGCCGGTCGCCGGTATCGTGCATGCCGCGACCTTGCTCGCCATCATCCTCGTTGCCGCGCCCCTGGCCAAGTACATCCCGCTTGCCACGCTGAGCGCCGTGCTGGTGAACGTGGCGTTGCACATGGGGGAATGGCATAATTTCGCGCGGCTCCCGAAGTGGCCCGCCAGCGACGCCGCCGTGTTTCTCTCCGCGTTCATCCTGACGGTGGTCGTGGATCTGACCGTGGCCGTGGAGATCGGCCTGGTGCTCGCCGCCGTGCTGTTTATCAAGCGCGTGTCCGAAACGACCCAGATCACCGCGGTGGACGAAACCACGGAAACCGAGGGCTCGCAGCATTCGCTCGTCGGCCGCGAGATTCCGGATGGGGTGATGGTGTACCGCATTTTTGGCGCGTTTTTCTTCGGGGCCGTCGACAAGCTCGAAAGTGTCCTCAAGCGCGAGAAACGGGAGCCTGCGGTCCTGATCTTACGCATGCGGAAGATCGTCGCGATGGACGCGACCGGGCTCAACGCGCTGGAAGACCTTTACGAACGCCTGCACCGCAAAGGGAAACATCTGGTCCTGAGCGGACCGCATATGCAGCCGTTGTTCTTGATGGAAAAGGCCGGATTCCTGGAACGCATCGGCCGGGAGAATGTCTGCCCGCACATTGAGGCGGCACTGGCCCGTTCCCGCGTGATCCTCGGCCTGCCGCCGGTCTCGTCGACCGATCCGCTGCGTCAGGAAAAGCAGAAGCTCGAAACGGTCCGCCAGGAGCTGGCGACCGCGCTCGAGCGCATCGACGGGGTCTTGAAGTTCCCGGGCGACACCCCGGGCGCGCCCAAGGCATGACCAGCAGATCTCAACAGATGGAGAGTTGCGAAACCGCGCGCAATCCATGAACTGATACCGTCCTGATGAACCAATTACCCCCAACCTTGTTGCTGCTGACCCTGCTGGGGTATGCGACGGGGGTGGTGGCCAGCCTGTTTTGCCTGCGCGCGGAGAAGGCGGCCAACGTTCTCGCCTGCGGTCTCGCCGCGCTGGCGGCGTTCAGCGGCGTGGTTGCCAGCGTCATCGGCCTCCTCACTGGCGCCGCCACAGCGCACGAGTCGGTGCAGATTCTTCCGGAGCTGATCCCGTACCTTCGCTTTTCCATCCGGCTCGATCCGCTGGGCCTGTTCTTCACGTTGCTCGTTTCCCTGGTCGGTCTCGCCATTGCCGTTTATTCGTTGGGCTACAACCGGCAATTCTTCGGACGCAAGAACCTTGGCGTGTTCGGGGCGTTTTTCAATTCGGTGCTGCTGGCGACCACGTTGGTTTTTCTGGCGGACAATGCGTTCTTCTTCCTGATCGCCTGGGAGATCATGGCGCTGTCGGCGTACTTCCTCGTGAGCTTCGAGCACGAAAAAGAGGAGTCGCGCAACGCCGGCGTGCTGTTCTTCGTGATGTCGCACATCGGCACCGGCTGCCTGATCCTCGGCTTTCTGCTGCTGTTCCAGACCTCGGGCGGCTACGGCTTTGAAGGCTTCCATGCGATCGGAGCCACGATGGCGGCGGGTCCGCGCAATGCGGCATTCCTCCTCTTCCTCGTCGGCTTCGGCGTGAAGGCAGGCATCGTCCCGCTCCACATCTGGCTGCCGGTGGCCCATCCCGCCGCGCCGAGCAACGTCTCGGCCCTCATGTCCGGGATCTTGATCAAGACCGGGATCTACGGCCTGACCCGCGTTTGCTTTGATTTCATGGGGCCACCACCGAATTGGTGGGGCGTCACCATTCTGACCATCGGCACCATCTCGGCCGTGCTCGGGGTGCTTTATGCGCTGATGGAGCATGACCTGAAACGGCTCCTGGCCTACCACAGCATTGAGAATATCGGCATCATTCTAATGGGGCTCGGTGCGGCGTTGATGTTCCTGCATACGGGCCATCCGGTGCTGGCCTCGCTGGCGCTTATCGCGGGACTGTATCATACCATCAATCACGCGGTCTTTAAGGCCCTGCTGTTCCTCGGGGCGGGCGCGGTGGTCCACGCGACCCACACTCGCAACATGGAGGAGATGGGCGGCCTGGTGAAGCGGATGCCGCGGACCGCGTTCTGTTTTCTGGTTGGCGCGGTGGCGATTTCTGCGCTGCCGCCGCTGAACGGTTTTGTGAGCGAATGGCTGACGTACCAGTCGTTGCTCCAGGGATTTGGGACGACCCCGAGCCTGATCCGGCTGATGTTTCCGCTGGGCGGCGCCATGCTGGCGCTCACCGGCGCGCTCGCGGCCGCGTGCTTCGTCAAGGCTTATGGCATCACGTTCCTCGCCCAGCCGCGCAGCGAGCATGCGGCCTGCGCCCATGAAGCCGGGGGGCCCGAGGTCGCCGGGCAGTTTCTGCTCACGGCGGTTTGCGTCTTCCTCGGTTTGTTCCCGACGCAGTTTTTGCGGTTGCTCGATCCGGTGACCAGCCAGCTCGCCGGTTCGGCGCTCAGCGCGCAGCTGGGTCTGGCAAATGGTTTTGTGCTGGCCGGCGCGACGGCCACCGGCGGCACCGTGTCCACGCTGGGCCTCGCGCTCATGGCCGTGTGCCTCCTGCCGGTGCCGCTGGCGCTCTGGTGGGTTTTTGCCCGGGGGACAACTGTGCGCCGCGGGCCGACGTGGGATTGTGGATTGCAGGGACTCACGCCCCGCATGGAATATACCGCGACCGGTTTTTCGAAGCCCATCCGCATGATCTTCAAGGCGCTCTTCCGGCCGCGCCGCGAAGTGCAGCGGGAATACGACTTCTCGCCCTATTTCGCCACGAACCTGCGGTTTGAGAGCCACGTGGAGGAGGTCTTCCTGACGCGCATTTATCGTCCGCTCAACTGGCTCGTCTGGCGGGTCTCGCGGCGGATGCGGGCGCTGCAGGCCGGCAGCCTGCAGGCGTATCTCATCTACATCTTCGTGACGCTCCTGTTGCTGCTGATCTTCGCGCTATGAACCGGACCGAAATCCTAACGCGGCGTTCGGATGTAGGGCGGGGTCGCCGGACCCCGCCGTTTCCATGGGGCGAGGTGGGGTCCGGCGACCCCGCCCTACAGGAACACAGCCGATGAACCTCGAGGTCATAGCGATTGTCTTGCAAACGGTGCTGTTGCTGGCGCTCGCCCCGCTTGTCACCGGCATCATCAGGAATTGGAAGGCCCGGCTGCAGAACCGTCGCGGGCCGCCGGTCTGGCAGCCGTACCTCGACCTGCGGAAGTTCCTTGGCAAGGACATGGTGATCTCCGAGCACGCCTCGTGGGTCTTTTCCTTTGCGCCCTACGTCGTGTTCGTTACGGCGTTGCTGGCCGGACTGCTGGTGCCGATGGTGACCGTGCAGGCGCCGTTGAGCCTGTTCGGCGGCGTGCTCGCCCTGGTCGGGTTGCTGGCCCTCGGGCGTTTTTTTCTCGCGCTGGGCGGCCTGGATCCGGCCAGCACTTTTGGTGGCATGGGCAGCAGCCGCGAGATGACCATCGCGGCGATTGCCGAGCCGGCGCTGATGCTCGCGGTGTTTACGATGGCCATCGCTGCAGGCTCCACCGATCTCAGCCGGATCGTGGCGACAACCCTCGGACCCGACTGGAGCTTGCTGAGTCCCATGCATGTGCTGGCCTTCGCCGCCCTGTTCATTGTGCTCCTGGCCGAAACCGGACGGATCCCCGTGGACAACCCGGCGACGCATCTGGAGCTGACGATGATCCACGAAGCCATGCTGCTCGAATACTCGGGACGCTATCTGGCGCTCATGGAATGGGGCGCTTCGATCAAACAGTTGGTGCTGATGACGCTGCTCGTGAATGTGTTTTTCCCGTTCGGTTTGGCGGTCGCGGCTCCGGCCGGGCTGGGTCTCAGCCTGCTGGCGTATGGCGCCAAATTGCTGGTCGTGGCCGGATTCGTGGTGATCGTCGAGACCACGAACGCCAAGCTCCGTCTCTTTCGCGTGCCGGACCTGCTCAGCGCCGCCTTTGTCCTCGCCGGTTTGGCTCTGCTTTCCACGTTCCTGTTCCAATGAACTCCTGATGCACCCCGCGCCCACCTCCGAAATCCCCGCACAGCTGATCGCGCTCTTCGCCGCGCTGATGCTGGTCGCGCAATTGCTGCTGGCTGTCCAACGCATGCTGCTGACCAGCATCCGGCTGTTCGCCATTCAATCGTTGTTTCTGGCGGGGATCGCCGCGGTTGTGGCGTATTCGCACAACGCGTTCCACGTTTATGTCGTCGTGGCGCTGACGCTGATCGGCAAGGTGGCGTTTCTCCCCTGGCTGCTGGACCGGCAGGTGCGGCGGATGAAGATCATCCAGGAGATCGAGCCGCTGGTGAATTTCCCCACGTCCATGCTGATTTGCGGCGGCCTCACGCTGCTCGGCTACCTGGTGGCGCGGCCTTTCACCTCGTTGGAGCGCCTGGGCAACAACACTCTCGCGGTCGCCATCACGCTCGTCCTGACCGGCTTTTTCCTGATGATCAACCGCCGCAAGGCGATCACGCAGGTGCTGGCGCTGCTCACGGTGGAGAACGGCGTGATGCTGGCCGCGGTCGCGCTCACCACCTATGGCATGCCGCTGGTGGTCGAACTGGGCATCTTCTTCGACGTGCTGGTCGCGGTGATGATCCTGGGGATTCTCGTTTACCGCATCCGCGAGACGTTTGCCTCAATGGATACCAGCAAGCTGAGCCAGCTGAAGGGATGAACGGTCGTCGACGGACCGCCTGAACGACATGAGCCTTCTCGCCCCGCTGCTTTTTGTGCCGGCCGGCGCCGCCCTCGGGTGCTCGCTCGTGCGTTCGCGGCGGATGATGGCGGCGTTGGGCGTGCTGGCTTTCGGCCTGACGCTCGCCGGGGGCGTCGCGCTGCTCCGCCGGGTCGCGGCGGGCGGCGCAGTGACGGAGTGGGCCGGGTTTTTGCGGGCCGACGCACTGAGCGCCTGGATGGTGGTGCTGATCTCGGTCGTTTCGCTCGCGACGTCGGTTTATGCCGGCCGGTACTTCCAGCGGGATCTTGCGGCGGGGGCAGTGACGCCTGGGCAGATGAAGGAGTTTTTTATCCTCACCCCCTTGTTTGGCTGCGGCATGTTCCTCGTCGTTCTGGCGAACAGTCTCGGCGTGATGTGGGCCGCCGTCGAAGCCACCGCCCTTTCGTCGGTGCTGCTCGTGGCGTTGTACAACCGCCGGACGTCGCTGGAAGGGGCGTGGAAATACGTCATCCTGGGCAGCCTGGGCCTGGCGCTGGCTCTCCTCGGCACGGTCTTCATCTATGCCGCGGCGTGCCAGGACAGTTCCCGGCCGCTCCCGAGCTTCAACTGGTCCCACTTGCTGACGGTGGCGCCGCAGCTGAATCCCCGGCTGGTTCGGCTGGCCTTTGTGTTTGCGCTGCTCGGCTATGGCACCAAGGCCGGCCTCGCGCCGATGCACACGTGGCTGCCCGACGCGCACAGCGAGGCGCCGTCGCCCACCAGCGCCATGCTGTCCGGCGTGTCCCTCAAGATCGCGCTCTATGCGTTGCTGCGCTTTCACATCCTGACCGCCGCGTGTCTCGGCCCGGCGTTCAGCTGCCATCTGCTGCTGGGTTTTGGGCTCTTGTCCATGTTTCTGGCGGCGCCGTTTATCCTGGTGCAGGAGAATCTCAAGCGCATGCTGGCGTATTCAAGTCTCGAACACGTCGGACTGATCTGCGTCGGGATCGGCCTGGGCACGCCGCTGACGATTTTCGGGGCCCTGCTGCACATGGGCTATCACGCCCTGACCAAGCCGGTGCTGTTCTTCGCCGCCGGCAACCTCCACCAGTCCTGCCACACGCTCGAGATGCGGCTCATCGGTCCGGGCATGGTGAAGCTGCTTCCGGTCACGGTGCTGTGCCTGGGCCTGGCCGCGGTGGCGGCGACCGGGCTGCCGCCGTTCGGGTTGTTCTACAGTGAACTGACGGTGATCAGCGGGGGAGTCGTCGCGGGACAGATGACCGTCAGCGTGCTCGTGCTCGGTGCTTTGATTGCGTGTTTCTGCGGCATGCTGCGGCAATTCACGCGGATCCTGCCCGGCGAACCGAAGCCGCGCAGCGACGGCGATGGCCGCCGGATGGACGGGGTCCCGGCGATGGGTCTGCTGCTCGGCGGACTGCTGGTGTTCAGTGTCTGGCTGCCGCAACCGGTGCTCGATGTCCTGCATCAGGCGGCCGGCATCATCGGAGGTGAGCCATGAAGCGGGCGTGGAGGTTGATATCAGTATGAGACCAACCCGTGGAATAAAAATAGGGTGGTACCGCTTGTCCCCAAGCGGTTCCGGCGCGTTGGGGACAACGCGCTCCACCCGGGATGCTCGATTGGAGAGCAAGCTGGGATCAAGCAGGCTTTCCCCATGGAGTTGATCGCCCTTCTCGGCTTGCCGGTGGTGGCCGGCCTCCTGTGTCTTGCGACGGACTCCCCCCGCGCCTGGGAGCGGTTGAACCTGCTCGCGTTCGCGGGGCTGGCCCTGCTCGCCCTGGACCTGGGCGCCACGGTGCTGGCCAACGGTCCCGTCACGGCGCTGGGCGGCTTTCTCCGGGCGGACGCCCTCAGTGCGCTGGTCGTCGGGCTGACCGCGTTCGTGGCGCTGGTGACGGCGATCTATGCCGTCGGGTATTTCCGGCGCGATCAGCGCGACCGCCGCATCGCGGTGCCGCAACTACGGCGCTATTATGTGCTGACGCCGCTGTTTGTCGGCGTGATGTTGCTGGTGCCGCTGGCGGACAACCTCGGGGTGATGTGGGTGGCCACCGAGGGCGCCACGCTGGCCTCGGTCCTGCTCGTGACCTTCTACAACCAGAAGACCTCGTTTGAAGCGGGCTGGAAATACATCATCATCGGCAGCGTCGGCATTTCGCTGGCGTTGTTTGGCACCGTGCTCACGTACTACTCGGCGGTCGGGGTACTCGGTCCGGACACCGCGCACGGGATGAACTGGTCGGTGCTGGCGGTCATCGCGGACAAGTTCGACTCACGGGCGATGCGCCTGGCCTTCGTGCTGGTGCTGCTGGGTTACGGCACCAAGGCCGGACTCGTCCCGATGCATACCTGGAAGCCAGATGCGTATGCCGAGGCGCCGGTGCCGACCGCGGCGTTGCTGGGAGCGGGCTTCATCAACTGCGCCCTTTACGGCATCGCCCGCTTCGACGTCTTGGCGGAAAAATGCCTGGGCCATGATTTCCCCGGCAAGCTGCTGGCGGGATTCGGCCTGGCTTCGATCCTGGTCGCGGCGCCGTTCATCCTCGCCCAGCGCAATTTCCGGCGCCTCCTGGCGTATTCCAGCATCGACCACGCTGGCATCATGGTGGCGGCGCTGGGCTTCGGCGGAAAGCTGGGCGCGCTCGGCGCGATGCTGCACATGCTGTTCCACGCCGCGACCAAGCCGCTGCTGTTCTTCTGTGCCGGCAACGTACAGCAACACTACGGTACGCCGTTCTTTTTGAAGATCCGCGGGGTGATTCGCACGCTGCCGTGGACCGGCGGCTTGTTCCTGCTGGCGGCCCTGGCGGTGACCGGCACGCCGCCGTTCAGCCTCTTCCAGAGCGAATTCACGGTGTTGAGCGCGGCGCTGGTGGCCCACCAGGGCTGGTCCGCGTTCCTCTTTCTCGCCGGGGTCGTGACGATCTTCGCCGGCTTCCTCGTGCACATGACGCGGCTCAATCTGGGCACGCCCGAAGCCGGGGCGCCCGCCCGCGCCGCGGAATGCCCCTGGAAACTCACGGCCATTCTGCTCGTCGCGGCCGCGGTGATCCTGCTCGGTTTCTGGCTGCCGGGCCCACTGTACCAGCTCATTCAGCAATCGGCCCGCATCATCGGAGGTGTGTCATGAATATTCTGCCGGAACTTCTCCCCGCCCTGAACGACCTGCAGGACAGTTTTTCCGGCCGGTTTACCGCGGTGAACGCGCCGCGTCCCAACGAAGTCTATTTCGATGCCCCGATGGAGTTGGTCGCCGGCTTTTGTGCGCAGCTCTACCGCAAGTGGAACGCCCGTCTGGTCAGCCTGTTTGCCGACGACCCGCGTCCGGCCGTGGACGCGTTTCACCTGTATTACGTGTTCGCGCTCGACGGCGCGCACGGGTTCTTCGTGCTGCGCGTGCCGGTGGCGGCCGACAAGCCCGAGTTCACCGCGCTCACCGATGCCGTCCACGCCGTCAACTGGCAGGAGCGGGAAGTGCAGGACATGTTTGGCCTGAAGCTGCTGGGCCACCCTAATCCGCGCCGTTGTGCCCTGCACGACGACTGGCCGGACGTTCATCCGCTGCGCAAGGATTTCGATCTTCACACTGTGCTGCCGCCGTTCAAGGGCGTGCGCCACAAGTTCCGTGAGGTCGAAGGGGAGGGAGTCTTCCAGGTGCCGGTCGGCCCGGTGCATGCCGGCATCATCGAGCCCGGCCATTTTCTTTTCAGCGTGGCAGGCGAGCCGGTGCTTTACCTGCAATTGCGGATGTTCTACGCGCATAAGGGCACCGAAAAGCTGTTCGAGCATCTGCCGGTGGAGCACGGCGTGCGGCTGGCCGAGAGCATTTCCGGCGATTCGAGCTTCGCACACGCCACGGCGTTCTGCCATGCAGTCGAGCGGACTGCCGGAGTCGAGGCGCCGCCGCGCGCCCGCGCGCTGCGCACCGTCTGCCTCGAGTTGGAACGCATCTACAATCATATCGGCGATATCGGCGCCATCTGCACCGACGTGGCGTTCGCTACCGCCAACATGCACGCCATGCGGCTCAAGGAGCGCGTGCTGCGCGTGAACGAGCTGCTCACCGGCAACCGCCTCCTCCGCGGCATGGCCTGTCTTGGCGGCGTGCGCTACGATTTCGCGGCCGCGCATCGGGCGGCGCTGGTCCAGTTGTTGCACTGGCTGAAACCCGAATTCGAGGCGCTCGTCGAGCTCATCCGCGACTCCTCCGGCACCCGCGACCGGCTGGAAACCACCGGCATCCTCAAGCCCGAGGTCGCCCGCGATTTTGGCGTTGTCGGGCTGGCCGGGCGCGCCTCCGGTCTCGACCGCGATCTGCGGCGCGATTTCCCGCATGCCTTCTACGATCAGGTGCAGTTTACCGTCCCCGTGTTCACCGAAGGCGATGTGCAGCGGCGGCTGGTGGTGCGACGCGAGGAGATCTACCAGTCGACGGCCATCCTCGAACAGGTGCTGGCAAAACTGCCGGATGGTCCGGTGCGGACGAACCTCGGCGAGCTGCCCCCGGACCGGATTGCGCTGGGCTATGTCGAGGGCTGGCGCGGCGAGATCTTCCATTGGATCCGGACCGCGCCCGGCAACCGGCTCGCCCGGTGCAAGATCAAGGATCCCTCGCTCCAGAACTGGCCGGCGATCACCGAGGCGATTCTCGGCAACATCATTCCGGATTTTCCGGTCGTAAACAAAAGCTTCAACCTGTCCTACTCCGGGACGGACCGCTGACCATGTTCAACGTTCTCCGCCAAAGTCAGAAAACGGGCGTCGCGACGACGTCGTATCCCGCCACGCCCGCCGAAGTCTCGCCCCGCACCCGCGGCCGCCCGGAGATCGACTGGGCTGCCTGGAAGGACGCGCGCCCGGCGGCGGCGGTCTGTCCGACTGGCGCCATCGCCTGCATTGACGCCGATGGCCGCCGGACCGCCTCGCTCGACCTGGCCAAGTGCATTTTCTGCGGGCTGTGCGCCGACGTCGATCCGGCGATTCACATGACGACCATCTGCGAATGCGCCGCCCGCAGCCGCGCCGCGCTCGTCACCCACGCGACGTACGCGCTCAAACCCGACGGCGCGCACGACCGCCTGATCGCGCCGCCCGTGCCTGGCCAGGAATCGCCTGTCTTCCTTGAGGCCGTCGGCCGGGAACTGAAGGCCCGGACCGACAAGCTGCTGGGACGCTCGCTGCATATCCGGGAGGTGGACGCCGGCTCCTGCAACGGGTGTGAGATTGAGATTGTGGGACTGAACAGCCCGATCTACGACGCGGAGCGCTTCGGCGTGCATTTCGTCGCCTCGCCGCGTCATGCGGACATGCTGCTCGTCACCGGACCCGTGACGCGGAATATGGAGCAGGCGCTCCGGAAGACCTACGATGCGATGCCGGGGCCGCGCCTGGTCGTGGCCGTGGGCGCGTGCGGGTGCAGCGGCGGAATCTTCGGCGTGAACTACGCGACCCGCGGCGCGGTGGACGCGGTCATTCCGGTCGACGTGTATATACCCGGCTGCCCACCCAATCCCCACGCCCTGCTGCACGGCATTCTGACCGCCGTCGGCCGGTGGCCTGATCAAAAGAGTTCCTGATCCCACGGCGGACGCCGCTGCCGGATGCACGCAATTGCCGGCAATTCTCCTCGGACCTGGTGAACCGATCGATGTGCCGGTGTAGGAAGCCCGCGGGCCCGTTCGACAGGCTCAGTCGTATCTATTCAAAAAACCCCGCCATCACTCGTAAACATCACGCCATCAGGTGATCGATGTAGGAGCCTGCTTGCAGGCGATTCTACCCTCGGAATCGCCTGCAAGCAGGCTCCTACATT
>Ga0182011_10001299_pt1 | contig 21984 bp, 26 predicted proteins | sample 711E1DmetaG_FD_120481 | JGI IMG/M metagenome (GOLD analysis project Ga0182011, IMG submission 120481) | Permafrost microbial communities from Stordalen Mire, Sweden - 711E1D metaG | ecosystem: Environmental > Terrestrial > Soil > Wetlands > Permafrost | place: Sweden: Stordalen | collected... | reverse complement strand
TTTTTTTCCTAGTGGCTCACGAACTCCATTTGTAGTTGGACTGGTTTTGTGGTATCTCAGTACCCTGTGTTTCCTGCCACAGAGTTGTTACCGGTATTGCGACCGTATCCCGATGGCCCTCCCAGTACATGCAATCGGTAAATTCTGAGAACCGCGATTCATCAAAATTTCCCAGAGGTTTTACCCAGACGGAAGCTGACGCTTTGTCTATGTTATTACCCCGGAACTCCACGAGGACATCTCCGGTTTTCAATATTTTCAGGGTCCGGGACAGATAGGTAGAGTACCCTTTGGTTTCTCCAAAACCGTCCTGAAGAATGATCTCCTTGGTTGCGTTGTCACGGACGGTTATCTCAAACCATGAAGTTGGACTATAGTCCGAGTAGGTTACGGTTGTCATACTACCCTTCCCCGAACTGGGGATATACCCTTCCCCTACGGTAGTAGTAGGAACATATGTACCGGATCTTTCTGTATATACATCAGTTTTGGAGATATTCCTCGGAACTACGGTATAATTGATAAACATTGGCGGATTTTTCAGATCAAAAATAAATGCTGTACCATTATAGCCTAATAAATTTACAGAGTTAATCCGGCAGGTCATGTCTGTAGGAATCTGTGTTGTGGGAAGAAACGTGGTATATCCGGATGGTTCTATGGTGGATTGCGCATCATCAGATAGGGTTACTTCAGTAACATAGGTGTATTGTGCCGTTGTCACTTCTGCGCTTGTTGTGCTTGTTTTACCCGAAACACTAGTGGCAGTTTCCTGAGGCGGCGTGATGCAACCGGCAGTGAAAATGAGGAAAATGATGGCCACGGTATATATCAGATAAAGGTATTTTTCTTTCATCTATCAGAGTACCGTCATTTATCATTATAAAGCATTTCAGTAAGGTTCATTTTTTAAAAATCTTCAGATAAGTGGATAATCCCTACGATTCCCGCCGCAGTTCCATCGATAGTAGTCATTGTTGATTTCTGGGAGGTAATTTTGATAGATATCCTTCAGGGTGATAAAACAACCCGGTATATGTTTTAATACCGGGATATTCGAAAGGAATATTTGTCGAAAAGGTCGGTTTCCCAAGAGCCGCTAATTTCATCATTTGTTTTTCTAGCAATGTCCTCAAGGTTTTTTTCTGGTCAGGTTTACAAAGGCTGTGTTACAGCCAGAATAATGCCTCTGAATATCCAGGTAAAACATTGGATTGATGAAGGTATCTGTCATGTGCTGTAAAAATCAACGGGTTTTCAAGCGCGTCCTGTGCTTGCTTCCCATCTGTCATATCGGTAATCGCAATATACAGAACAGCGATTTATAAACATACTACCACTAATTAAGTATACGAATCAATGAGGGAGATAAGACAGATGGCTGCCATAAAAAATCTGATGTACATTTTATGTATATTATGTATTTGCGTAACTGCCCCGGTAATGGCAGGAGAAAAATATATGGCGGGGAGTCCGGAACTTTCAGCCTATATTTCCGGAACCAATGAATTCAGTCCCGGAGATGATGTGAAACTCACCATAGTCGTTGAAAATACCGGACTGAATGAATTTAAATTTGTTCAGTCGGGCATTGTTAACACGGATGATCAGCCGAATACGGCAAAATTCCTGACAGTAGGCCTTAATGCCGGGGATGCCCCGATTGTTATTAAATCCGATCCCCAGATGCTGGGAGACTTAAAGGGTGCCAGCAGTGCCAATGCGATTTTCTCTACAAAGATCCAATCCGATGCTCCCTCCGGTACTTATCAGATTCCCCTGTCGTTAAACTATACCTACCTTTACCAGGCAGACCAATATGGCGTGGATACTATACAGTATTACTATAAAACAAAAAATGAGACCCTCTTTATTCCGATAAAGATCAAACCGGATATATCAATTGATGTAATTTCTGCAGTGCCGGAACACCTGAACGTTGGTACCGAGGGATACATCGATATGAAAATCAAAAATACCGGCTTTGAGGATGGATCCAAAGCAGTGGTAAAGATCCTCAGGAACGGCAACAGTCCCGTCATACCCACAGACAGCAGTGTCTATATTGGTGATTTCCCCTCGGGAAGTACGGTAGACTGCAGGTATAAAGTCTCCGTTTCGAGTGATGCAGAACGCCAGACTTACCCCATAGATGTTGTTGTTGTTTACCAGAATAACGAGGGGGATTTCATCACTTCCCGAAGCGATACCGTTGGTATTCCTGTAGGGGGGAAAGTTGATTTTTCCATAATATCCCCCCCCGGAGAGATGAACCCGGGAAATAAACACGTCATTACTGTTGAATATAAGAACACCGGGGATACTGATGTCTATAGTGCACAGGCGAGGATCAGTGCCGTTGATCCCTTTACCAGTAATGACGACACCGCATATATCGGGGATCTCAAAGCCGGGGAATCCAAAACAGTATCATTTGTCGTCAGTGTTGATAGTGCAGCAACTATCAAAGAATATGGTCTCGATTCAGAAATACGCTACCGGGATGCTCTTGATAATACCTACATATCGGATACGATGAAAGTCAAAGTGGATGTAACTGCACCAGCAGGGATTACCAAGATAATCTCCAATCCTATCTACCTGTCAATTATTATCGCAGTGATTATAGGGATTATTTATGTCGTATATCAGTACCGCAAGAAAAAGCGGTAATTCCCGGATGAGGGTTTCATACCCGCATCCTCATACCATTTATTGGAAAAAACCCTGCCAAAGAGCACCCAGTTGAATATCTTCACATGCCGGTAAAAATCTGATTAAACGTGAATGATAAAAGAAAAGAGATGATTTTTCTCTCAATTATTCAGCATATTTCACACCGGTATTTGCCGGGAAATCTGCTGAAACCGCAACGGGATTCTCAAAGAGCTGAAAACGCGGGTGGATTTGTCTCATTTTTTATACGAAAAATAAAATCATTGGAATGTGAATAGAGATCTGAAAACAGTTCAGGAATGTTCACATGCGCAGCGATGAAGTAAAAACCGGATATACGCGTGCACCGAACCGGTCGCTCCTCCGTTCTTTGGGAGTTACCGACCGTGAGATGGAGTTGCCCTTCATCGGCATAGCAAACGCATTCAATACTATTGTACCGGGACACTTTCACCTCAGGCAGCTTGCGGAAAAAGTCCGTGAAGGTATCACCGCCGCCGGGGGTGTGCCATTCGAATTCGGCGTCATCGGTATCTGCGACGGCATTGCAATGGGCCACGAGGGGATGCGGTATTCGCTGCCCTCCCGGGAGAATATTGCCGATTCCATCGAACTGATGGCGCAGGCACACCGGTTCGACGGGCTCGTCTGCATCGGCACCTGCGATAAGATTGTGCCCGGGATGCTGATGGCAGCTGCCCGCACCGATATCCCGTCCATTATCCTCACCGGTGGCCCGATGCTCTCCGGGTTCCAGGACGGGAAAGACCTCTCGCTTATCGAGATCTTCGAAGGCGTCGGTAAAGTCGCAGCCGGGACAATGAGTGAAAACGCATTGTGCGAGCTTGAACGATGCGCCATGCCCGGATGCGGCAGCTGCCAGGGATTGTATACAGCAAATACCATGGCGTGTATGACGGAAGCACTGGGCATGTCCCTTCCGGGTTGCGCAGCTATTCCTGCAGTGGATGCTGCAAAGCTGCGGATTGCCCGCGAGACCGGGGAAGCCATCCTGCCGCTCGTTAACAAGGGAATCACCCCCCGGAAAATTATCACGAAAAAAAGCCTCCGCAATGCGATACGGGTGGATATGGCGCTCGGCGGATCGACAAATACGGTCCTGCACCTGATGGCCCTTGCCACGGAAGCGGGTATCCCCCTCACTCTTGAAGATTTCAGTACCCTTGCCGGAGAGATCCCCCACATCTGCTATATGCAGCCGTCAGGCCCGCATTCCATGCAGACCCTCTATCGCGCCGGGGGTATCCCGGCTGTCCTGAAACGGCTTGAACCGTATCTTGATGACTCGCCAACCGTGTCCGGAAAAAAGATCCTCCAGATTGCAAAGGCCGCACAGATCCGGAACAATGAAGTGATCAGGCCCCTGAAAAACCCGATCAGCCGGGAAGGCGGGCTGAGAATTCTGTCCGGGACGCTTGCACCGGATGGTGCTGTCGTGAAAAGTGCTGCTGTACCAAAGGATATGTGGAAGCACAAAGGGCCGGCCCGGGTTTTCAATGGCGAAGATGCGGCAATGAAGGTAATCCTTGCAAAAAAAATCCGGGAAGGGGATGTGGTCATCATCCGCTACGAAGGTCCCCGCGGCGGGCCCGGCATGGCAGAGATGCTCTCACCGACATCGGCCCTCATGGGCCTGGGTTACAGGAAAGTCGTCCTCATCACTGACGGCAGGTTTTCCGGCGGGACACGGGGACCCTGTATCGGACATGTTGCACCGGAAGCAGCGATTGGTGGACCAATCGCTTTTGTCAGGGAGGGTGACCTGATCGAAGTGGACCTCTTTAAGAAAAAAATCGATCTCCTTATTCCGGAAAAAGAGATTGATACGCGGAAAAAATCCTGGAAACCGCCCCGGAGGACCCTCACCGGTGTACTTGCCCGGTATGCCAGCACCGTTGAGCAGGCAAATCTCGGTGCAATACAGCGATAAAATATATCGGTAAAGGCAACCCCCCATTTTTTTATTATTAAAAGAAGTTTTTACGTTACCCTATCAAGGGTAATTGATATCGCTGTTTTTCTTTAAACGTTATTTCATGTAATATTCAATATCGTCAATATAACCCCGGCAATTGCATTGATAATCGAAAGGATCAGTCCGATTGCGGAAAACATGATTCCTTTACGAACCATAGGATTTTCCTTTTTATACTCGATGCAAATCCATAATCAACCGGATATGGCGGTAAGAGTTGCAGGGGCAGAGCATGTCGCTGCCTTCAGGACACGATACGGCTTCGGGCTGTTCACCGGAACGTTCTTCACACCGCAAGTCTGCCGGAGATGCGGGACCTTTTTCCCTTTTCAAACCGCACCCGTGTCTGTCGGATGAACCCTCGCGACCGCCTTCTGTTGCAGTTGGGGAATAGTGTGATACCGGCGCCTGCATCTTTTAATACCCCCCATGTCGTAGTATATAGGAATGCGGGATAATGTCCCGTGTAAAAGGAATGTAGCCCTCTTTGGGCCGAACCTTAGGTGATTACCATGGTAAAATCGATGTACGCCTTCGTCAGGGAGGCATGGAAGAGACCTGAAAAGTCAGAGGTTGGAGAACTCCTCTGGAACAGGATGCAGGTATGGCGCCGCGAGGGCAGCGTTGTCCGTATCGAGCACCCGACCCGTATCGACCGCGCACGCTCGCTCGGCTACAAAGCCAAGCAGGGCATCGCCGTTGCACGCGTGCAGGTCCGCCGCGGTGGCCGCCGGGCATCCCGGTACGTCCGCGCACGCAGGTCCGCACGCATGGGCAAGAGACATCTCACCGCCGGCAAGAGCATCCAGCGGATTGCCGAGGAACGGGCGTCAAGGAAGTTCCCGAACATGGAAGTCCTCAACTCCTACTGGGTAGGACAGGACGGGAAGCTGAAATATTACGAGGTCATCCTCGTGGACGGTCACAACCCCTCGATCCGGGCGGACAAGAACCTTGCCTGGATGGCAGACCCGGTACACCGGGGACGTGCAGAGCGCGGCAAGACTTCAGCCGGTCTCAAGGGACGCGGCATGCTCTACCGTGGTAAGGGTACCGAGAAGACCCGCCCGAGCATCCGCTCGCATGCGAACCAGGGCAAATAACCTTATCTTTTTTTAACCGAAGTAACTCTCATGAAGATTACCGATGCTGCTGTCTTTCCATACCCGTACGGAGACACATCATTGCGGCGTCTTGCTCTTGAAGCCAAATCCCTCGGATTCGACAGCCTCATTGCGATGGATACCCCGACGGGTTCCTTTGACGGGATGGAAATATTCAGCGGGATCCATGTGCAGGATGCCCCGATGCGGGACGTGATTGCCCGGGTGAACCGGGCAAAAGACTCCGGTACGGTGGTCTCGGTTGCCGCACGGGACAATGGGTTCAACCGTGCAGCGATCAGCCTTAGGGGAGTCCATATCCTCCGGGGTATCCAGACTGCCGACAAGAATGCATTCGACCATGTGACTGCGAAGATGGCAGCCGATAACAATGTTGCGATCGACCTCGACCTCTCCCTCCTCATCGCTGCCCGGGGCGTTGTCCGGCAGCGGACAATCCACCGGTACCGGGACATACTGACCTTTGAACGCAGGTTTGAGTTCCCGGTCACCCTGTCATCATATGCCCGCTCGTACCTAGACCTGCGGGCTGTACGCGAAATCACAGGGTTCTGTTCTTTCATAGGCATGGACATATCCGGTGTGGAAAAGGCCCTTGACGCTGTCGGACGGATAATGGCTTCCCCGGTGTCTTCCGTCCGAGTGGTCTCATGAGTCCCCGTCCACCCACCCTGCGCGAGAACCGGCGCTACATCCTTGTCCGGGTTGAACCGGCGGGGACAACTATCGATCAGAAGGAACTCTACTACACCATCTCGGATGCGGTTACGTCTCTCTGGGGCGATACCGTGGCCGGCATGATCACGCAGGCAGTTGTGGCAGCAGAGAACGGACATGTCATCATCCGGTGCCTGCGGGGGACCGAGAGGGAGCTTGCCATAGCGCTCTCCACCGTAACAGCCTGCCGGGACATACGGCTTGCCTTGCGGATCGTTGCTGCTTCCGGAACAATTGAAAGCCTGCGCGAAAGGATTCGTGCAGAAAAACCAGTTACAGCACCAGATTCAGAAAGGGTAACAGGATCGACTGGAGCTGGAAGTGCTGAACCCGGCGAGTGTGATTTTGCAGAAAAATCGTTCCTCATCATGTATTGTAACGGTCAGAAGGTTGATGTGATTGAAAAGGGATTTAAAAATGCACATCGATTGTTCTTAACAAGAAGTGATCTGGAGAATTCATAATGCAGCCACAATATCAGATGGGATATGACCGGGCAATCACCGTTTTTTCACCTGACGGGAGACTCTACCAGGTAGAGTATGCCCGCGAGGCAGTGAAACGGGGTACCACCGCGGTCGGTATCAAAGCAAAGGACGGCGTTGTTTTAATCGTCGACAAGCGCGTGAGCTCCAAGCTCCTCGAAGCATCGTCGATAGAGAAAATTTTCAAGATTGACGAGCACATCGGGGTCGCTTCCTCGGGACTTGTCGGGGATGCCCGGGCACTCGTAGACCGTGCACGGGTCGAGTGCCAGATCAACCGCGTCTCCTACGATGAACCAATCGAAGTGGAAGCCCTCTCAAAGAAGCTTTGCGATCATATGCAGTCCCTCACCCAGTACGGCGGCATCCGCCCTTATGGGACTGCCCTCCTCATTGCCGGCGTCAGCTATGGCGAAGTGCGGCTGTTCGAGACCGATCCTTCCGGGACACTCCTTGAGTACAAAGCTACGGGTATCGGCATAGGCCGGCCCGCGGCTATGAAAGTTTTCGAAGAGGAATACAACCCGGAGACCGAGATCAAAAACGCAATCCCGCTGGGCCTGAAAGCGCTCCATTCCGCGACCGAGGGTAAATTCGATGTCGACCAGGTCGAGATCGGCGTAATTGAGAAGGCAACCCCGGTCTTCAGGAAGATGAGCCGGCAGGAAGTCGCTTCCTTTGTCGAGCAGTTCAAGCCGTGATCCTCCATGATCTCCCTTGACCATGCAGTCATGGCACGGCTCGACAGTCATGGGGAACGCTTCGAGATACTGGTTGACCCGAGGCAGGCCGCTCTCGTCCGCCAGGGCCAGCCGGTCAATATCGAGGACGTTGTTGCCGCGCTGAACGTCTTTGGCAATGCATCGAAGGCTACCCGGGCATCGGACGAAGCCCTCATGAAGGTCTTCCAGACCACGGATTTCGCTACCATTGCACGGAAGATCATCGAAAAGGGAGAGATTCACCTCACGGCCGAGCAGCGCAAGCAGATGATCGAAGAGAAGCGCCGGCAGGTCATCACATTCATTGCCCGGAACTCGATCAATCCCCAGAACGGCCTTCCCCATCCCCCTGCACGGATTGAAAGGGCCATGGAAGAGGCGCGGGTCAATATCGATCCCTTCAAGCACCTGGATGAGCTCGTAAAGGAGACCGTCAAAGCCCTTCGCCCGCTCCTCCCGATCCGGTTCGAAGAACTCCGGCTCGCAATCAAGATCCCGGCCGATTTTGCCCCCAAGGCATACGGGGACATCGCTGCCGGTTCGGTCATGGAGAAAGAAGAGTGGCAGAAGGACGGTTCATGGGTCTGCGTTGTCCGCATCCCGGCCGGGATCCAGGGGGAGTTCTACGACCTCATCAACAAGCTCTCGAAAGGCGAGGGGCAGGTCAAGATCCTCAATCAAGTATATTAATTCAGACGACAAATAAAAGAAGACAGATCGGTGAACATCCATCATGGCAACTTCAACACAGAAAGCAAAGGGAAAAGTAACCGGAAGCTCAGGGCGCTTCGGCTGCCGGTATGGGAGATTCGTGCGCAAGCGCGTGAACGAAATCGAGAAGATCTCGCGTGCATTCCACCGCTGCCCGAAATGCGATACGGAATCCGTGGCGCGCAAGGGGACCGGCATCTGGGAGTGCCGCAAGTGCGGGTACAAGTTTGCCGGTGGCGCATACCAGCCGACAACCCCGACCATGAAGATCGCCCAGCGTGCAATCGATCGTACCGTTGTCGAAGAAAGCAGGAAATAACGGAAAACAGCATGGCAAGTACCTATAAGTGTGCCAGGTGCAAGCAGAAAGTCGAGATTGACGTGAACGTCCGGTGCCCCTACTGCGGCCACCGCATCCTTTTCAAGGAACGCGGGGCAGCTATCAAGGAACTTAAGGCACGGTAAGCGGGCATCAGGCACCTGCCGTAATACCATACTCTTATCTTCTTTTTTACCCTATTTCCCGTGAGGAATTTCTTGCCGCAGCACGAAGCTGTTTTCCGGTTCTTTACTGACAATGCAGAACAGATCTACCGGGCGCTCCAACCGGAATTATCCGATGAGGTGAACCCCCGCTCCGTCACCCGCTGCTGGCTCGAAGGAACAACAACGCTGGTCCTGCAGGTAGAGGCAGAGGATACCGCAGCGCTCCGGGCCGCCCTCAACATGTACCTTCGGCTCGTCAACATTGCCAGTGAGGTGCAGGAACTCGTGAAGAAATAGAGTCACAGAGTTTTTACCGAACGTGCAAATGTAACGTAGGAACGGAGAATTGCGATGGGACACCGCCACAGTCGAAGTTATTGCTTCTCCACGGGCTCCGGTAGTCCCGGACAGGGCGCATCCGAAGAATCATGACGGATTTTTCTTCAGCCAATCCCTGCTGATGCGTCGATCGTCTTCCCGTGGCTGATCAGGGACTTAAGATTTTGTAACCTTTTTCCCCACCAGGCATCCGAGAAGTCCTGAAGCGGGGAACATTCATTAAATTGTTACAATTATTATTGAAATAACCATCATCAGGGGAAGTCTTTGAATAACCCTTTTTATCAAGAGACGCCGTATATAGGAGCAGGAGTTTGACATGAACAATATCTCACCCAAAGTCCAGAACCAGCTCGGCATGCTCCAGCAGCTCCAGCAGCAGCTCCAGACCATCCTCCAGCAAAAAGCCCAGTACGAACTGGCAGTCCGCGAGGCGAAAAGAGCACAGGAAGAGATCAAGGATTCCGCTGACGATGCGGTCATGTATATGAGTGTCGGCACGGTCATGATGCAGAAGAAAAAAGAGGTCGTGGACGCGAAACTGACCGAGAAGGTCGAGACGCTTGAACTCCGTATCAAGTCCCTTGAGAAACAGGAGAAGATGATGCAGGGCAAATTCGAGCAGCTCCAGGGCCAGATCAAGGCTGCGCTGGAAAGCAAGGGTGGCCCGCAGGCCGCATAATTCTTTTTCAACAGATCAGAAAACCGACCGTTAAAAACCATTTTTATTGAATAATCCAGTCGTACGTTTTGGCTGGATCGGCGTTTTTTCCCAGTCTGTACGCAGCGGGTAAAATTCCTTTTATGTTTTTTGTTACACTCGCAGATATTCCAAAAAAGGACATGGTAATATGCAGATCCAAAAACAAAAATCCATTAGGTTCCCGGATGCACAATAATTATAATGTGTGGGGGATCGTTCCTGCTGGACAAGGACCCGGTATTGCGCATAGCAGTGATCAAGGCTGCAGCGGATCATGCGTCCCAGGCGCACAAGGGCCAGCTGCGCAAGGACCGGCGGACTCCCTATATCACCCACCCGGCGCGGGTAGCTGCCCTTGTCGGGATATTTGGCGGCTCCCATGTGGCGGTAATCTCTGCATGGCTCCATGACGTGTATGAGGATTGCACCCCGGCCTGGATCACGCGGACAGACAGGTTTATTACCGGGCTCCCGCTGCCTGATGATGATAAAGCGGATATCGCCTCGATTGTCGATGCCCTGACCAAGAAGAACAGGATCAAGGGAAAATCTGCCCGGCTCTCCAATAGTCTCGACCGGATCCTTGACGCACCTCCTGAGGCGACGCTGGTCAAGCTCTGCGATCGGATCGACAACCTTCTCGATTCGGCGGACCGGAACGGGGGTTTCACGAAACGGTACCTTGCGTCCACCGATGAGGTGATCGGGAAACTTGAGGTGCGGGCCTCATATTACGGGTACGAGCCGGCTCTGAAGCTGCTCGTTGCGATCCGGAATGCAAATCTGAAGAAGTTGTAATCCGATATCAGAAGATTTTTTAAAAAACAGTTGGATGAAGCACTGCAAAACCTGAGTCTCACTACAAATAGGGATGAGTGGATTATTGTTGTCCGGTTGCGTGATAACCTGAAAGGACGGTGCCTGTGAACCGTTAAAAAATTACATCTTCGATTGATCCCTAGGCTGCGCTGTTCCCCGGAGTTTCGGTCCCTTAACACCGAGACCAAGCATGGGATCCCGTTTTTTCTGTTTCTGTTTTTCAGCCGATGATATCTCATGAACCTTTGAGAGGAAGCATTCGACCGGGTCACTGCCACCGGCACACGTTCGGTCCAGAAACTCCGCGCAGTTGTCACAGGCAGGCACCTGAGTCCGCAGCAGTGAGGGAAAATGATTTTTCCAGAGGACTGCATCAATCTTCCCTTCATCAAGAAAACGCTGGATATGCCGTGCCGTGTATTTCATGCCACATAATATGGGTAGTGACGGGATTTAGGAATTGCGGATGGTAAAAGTCATCAGACTTGAAACAGGAGAAGATCGAGGATCATCAGACCCGGGATGGGAGAAGAACAAGAGGTTTTTTTAACAGACAGCTGGTTTTTGACCCCTTCTGAAATGCTCTTTGACATATGAGGTCCGTTAAGGGCCGAATGAGAAGACGATAAAGTCTTCGACTTTGCAAGGCTCATTAAAGGCAGAACGAGAAGAAGATCGCAGGTCTTCGGCAGGTCTTTGAGATATCATCCCTTCCCTGGCAACGGTTCACAGGAATATAATGGAGACACCATACCTGCACCACAGTGACCCATCAGGTGCACCACTCCCGCAAAAAAATCGATATTTTTTATAAGGCCAACTTCCTATCATTAATATGTCATGCTATATCATAGCATAGAGGAGATCCCATGAAGTATTGTATTCTATTCATTGCGTCATTGATTATAGCGGCCGCACTTATCGCGGGCTGTACCCAGTCGCAGCCGGCAACGCCATTGAGCACAGCATCACCTAGTGTGATCAAGGTTGGTGTCATTGCATCGCTTACCGGCCCTGCGAGCAATGTCGGTACCAGCATGTGGCAGTCCGCCCAGGTTGCTGCCGATAAGATCAATGCCGATGGTGGAGTTACCCTGAAGGACGGTTCAAAAGCCCAGCTCAATCTCGTCGTGGGTGACGATGAGTCCACCGCGACGGGTGGCCAGAAGGCCGCAACCAAGCTGATTACCGATGAGAAGGTAGACATTCTTGTCGGCGGATACTCGAGCGCGGTCACCTCTGCATACGAGCAGACCATTGCTGACAACAAGATCCCGTTCATTGTGACTGGTGCATCAAGCCCGATCATTACCCACCGGACGGATGGCATCGACACCAGCTATATCTTCCACCACTGCCCGACAACCGATACTTACGGCCAGTACACAACGACATTCATTGACCAGGTAGTCCGTCCTGCTGTAAATAAAAATACAAGCGCTTCAGCAAGCCGTCCATTCCGGCTTGCCCTGATCTACCAGAACACCGCATTCGGCAAAGGTGTACAGGCAGCAGTGAATAATACCCTCATGAAGAACAATCTCAGTATCCAGCTGGTCTCCCAGCAGAGTTACACGATGGGCGATACCGATTTCCGGACCCAGCTGACCGCAATAAAGGCGGCAAACCCCGACGCGGTCTACCTTGCAGCATTCCCGAACGAGGGCGCCCCCATCATAACGCAGGCACGCAGGGATATCGGGCTCAACACGATATTCCTTAACGTCGAGAACAATGACAATGCCCAGTTTTACAAGGACCTCGGCCATTACGGTGAAGGGGTCATCATAGAGAGCCGGTTCTCACCCTACACCGCACCCGCCGGGGCTGTTGCTGACGCCCAGGCAGCATTCAAGCAGGCATACTTTGCAAAGTTCAATACTTACCCGGACATGATGGGCGCTTCCACATACGAGGGTGTTTTTATAGCTGCAAAGGCAATCGGCAATGCCGGGACAACTGACAAGGCAACAGTCAAACAGGCGCTTGTTGACCTAAAAATGCCCCAGATTATCGAGCCGATGAAGGGCCAGACCATCTCGTTCTCGCCGGACTTCCGTGAGTCAACCTTCGATCTCTGGATGGAGCAACTGGCATTCAACACAACTGCTGGCGAGACCCGCCCGGCAATAGTCTGGCCTGACAACCTGAAGACAACGGACTTCATCCTGCCTTCCTGGTATGTTGCCGGCAGCAGTTCGTAAACTTTATTCCCTTCCTTTTTTATTTGAGACATGCAGATATACTGCATATATCCGGACGGGTGAAAAAAGAGTTATGGACAATTTGGGGGTATTCCTGCAGATCGTTTTCTGGGGTCTCTATGCCGGCTGCATCTATATCCTGCTTGCTACCGGGCTGAACCTGATCTTTGGTGTGATGAAGGTCGTGAATTTCGCACACGGCGAATTCCTGATGATCGGTGCCTACATTACTGCAACGATTTTTTTTCTCACCGGTTTCAACCCGTATCTCATCATCCTTTTATCCATGCTCGTGCTTTTCGGGATAGGATCTGTTGTTGAACGGCTCTGCTTCCGCCCTATCCTTGGTACTGGCAAGCTCAACGAGATCTTCCTCTCTATCGGTCTCATCTATATCTTCCAGAACGGGGCTGCTATCCTGTGGACCGACAACTACCAGAGTATCAGGAGTCCCTATGAAGGAATTATGGTCCCGGTCGGATCTCTCGCAATACCTCTCGATTATTTCCTGGTCATGATCTTTACTGCATTAATTCTCTGCGGGCTGTATCTCTTTCTCAAAAAGACAACCATCGGCATGCAGATGCAAGCAGCAAGCCAGAACCGGAAAGGGGCGATGCTTGTCGGGATCAATGTCGAACGGATCGATGTCATCAGTTTCGGCCTGGGATGCGCACTTGCTGCGGCTGCAGGTACCCTCTGGGTAGTGAGCGGTCTGGTCTTCAACCCATATATCGGTTCAATCCCGGCGGTTAAGGCCTTTGCAATCATAATCCTCGGCGGTCTTGGCAGCATCCCCGGTGCAATTATCGGCGGCCTGCTGATGGGGCTCGCGGAGAACGGTGCAGCATTTCTCCTTGGGGGTATATGGAAGGATGCGATCTCTTTTATCATCCTTATCATTGTGCTTGTCATACGGCCAACCGGGTTATTCGGAGAGAAAGGAGAGTGAGATCCCATGCATCTTAAACGGGACCGTCTGGTAAAATACGGATTCCCTGTCCTGCTGGCGGTTGCCATTGTACTCCCGTTCCTTACCGACAACATGTTTATCGTCAATCTCCTTGTCCTGATGCTAATCTCCATCATCTTTGCGTCGGCATGGAACCTCCTTGCCTATTCCGGACAGGGGTCGCTTGGCCATGCTGCATTCCTTGGTATCGGTGCGTATGCGTCAACACTCATTGCGGCAAAGAGCGGCATCTCCCCGCTTCTCACTATCTTTCTTGGTGCAGGTGTTGCGGCATGTATCGGTATTCTCATCGGTCTTACCTGCGTCAGGCTGAAAGAATGGTTCCTTGCCATGGTCACCTTCGGGTTTGCCATTATCATCCAGACGGTTACCGTCAGCGTACTTGCCCCGGTTACCGGCGGCTGGGACGGTATTGCATCAGCACGGCTCATCAGCCCCTCGATCCCCGGCTACCAGTTGATAGAATATTTCATTGTCCTTGCTATCACAGCAGGCACCCTTACCGCCATAGGGTATATCATGAAGTCAAAAGTCGGCCTTGCTTTTCTTGCTATCCGCGAGAATGAACTTGAGGCCCGGGCTGCCGGCATTGATCCGGTCCGGTACCGGCTCCTTGCGTTTGCCCTGTCCGCTTATCTTGCGGGTGTTGCCGGGGCCCTGCAGATCCACTATATCGGTTATCTCACTCCCGAGCTCTATGGAGTTGAGAACTCGTTCTGGCCAATTACTTACGTTATTCTCGGCGGCCTTGGTACGCTCGCCGGCCCGGTTGTCGGGACGGTCGTGCTCACGGTTATCTGGGAGGGCCTCAAGGCAACCGGCATGACATTCGGGAGATACGTCATCATCGGAGTTATCCTCATCCTCGTAATCATCTTCCTTCCCCGGGGTCTTGTAAGCCTGCCGGAGGAGACACAGGAATGGCTGAAACGGCGGCGGAAGGTGCCGGAGCGTGCGGGGGAATAATACGGTATTTCAAAGAAGAATTCTTTTTTTATCCATATTTTTTTTAAAAACCAGGATAATGTCGGATTAAAATTTTAGAACCCGAGGTACGCTTTCTGGATGCGCGGATCATGCAGGAGCTCTTTTGAGTGGCCTTCCTGTACGATCCTGCCATTTTCCAGCACATAGCCCCGGTTGCACATGGCAAGCGCATTCCGTACATTCTGCTCGAGCAGGAGTATCGTCATTCCCTCCCTGCCAAGCTGTTCAAGCGACCGGAATACCTGGCCGGTGAGAATGGGGGAGAGGCCGGTTGAGGGTTCGTCAAGGATAAGGAGCCGGGGTTCCGACATAAGGGCACGACCGATAGCGAGCATCTGCTGTTCGCCGCCGGACAGAGTTCCTGCCATCTGCCGCCGCCGCTCCTGAAGGATAGGGAAAAGGCGGAAGATACGGTCGAGGGACTTATTTGGATTTACATTGCCGGTCCCGCCCAGGAGGAGGTTCTCAATTACCGGCATGGCCGGAAAGATCTCCCGTTTCTCGGGAACCAGAGCAAGCCCTTTTTTAAAGAGATCATACGGGTGACTGCCCAGGATATTTTTACCATCAAAAAGGATCGAGCCGGTCGCATTGCGATTAAGGCCTGCGATCGTCTCAACTGTTGTCGTTTTGCCTGCACCATTCGGACCGATCATGGTGACAAGTTCGCCTTTATCGACATGGAACGAGAGCTCCCAGACAACCTGCAGGTTTGCATGAAAGACACTGAGCCCTGAAACGGTAAGCATGACTTCAGATTCCCCCATTCAGAATGCGTCGATATCCCCGAGATAGGTGTCGATGACCCGCTGGTTGTTCACGACTTCGTACGGCCTGCCGTCAGCGATCTTCTTGCCATGGTCGAGCACTACAATCCGGTCAGAAACTCCCATGATAACGCTCATGACATGCTCGATGATGAGGATTGATGTTCCCTGGTCCCGGATATTCCGGATGAGACTGACTGCCTCCCTGCTCTCTCTCGGGTTGAGACCGGTTGTGAGTTCGTCCAGGAGAAGCAGCTTCGGCCGGCAGGCAAGGGCCCGGGCCAGCTGCAGGCGCTTGAGCTCAACGACATTGAGGTTCCGGATAAGGTTTGCGGCCTTATCCAGCGGAAAATTGACATTGGACAGAATCTCAAGTGCCTGTTTCTTTGCCTCCGGCATCCCCGGACCCTGCCTGTTGCCAAAGAGGACGCCGATCATGACGCACTGCTGGGCACTCAGGTCAGGGAAGGATTTTGCGATCTGGAAGGTCTTGGCAATTCCCCGGTGACAGATCCTGTCCGCCTTCAGACCGGTAATATCCTCCCCGTTGAAGGTCACCTTGCCTGTCGTGGGAGGGAGGATACCGGAGATGATATTGAGAAGCGTGGTCTTGCCCGCACCGTTCGGCCCGACAAGTCCCACGATCTCGTCTGCGTCCATCTGCAGGTCAACGTTGTCCACTGCAGTCAGGCCGCCGATCTGCTTGGTTACACCCGAGAGACTGAGCATGCTTAATCACCGCTAACAGGGAGGATTGTCTGTGCTATAGGTTAACACGGGGGCTCTTAAACATATTTTCATACATACCTGATGAGAAAGATTTGCAATAAAAACTGGATTTATATATTTTTCCCCCCGATACCACCTCGTTGCATTTCGATTATGTTATATGTTAGCATGCTGCAGATTTACGAGATAATATGTTTGGATTGCCTGATATCACCATCATTGCTGTGGGAAGCGTTGTCCTTGTCATCACAGCTGCACTGCTCTACTGGGGACTCACCTTTAAGGGGCATGATTAAATGGCAGATTACATCACCATTGTCGTTGTCGGCCTGTACTTCCTTGCTATGCTCGGTATCGGTATCTGGGCCTCAAAGAAGATCAAGAATACGGAAGACTATCTCGTTGCCGGACGGCAGCTGGGGTTCTGGGTCTTCGTCCTCCTGATGATCGGCACGGTCTGCTCGGGGATGTCACTCCTCGGCGTCGCTGGCCTCGGCTACAAGGCCGGCTGGCCCACGATCTGGGAGCAGATCTTTGTCCCGCTCTCGATCGGTATCTGCATCATCTTTTTCGGCGTCAAGCTCCATAACGTGGCAAAAACCGCAGGATACGTCACCGTGCAGGACTACCTTGCCCATCGGTACGAGAGCCCGACTGCACTCCGCACCCTCTCTGCCGTGGCCGGGATCATCGTCTCACTCATCTACCTTGTCGGACAGTACACTGCGATCTCGATGGTGCTCATCTGGCTCTTCGGGATCCCGCTCTGGCTGGCGCTCGTGATCGCAACGCTCGTCACCATGGCCTACACCGCCATTGGCGGTCTGTATGCCGTGGCATGGGCCTCGCTCGTCCAGTCGGTCACGCTCATTATTGGTGTTCTGGTCATGGCACCCATCATCATCTGGAAGGCAGGGGGATTCACTGCCGTCAACGAGTTCATCGCAACGGTCAACCCGAACCTCGTCATGCCGTGGAACCCGACCGGGGCCTTCGCACCTCAGTATGTGGTCTCGTTCGCCATCCTTCTCGGCCTCGGGCTTGCCTGCGCACCGCACGTGATCAACAACGTGCTCTCGGTCAAGGATGTGAAGTACTTCAAGTGGTCGCCGCTGATCGCCTTTGTCATATACGGTATTGTTATTTTCCTCCTGAAATTTGCAGGGTTTGCCGGGCTTGCCATGGTCAAGGGAGGTGCGTTTGCCGCCAGGACCGGTGTCGCGAACCCGACAGACTACGTCATCCTTGATGCCATTCAGAACTCGCTGCCAACCGTGGCTCTCTGGGCAATCTTTGCCGTTATTGTCCTTGCAGCTGTCATGTCCACGACCGACCGGCTGATGCTGACTATCGGCGCGATGTTTTCGTGGGATATCTACAAAAAGGTTTTAAAGCCGGATGCGGATGACAAGAGCGTCCTTCTGCTCTCGAAAGTTGTGGTCGTTCTCTCAGCCATCGGCACTATGATCCTTGCGATCAACCCGCCAGAGATGCTCGCCATCCTCATCTGGATGGGGATCGGTACCATGCTCGGCACATTCGCTGTTCCTCTCCTTGCCGGCCTGTACTGGCGCGGTGCCACCCGTGAAGGAGCGCTTGCCAGCATGACCCTCGGTCTTCTCGCAGCTCTCATCTTCGGGTTCCTCAATTACTTCAAGATCCAGGCAATGGGTATTGACTTTGCCGCCATCCCGCTGCACTTCTCTGCTTATGCTTTCATCATATCAGTCCTTGCAATGATTATCGTCAGCCTGCTCACCAGGAAGACTGCGGACAAGATCCTTGACGAGACCCAGACCGGCTGGTATATCTCGAAATAAATCTTTTTTCTTTCCTGACATCCGTGCGGGCAGGTTTATGCTGATACTGCCTGGGATTCTGATAATCAATTCAGGGACCGGCTCCAACGTCAGAGGAACACAACCAGAGGATTAATAAATCCGGAAGAGACAACCAGAATCAGGAAGAATATGGTGCAGCTATGCCCCCGGTGCGGTAACACGAATGATGATGCAGTGAAATTCTGCACGAACTGCGGTAACCCGCTGGACCCGCGTGTCGTCCAGTCCGTGAGGAGTGCAACCCCGTCACCAGGTCTGGTGTTGCCTGTTGCACCCCCCGGCTCTAAAAATTCATTCAGGATCATTGCAATCGCTGTTGTCGCCATTATCGTGATCCTTGCAGCGCTCTATTTCCTGCAGGCATCCGGTATTGTCAGGACTTTTCCCTTTTTAATACCGGCAGTCACGCCCCGGATAACACCCGTCGCCACTTCATACGTGACGATAGCCACCCCCCTGCCGGAAACGACCCCGACCATGGTAATAACCACAGGTATTGCTACCATAACGGGAACACCCATTACCTCCCCGGCTCCCACAAAAGCTGTTGTCTGTCCGTCCGACCGCCGTGCCTGTGACAACAGTTGTACGGATATTATGACAGACCAAAGCAACTGCGGTGCCTGCGGAGTACCCTGCAGTTCTTCGCAGACCTGCGTGCAGGGTATCTGCATGGTGGGATGTACGGATGATGAAACAAGCTGTACTGACGGATGTCATGACCTGATGTACGATGCGCAGAACTGCGGTGCCTGCGGCAATTCCTGTCCGGTCGGTCTCGCATGCAACAAGAGCGTGTGTGCACCTACCCTCGCGACAGCAATTCCGACCTATTCAGGGTAACCTTACCCGGTTTACCCCTATGCATATAAATTTGGCCGCTCAACCTGTAAACAGTGACGACTGCAATACTCGGCGGAGGCCTCTCCGGCCTGACTCTTGCCCGCCTCCTCTATGACCGGGGGGAAAAGGTCATTATCCTTGAGGCGGAGCCGCAGATCGGCGGGCTCTGCCGCTCCCGGACGGACAGGGGATTCACCTTTGATACCGGGGGTTCCCATATCATTTTTTCCAAGGATGAGGAAGTCCTCTCTTTTATGCGCAGGATGATCGAAAAGAACGAGCAGCGCAATAACCGCAATACGAAGATCTTCTATAAAGGGAGATATGTGAAGTACCCGTTCGAGAACGGCCTGTATGAATTACCGGCGGAGGATCGCTTTTTCTGCATCAATGGTTTTATTAAAACCCTGATTGCTGTTGAAAAAGGTGAAGTCCACCCGCCGGAAAATTTCCGGGACTGGATCTATTATACGTTCGGCCCGGGCATTGCCGAATGTTACATGCTGCCGTATAACGAGAAGATCTGGAAATATCCTGCGGAGAAGATGTCCCTTCACTGGGTTGACGGCCGCATCCCCCGTCCCCCGGTAGAGGATATCATAAAATCTGGCATCGGGATCGAGACCGAAGGTTACACGCACCAGGCTGTCTTCTCCTACCCGCTTGATGGCGGCATTATGCAGCTGGTGACGGCTATCGCAGAGCCGGTACTTCCCTTCATCAGGACCGGGTTCCGGGTAACGTCACTCCGGAAAGATTCTCAGAAGTGGCGTATCAGTAACGGCAGGGAGACCATCACTGCCGACCGCGTTGTCTGCACGATACCGGTCCAGCACCTGCTCCCCTGCCTTGATAAGGTACCAGGGAAGGTTACAAAGGCCAGCCATGCACTTGTTTACAATTCCCTGATCTGCGTTAATATCGGTATCCGGGGACCGCTTCCCGCGATCTCATGGATGTATATCCCCGATAAAGCACTGGGAAAAACAAACCGGCTCTCCTTCCCCTCTAATTTCAGCCGGCACACCGCTCCTGAAGGCTGCGGTGCTATCCTTGCAGAGATCACGTACCAGCCGGGTGATGAGATGAGCAACACCCCTGACCGTGAACTCATCGGTGAAGTCCTGCAGATGCTGGAATCGATGGAGATCTGTTCACCGGACCAGGTCGTCTTTTCATCGGTGGAACGCCAGCCCTTTGCCTACGTGGTCTATGATCTCGGATACCAGAAGAACATCGCTACAATAAAAGAATTCTGCCGGTCGCAGGAGATCCCGCTCATGGGCCGGTTCGCCCAGTTCGAGTACCTGAATATGGACGGCTGCATCCGGAGTGTTATGGACTTTGTGAAGTCATACCCGCGGGAATAATCCTCTGGTGCAGTATCCTTATCACTCATCCAGCCCAATTTTTGTATACGGAGATCATAACGCCATGATATCGGTTATCATCCCGACCTTCAATGAAGAAGAGAATATCGCCCAGTGTCTCGTCTCTCTCTCCCACCAGACCCTCCCGCGGAGCAAGTACGAGATCATCGTTGTCGATGGCGGGTCAGAGGATGATACCTGCGGGATTGCAAAAAAATATGCAGACCAGGTCTTTGTCCAGACCAGTAAAAAAGTCGGCGGGGCGAGGAACGATGGTGTGATGGCGGCAAAAGGGGAGATCATTGCAACCACGGATGCCGATTGCATCCTCCCGTCTTCCTGGATCGGGCGGATCGCGGAAGATTTCAAAAAGCCCGGTGTTGTGCAGATCTACGGCCCGGTCTACCCGATCGAAGAAGGGATCGGCAACCAGTTCTCGCTCTTCCTTGCGAACACCTTTTCAAGAATAGGGTATTACAGCAGGATCTTCTATTATACACTCGGATGTAATACTGCATTCCGCAAGGAAGCTTTTACCAAGGCCGGTATGTACCGCTGCATTGATGCGGGGGACGACCTCGAGATTGCGATGCGGCTGAAAGATGAGGGGAGCATCTATTTCGACAACCGGCTCAAGGTCGGTTTCTCCATGCGCCGTTACCAGAAGTTCGGTACATTCCGGTCGCTCTACGAATGGGTTTACATTGTTGCCGACGGCGGCGAGAGTGGGAAATACTCATATACGCAGAAGAAATACAAATGACGGGACATTCACCCGGTTGCGTGCGAACAAACTTATGACCCGTCATCCTGTTGCACCGGATCCGAAAGTAATCGAGGAGCAGATCAGGATATTTAATGCCAGTGAGTTTGCACGACTCCTCCAGATGGAAATCCTCGAGGCATCGGAAGGATATTCCTGCGTCACCATGGACTGTGCCGGTAAGATGAACCCGGGCGGCGTTGCCCATGGCGGGGCCATTTTCTCGCTCGCTGACCAGGCCTTCGGGATTGCGGCCAACTGCTGCAGGACACACCGGGTCGCCGTCTCAGTGAGTATCCAGTACATCGCGCCGGCAAAAGGAAAACTGGTCGCGGTTGCCCGGCGGGTTGCGGATAATGGTACCTGCGACACGTATCGCGTCATGGTGCAAGAGGGTGAACGGCCGGTTGCGGAATTTACCGGTGTCGCGTTTAGGGTGTGAGTTTTTCCGGGCCGGATTTTTTTAGAATTTCTCTCTGCCGGAATCTCTCTGAAATTTTTTCGAGAAAATCCCGGCCTAAAAAAATCCGGAAAGATTTTTGTTTGCCAAAGATTTTTCTGAAAATCCCGGACCTCCCCCTCATACTGCATGGAATTTCCTGTGCCTCTCGTCACCGTCGTAAAACCCCTTTTCCGGTGAAGAACTGGCCCTATTGCGTCCCCCATTCCCTGAAATAAGCCCAAAATGAAGCGCATATAATGCGTTCTATAGCACCCTATTGCGTTTTG
>Ga0182011_10001297_pt1 | contig 22015 bp, 17 predicted proteins | sample 711E1DmetaG_FD_120481 | JGI IMG/M metagenome (GOLD analysis project Ga0182011, IMG submission 120481) | Permafrost microbial communities from Stordalen Mire, Sweden - 711E1D metaG | ecosystem: Environmental > Terrestrial > Soil > Wetlands > Permafrost | place: Sweden: Stordalen | collected... | reverse complement strand
TTAAGGAGGAAGCCAGCCGATGAAAGCTGTAATTATTAAGTCAACTGGTACGCTGGAAGTGCAGGATATCCCAGAGCCGGAATGTAAACCCGACGAGATAAAGGTTAAGATTGCCTACGCCGGGATATGCGGTACCGACCCTAAAATCATAGAAGGCACTGTTCGATGGCCGTTTCCAGCGGGAAGTATCGGCGGACCTTTAAAAAATACTCCAATGCGCGAAACGAGATTGGGACATGAAGCTTCAGGTACGATTGTCCAGATAGGTAAGGATGTAAAAGGTAATTTCAAGTTGGGACAGCATGTCGCCATGAATTTTCGCAAAACCTGTGGCGGTTGCTATTACTGTCAAAATAAAATGGAAAATTTCTGTGAGAGAGCAATTCTTTTTCTCGGTGTTATGGCGGAATATGTTTGTTTTGAAGAAAGCCTCGTTTATGTTTTGCCTGACGATTTACCTCTGGAGGTTGGCGCATTTCTTGAGCCGCTATCAATCGCAGTGCACACAATCGATATGGCTGAAGTAAAAACCGGCGATTATGTAATCATTACCGGTGGCGGTCCGATTGGGTTACTCACGCTCCAGTTGGCTATAAAAGCCGGCGCATCCAGGGTCCTTCTCTCCGAGCCGGTTGCTGAAAAGAGAGCTCTGGCCAAACAATTTGGAGCGGATATAGTCGTGGACCCGCTTACGGAAGACCTGCTGACGATTTCTAATAAATTAACTGACGGTAGAGGCTTTAATGTTTGCATTGAAGCTACTGGAATATCGGCAATCGCCCGACAGCTTATCTTGCTGGCGGAACGGTGCGGCCATATCATTTGGGCTGGTGTATATCCGGGTAACATTGATGTAGGGGTGCCGATATTTTACATGTATTCCAAAGAGCTATCGATTCGCTCAATCAGAGTGGCTCCTTATTGCTTCCCCAGGGCGTTAGCGCTATTACCTAAGATGAACCTCAAACCGATGATAACGGTATATCCGATCGAGGAAGTAGTCAAGGCATTTGAAGCTCACAAGAAAGGAAAAGATGTTAAGATAATGCTTAAAACGTAGCTCGACACCTGAATTAATTATCTTGTTTACCTTCTAAATATTTCTCAGGAGGCGGAGATTTGGGCAAGGTGACTCTTACTATCAATGGCATTACGCAGACTGTCATGGCCGACCCGGATTTAGTGCTGATCGACCTTTTACGTGACAGACTGGGCCTCACCGGAACAAAGCAGTCATGTGATAGAAAAGGACAATGCGGAGCTTGTACAGTTATATTAAATGGGAAAGCGGTCCGTTCCTGCCTGCGAAAAGTAGTCAGCCTTGAAGGCGCTGATATTATCACAATTGAAGGACTCGGCACCCCTGATAACCCTCATCTCATTCAGGAAGCATATGTGCTCTCCGGTGCTATCCAGTGTGGATATTGCACACCTGGAATGATTATGGCGACTAAGGCTTTGCTTGACCGTAATCCTGATCCGGATATTCAGGAAATCAAGCATGCCTTAAAAGGGAATTTATGCCGTTGTACCGGATATACGAAAATCATCGAGGCCGTCAGGCTTTCGGGCAAGTTTATCCGTGGTGAAACCAGCCCCGCGGAGATTCGCCATAATCTTAAAAAGACTATGCTGGGAGAATCACATCCGAGGCCTTCGGCGATGGTCAAAGCCTGCGGAGTAGCCAAATTTACTGCGGATATTAAGTTGGATAATGCGATAGAGTTGGCTGTTGTACATAGCACGGAATACCACGCTTTAATTAAAAGTATCGATGCCACGGCTGCTAAGAATATGGAAGGATTCGTCGGCATCATGACGGCTGACGACATTAAAGGAACTAACCGTATCAGAGTTGCCTATCCTGATCAACCCGTCCTCTGTGAAGATAAAGTTAGGACGCTCGGGGATCCCATCGCTATTGTCGCGGCGGAAACGAGGGAACAGGCCAGAGCCGCGGCTGCAGCCGTAAAAGTAAACTATGAACCATTACCGGTGATGATGACGCCGCAAGATGCTTTGGCCGAGGGTGCTTACCAAATCCACAAGCATTCGCCGAATCTCTTTGTTACACAAGGGCAGATAAAAGGAGATGCCGAAAAGGCACTGGCTGAATCGTCCGCGGTGGTTGAGGCCGATTTTTCGACACAATTGAATCATCAGGCCCCTCTGGAGCCCGAGGTTTGCATTGCCTACCTCGAAGGTGAAAAGGAGAATGAACAACTTGTAGTTATCGGTAGAAGCATCAATATACATGGACACGCAGCACAGATTGCCGAAGCTGTCGGATGTAACAAAATCCGTTACAAGGAACCCTATGTAGGCGGACAATTCGGCATCAAGGCAACGGTTACATCTGAATGTATTCCCGCTGCTGCGGCTTTGCACTTCAGACGTCCCGTCCGGTATATCCCCAGCCTTACGGAATCAATGCTTATATCCAGCAAACGGTATCCCTTCTCTATGAAAGTCAAAATGGGAGCTGATGCTAACGGACATTTGACCGCTTATTTTAATGAGTTGGTGGCCAATAAAGGAGCATACACTCTTTTGGGAGCTGGTATACTAAGACGCATACTGCTGATGTTTAACGGCGCATATAATATCCCTAATATATCTGCGATGGCTAAAATGGTCTATACCAATAACGCCCCCGGTGGAATGGCACGTGGGGCTGGTCCGCCCCAATCGACCTTCGCCCTGGAGTGTGCCATTGACATGCTGGCGGAAAAACTCAAAATCGACCCTCTTGAATTTCGCAGGATCAACTCGCTCAAACCGGGCCAGACAACCTCGTCTGGGGCAGTGGCCGATCAGTGGCCTTTTCCGGAACTCTGTGATGCTTTCCAGCCGTATTACGAACGGGCTAAAAAACAAACCGCCGCCTTTAAGGGTGGCCGGGTGAAGCGCGGTATTGGTATAGCCTGTTTCGCTTTCGGGATTGGTAACCCCGGAGATCGCGGACAGTTATTTGTAGAACTTGATCCGGATGACGGAATCACCATTTATGCAGCGGTGGCTGACCCTGGTGAAGGTAACGATTCCATGCTGGCGCAGATAGCCGCTCATCTTCTGGACCTGCCGCTGAACAAGGTGCGACTTTACACCAGGGACACCGATAAGACTGTGGGTATGGACGCAGCAGCTGGGAGCCGTATGACTTATATGGGTGGTGGCGCTCTTGTCGATGCTATGGAAAAGTTGAAGAAGGCGATGGACGAAGCAGGGTCAAAGACTTATGCAGGGCTTAAAAAAGCCGGTAAGCCGACCCGATACGAAGGCATCAGGCAAAACAAGGGCGACCGCCAAATAGATCCCAAGACCGGACAAAGCGCCTACTCTTTTGAATCCCGTGTCTTTAATATTCAGATGGCAGAGGTAGAGGTTGATATTGAAACAGGCGTCGTCAAGGTGATTAAAATGACAGCAGCGGTGGATGCGGGACCAGTCATCAATCCTCAGAACATGGAAGGGCAATTGGAAGGTGGCATGGATCAGGGAGTTGGCTTTGCGCTGAGAGAGGAATATGTTCATGGTAAAACCAGGGACTGGATTACATTCAAATTCCCTACTATCGAGAATTCATTTGATATCGAGATCATCAAACGAGAGACTCCCCGCATACGGGGTACTTTGGGTTCGACCGGCATTGGGGAGATGACGATGATCTCCACCGCGCCGGCAGTTATTAATGCTATCAATAACGCTTGCGGTGTCAGAATTTACGATTTACCAGCTACACCAGCGAAGATAAAGCAAGCACTGGCTGCTAATAATAAATAAATAAGCCTACTCTCGATGAATAATTGTCTGGCTTGTCTTTAAATAAGTAGAGTTGCCCGCTCGGTAAATAAGGTTAATATTCGTAACGGCTGCCTGATTATTTACCATTCTGGCGAAGGCTCGAAGGCTATAGTACTTACGAAGTAATGTATACTTTGCGTAGCAAATGTGCAGAATCCATTGCAAAGCCCTGTTATTCTTCTCTCCTCAAAGAAGGACCAACTATATTTTTACTCTCCACTTTTTAATCATGCCGGAAAGCTGAAGGATAAAAGCCGTTAGCTCGAACATCTTTTTTCATCCTATCTTGACACCGCGCCGCTAACCATCTAAATTGTAATCATACGACTATTTCTGGAGGAATCGAATGGAATCAAAAAAACCGAGGATTGGCATCATGACGAGTGGCGGTGATTGTCCGGGTCTTAACGCGGCAATTCGCGCCTGCGCCAAGACGGCCATCTGGTCTGGTTATGAAGTTATTGGTATCCACAACGGTTGGGAAGGTTTGCTGGAACACGATGATGAAGTGCTGAACGTAATGCGGACTTCCGGTATTATCGATAAAGGCGGCACGATTCTGGGGACTTCACGCGTCAGCCCGCTACGGATAGAAAACGGCGTGCAAAGGGTCAAGGATCGATTCAATGTATTGAAACTTGAGGCTCTGGTAATTCTAGGTGGTAACGGCAGTCTCAGTCTCGGTTACAAGATGTTTCAGCAGGGTATCCCTCTTATCGGTATTCCTAAAACAATCGATAATGATGTCCGTGAGACGGATTTTTCCATTGGTTTTCAGACCGCCGTCCAAATCGCGACCGATGCCCTCGATAGACTCCGATCTACCGCCGAAAGTCACCACCGCATTATGATTTTGGAAGTTATGGGACGCGACACCGGTTGGATCGCTACCTATTCCGGATTGGCTAACGGTGCCGACGAAATCCTTATACCGGAAATTCCGGTTACCGAGGAACGATTGGAACATATCTGTGAAAAGATTATGGCACGTAAAAACAGGGGCATCGCTTTCAGCATCATCGTGGTGGCGGAAGGCGCTAAAATATTAGGCCACAACGTTACCGTCGGCGACCATGGAAGTGATGGTAGTCCCGCGCCGCGACTGGGCGGTGTCGGCCAGTTATTTGGCGATATTCTAGAGAAACGCACCGGCATCGAAACACGAGTCTCAACCCTTGGTTATATTCAGAGAGGCGGCACACCGGTCGCCTATGACCGGACATTAGCTACTGCCTTCGGAGTCAAAGCTGTTGAATTGATTAAAGAAAAAAAACTGGGTGAAATGACCGCTCTGAAAGGTGTGAAAATCGTCGGCGTACCCTTGGATAAAATCTCCGACGAGGTAAAAACAGTCGACATGAGCGCTTACAATGTTGCCAGTAAGTTTTTTGCGCGATAATTTTTTAGTGTGATTATTTATGTTGACACCGGAAGAAAAACAACGCTACGAACGTCAAATCATGATACCGGGCATCGGTGAAGCCGGTCAGGAAAAACTGAAAAAAGCCCGCGTTATCATTGCGGGTAGCGGAGGATTAGGTTCGCCTATATCTCTTTACCTGGCTGCTGCCGGTCTGGGTACGTTACGCATCATCGATAATGACAAAGTGGAACTCAGCAACCTCAACCGCCAGATTTTACATTGGGATAAAGACGTCGGCAAATTTAAGACTGATTCTGCGGACAAAAAGTTGCGGCAGCTAAACAGGAATGTATCGGTAGAAACCATCAATATCACTATTAATGAGGATAATGTCTCTGAACTTGTAGCCGGTTTTGATATTATTGTCGACGCCATGGATAACCTTCCTACCAGATTTCTACTCAATAAGTCTGCGGTTGAACACAAAATCCCATGCATTCATGGAGCAGTCTCCGGGTTCGAAGGTAGAGCAATGACCGTTATTCCCGGGAAAAGCGCTTGTTTACGATGTCTTTACCATACTATTCCCCCAATATCAAAGTTCCCCGTTCTTGGCGCCACTCCTGGAGTTATCGGCTGTATTCAAGCCACCGAAGTCATTAAATATATCACTGGAATAGGCTTACTCCTGACTAATCGACTATTAATGTATGACGGGCTGAACATGAAATTCACTGAATTGCAGTTTGCCAGATTTAAAGATTGCGAATGCTGCGGGAATATAATTCTCGAGGATAAAACATGAGCGCTGAAGTAAAAGTAGCTTCCTATCTGATGCAGTATACCGGGGGCAAAGAAATTATCAAGGTGGAGGGAAAATCCGTCAGAGAATGCCTGCAGGACCTTATCAAACAATTCCCCGATATGGAAAAAATACTCTTCGATGATAATAATATATTGAGGGCTTTTTTCAATATTTTTATTACGGGGGGAGATGTCGCTTTCGCCGAAAAACTGGACGTCCCGGTAAAAGACGGCGATATTCTCACGCTTTTATATATTATCGGCGGCGGATAATAACCAGAAATTCTAGCCTTCTCCAGTCGTGTCTTTTCGTCGGGCTTCCAACCACTTCTGTTTCTGACTGATGCGAGTCTGTTCGTCGGTTGTTTTGTAGGTAGCGAGGAACTTTGTACGTAATTCTTCGTAAGTGGCGTCAAGAATAGAATTCCTGATCGATTGCACCAGATTACTCATAAAAGCCAGATTGTGAATTGTCGCCAGTCGATATGCCAGTAACTCTTTGCTTCTAAAAAGATGATGCAAATAAGCCGCCGAAAAGTTCTGACAGGTATAACAATGGCAAGTCGCATCGATAGGCGCTGCCTGTTCTCCGTAAATTGTATTCTCGATGTCTACCCTACCCGTGGGCGTATACAATGCACCGTTCCTGGCGACTCGTGTCGGTAAAGCACAATCAAAAATATCAATGCCGCGAGCTACACATTCCACCACATCTTCCGGCGCACCGACTCCCATCAAATATCTGGGTTTGTCGGATGGTAACAAACTTACGGTTAGCTCCGTTATGTCAAGTGTTACGCTTTTCGGTTCCCCGATACTTAATCCGCCAATGGCGTACCCGTCAAATTTTAAAGATGTTAGAAATTCCGCCGACTGTTTCCGTAAATCAGGGAAAACCCCTCCTTGCACAATGGCATATAACGACTGTCCCGGTTTATTGTGGATTTTCAAACATCGCGCCGCCCATTGGTGTGTGCGTACCATTGCCGCCCACACCTTTTCTTGGCTTTCGTCATGAGCAATGCACTCGTCCAGTACCATAATAATATCTGAACCTAATGATTCCTGATATTGGATTGCCAGTTCCGGAGTGATGGTATGTTGGCTGCCATCGATGTGAGAACGGAAAATTACACCGTCGTCGTTTACCTGGCGTAGTTTTGAGAGGCTGTAGAGCTGATAACCGCCGCTGTCGGTAAGGATGGCGCCATCCCAGTTCATAAACTTGTGTAGACCACCCAGTTTTTCAATTGTAGGAATGCCGGGACGTAAATACAAATGATATGTATTCGCCAGAATCATTCTCATGCCCAGGTCCGTGACTTCCTGCGGCGTCAGTGTTTTCACCGACCCTTGCGTGCCTACCGGACACAATACCGGTGTTCTGATAATACCGTGCTGAGTGGATAATTCCCCGGCACGCGCCCTTCCACTGGTTTTCAGTATGCGTATTTCGTTCATTTAGTAGAGTGCCTCATTTTCTCTTTATCATTCTTGCGAATGGCCGAAGACCTGGAATCGCAGGTACTTTGCGAAGCGAATGTACAGGAATCCATTCCAGTATTATTAACACATGTTATACCTTGCCGTCTTTATGGTCTGGATTCTGGCCTCCGCCAGAATGGAGTATCTATCCACACCAGCGAAGGCTGGCATCCATTAACAATTAATATCATCATATAAGTCTTTCCATTCGGGATTTGTTTTTTCGATTAATCTGATTTTCCATGCTCTATGCCATACTTTTAGGGCTTTTTCACGCCACAATGCCCCTTCCTTACTTTCGCAAATTTCGCAATGAACGAGCAAATGCACACCATACCTCTTCGTAAAACCATCGACTAAATTATTTTTATGCGCGTATACTCTGGCCAATAGATCATCTGTATATCCGATATATAGAGTCCCATTATACTTACTCGCCATTATGTAAACATAGTAATTTTTCATATTTTCTGGATTCCGGCCTCCGCCAGAATGAGTTATATTTCCATACCAGCAAAGGCTGGTATCCATTCCAATACCATTAACCCATTTTATACCTTGCGTCTATATGGGCTGGATTCTGGCCTCCGCCAGAATGGAGTATCTAGATAGTATTTTCTCTCTGTTTATTCATGGCCTGTTCTTCCAGATAATCCTGCAAAATCACGGCCGCCGCCATCGCATCATAACGGAGATTACGGTTTTTCTTCTTTGAGCTCGTTTCCTGCTTAAGTCGCTGTGCCGTTACAGTCGTCAACCGCTCGTCACGATATTCGATGGGAGTTTGGGTATGAGAACGCATTGCCTCGACGAAAGTCTGAACTTTCTGTGCCTGCGGGCCGATATCGCCGTTCATCAAGCGGGGTAAGCCGACAATGATACGTTCTACTTCCCGCTCTTTCGCAATCTTCAGAATGGCTTCGATATCCTGTAGCTCGGAAGTATGCTCGATAATAATCAGCGGACTTGCCAGTATGCTGCCGGGGTCGCTTAACGCCAGACCGATTCTTCTGTCACCGACATCGAGCCCCAGAACACGCCCCATTATTTACCCTGTTGCGCAACCAGATTTTTAACTATCTGAAGAGCTTCATCAATTTTACGTTTATCTTTACCACCGGCCTGCGCTATCGTGGGTTTACCACCGCCGCTGCCGCCCGTTATCTTCGCTACCTCACGCACAATATTTCCGGCATTATAACCCTTGCTGACTAAATCCTGAGTTACTACGGCCAAGAAAGAAGGCTTATCTTCATAGATAGTTCCCAGGACGATGATGCCGCTCTTCAATCGCTCACGCAGCAGGTCGCTCATTTCTCGCAGGACTTGAGGTGGTAACGAGGGCACTTGGGCCGCAATTATTTTAACGCCTTTAGTTTCCTCGGCAACGAGAGTTTCCACGACTTTCCTGGCCAACTCTTTCTCAATCGCCAATCGTTGGTTTTTCTCAGCGTCAAGAACCGCAATCGTATCGGTAACTTTTTCTTTTACGGTATCCGCGGTCGCACCAACCACCTGAGCAATTTCCTGCCAATCACGAGACAACTTTTCAAAATAGGCCTCCGCTCCTCTGCCCGTCATAGCTTCAATACGTCTCAATCCCGAACCGATACTGCTTTCACTGACGATGTGGAAGAAGCCGATTTGCCCGGTCGCACTGATATGCGTGCCGCCACACAACTCGAAACTGACCGGTGGTTTACCGATTTTCAGGCCGCGTACTTTATCCCCATATTTTTCATCGAAAAGCGCCGTCGCGCCTTGCTCCAGAGCTTTTTGATATGACATCTCTTCGTCATAGACTTCCAGATTCCGGCGAATATTATCATTGACGATATGCTGCACTTTTTGAATTTCTTCAGGCATCATCGCCACCAGATGTGAGAAATCAAAGCGCAATCTATCCGGTGTTACCAGCGAACCGCGCTGCTGTACCTGTTTTCCCAATACCTGTCTTAAAGCATATTGAAGTATATGCGTGGCAGTATGATTGCGCGAAATATCGAGACGACGTTCGCTATCGACCTCAGCCTCAACCGCTTCGTCCGTCGAAAGCGTTCCGCTCAGCATTTTTCCGCGATGCACAACAATTCCTAGCGCTGTTTTCACGGTATCCGTCACCACGAATCGTCCGGATTTGCACCTGATTTCGCCGGTATCGCCCACCTGTCCGCCCATTTCAGCGTAAAAAGGCGTAGTATCCAGGACCAGACTGGCTTCCTGTCCTTCGTTAATTATTCCTACCGATTCTCCTTCAGACAGCAAGGAAACGATCGTGGCTTGAGAGGTAGTTTTTTGATAGCCGACGAAAACCGTTGGTTTACCTTCAAGTCCAGCTTCCGCCGAGGCTGTTGCATTACCGCCCACACCGTATTTCTGCGCGGCTTTGGCGCGTTCGCGTTGCTTGTCCATTTCCGCTTCAAAACCTTCCATATCAACCGAAAAGCCATGTGCTACGGCAATAGTCTTCGTCAGGTCGATGGGAAATCCATAGGTATCATGCAGCACAAAAGATTCGTTACCGGAGATAATCTTCGCCTGTCCCTTCTGCGCGTTGATTTTACTGATAATGTTCTCCAGCATCCCTCTGCCAACAGGTAGAGTCTTACGGAAACTATCGGTCTCCAGCGTAATGACGTGCAGAATGTGCTTTTTATTCGTTTCCAATTCCGGGTAGACGTGCCCCATATTCTTGATCACTTCTTCCGCCACCGTGACGATAAACGGCTTTTCGTGAGCCAAGGTTTCCCCGAAAAACTCCGCCCGTCGTAAGAGACGCCGTAACACATAACCACGACCTTCTTTGCTTGGCATCACACCGTCCGCCAGTAAAAAAGCTATCGAGCGGGAATGCTCAGCAACGATTCTCATCGCGTTATCGGTAACAGTAGCAGAACCGTATTTTTTGCCGGCTAAATCCGCTACCTTCTGCATTAACGGCGCAAAAAGGTCTGAGTTATAGAAGGATGATTTCCCCTGCATAATGGTTGCCACACGCTCCAAACCCATGCCGGTATCGATATTCGGTTTGGGTAGGTTGGTACGTTTACCCGTTTCATCCTGATTGAATTGGGTAAAGACCAGGTTCCAGATTTCCGTGTAGCGTTTACAGTCGCAACCCGGTTTACAATCAGGTTTACCGCAACCATGCTTTTCACCCAGGTCATAGTGGATTTCGGTACACGGTCCGCACGGCCCGGAATTACCGGCCGGGCCCCAGAAATTATCTTCTTCACCTAAGCGGACGATTCTATTTTCGGGAACACCTGTTTCACGCCAGATATTGTAAGCCTCGTCATCATCGCGAAAAACAGTCACCCAGAGTTTCGAAGGCGGGATTTTCAGGTATTGGATAACGTACTCCCATGCCCACGGAATTACTTCTTTCTTAAAATAATCGCCGAAGCTGAAATTACCAAGCATCTCAAAAAACGTGCAGTGCGTCGCGTCTCCCACAGAATCCATATCCGTAGTGCGAAAACACTTCTGACAACTGGTAAGCCTTGGCGCTGGCGGTACGGCTTTTTGAGTAAAATAGGGTTTGAATTGGACCATCCCGGCGCTGGTCAATAGTAATGTGGGATCACCGTAAGGAATCAGCGAGGAACTGGGTATTATTTTATGTCCTCTCGCTTCAAAGAATTTCAGATAAGAACTTCTAATCTCGTCGCTTTTCACTTTCTATGAACTCCAATTCCGAGTAATTACATTTGATTTTATGCTAACTGCGTGAGTGTGTCAATGAATATTTACGGGCTGTCAGCTTTCAGCAATCAGCTATCAGCTGTCAGCTGTCTTACTTGTCATTCCCGCGAAGGCTAGAGGCCAATCAAGACTCTGGATTCCGTGTCGTAGCACGGAATGGATTATTGGTGGTTTTTACTATCTTAATAATATATTAGGTTGTGTCTGGGTAGAAATTCCACAAGCTGGAGGGCGAACTCCCTCCAGCTTGTGATTATTCCCTTCCCTTTATGTCGGGAATACAGGAGTGGGTCGTCGGGTAAGTATCTGATAGTATTTTTTAAATAGTACGCTTGTAATTTGAACTAAATATTTCATCTACACAGGTGAAAACTGAAAGTTATTTTTGACTCCTTATCTCATCACCTGCTACATTTAAATTGTGGCTCGTATTCTCGATAATCTGACAGAACTAAAAAAACTGATTAAACGAAAACCCTTCGGTTTAATTACCGATATCGATGGCACCATCAGCCGGACAACTGCTAATCTTCTCATGGCAAAAATCACCAAAACAAATCGACTCTGTCTGTCTACGCTCTCAAAAAAAATGGCATTGGTGAGTGTCATCTCCGGGCGACAATCCCAAAAGGTCAAGGATATGGTTAACATCGATGGCGTAGTATGCATCGGACATTACGGCATGGAACAGTGGGAAGGGAATGCTCCAGTGTTACATCCCGATGCGCAACCCTATGTTCCTTATGTACGTGCTCTGGTGAAAGAACTCGAAGTTTTAAAATCGGTAGAGAATATTCTCATTCAGGATAAATGGGCGGCTATCAGCGTTATTTACCGCCAATCCCCAGACATCGAAAAAGCCCGCAAGGCTATCCTGGACTTATTAAATAAATCTTCTAATGCCCGAAAGCTACGCATCATTACCGAAAAAAAGGTCTTCGGTATCGTGCCGCCAATCGATATCGATAAAGGTACTGCAATCGCGGATTTGATTCAAAAATACCGATTGCAAGGCGGCATTTATCTGGGTGATGACGCCGCGGATATCCCTGCCTTCCGCGCCATTCATAATAATACCCGTAATTACCGGGGATTGGCCATCGCCGTCACCTGTGAAGACACCCCTCCGGAAGTAATTACCGAGGCTGATTTCACATTGGATGGAGTACGGGAGACTGAAACTTTACTGCAGTGGCTGGAAGAGAATTATATCTAAACACCAGAAATGGTAATCCCTGGATGAAGAAGGGAGTTCAAGAGGGGCTTTAAGCCCCTCTTAATTAATAAGAATTACCCCTCTCTTTTTAGAGACGGGTATAGGGGTGAGTCATAGTGTAAGTTACAATGGCTGCTTTGGGTTTACTCACAAATCAAAATCGCGGGCCATTAGTGTAATATTAGTGATTAGGCTCCCAATTAAAAGAGAACTTAACCAATCATTTAATTCGTTTGACAACCCCCACGCTGAAATGTAAACTGAAATTACTTATGACGGACTTGCAGACCATCGGTCAGGAACTAGCTCAAATTCTCAAGAGGCAAAATGCCGATTACATTGAAGCTCACCTTGAAGAAGGTCAATTCAGCAGTATTTCTTACCGCGGGAAACAACTCGAGTCAATCAGTAAAACATCTTCTATCGGGGGTAATGTCCGCGCCCTGGTGAAAGGCGGTTGGGGGTTCGTCAGTTTCAATGATCTGAATAACCTTCAGGAAAAAGTAGCCTTGGCGGTCAAACAGGCAAGCTTTGTCGGTAAAGAGGTCAGCCAGCTTGCCGAATCCGAACCGATTGTGGAAACGGTTAAAGCTAAAATTAAAGAGAACCCTTTACTGATTCCCCTCTCCGAAAAAAAACAATTGCTCGATGAATATAATGAGTCCATCTGGAGCACTTCCGGAATCCAGACTTCGAATCTCGGTTACGGCGACGGCCATAAAAAAACTGCCTTCCTGAATTCCAGAGGTAGCTTTATTACCCAGGAAAGGACCGATGTCACACTGCGTGCGGTGGCCGTAGCAGCGAAAGACGGCGAGGTGCAACAAGCCGGTTTGAGCGAAGGTAGTCGCGATGATTTCAGCCCGATAAGAAAATTACACAAAGCTATTAAAGAACTTTCCCAACGTGCCGTAGATATGCTCACCGTACCGACAGTGGCTGGAGGACAATACACGGTTGTCCTGGATCCTATCCTGGCCGGCGTGTTTGTTCACGAAGCCTTCGGACATCTTTCCGAATCCGATTTTGTCTATGAAAACGAACGGATGAAAGAAATAATGGTACTCGGTAAAGTCTTCGGCGGTCCACATTTGAATATTGTCGATTCTGCCTCACGCCCCGGCCTGCGCGGCAGTTTTAAATACGATGATGAGGGCACTCCGGCGACCAAGACATATCTCATCCGGGAAGGTAAACTGGCCGGCAGACTGCATTCTCTGGAAACTGCTGTTAAAATGAATGAAAAGCCTACCGGTAATGCACGGGCTATCAATTACCGGCATCCGCCCATCGTGCGTATGACCAATACCTACATCGAACCGGGCAGCAGTTCTTTCGAGGACATGATTGCCTACATTAAAGAAGGTGTTTATGCCAAAAACTGGTACGGCGGACAGACCAGTATGGAGATGTTCACCTTTTCTTCCGGCGAAACGTATATGATACGTAACGGGAAACTTGCGGAAATGGTAAGGCCGGTGATGCTGAGCGGTAATGTCTTTAATACACTAATGAATATCGATGCTATCGGTAACGACCTGGACATGAATCAGGGTGGCGGTTGCGGTAAAGGCGGGCAATCTCCATTACCCGTGAGCAACGGCAGTCCCCATATTCGAATCCGGCAATGTCTGGTGGGAGGTAAGTAATGGAAGAGATTCTTGCCCTCGCCAAAAAGGTTGCCGAAGAAGCGGAAGTCTACACGGTTTCCAGCGAAGAAACCCCCGTTCAATTCGAATCGAATCGATTGAAGAATACCCAATATAAACAGAGCCAGACAGTAGCTCTCCGTATTATCAAAAATGGCAAAACCGGATACGCCACTTCTACAAGTATGGAAAATGCCCGTGAACTGGTCGATGATGCCGTCGCTACGGCCGAATTCGGGACAAAGGCTGAATTTCAGTTCCCCTTAGAACAGAACTATGCGCAAGTTGCGGTCTTCGACTCAGCGGTAGAAAAAGTCACTCTGGAACAAATGACTCAGCTTGGCGAAGAATTAATTGCCCGCATCACGGCCTATTCCCCTGAAATTCTATGTGAGGCCGGCGTCACTAAGGCAAATTATAAACTAAACATCATTAATTCGCGAGGCGGCCAGGCCAGTTTCCGTCAGAGCGTTTTCGTTATGGGTATTGAGGGGCAGTTAATCCGCGGCACCGATATGTTGTTTGTCGGCGACCATGATAGTTCCTGCCACCCCATCCTCAAAACAGATGAACTGGTTCGCACCACACTGCGCCAGCTTGAATTGGCCAAACGTCTCGCGAAAGTGACCACCAAACCGATGCCGGTGATATTTGCGCCCGATGGCGTTATCAGTTCCCTGGTGCTTCCTTTGATGTCGGCGTTCAACGGCAAAACGGTGCTTGAAGGCGCTTCTCCCATCGGTAATCGATTAGGAGAAAGCGTTTTTGATAAAACCCTGACAATGTCTGATGACCCTACTATTCCCTTTAAAACGGGCAGCCGGCCATGTGATGATGAAGCTGTACCCTGTCAGCGTACGCCGATTATTCAAAATGGCGTTGTCAGTAATTTCCTGTATGATTTACAGACTGCCGCCAGAGCTAAAAAGAAAAGCACCGGTAACGGTCAACGGCAAGGTGGATTACCCGCACCTTCCCCTCATGCGTTTGTGATTTCATCCGGCAAGTCTGGCTTTGATGAAATGGTAAAAAGCATCGATGAAGGTCTCATCGTTGAGCAACTTTTAGGCGCGGGACAAGGCAATACGCTCGGCGGTGATTTCAGCGGTAATATTCTGCTCGGTTTTAAAATCGAAAAAGGCGAGATTGTCGGCCGGGTCAAGGATACAATGATATCCGGCAATGTCTACCAACTGCTAAAGGAAATTACTGCCATCGGCAACGATTCCAAATGGGTCGGGGGTTTCCTGTTTACTCCCTCTATTTGCTGTTCCAACGTCTCAGTAGCCAGCCGATAAGTACTCGGAAACAAAAGAACTATCATCATTACTAACTATTTCCATCAGCCCTTTCACGAATATCCAAATTGTATTAGAATTAACCTTGAACGGAAATAAATCCAAGGTATGTGCCAATGAATAAAATGATTAAACAATACGCCAAACCCAAACTCAAGACACCTGTGATGTTAGCTGCCTGGCCCGGTATCGGCAGTGTCGCCATGCTCGTCGCCAATTATCTATTGGAGAAACTGGATTTTAAGGACCTGGCAGAAATTGAACCCAGCCCCTTCTTCGATCCTATCGGTGTACTGGCCAGAGAACATATTATCGAAACTCCGCAATTTCCCCAAAGCCATTTTTATTATTGGAAAAATAAAAAAGGTAAAAACGATATTATCCTTTTTATCGGCGACGACCAACCGGATGTAAAAATCTACGATTTTGCCGGTTGTGTTCTGGATTTTGGAGAAGCCTACGGCGTGGAGCGGGTTTACACCTGCGCCGCCGCCCTGACCAATATCCACTTCACCGAGCAGCCCAAAGTCTGGGCGGTCGCTACTAATAAGCCGCTCGCCGATGAATTGAAAAAATATGAACTGCTACAAAAGGGCAGCATCCAGATTGCCGGCTTGAACGGTTTATTGCTCGGCCTGGCGAAAGAGCGTGACTTCGACGGTGTTTGTGTCATGACCGAAGTACCGTCGCAAACTTCCCGCATGGAAAATCCGATGGCGGCGCTGGCCATCCTGAAAACGATGTCAAAGCTATTGGATATTGAAATCGATACCAGAGAACTGGCAGATAATGCCGCCGACATGATGGAACAGGTGAAACAGGCCATGACTATCGCCATGGGCGAGTATATCGAACACTTCACCCAACCTATCTGGGAACAGGGTGAAGGAGAAGGCGAGGAAGATGAAGGTGAGGACGAGGGAGATATCGGAGAACAAAATTAATTAATGGGGTATTTCATTGCAAATTCAAGATATTATTAACGAAATAGCGGATACCGAGAAAACGTTGGTGAATTCACACCTTGCCGACCTTTCTCTCATGGCTCCGGCCGATGTTAAAAATTTCAAGTTAGCCTGGAAAACGATTGATTTAAAACGCCGTCAGGACATAATTGCCAGACTGGTGGAACTGGCAGCCGATAGTGTTGAATTAAATTTTGATGCTATCTACAAAGCCTGTCTTGTCGACCCCGATGCCGAAGTCAGGAATGCTGCAATTGACGGTCTGTGGGAAAACGAAGACCCGTCACTGATGGTATCTTTAATCGACCTGCTGAATAACGACACTTCTGAAAAAGTACAGGCGACTGCTGCGCTGGCATTAGGCCGCTTTGTTTTAATGGCAGAACTTGGTTCATTATCACCCAGGTATGGAAATGTGTTAGGACATATACTACTTACTTTCGCTGGCGACAATAATAAACCAATTGAGGTGAGGCGTCGCGCGCTTGAGGCTGTGGCGCCATTAAGCATCGAACAGGTAAAAAGCGCCATCGAGGACGCCTATGAAAGTCACAACGAATTGCTGGCAATCAGCGCGGTTTACGCCATGGGTAAAAACTGCGACTCCAAGTGGCTGCCTTTCCTGTTAAAAGAAATAAAAAGCAATGACGCCGAAATGCGTTATGAGGCAGTATCTGCTTGCGGCGAGCTCGGTGACGAAAACATCGTGCAGTATCTTCTCCCTGTGGCAAATGACCCTGATATCGATGTACGTCTGGCAGTCATACAATCGCTCGGCAAAATCGGTGGGAATGAAGCCAAACAATTCCTGCAAAAGAATACCGCCGACCCTAACGAGGCAATACGCGAAGCAATTGAACAAGCGCTGAACGATATATCCATTCAAGACGACATGACTATTTTAGAGATGGCGCCCCCACCGGACATCCATGAAGATTAGAGGGAACAAGGTCGTCATCCGCCCTAAGAAACCTTCCGATGCGGAAAATGATTATCTGTGGCAGACCGACCCGGAACTATCAGCGCTGGATGCCATGGAACCGAGCACCATGCCCTTCAGGGAATTTTATCGGGAATACATCGGCTGGCTGAAACATTCTAATTCCAACCGCATTTCATTTGGTATTGATACGCCCGATGGTAAACACATCGGAAATTGTGTCTACTACAATATTGATGAACCTAATCAGGAAACTGAGATCGGTATCATGATCGGGAACCGAAATTATTGGGGTAAAGGATACGGCACCGATAGCATCAATACATTAATCGACTATATTTTTCGGGACCGGAAGTTCAACCGGGTTTATTTGAAAACGCTGGAAACAAATCTCCGCGCACAAAAGTGTTTTCAAAAATGTGGTTTAACACCTTGTGGATTCAGAGAAACAGAAGGCTATAAATTCCTGCTCATGGAGATGTCCTATTCACAGTGGCGGGAACTGCGCAATAATCCCAAGCGAAACTAGCGGTCATCTAATACATTTTTGAGGTTTTAAAAATGAGAAAATCATTACTACCTTCGGGTGGGGTAAACCTTTTTCAGGGAATTAAAGCCAAATGCCGGGAAGTTGAAGCATCCGGCCAAAAACTCTACCGACTGTCGATCGGTCAGCCTGCCGGACCGGCTTTACTGAGCGCGAGAAAAGCTGCTGCGGAAGCAGTGATGAGCGACAAGGAATCAATGCATGAATATCAGGATAACGGCTCTCCCGGGATACCGGATTTTGCCAGGCGTTTTATTCAGGCGCATTTCGACTTTAGCCTGGTGGGCAAAGACGTCGAGTATCTGCCGATACCGGGTAATAAACCGATGCTGGGAGTGGCGGAGTTGGCCTGCGGTGCTGCACAGACACAATTCATCATCGGGACAACCGATAAACCCGGTTATCCTACGCCGGCCGACTGGTCGCAATATCTCCGACTGAACCAGTATTCTTTGCCTTTAAATACAGGAAACAAATTTCGTTTCAAAACGTCGGATATTAAAAAAGGCACGAGACTGTTGATGGTAAATTATCCGCACAATCCCTCCGGCCAGATTGCTACCCGCGAGTGGTGGTTGGAGATTTGCGCTTATTGTCAGAAAAATGATATCCGGCTTTTTAACGATAACCCGTATTACATCCTTTCTCACGTCAAAGAGAGTTGCGCTTTAGTTACCGTGACTGCCGACTTCCCGGAGCTTTCCTGGGCAGAGGCGTTCTCAGCCTCTAAAGTTATCAGTAACGGTACCGGCTGGAGAATCGGCGCCATGGTCGGCTCACCCGATTTTATCGGTGATATTGCCACGATAAAAGGTAATACCGACAGCGGTTTTGTCGCGCCGATGGCTATCGGCGTGCTCAATTCAATGGAAAATGACAAAGTGAATGTGGCAGCCTGCCGGGAATTGTACAGGCGTCGAATCAAAATTATAATATCTATTTTAACCGAACATGGCATGAGGTTAGCTATCGAACCGGGTGCCGGGTTCTTCACGCTCTGGCAACGACCGGACACAGCTTTCGAGGAACCAATCAAAAATGCCGAACAATTCAACTATTTGATGATTGAAAAAACCGGAGTTGTTGGCGTCCACTTCGAGCCGTATATGCGATATTCCGTCACAAGTGATATCGAAGCGATGACTCAGGTTATCGATGATGCCTTTGCCCAAGCAAACGTCGGCTATAAATAAAGAGAAACTTCAGCTCATTTTTGTCATTCCTGTCCCGTTATTCATAGGATTTCACTTCAACAGGAATCAACAATAGAGACGTACCATTAAGCGAAAACCCTTCCTTGTCATTCCTGTCCCGTTGGTCACTGGATTTCACTACGACAGGAATCTACGTAATTCGAAAGTATAATTAATAAATGAAAATTTAAAAATGCTATTACGTTTTCATCCTCGCCAGTAAACCAAACCGTACTCTTTATATCGGCATGACCGATGATTTGATAAGGCGAGTCATGGAACACAAACAGTGCCTCGTACCTGGGTTCTCTAAAATTTATAGTGTAAAAATGCTGGTTTACTTTGAGCAAACCGAACTGGTACTTTCAGCAATAACCAGAGAAAAACAATTGAAAAAATGGAAACGGGCATGGAAAATCAGGCTGATTCGAAGTGTAAATCCTGAATGGAACGACCTATATGAAGAGCTGGTATAAGAATGGATTCCTGCCTGCGCAGGAATGACAATTAAGGAGTGGATTCCTGTACATTTGCTTCGCCAAGTATTTCGACTGTGGTCTCAACCATGCGCAGGAATGACAATTAAGGAGTGGATTCCTGTACATTTGCTTCGCCAAGTATTTCGACTGTGGTCTCAACTATGCGCAGGAATGACAATTAAGGAATGGATTCCTGTACATTTGCTTCGTCAAGTATTTCGACTGCGGTCTCAACCGGCGCAGGAATTACGATTAAGGAATAATGATTCATATTATATTCTCCTTAAAAGATGCAGGGATAACTCCATCCATACGATTTCGTGTCTCCGCTGTTATTGTCGCCAGATACTTGAGCAAAGTCGATAGTACAAATAACAGGGTACTCAAGCGTAGTGTAGAGTAACTCTCTGTGGTTCACCATATTGCAGAACCTATTTCTCACAACTCATCACTCATCGCTCCCCATTGTAAAGGGCACTTGACATTTTAAAAATACTGTGTTAAATTAGTAAAAGTAAAGGTTACTTTACATTACATCAAGGCATAAGGAAGACTAAAATTCAAAACAAAATTAAAGAATTGCGAGAACAAAACAACTTGACGCAACAGGATTTAGCGGAAAAAGTCAGTGTCTCCCGGCAGACGATTATTTCCCTTGAAAGCGGCAGGTATAATCCCTCTATTTTTCTGGCCTATAAAATCGCCGGGGTTTTTAACCTGACTATTGAAGACATATTTCTATTCGATGAGGAGAACCTGAAATGAACGTTGAGAAACATCTTAAAAGTCAGCTTTTATGCGCCATAGCATTTATGGTAATCGGTAGCATTGCTTTACTTACTCTGCTCACATTATGGATTTCGGGAAACCTCGATGGTAAGCTGGCAGGCATTTTTATAGGCCTGACTCTTGGATTTTTACCAGTAGGAATCGGTTTGGTCATGGATTATTATAGAATTAAACGTAATCCTGTCATGCGAAAGCAGATCGAATTGAAGAACGAAGAAAGAAATGTTTTTCTCAGAAACAAATCCGGGTACGAAGCGCTAAATTTGATGATCTGGTTGATTTTTGGGTTATGGTTTTTGAATATGTGGGTGAATATAGCGTCTTTTTAGGTTTTCCCGGTATTGTTGGGGATGATGGGCATAAGCTATTTTACATTTCTCGGTGTCAACGCTAAAAAATACTAAAAACCATTGGCTGAGTCTGTCTTGAAATGACGTAGATAGGTCTGAGATTCAGGATTTAGAAGGCTCTGCAAAAGCATTTTCCAGCGCCAGCTTATCCATTTCCAGTTGCACAGGAATCGGGTAATCTCCGGTGAAACAGGCCGTACAGAATGAATCTGCCGGCATATTTACGGACTTCAGTAATCCTTCCAGGCTCAAATACCCCAGCGAATCAGCGCCAATAAACTGCCGTATTTCCTCAACAGATTTATGTGCAGCGATAAGTTCCTTCCGGGTCGCCATGTCGACACCAAAGAAACACGGATATTTAATCGGAGGTGCGCAGACGCGCATGTGGATTTCCTTGGCTCCTGCCCGCCTTAATAAATTCACGACTTTAGGCGTGGTGGTCCCGCGGACAATACTATCGTCTACCACCACCATGCGTTGCCCTTTTAACATTTGCGGCAGCGGATTGAATTTGAGTTGCACACCGAGGTCTCTGATACGCTGGTCGGGTGCGATAAACGTGCGTCCCACATAGCGGTTTTTCAGTAATCCTTCACAGAATGGTCTGTTCGCTTTCTGTGCGTATCCGATGCCGGCAGCCGTAGCTGAATCAGGTACCCCCATCACCATATCGACGTCGACGGGGTGTTCGATAGAAAGCCTTTCGCCCATTGCCTGTCGGGTCGGGTATATCAACTGACCGTTAATGATACTGTCCGGTCGTGCAAAATAAATAAACTCAAAAATGCATAAAGCCCGTTTACGCACCGGCTCCTTGAAGCTCTCCACACCATTTTGATTGATACGCACGATCTCTCCCGGTTCGATTTCCCGGATAAGTTTGGCGCCGATATGGTCGAGAGCACAGCTTTCAGAAGCAACTACCCAACCGCCATTGAGCGACCCCAGACATAGAGGTCTAACTCCCCAAGGGTCACGAATTATGTAAAGCGTATCCTTTGTGAGCAGGACCATTGAATAGGCGCCCTGAAGACGGCGTATGGCGTATCTGATCCGTTCCACCCAATCTGCAGTTGGAGCTGAAAGAATAAGATTACCGATAACCTCGGTATCCGTCGATGTGCGGAAATGATAGCCCTGTTCGGAGAGTTCGTGGAATAAATGTTCGGCGTTGACGATATTGCCATTATGGGCAATAGCCATGGTGTCGATGCCGGTGCCGAGTACAAGCGGTTGAATATTGATTCTGCGACTTGAACCGGTGGTTGAATAACGGTTGTGGCCGATGGCTATATGACCAGTTAATTGGCTTAGAGAGTTTTCGTCAAAAACCTGTGAGACCAGCCCCATATCGCCGTAGAATTGGATTTTCTTTCCGTCTGTGGTAGCGATACCGGCGCTTTCCTGGCCGCGGTGCTGGAGCGC